>UMDR01010612.1_pt1 | contig 74038 bp, 66 predicted proteins | sample 1964541 | NCBI WGS metagenome assembly UMDR01 (sample SAMEA4835999, study PRJEB28245) | human gut metagenome | biome: gut microbiome; material: fecal sample | place: Denmark | collected 2008 | reverse complement strand
CTTGCAGGAGTGCTTGCAGCAGGAATGATCGCAGGAGGGGCAGCAGGCGTTTATGCCTCAGAAGCGAATGACACCATGACAGTACAATATACAAAACAGGATACATCAAGCTTTGTACTGAGTATCCCCAAAACAGTTACCTTGAGTGAAACGAACATTACTACAGCACCAATCGCGATGAGCGAGGTTGCCCTGCTTGATGGCAGAAAGGTTGAAGTAAAGGTAAAATCGGGAGTTGCCGGAGGAGCAGTGGCGCTTACGGATTCAGAAAGTACAGAAAGTATACAGTCAACGGTCAGCCTGGAAGAAAACGGAGCTGCGCTGGCAGACAATGAGGTTGTGGCAGAATTTGAAGGCTCCAGTACCGATGCAACCAAGGGCGGTACCCTGTATTTCTCAAAGCTGGAAAATGTGCAGCCGGGAAACTATACGGGTCAGATTGTATTTGAAGCAGCCATTGTAAATAAATAAGGAACAGGAGATGACGGGATGAAAACTGGAAAAAACAAAAAAATAATGGGTGCTGTCCTGGCGGCAGCAATTCTGGCATCCTCTGTCCTGCCGGTATATGCAGCAGACGGAAGCCAGTCCGGAACCATGAAACTGACTGTCTCGAAAGAAGCAGGCTATATCCTGACGATCCCCAGTGACCAGAACATTGTTTTCGGTACAGTAGATACCGGCATCGGAGAGGTGTCTGTGTCCGGCGAGATCGGAACACAGCAGGCAGTCCAGGTCAGCGCAGTTTCCACGGAATTTGTCGATGCAGAAGATGCCGGCAACAGTTTTTCCTTTGAGCTTCGTGAGGGAAATGCCGCATTTACACAGAAAAAATGGGGGAGTCAGGCGCTGAAGGATGCTGCATCCAAAGCATCATTGACCGTCCATATCCCAAGCGAGACATGGGGAGCAACCGGCCCGGGAACTTACCATGCATCGATCACCTTTACGGCAGAGCTTGTGGATGCAGAATAGAGAAGGACACTTCAGGGAGGAGGCAGGAACGTGGGATTTTTAAAAAAGGGAATCCGGACACTGGCGGCTGCGGCGACGCTGTGCCTCCTGCTTGCAGCGCTCCCGGCGCCTGTACGGGCACAGGAGGCACAGAACGTGCAGGACAGCCAGGCGGCACAGGAGACGCAGACCGTGCAGGACAGTCAGGCGGCGCAGGAGACACAGACCGGGCAGAACAGCCAGACCGTGCTGACCACAAAGGTGAACGGACACCCGGATACTGTGGATAAGGGCAGCGGGGAAGTGACGCTTGATGACGGGACTGCTGTGACCGTGGAAGGGGACAGCCTGCCGGACGGGCTGCTCTTCGTGGTGGAGCACATACTGGAGGAAGAAAACGGGAAAATCCATGACTGGATCGAAACCTGCATGAAAGGGCTTGGGACGAACCTGCGCGTCTACGACATTTATTTTGTGGACAGTAACGGACAGCGTTATGAGGTGGACGGGCAGATCACCGTTACAATCGGCCTGAATAGTGGATACAGAAACCCGTCCGTCTATTATGTGTCCGGACAGGGCAGCGTAACCCGGATGGAAAGCAGGGTATCCGGCGGTAAGATTTCCTTTGCTACCACGCACAACAGCTATTATGTGCTGGCGGAGCAGCCGGAGGGTGGAAACGAAACCGAAACGCCGGATGAGACAGAAACGGAGACAGAAACGGAAGCGCCGGGCGAAACAGAAACGGAAACAGAAACGGAAACAGAAACTGAAAAAACGGGAGGAAAACAGACGGAGAACACGGGGTCATCCGGGAAAACGCCGGGCAATTCTTCCGGAAGCGATGCGAAAGGAACCGCGGCAAAAACCGGAGATGAAACAGACCTGATGCTGTGGATACTGCTCTGCGGAGGCTCGGTAATGGTTCTGCTGATCTGCGCGGCAGGAAAAAACAAAAGAAAGGCAGATTGAAAAATAGGAATTTTTTGTTCCGAATGCGACAAGGAGAAAATTACGAGGAACCTTGTGTTCCTGGCTAAAAAAAACATAGGGCCATTTAGAATGATACGTTCTAAATGGTCTTTTTTGTTGCCATGCATCCGAAGGAAGCTGCCGGTGGCAGGTCCTGTAGGTTTTTTCGAAAATTCGTAGATACAAAAATCATGTGAGACAGAAAGGCAGAGATGGATTTTCCCTATTGGATGAAAGGAAGATTTCTGATATAATAAAATTACATTTACGGAGGTAAGTCACTATGAGTATTCAATCTGATGTGGAAATACTGTCGATTTGCGTACTTGAAGATTATGCCAGGTTGCATCATCTGTCTGAAAACGATGCTGTTGATTTATTTCATAAGTATCAGGTGTTTGAAAAGATAATATTGCAGCACGAATATCTGCACCAACTGGATTATAGTGAAACGGTTAAGTACGTTGAGGATATTATGGCTCAAAAATCATCCGTTTTAGTTCTATATCACGGAACGAATATTGCTTTTGAACACATTGACTTGTCAAAATCACATAATCGCAGGGATTTTGGGCGTGGGTTCTACTGTACGATACTGGAGAAGCAGGCACAGGAGTGGGCACATCGTTTGTATATGCGGAATTTCTCCGGTGGGGAATATGTATATCAATATGTTTTTCACCAGACGGATGATCTGAAGATAAAGCATTTTAATGCATTGGATATGGAATGGCTGGAATTTATCAAGTGTAACCGCATAAAAGGAGGAATTCAGCATTCTTATGACGTTGTGATCGGACCTGTGGCGGATGATAATACAATGGAAACCGTTCAGCTTTATATGGCGGGTATTTTAAAGGGAGATGAGGCTGTCGAACGATTGCGGTATAATAAAGTAAACAATCAAGTATCTTTTCATACGCCGCTGGCTTTGAAACGATTACAGTTTGAGTGTCGAAAGGAGGTTACTCATGGCTGAAGGAAAGTATTTCTTTAATGGAAGAGATATTACTATGAACATGTGTATCCAGATTCGTGATGTAATTGATATTATCCAGAAGGAGACTGGAATGAATTTTCCAGATGCAACTGTTGCGTTTTATCATTCTAAGACGTATAAAGCTCTGCAGAATACAGAAAATACTTTGTGGGCGGAATCTGCCGGCTATATTGCAGACCGTTATTTCGAGGAGCAGAAAGCGGAAAGCTGTGTATAGCAGCAAGAAAAAGTTGACGGTTACAGGATGTCCACGTGTTGTCAACAAGACGAAGAAATTTTAAACCGACAGAGCTCCCGGGCGCTTAACGCAGCCCGGTAAAGCCGGCATATTTTTTCGGTGAGATTCCCACGGCCCTTGTGAAGGCCTTCAGGAAATTGCTGTAATCATTGAAGCCGCAGAGCTCTGCCGTCTCGTTGACGGTGTGCCCTTCCATCAGAAGCGATTTTGCCAGGGCGATGCGCTTTGCGGTGATGTATTTGTTGATGGTCGTTCCGGTAGTCGATTTGAAGATCCGGCACAGATAGGATGGGCTGAGGAAAAAATGCCCGGCGAGCGTGTCGATCGTCAGCGTCTGACCGATATTCTGGTGGATGTAGGCGAGGATTTCGTCCACCTGCGCGTGGTAGCCTTCTGTTTTTTCGGGGCTTATTGTCTGCCCGGTATAATAGGAAAAGCACTGGTTCAGATAGACCATCAGCTCCAGAAAAACCGCTTTTTCCAGCAGATCGGCGCCATACCCCTGGATGGAGGAAAGCTTGTGGACGTAATAGAGAAAGCGCTTCTGTTCCTCATCCGAGAGGGAGATCCGATGACCGGGATTTTCTGCCCGATAGGAAAAGCAAAAGTCAAGGTCAGTCTCCGGCGAGCTTAAAGCTTTCAGATAGTCCGGGTAGATGGAGAATACAATGCGTTCGTGGATCTGGCTGTCGATCTGCGTGAGATGGTGGCTCTCATACTGATTGATGAAAAACAGGTCGCCGGGCTGTATGGTGTAAAAGCGATTGTCGATGAGAAACTGACGACCGCCGGAAATGGAAAAATACAGCTCGTAGCTGTTGTGGATATGCATATTCATCGGTTTTTCGTCGCTGTACAGGTGCGCAAGGGCGAAAGACTGCGTTTCGATACACGCATCAATGGCGTCCCGGCAGGAAGTAAATATCTTCAAGATCACATCCCCTTCACTTCTTTTCTTTCAGTATAAAGGATTTGTTCAAGATTTGCAAGATTTATGATAAATGAACACAGGAAATAGAAATATGAATATGGTAAACTATAACATATCGGGGACGTTAGAAGCGCAAAGGCGCAGAAACCCCACAGGATTTCTATACCTACATACAAAGAAGGGGGATTTATTATCATGGAACTTAGAACTGCAGTATCACCGAGAGATGTAAAACACTACACAACAGACCGTCTGCGCGAGGAATTTCTGATCCAGGATCTGTTTGTGCCGGAGGAGATCAAACTGGTTTACAGCCACATCGACCGCATTATCACCGGGGCGGCGATGCCGGTAAAGGAGACGCTGACGCTTACGGCAGGCGAGGAGCTGCGCGCTGAATATTTCCTGCAGAGAAGAGAGATGGGCGTGATCAACATCGGCGGCGCCGGAAAAATTACCGTAGACGGAAAGGTTTATGAGGTGGCGTATAAGGAAGCGATGTATATCGGAATGGGCGCGCGCGACATCACCTTTGCAAGCGCTGACGCGGCATGTCCGGCAAAATTCTATATCAACAGCGTACCGGCGCACCGCACCTGCCCGACGGTATTAATTAAGCCGGAAGGTCAGCCGGAGGAGGGCGTTGTCATTGTGAAACCGGAGAACAAGGTGGAGCTTGGCACCCTGGAGCAGTCCAATCACCGCACGATCTGCAAATACATCCTGCCGGGACAGGTGGAGAGCTGTCAGCTTGAGATGGGTATGACGAAGCTGGAGCCGGGCAGCGTATGGAACACGATGCCGTGCCACACGCACGACCGCAGAATGGAGGTTTATCTGTATTTCGATATTCCGGAGGATGCCTTTGTAATGCATTACATGGGAGAGCCGACGGAGACGCGTCATCTGGTTGTGCGCAATGAGGAGGCGGTAATCTCGCCGAGCTGGTCGATCCATGCGGGAAGCGGCTCACAGGCGTACACCTTTATCTGGGGTATGGCAGGCGAAAACCAGGACTTCGACGATATGGACGGCATCGACAACCGTGATCTGAGATAGTACTGCCCGCGGACATGGTTTCCATGCAGATGGGTGCAAACAGGAGGACTTACGAAATGGATATTCAGAAGAGCTTTTCCCTGGAGGGCAGAGTGGCGCTGGTGACGGGCGCGGCTTACGGCATCGGGTTTGCGATGGCGGAGGCGCTGGCGCAGGCGGGCGCGAAGATCGCATTCAACTGCCGCAGCCAGGAGCACATGGACAAGGCGCTGGCAGCCTATGCGGAAAAAGGTATTGAAGTGCGGGGCTATATTTGCGACGTGACCGACGAGGCGCAGGTGGCGAACATGGTGGCGGAGATCGAAAAAGAGCTTGGCGCTGTTGATATTTTGGTAAACAATGCCGGGATTATCAAACGGATCCCGATGATCGAGATGAGCGCCGCAGAATTCCGGCAGGTGGTCGACATTGACTTAAACGCGCCGTTTATCGTTTCCAAAGCAGTGATCCCGGGCATGATCAAAAAGGGACACGGCAAGATCATCAACGTCTGCTCCATGATGAGCGAACTTGGACGCGAGACGGTTTCCGCCTATGCAGCGGCAAAGGGTGGACTGAAAATGCTCACCCGGAACATTGCGTCGGAGTACGGACAGTACAACATTCAGTGCAACGGCATCGGACCGGGCTATATTGCGACGCCGCAGACGGCGCCGCTGCGCGAGGTGCAGCCGGACGGCTCCCGGCATCCGTTTGACAAATTTATCGTCGGAAAGACGCCGGCTGCCCGTTGGGGCAACCCGGAGGATTTGATGGGACCGGTGGTATTCCTGGCGTCGGAGGCATCCGATTTTGTAAACGGACATATTCTGTATGTGGATGGCGGCATCCTGGCATACATTGGAAAACAGCCGTAAAATGAACTGAGAAAATCAGCGGGCGATATAGTCGTTCCGCTGATTTTTGCTGTCATGCACGGCATTTCGGAATTTAGACAGTACAGTGTTTCGGAATTTAGATAGTGCAAATCCGCATATCCTATGATATAATATGATGCCAGGAGTGCAGATCGCTCCATATTATAATGATAAATCATATTTACAGGAGATAGAAATTATGTGTGGAATTGTAGGATTTACCGGTGACCGCCAGGCGGCGCCAATATTGCTGGATGGATTGGCAAAGCTGGAGTACCGCGGTTACGACTCCGCCGGTCTGGCAGTGCGGGACGGCGATGGAAAAACGGAAGTGGTGAAGGCGAAGGGCAGGTTGTCTGTGCTTGCAAAAAAGACGAATAACGGGCAGAGCCTTGCAGGTACCTGCGGCATCGGGCATACCCGCTGGGCGACGCACGGCGAGCCGTCCGAGGACAATGCGCATCCGCACTGCAGCGACGACGGCACAGTGGTTGCAGTGCACAACGGCATCATTGAGAATTATCAGGAATTAAAGGAAAAGCTTTTGCGGAAGGGCTATCAGTTTTATTCCTCCACGGATACTGAGGTGGCGGTAAAGCTGATCGATTATTACTATAAAAAATATCTGGGTACGCCGGTGGATGCGATCAACCATGCGATGGTGCGTATCCGCGGCTCTTATGCGCTGGCTGTGATGTTTAACGCCTACCCGGGCGAGATTTATGTGGCGCGCAAGGACAGTCCGATGATCCTTGGCGTTGAGGACGGCGAGTCTTATCTGGCATCCGATGTACCGGCAATTCTGAAATATACGAGGAATGTATACTATATTGGCAATTTGGAGATCGGCAGGTTAGAGAAGGGAAAAGTCACTTTTTACAATCTGGACGGCGATGAGATCGAGAAAGAGCTGACGCAGATCGAGTGGGATGCTGAGGCGGCGGAGAAGGCGGGCTTTGAGCATTTCATGATGAAGGAAATCCACGAGCAGCCGAAGGCTGTCGAGGATACCATTCATTCCGTGGTGAAGGAGGGTGCGATCGACCTTTCCGATGTCGGCATGACGGAGGAGGAGATGAGAGGCATCCGTCAGATTTACATTGTGGCGTGCGGCTCCGCGTATCACGTCGGCGTGGCGGCGCAGTATGTGATCGAGGATATGGCAAAGATTCCTGTGCGCGTTGAGCTTGCGTCGGAGTTCCGCTACCGCAGGCCGCTGCTGGATGGCGAGGGGCTTGTGATCATCATCAGCCAGTCCGGAGAGACGGCGGATAGTCTGGCAGCGCTGCGCGAGGCAAAGAGCCGCGGCGTCAAGACGCTTGGCATTGTAAATGTGGTCGGTTCCTCCATCGCGCGCGAGGCGGATAATGTATTCTACACGCTCGCCGGACCGGAGATCGCAGTTGCGACCACAAAGGCATACAGCACGCAGCTCATTGCCTGCTATGCGCTGGCGATTCAGCTCGCGAAGGTGCGCGGCGAGATCGACGACGAAAAGTATGCGTATTATGTTGCCGAGTTGGAAACGCTGCCGGATAAAATGAAACGGATCATCGAGGATAAGGAGCGCATCCAGTGGTTTGCGTCGAAGCAGGCGGCGGCAAAGGATATTTTCTTTATCGGAAGAGGGATTGATTATGCAATTTCCCTGGAGGGAAGCCTGAAAATGAAGGAGATCAGCTACATTCACTCTGAGGCGTATGCGGCGGGTGAGCTGAAGCACGGTACGATCTCCCTCATCGAGAACGGCACGCTTGTCATTGGCGTTCTGACGCAGCAGGAGCTGTACGAAAAGACGGTCAGCAACATGGTCGAGTGTAAGAGCCGCGGCGCATATCTCATGGGACTGACGACCTACGGCAACTACAATATCGAGGATACGGCGGACTTTGTGGTTTATGTGCCGAAAACAGACGCGCATTTTACCACCTCCCTGGCAGTGATTCCGCTGCAGCTTATGGGCTATTATGTATCGGTGGCAAAGGGACTTGACGTAGATAAGCCGAGAAACCTGGCGAAGAGTGTAACTGTGGAGTAAATGATACGATTGGAAATCCGGTGTTATATGTCTGATGAAGGCATATGGCACCGGATTTTTTATGGAGAGGGAAGAATGCAAATAAGGTCCCTGTTTTTGTCGGGAAACGACCTAGCGCTCCTTCTTTAATTCTTTTATGATAAGGATACCAGGGATTTTAAGGGAGCAAAGCGCGAAAAATCGGAGGACATGATAGTCATATCAGGACGCAAAGGAAAGAAGGGGTGATATGTGCAGCTATTATCTGGCGGTCGACATTGGCGCTTCCAGCGGAAGACATATGCTAGGCTGCAAAAAAGACGGAAAGCTGTATCTGGAGGAGGTTTACCGGTTTGAAAACCGGATGGAAAACAGAGACGGTAGGCTTTTGTGGGATACAAAGCGTCTGTTTGCAGAAATTTTGAATGGCATGAAGAAATGCGCCGAAATCGGGAAAATTCCGGTGAGCATGTCGATCGATACCTGGGCGGTCGACTATGTTCTGCTTGATGAGAGCGATGAGGTGCCCGGAGACACCTACGGCTACCGCGACGGCAGGACGCGCGGGATCGAAGAAGAGGTGTACCGGCTGATACCGGAGGCGGAGCTTTATGCGCGCACCGGCATCCAGAGGCAGAGCTTCAACACGATCTACCAGCTTATGGCGGACAGGCTTCAGCGGCCGGAGCTTCTGTCAAAAGCAAGGACATTTCTGATGCTGCCGGATTATTTTCAGTTTCTGCTGACAGGGAAAAAGTGCTCGGAGTACACGAATGGAACGTCTACCCAGCTTGCTGATCCGAGGACGTTTCAGTGGGATATGGAGCTGATCCGCCTTTTAGGGCTTCCGGAGGAGATGTTCCTTCCGCTGCAGATGCCGGGAACAGAGGTGGGAATGCTGAAGGAGTGCGTTGCAAAGGAGGTTGGCTTTAACTGTAAGGTGGTGCTGTGCGCGAGCCACGACACGGCCTCGGCGGTGATGGCGATGCCGGCGGCGGATGGGAAAGCGCTGTATATCAGCTCCGGCACCTGGTCGCTGATGGGCGTCGAACTGACGGAGGCGGACTGCAGCGAGGAAAGCCGCAGGGCGAACTTTACAAATGAAGGTGGATATGAGCACCGGTTCCGCTACCTGAAAAACATCATGGGGCTCTGGATGATCCAGTCTGTGCGGCATGAGTATGAGGATGCGTATTCGTTCGCAGAGCTGTGCAGCCTGGCGGAGCAGGCGGATAACTTCCCCTCACGGGTGGATGTCTCAGATGACTGCTTCCTGGCGCCGGAGAGCATGACGGAGGAAATACGAAGCTACTGCAGGCGCACGGGGCAGCTGGTGCCGGAGACGGTCGGGGAGCTCGCCTGCGTCATTTACCACAGCCTGGCGGAGTGCTACGCGAAAACGGAACGGGAAATCGAACGGAATACCGGGACGCACTATGATGCGATCCATATTATCGGCGGCGGCTCCAATGCGGCATATTTAAATCAGCTTACGGCGGATGCAGCCGGAAAAAAGGTCTGCGCAGGGCCGGGAGAGGCGACGGCGATCGGCAATATCATGGCGCAGATGCTGCATAGCGGGGAATTAAAAAATCTGTCTGATGCAAGAAAATGCGTGTTCGCGTCCTTTGACGTCCGGGTGTTTGTTCCGGAAAAAGAAAAGGCCGCGCAGTAAAGGAAAGGAGAGAAAAATACAATGCTTGTGAATACGAAAGCAAATATCGGAGTGTTTGCGGTTGCGCTCGGCGCATACCTGCCGCAGTTTCCGTCGCTTGTGCCGGAATTTGAGGGGCAGTATGCGGCGTTTAAAAAGACACTTCCGGATACCGTCAACACGATCGACGGAGGAATCGTCACCACAAAGGAGCAGTCGATGGAGGCGGGAAGGAAATTCCGGGCGGCGGATGTTGACCTGGTATTTGTCCAGATGCTGACCTATGCAACCTCCTACAATATGCTGCCTGCGATCCGTGATCTGGATGTACCGGTCGTGCTGGTCAATGTGCAGAAACGGAAGGCGCTTGATTACGACCATACGGACATTGCCGCCTGGCTGGGCGAGGGCTACGCCTGCGGAGCAGTCGGCGAGGCAGTGGCGGACCTGGAACGTTTCGGAAAGCGCCACGCAGTGATCACCGGCGTCGTTGAGGGCGGCGATGAGGGGGTGCAGAAGGAAATCGGCGAATGGTGCCTGGCGGCGCAGTGCCGGAGAAGATTCCGCGATACAAATATTGCGCAGATCGGAAGGCCCTATCCGGGAATGATGGATCTGTACATAGACGAGACGAATCTTTACCGCAGGATGCACCTGTATACGAAGCAGTTCGACTGGGAGAAGATGTGGGCGATCGCCGACGAGATTACCGATGAGGCGGCGATCCGCGAAAAAGCGCAGGATATCCTCGATACCTTTGAGATTGAGGGCGGCGGAAGCCTGGAGGAAGTCTGGGAGATGGCGCGCTACGTCGTTGCCTTTGAGCAGTGGGTGAAGGAGGAGCAGCTTGGTCTGATCGCCTCCCACTACGATGGCTTTGCGCAGGGAAAAGCGGGCGTTCTGGACAGTATGCTGATACCGGCGTTTTCCATGCTGATCAAGCAGGGAACGGCATGCGCGGTGGAGGGCGATATGAAGGTTGCTATGGCGATGAGTATTTTAAAGACCATCTCCGGCACCGGACAGCTCTCCGAAATGTATTCGATCGACTTTAACGATGATATCTGCATCATCGGCCACAGCGGTTCCGGTGATGCGGCGATTTCCGCAAAAAAGCCGACGATGAAGATCGTGAAGGTATTCCACGGAAAGACCGGCGGCGGTTACCTGACACAGTTTTATCCGCATCTTGGACCGGTTACGTATCTGGCAATCACCCAGGACGGAGACGGACGCTTCAAATTTGTGACCGCGGAGGGCGTAAATGAGGAAGGAAAGATTTTGTCCTTCGGTGATACCAATATGAGAACCCGTTTTACCTGCGGCGCAAGAGAATTTGTCAATCGTTGGAGCGAGGCGGGACCGACTCATCACATGGCGGCGGCTTCCGGCAGACACATTGACACCATTCTCAAGGTGGCAAAGATTTTTGATGTCCCGGTTGATGTTATTACCCGTTAATTTTTTATAGAAGGAGGACTTTAAAATGAATTTTTTGGACGCAGCATTTGTACAGGACTTTATCAGAATGGCGGACGACGGCTGGCAGCAGGGCTGGCATGAGCGCAACGGCGGCAATCTCTCCTATCGTGTAAAGGCGGAAGAGGTGGAAGCGGTCCGCGAAAATTTTGCGCCGGGAGAGTGGCGGCCGATCGGAACGTCGGTTCCGGCGCTGGCAGAAGAATATTTCCTGGTGACAGGCAGCGGAAAGTACTTTCGCAACGTCAGCATTAAACCGGAGGATTCCATCTGCATGATCGAGCTGGATGAAAAGGGGGAGAATTACCGGATTGTCTGGGGACTGGTGAACGGCGGACGGCCGACCTCGGAGCTTCCGAGCCATCTGATGAATCTGGAGGTAAAGAAGCTTCAGGATCCGAAATACCGCGTTGTTTATCATGCGCATACGCCCAATATCATTGCGCTGACCTTTGTGCTTCCGCTGGAGGACAAGGTGTTTACGCGCGAAATCTGGGAGATGGCAACGGAGTGCCCGGTAGTATTTCCGCAGGGGATCGGCGTCGTTCCGTGGATGGTGCCGGGCGGAAGAGAGATCGCGGTGGCAACCTCTGAGCTGATGAAAAAGTATGATCTGGCAATCTGGGCGCATCATGGAATGTTCGCGGCAGGCGAGGATTTTGACCTGACGTTCGGACTGATGCACACGGCGGAAAAATCTGCGGAAATCCTGGTGAAGGTGCTCTCTATGGGAGCAGGAAAGCGGCAGACTATCCAGCCGGACGAATTCCGTCAGCTGGCAAAGGCTTTTAAGGTAGATCTGCCGGAAGAGTTTCTTTACGAAAAATAAAACGAAAAAGAGGAGAAGGATACCGGCGCGGAAGAGCTTAAGGAAGAGGTTTTTAAGGATGGGGCTTAAAATACGCTACCTTTATTTTTGCGGCTGTGGTATACTATAAAGCAGAGGAAGACCTCCGGGTTATAGTAGAAAAAGGCTTTTGGGCGAGGTGACGGCATGGCAAAAACGGTTGCGATTGGAATCCAGGATTTTGAGAAGATCATTACGAGGGATGTATTTTATATTGATAAAACGCTGTTCCTTAAGGAATGGTGGGAGTCTATGGACGACGTGACGCTGATCACGCGACCGCGCCGTTTCGGAAAAACGCTGACGATGAGTATGGCAGAGCATTTTTTCTCGGTTGCGTATAAAGATAGCAGGCTGTTTGAGGGACTGGCTATCTGGCAGGAGGAAAAATACAGAAAGCTGCAGGGCACCTATCCGGTCATTTCCATAAGCTTTGCAAATGTAAAAGAAAGAACTTATGAACAGGCACGGAAAAAAATCTGTGAAATGATCGTAAGGGTATACAACCAGTATGACTTTCTGCTGCAGGGAGATACCCTGAATGAAAAGGAACGGCAGTATTATCTTGGGCTTTCCTCCGACAGCGATGATGCGGATATCACGGACGCGTTAGGCAGAATGTCAGAGTATCTGTACCGCTACTATGGAAAGAAAGCGATCATTCTGCTGGATGAATACGATACTCCGATGCAGGAGGCTTATGTGGACGGTTACTGGGAAGAAATAACGGCGTTTACGCGCAGTTTATTTAACAGTACATTTAAAGGAAACCGTTATCTGGAACGGGCGATCATGACGGGGATTACCAGAGTGAGCAGGGAGTCTGTTTTTTCGGATCTGAATAATCTGAAAGTAGTGACAACGACCTCGCCGTTATACGGTGCTTCGTTTGGCTTCACGGAGGAAGAGGTTTTCCGGTCACTGGAGGAATACGGTTTAGCGGACCGGAAAAAAGAAGTGAAAAAATGGTATGACGGATTTACATTTGGCGGTGTCAGTGACATTTATAATCCGTGGTCGATCATTAATTATCTATCCAATAAGAGAGTTGGCACCTACTGGGCAAATACCAGCAGCAACAGTCTGGTGGGAAAGCTGATCAGAGAGGGCGGCAACCAGATCAAAGAAACCTTCCGGCAGCTCCTTCTGGGAAAAAGCATTGAAACTGAGGTGGACGAGCAGATTGTTTATGATCAACTGGAACTGGATGAAAATGCGATCTGGAGCCTTCTCCTTGCGAGCGGTTATCTCAGAGTAAAAAGTTACCGGACGGAGCAGTCCGGCTATACGGAATGGAAAGAAATATATGAGCTGGAGATTACAAATTTTGAGACGATGATCATGTTCCGCAATATGGTGCGGGGATGGTTTGCACCGTCTGCGGACAGCTATCATGAGTTTATCAAAGCGCTTTTAGAGGACGACCTGAAAGCGATGAACGCGTATATGAACCGGGTGGCAAGGGTAATGTTCAGCTACTTTGACTGCGGAAACAAACCGTCTGCCGACAGCGCCCCGGAACGGTTTTATCACGGATTTGTGCTGGGAATGATGGTCACTCTGGAGAACCGCTATGTGATTACCTCAAACCGGGAGAGTGGATTCGGGAGATATGATGTTTTGCTGGAGCCGAGAAATCCGCAGGATGCGGGAATTATCATAGAATTTAAGGTACAGGACACGGAGGAGGAAAAAACGCTGGAGGATGCTGTGAAAGCGGCGCTTTTGCAGATCGAGGAAAAGAAGTATGCTTCTGTGCTGGAGGAAAAGGGCATACCGGAAACGCAGATCCGTAAATATGGATTTGCATTCTGCGGAAAGAAAGTATTGATTGGAAGAGCATAAAGGAAGATGGGACAGCAGAAGGTTTTGGTATAAAGAGGAAATCTGTGCAGGCTTTCTGATGGAAGACAGGAAGCCTGCACAGATATAATATTTCGCCGGCTTATCTCTGTGCCAGCTCGCAGATAATGTCCGCACAGCCCTCGATGCCGAATTTTGCGGTGTCGAGGCAGACGTCGTAGAAATTTGCCATGCCAAACACAGTGTCGGTGTAGTAGGTGCAGTATTTGCGGCGCTTGCGGTCGATCGCCTGCAGCTCGTCGGAGAGCTTTGCCTCCGGGGTGTCCGGCATCAGCGTTTTCATATGCTGGAGCCGGTAGTAGGTGGGAGCGTGGACGAACACATGGAGCGAGTGGTCGAATTCTTTCAGAATGCTGTTGGCGTTCCGCCCAATGATCACGCAATTCCCTTTTTCACCGATCTCACGGATGACCTCTTTTTGTGCCTGGAAGAGCTTTTCGCTGAGAGGCTTATTATAGAAATCAAACAGGCTCTGGGCGAAGCCGAAATTGTGGGGCACCCGCTCATCGTAGCGCAGAAAATGCTCCAGATCGACATTCGCCTGCGTTGCAGCTTTCATGATGATTTCTTTATCAAAATAGCTGTAATTTAGCTTCTTGGCCACCATTTGTCCGATGGTACCGCCGCCGGCGCCAAATTCGCGGCTGATGGTAATGATTTTTTTCATGACGCGCTCCTTTTACAATACTTTGTTTAAGAAATCAATGGTTCGCGGCTCCTTCGGGTTCTTCAGGATTTCCTCCGGGGTTCCCTGCTCCACGATGTAGCCGCCGTCCATAAAGATGATGCGGTTTGCCACCTCGCGCGCAAAGCCGATCTCGTGCGTCACGACCGCCATGGTCATGCCGTCGCGCGCCAGCTCGCGCATAACCTCCAGAACCTCGCCGACCATCTCCGGGTCGAGCGCGGAGGTCGGTTCGTCAAAAAGCATGATGTCCGGACTCATGGCGAGCGCACGGGCGATCGCCACACGCTGCTTCTGACCGCCGGAGAGCTGGTTGGGGTAGGTGCCTGCCTTGTCGGCAAGCCCGACGCGCGCTAAAAGCTCCATGCCCTTTTTCTCAGCCTGCTCCTGGGTGAGCTTCTTTAATTCCACCGGCGCCAGCGTAATGTTTTTCAGCACCGTCATATGCGGAAAAAGATTAAAGTGCTGGAATACCATGCCGATATTTTCGCGCACTTTATTGATATCAGTATGCTTATCCGTCACATCGACGCCGTCCACGATAATGGAACCGGCGGTGACGGTTTCGAGCTGGTTCACGCAGCGCAGAAAGGTAGATTTTCCGCTGCCGGAGGGACCGAGCAGCACGACAACTTCGCCCTCCGAGATATCAATGCTGATATCCTTGAGCACTTCCAGCTTTCCAAAATTTTTTTTCAGATTTCTGACCTGTATTTTCTTATTACTGCTGTCCACGTTTCAGCCTCCTTTCCACACGTTTTGCAACCTTGCTCAGGGTGATGATGACAACCATATACATGATGCCGACGATCGCCCACACCTGCAGGTTCATAAAGGTGTTTCCGGCGACGTTTTTTGCGGTGTTTACCAGTTCCGGGAAACCGATCACGGAGAGAATGGAGGTATCCTTCAGGGTAATGATAAACTGGTTGATGATGGAGGGGATCATGGTGCGGATCGCCTGCGGAATAATGATCAGACGCATACTTTTTCCATAGGAGAGTCCGAGGCTGCGGCTTGCTTCCATCTGCCCTTTATCGACACTCTCAATTCCGGCGCGGATGATCTCCGCCATATATGCGCCGCAGTTCATGGAGAGCGCGATAATGCCGGCGGTGAGTGCCGACAGGCGGAAGCCGGAGACATTCAGCATCTTTGCAGCCTGCGGAACGCCGAAATAAACAAAATATGCCAGTACGATCAGCGGAACACCGCGCACGGCATCGACAAACAGGGTACCGATAAAATTAAGAACACGGTTTTTCCCCACATTAAACAAGGCGATAATCAAACCGATCACCATGGCAAAAAGCAGCGAAAGCACGCAGAGCAGTAGCGTGTTTCCCATGGATCTCAGAAGCATTACGCCGTATACCTGGATAATACTTATCATGCAAACTTCTCCTTTTTAGAAAACAAAAATCCTTTATACAGAAAAAAGACGCAGAAGGGTGAAAGAACCCTCTGCGCCTGTCCGGTTTACTCCTCAGTCTTTAAATATTTATCGAGGATTTCGTCGTATGTTCCGTTCTCCTTGATGTTCGCAAGACCTGCGTTGAACATATCGAGAAGCTCCTGGTTTGCCTCATCCATGATAGCAAAACCATACGGTGCAGATTCGCTTTCAGCGCCTTCGCATTCAAGCTGCTTTAACCCAACGCCGTCCTGGGTGATGTAAGCGAGCGTGATCGGCGTGTCGTCGATGCAGGCTGCGCTGTTGCCGTTGATGACATCCTGGTACATATCGGTGGAAGTCTCCATGGTGGTAACGGTGAAGCCGTACTCATCCTTCAGACTGTCCGCAAAATCCTTGCTCGCGGTACCGATCTTTACAACCACGTTTTTGCCTTCCAGCTCTTCGAGGGAAGCAATTTCGCTGTCTGCCGCCACGAAGAAGGACTGTGTAGCGTCATAATATCCGTCAGAGAAGATCCAGCCTTTTTCTTTTCTCTCATCGTTGATGGTCGCTCCTGCGATCAGACCGTCTGCCTGACCGACCTGTACAGCGGCAACGCCTGCGTCCCAGCCGATAGACTGCAGATCATATTCAAATCCCTGATCCTCTGCGATGGCAGCGAGAATATCAACGTCGATGCCGACAAATTCGCCCTCTGCGTTGGTATATTCGAACGGACGGAACGCCGTGTCGGTAGCGATCACCCATACCTTATCGGATGCGGATACCGCAGACGCCAGTGTGCATACGGCAAGCGCGCCGACTGCTGCTGCAGAAACCAATTTTGCTGTAAAACTCTTTCTCATATTTCTTTCCTCCTTTTTTATATAACAAAAAGGCAGCGAAACCGTCAGCCGGCTCCGTTGCCCACTTGTACTTAAAATCTATTATAAAAGTCGGCTGATTCCTTGTCAATCAAAATTTGTGCATCAGATTAATGAATATTTTGCATTGATTTGTAAATAGAAAACCTGCTTGCAAATGCGGGAGGATATGCTACAATGCATGTATGAAAGCCCAGTCTTCATAAAGTATAGCAGTTTTAAGCATAATCTGACACAAAAGAAAGGGATATATTATGACAAAAAGACCACTGATCGGACTGATCCCATTATATGATGAAGAAAAGGAGAGCCTCTGGATGCTTCCGGGCTACATGGACGGTATCGTGGAAGCGGGCGGAACGCCGCTGATGCTTCCGCTGACGCTGGATGATGAAATGCTTGCGCAGCTTATGGCGCTGTGCGACGGGTTCCTTCTGACGGGCGGACACGACGTATCGCCGGAGCTTTACGGGGAGACGCCGATCAAAGCCTGCGGCGCCTGCTGCCCGGCGCGCGACGCCATGGAGCAAAAGCTTTTTGCGCTGGCGCTTGAAAAAGACAAGCCGGTACTTGGTATCTGCCGCGGTATCCAGTTTTTAAATGCGGTGCTCGGCGGAACACTTTATCAGGATCTGCCGCAGCAGAAGCCCTCTGAATTGGAGCATCACCAGAAGCCTCCCTACGATGTGCCGTCGCATGAGGTGACGATCGTGGAGGACACGCCGCTTTATGAGCTTCTGGGGGCGGAGCGCCTTTCGGTCAACAGCTACCACCACCAGGCGGTGAAGAGGCTGTCGCCGCGCCTTACGGCAATGGCGTATGCCGCAGACGGGCTTGTGGAGGCGGTCTATATGAAGGAAAAATCTTTTGTGTGGGGCGTGCAGTGGCACCCGGAATTTTCCTATAAAACAGAGGAGAGCAGCCGGAGGATACTGGGAAAATTTGTGGAGGCTGCGCAAAGCACCGGTAATTAGCGGAAGGATACCTGTGAAAATAGTGAAGGATTGCGGAAAGGGAAAAGAATGAAGGTAGTATTACAGAATCTGACAAAGAAGTTTCCGGAGCGCGGGAAAAAATCCCGCGGGGAAGTGACGGCGGTCAGCGATTTTAACGTTGAGATACCAGACGGAAAACTGATCGGGCTGCTTGGCCCCTCCGGCTGCGGAAAAAGTACGGCGCTGAACCTGCTGTGCGGGCTGCTGCAGCCGACAAGCGGCAAAATCTTTTTCGGCGAGGAGGATGTCACCGATCTGGCGGCGGAAAAAAGAGGGGTGGGCATGGTGTTTCAGAACTATGCGCTTTACCCGCACCTCACTGTGCGGCAGAACATTATCTTCCCGCTGGAAAATCTCAAAGGAAAGGAGAAGCTTTCCAAAGAGGAGATGAATAAAAGAGCGCTGGAGGTAGCAAAGCTTGTGCAGATTGACGCGCTGATGGAGCGTAAGCCCAGCGAGCTTTCCGGCGGTCAGCAGCAGCGTGTGGCGATCGCACGCGCGCTGGTGAAAATGCCGCGCATTCTTCTGATGGACGAGCCGCTGTCGAACCTGGACGCCCGGCTGCGCCTGCAGACGCGCGAAGAGATCCGTCGGATCCAGCGGGAGACAAAGATCACGACGATTTTCGTGACGCACGACCAGGAGGAGGCGATGAGCATCTCCGACATGATCGTGGTGATGAAGGAGGGCGTCGTGCAGCAGATCGGAAAGCCGCAGGACGTCTACGACGATCCGGTGAATCTGTTTGTGGCAAAATTTCTCGGAACGCCGCCCATCAATGTCTTTCGCGGCAGCGTGAAGGCGGGAAGGCTTTATATAGGAAATGATGCTGTCTTAAATGTGAAGGGCGCGTCGGACCGGGAGGTTTTTGTCGGCGTCCGTCCGGAGGGCTTTGTGTTAAATCCGCAGGGGGCGCTCACCTGTCATTTAAACGGTGTTGAGGTGATGGGACGTGATATCAGCGTGGTTTCTACAAATGCTTCCTGTGAAAATACGGTCATCCGCTCGATCATCAGTGCGGAAAACAGCGTCGATACCGGCAGCGCGTCCGTTCACTTCGATTTGAAGCCAAACAAGGTATTTGTGTTCGACGCAAAGACGGAAGAACGGATTTATTTTGAGAGCGGACAGGCAAAGGAGCAGTGATATGGATAAAAAGAACATGAAGGGCTGGCTGTATCTGCTGCCCGCAATCCTTTTCCTCGGGTGCTTTCTGGTGTACCCGCTGATCGACGTATTTATCTATTCCTTCGAGGAGGGCTACAATTTTGCCTCCCAGACCTACTACGGCGTCGGCATCTACAATTATTCCTACGTGCTGCACGACCCGTATTTCCTGCAGGCGGTGAGAAATACCTTTATCCTTGTGGTGATCACGGTACCGCTTTCGACGGCGCTTGCGCTGCTTATCTCGGTGGGATTAAGCTCCATCAGGGCGCTGCGGGAGCTTTATCAGACGATTTATTTCCTGCCGTATGTCACAAACACGCTGGCGGTCGGCCTGGTATTTATGATTTTGTTTAAAAGAACGCCCTACACGGACGGCTTTGTCAACCTGCTCCTGCACTTTGTCGGTGCCGGTCCGATCGACTTTATTGACGGTCCCTACTGGGCGAAAATGTTTGTGCTCTGCCTGTACACCGTCTGGGTGGTCATGCCGTTTAAGATACTGATCCTGACGAGCGCGCTCGCCTCGGTCGACCGGCAGTATTACAATGCGGCGCGGGTGGACGGTACCCCGCGCTGGCGCATCTTTACAAAAATTACGGTGCCGATGATCTCACCGACGCTTTTTTATCTGATCATCACCGGCTTTATCGGAGCGTTCAAGGCGTACAGCGACGCGGTGGCGCTGTTTGGCACCGATCTGAATACCGCCGGGATGAATACGATCGTCGGTTACGTCTATGATATGCTGTACGGAAACGGCGGCGGTTATCCGTCCTACGCCTCGGCAGCGGCGATCATCCTGTTTGTTATCGTGCTGACGATCACCTGCATCAATCTGCTCGTCAGCAAAAAACATGTACATTATGTGTGAGGTGCGCGCGATGGAGAAACAATTTGAAAAGAAAGAAAAAAGCGGAGGAGAGATTGCCGGAAAAATCCTCATCTATGCGCTGCTGACGATCTGGGCGCTGATTGTACTGTTTCCGTTCTACTGGATGCTGCTCACCTCGGTCAAGAGCTACAGCGCTTACAATTCGGAATATATCCCGACTCTGTATACGCTTGCGCCCACCCTGGAGAACTACAAAGAGGCGTTCACCGCGGTGCCGCTCGCGCGCTACTTTGCTAATACGATTATTTTTACGGTCGTTACGACGGCACTGATGCTGGCTGTGACGGTGCTGGCGGCGTTTGCCTTTGCACGCCTTCAGTTTCGCGGAAAGGATCTGACGTTTACGCTTTTTCTGGCGCTGATGATGATCCCGAACGAGCTTGTCGTGATCACAAATTATGTGACGATCACAAATCTGGAGCTGCGAAATACCTTTACCGGACTGATCCTGCCGTCCGTCACTTCGGTCTTTTATATTTATCTGCTGAAGGAGAATTTTGCGCAGATCCCGGACCAGCTTTATTACGCGGCGAAGGTGGACGGCACCTCGGATTTTCGCTATCTGCGCAGAGTGATGATCCCTATCTGCAAGCCGACGATCGTTACGATCACGATCCTGAAGGTGATCGAGTGCTGGAACTCTTACGTGTGGCCGCGGCTGGTTACGGACGATGAGACGTATTTTCTGGTGTCGAACGGTATCCAGGAGATCCGCGAGAACGGCTTCGGGCGGGAAAATATTCCAGCGATGATGGCGGCAGTCGTGGTGATCTCGGTGCCGCTGATCGTACTGTTTTTGCTGTTTCACAGGAAAATTATGGAGGGCGTATCCAGAGGGGGGACAAAGGGATGAGAAAAAAATGCAGAAAACCATTGCTCCTTCTGGCTGCTGCGGCGTCTCTGCTGCTCACGGGCTGTCACGGCGCGCAGGAGCGCAGCGCCTTTGAGATCCCGGAGGAATTTGACACTGCGAGGCAGTATGAGATAACCTTCTGGGCGAAAAACGATACCAATAAGACGCAGACGAGGATCTACGAGAAGGCGATCAGCGATTTCCAGGAAATTTATCCGAATATCACGGTAAACCTGCGGCTGTATACGGATTACGGCAAGATTTATAATGACGTGATCACGAATATTTCCACAAATACGACGCCGAACGTCTGCATCACCTACCCGGATCACATCGCTACGTATCTTACGGGAAGCAACAGCGTGGTGCCGCTGGATGATTTGTTTGCGGATGAAAATTACGGGCTTGGCGGCAGCGGGGTGCTTTTTGATGCGCCGACGCAGGAACAGATCATCCCGCAGTTTCTGGAGGAGTGCCGAGTGGGAGAGCATTACTATGCGATTCCTTATATGCGTTCCACAGAGGCGTGCTATATAAACAAGACTTATCTGGAAAAGCTGGGCTATGAGCTGCCGGAAACACTGACGTGGGATTTTATCTGGGAGGTTTCCGAGGCGGCGCTGGAAAAAGATGCGGACGGTAATTTTTCTGTCAACGGACAGAATGTGATGATTCCCTTCATCTATAAGTCCACAGACAATATGATGATCCAGATGCTCCGGCAAAAAGGCGCCGGGTATTCCACTGAGGACGGAGAGATCCAGATTTTCAACGATACCACAAAGGAGCTTCTTTACACGATCGCGGAGCATGTGAAGAGCGGAGCGTTTTCCACCTTCAAGATATCCAGCTACCCGGCGAATTTCCTCAATGCCGGGCAGTGTATCTTCGCGATCGACTCCACGGCGGGCGCGACCTGGATGGGCAGTCACGCGCCGCTCTCCGACATCAGCGAGGATAAATTCGTAGAATTTGAGACGGCGGTCATGCCGATCCCGCAGTTTGACACGGAAAATCCGCAGATGATCTCACAGGGACCGTCTGTTTGCATCTTCCAGAAGGAGGATTCGCAGGAGGTGCTTGCCTCCTGGCTGTTTGCGCAGTATCTGCTCACTAACGAGGTGCAGATCGCCTACGCGCAGACCGAAGGCTACGTGCCCGTCACCGCAAAGGCGCAGGAGAGTGCGGAGTATCAGGACTATCTCGCAAGATGCGGCGAGGACAACAGCACATATTATGACGTGAAGATCAAGGCGTCAAAGCTTCTTTTAGACAATGTGGAGCACACCTTTGTGACGCCGGTATTTAACGGCTCGGCTTCCCTGCGTGACGCAGCCGGTCAGATGATCGAAAACGTGGCAAAATCCACGCGCAGAAAGCAGACGGTCGACGACGCCTACATCGAGACGCTCTATAGCGACGTGGCGGCGCTCTATCATCTTGACGAAGGACAGGGGACTCTCTCGGACGGCAAAAAAGCAGACCTTGGACCGCTGCCGACCACCTCGGTGATCCTGCTGGCGACGCTCGCGGCAGTGTGGGTGCTGATTTTGCTGTATGTCGTTTGGAAGGCTGTAAAGAAGAAATAGGGCACGTACGACATCGGATTCCCGGATAACATACCTGATACAAACAAAAATACAAAAAATGTCAGCCAGACATTGATTTCTGAAAATTTTCGGTTATAATAGGGATTGAATACAGATTCCAAAGGAGGATAATCATGAAAAAGATTGCAGCATTTTTATTAACTCTTTCTCTTGCAGCCGTTTCCGCAACCTGCGTTATGGCGGAGGAAGCAGAAACAGACGTAAAGTCCGAGGGCGTTATGACACACGAGGAATATGTGGCGGCAGAGCTTGATTCCGAGGTTACTATCGAGACCTACGTGCAGGCGAAGCAGTCCTGGTGGGAGGACAAGGCGACCGTTTACACACAGGACAAGGACGGCGCATACTTCCTGTACGACATGGCATGCTCTGAGGAAGATTATGAGAAGCTGAATGTCGGCACAAAGATCAGGGTTACCGGCTATAAAGCTGAGTGGTCCGGCGAGGTGGAGATCATCGACGCGACCTTCGAAATCCTTGAGGGCGAGTATGTTGCTCCGGTGACGGATGTGACAGATCTGCTTGGCAAGGATGAGCTGATCGACCATCAGAACGAGTACGTTTCCTTCAAGGGCATGACCGTGGAGCCGTCCACAGATGCAGACGGAAACGAGGTGGCTTTCCTTTATAACTGGGATGGCTCCGGACAGGACGGCGACGATCTGTACTTCAACGTTTCCCTGAATGGTGAGACCTACAGCTTTGTTGTGGAATCTTATCTGTGTGATAACACTACCGACGTTTACAAGGCAGTGAAGGAGCTGCAGGTGGGAGACGTCATCGACATGGAGGGCTTCCTGTACTGGTACGAGGGCGTAAACCCGCATATTACTTCGGTAAAGGCAGCGGAATAAAGGGATCCAAAAAGCTTTTTTCGGAATCACCTCGAAAGAGGTGATTCTTTTTTCGGATGATATAAATGAAAAATAAAGGAAAGATACTATGAACGAAAAGAAACTGATGGTTCAGTACAGCGCACTGCAGGGCTGCTACTGGATGTTGTTTTGTGCTGTCTATAGCTTTTCCACCGTATATCTTCTGGCGCGTGGCTTTACCAGCGCACAGATCGGCGTCTGCATTGCTGTTGGAAATGTCTGCGGCGTCATTCTGCAGCCGACCTTTGCCGGGATAGCGGATCGCTCACAAAAGCTGACGATCCATAAGCTGACGGCGCTTCTTGCCGCTCTGATGCTTTTTACGGTGGCGCTGCAATATTTTACGCCGGATATACTCTGGCCTGTTGCGATCCTTTTTGTATGTACCAACGCGCTTCTGCAGGTGCTGCAGCCGCTGGTAAATTCTGTGAGCATTTATTATATCAACCGCGGCGTCAACGTGGATTTCGGCATTGCCAGAGGCATTGGCTCGCTGCTGTACGCAGTCTGCTCCAGCATTCTCGGCGCGCTGGTCGCGCAGACCGGAAGCAGGGTCGTTCTGGTGGCGGCGGGAATCCTGCTTGCCGTTATGATAATTGTCCTGCAGCGGATGCCTGTCCTGGCAGACAAATATGCGGGAGCGCGGAATGCAGACAGAACGCGGAATGCAGACAGAACGCGGAATGCAGACAGAATGCGAGGTACAGATGGAGCGCAGGGTACAGACGGAGCGCAGGGTACAGACGGAGCGCAGGATACAGATGGAGCGCGGGATACAGAAGGGGCACGCAGATCGGATAAGGCGCAGATAAGCAGGGGAGCACATACGGAGAAAACGGCACCGCCGGTGCCGGGCAGCTTTCTCAGACGCTATCCTTATGTGTGCGTTGTCAGCGTCGGGCTGACGATGCTGATGCTGGATCATAATATGTTGAACAGCTATCTGATCCAGATCATCACGCCGCTTGGCGGAGATTCTGTTGCGCTTGGAAATACGCTTGCGATCGCAGCGGTGATGGAGCTTCCGACGATGTTCCTGTTTTCGCGTCTGGTAAAGCGCATCTCCAGCAGCCGCCTTGTTATGCTCTGCGGAGTATTTTTCTTTGTGAAATCGCTTGTCTATCTGTTCTGCGGGAACATGATGCAGATGTATGCGGCGCAGGTGCTGCAGATGGGAGCGTTTGCGCTCTACATTCCATCATCGGTATATTACGTAAATGAAGTGATGGCGCCGCAGGATACCTTCAAGGGACAGGCGATTATGGCGGGCACCAGCACGCTTGGCGGCGTTTTTGGAAGTCTGCTCGGCGGTTTGATAATTGATTACTTAAATGTGCGTCTGATGTTAATTTTTGGCACAATTATTGCATTTGTTGGGATGCTGACAGTATTTTGGGCAGCACCAAAGACAAAAGGCGCACCTGGAAAATATTGATTTTCTGTTAAGGATTTGTTACAATAAATCTGAGTGGCAGTATCTGCCCTTGAGAAGAGGTTATAGTATAAGAAAGAATAAAGGGGAAGAAATATGACCATACGGATTATAACAGATTCAGCGGCGGATTATTCCGCGCAGGAAATCGCACGCAGACAGATCACATGTGTTCCTATGACGGTATCGTTTGGGGAGGAGCAATTTCAGGACGGCGTGGATCTGACAAAAGAGGAATTTTTTGAGAAGCTGCTTTCGGAAAAGGATTTTCCAAAGACGTCGCAGCCTTCGCCTACCATGTTTATCAACTGCTTTGAGGTGGCAAAGGCGGCGCAGGATATTGTGATCGCGATTCTGGTTTCCGGGGAGCTGAGCGGAACTGTCCAGAGTGCCATGCTTGCAAAGGAAATGGTAGAATACGAAAACATTTACATCATCGACAGCAAGAATGCCACGCTGGGTATGCGTGTACTGGTAGACCGCGCAGTTTTTCTGCGGGAGCAGGGCTGTGATGCAAAAACGATTATTGAGGAGCTGGAGGCTTTAAGATCGCGTATCCGTGTATATGCCGGACTGGATACACTGGAGTATCTTTATAAGGGAGGCAGGCTCTCGAAGGGGCAGGCGGCACTCGGCGGTCTGGTAAATTTAAAGCCGGTCGTTGCGATCACGCAGGAAGGAAAGGTGGAGCTTTGCGGAAAGCAGATCGGTATGAAGCACGCGTTTCGGCAGATCGCAAATATTCTGGAGGAGGACGCTCCGGACGTGGACTATCCGGTGTACTTCCTTTATGCATATGATAAGAAAAATTGTGTAAACTTTATTCAGTATCTCAGAAAAAAAGGAATGGACTTTGGAACCCCAAAGCTGCGCGGCATTGGCGCGACGATCGGCAGCCACATCGGCACCGGAGCATTCGGCATCGTATATGTAAAATAAAAGGAGCTGTTTATGAAAAAGAAGAAAGCGATTTCATGTATACTGGCATGTGCCCTGCTGGTTTCCGGTATGGGAAATACATGTGTTTTTGGGGAAGAAGTTGCTGTGTGGGATGATCTGGAAGGAGAAGTGATCGCTGAGGAGCCTGAAGATGGGACGGCGACAGGCGGAGAAGAGCCTGTGGGGCAGACACAGGGGGATGTTTCGGTGGAGAACCAGGATGATTTTCAGAACTGGACAGAAAGCTACTACGAGGAGAACCAGGACGATTTTCAGAATTGGACAGAGACCTACTACGAGGAGAACGGCGGAGCGGATAATGTTTCGGAAGATGCCGGAGAAACGTCCCACCGGTCAGAGGAGCACCGGGAATTCTGGGACGACCGCGATGCTGCTTATGAGAAGCGCAAGGAGCAGCAGGGTACTATCAGCAAAAATTCAGAAGATGTATATACGGTAGAGGATTTTGCTATCCCGGATGCGGAGGATGCGAAGACGGATTTCGATCTGATGGAAACGTCGGAACTGCCGACGCAGCTGTATCTGCAGGTGCCGGAAATCCTGCAGAGACCGGAATTGCCGACAGGCTGTGAGTCTGTGGCTCTCACGATGGCGCTGCAGTATGAGAATTTTGATGTAGATAAACTTACGATTGCAGGCGATTTTCTGATTTATAACTATGAGACGGACAATATGGCGATTGGTTATGTCGGGGATCCTTTCTCTGAGGAGGGGGCAGGGTGTTTTGCGCCGGCGATCGCCGCGACGGCGTTTGCGTTTTTTACCGATCAGGAGGTGTCCTACAAGGCCTACGATATCACGGATACAGACTTTGAGGAGCTTTTTGCGTACATTGCCGCCGGTACGCCAGTCATCCTCTGGACGACCATGTATATGGCAGAACCGGAATTCACCCGCATGGATGTGGAGTATAACGGGCGCGTTTATCGCTGGTACAGACAGGAGCACTGTGTTGTTCTCTCCGGCTACAATCTTGAGGAACGTACCGTGCAGATCAACGATCCGCTGGAGGGAATTGTGTCGAGGGATATGGATGAGTTTGCCTCCATCTACAATCTGACCGGAAAAAATGCAGTTGTTTTGAAAGAAGCGGAGGAGGCTGCGGCTTCGCAAGATACGGCGACAAGCACTGAGGTAGGACTTCCGTAGAATGTCGTTTGAATATGGTAAAAATCGTAAAAAAATATGTTAAGAATCTTAAAAATATGTGAAATCTGCACATGATTCGTTGACGCATCCCCGCCTTTGGAGTATACTAAAGGTATCAAAAGGAATCAAAAAGAATAGGGCGGGTGATTATGAACATCTTATTTTTCTTAAAGCCAAAAAGCGAAGTGGCATATTTGTATGAAGATTATTCGCTCCGTCAGGCGTTGGAAAAAATGGAACACTATCGTTACAGCGCCGTGCCGGTCATCAACCGGAGCGGTCATTACATAGGAACACTGACAGAGGGAGATTTACTGTGGTACATTAAGACGATGCGTCTGGGGGATCTTTACGAGGCGGAGGACATTCCGCTGCGGGAGGTAAAGCGCCGCTGGGATAACCAGCCGGTCAATGTGCAGTGCAACATCGAAGATCTGATGCTCACTTCCATGAACCAGAACTTCGTGCCGGTAATCGACGACAACCGTACCTTCATCGGAATAGTTACCAGAAGACAGATCATGCAGTACATCTGCAAAAGTTATATGAAAGCAACGGAAAGCAGTGCCGGATGAAGGCGCTGCTTTTTTATCATGATAAGCTCACAAAGGATTGACAAAAAAATACATAATTGATAAAATTAAAGAAATGTGCATCTGCATAGTTTTTGCAAAGGAGTGGAAAGAGTGAAACAGAGAGTTTTATCTATGTTGGTAGACAATACCTCCGGTGTCCTCAGCCGAGTGGCGGGACTGTTTAGCCGGAGAGGCTATAATATTGACAGTCTGACAGTGGGAGAAACGGCGGATCCGCGGTATTCCCGTATGACGGTAGTTGTCAATGGAGATGAACAGATTCTCGACCAGATCGTTAAGCAGCTGGCCAAGCTGATCGACGTGGTCGATATCAAGACGCTGAAAGCGGGAGAGAGTGTCAACCGTGAGCTTATCATGGTGAAGGTGCGCGCGGAGGCGAAGGACCGTCAGGGAATCAATGCCATCTGCGATATCTTCCGTGCGAAGGTAGTAGACGTGGCGAAGGATTCCATGATCATCGAGCTGACGGGTGATCAGCGCAAGCTGGAGGCGTTCCTTGAACTGATGAACGATTATGAGATTCTTGAGCTGGCCAGAACCGGCATCACCGGGCTGTCCAGGGGTGCGGAGGACGTGCGGTATCTGTAGCGGAGGAACCGGCAGATGCGCGGCATCTGTAAGAGATGCGCGAAAAAGCTGCAGCGGCGCTGATTTTTTGTGCAGCGGCACACAAATAGTTTGTATGCTGGAGGTATTTTTACCTTTAACAAATATATTTATGGAGGAGAAGAAAAAATGGAAGCGAATATTTATTATCAGGAGGATTGCAACCTGTCACTGCTGGAAGGCAAGACGATCGCGATCATCGGTTACGGAAGCCAGGGACATGCTCATGCGCTGAATGCAAAAGAGTCCGGCTGTCATGTGATCATTGGTCTGTACGAGGGAAGCCGTTCCTGGAAAAAGGCAGAGGAACAGGGTTTTGAAGTATATACCGCAGCGGAGGCTGCCAAAAAAGCGGATATCATTATGATCCTGATCAACGATGAGAAGCAGGCTGCAATGTACAAGAAAGACATCGAGCCGAACCTGGAGGAGGGCAACATGCTGATGTTTGCTCACGGCTTCAACATTCACTTTGGCTGTATCGTACCGCCTGCAAACGTAGACGTTACCATGATCGCACCGAAGGGACCGGGTCACACCGTAAGAAGCGAATATCAGGCTGGCAAGGGTGTTCCGTGTCTGGTAGCGGTACACCAGGATGCAACCGGCAAGGCGCTGGATAAGGCTCTGGCATATGCGCTGGCCATCGGCGGAGCGCGTGCAGGCGTTCTTGAGACTACCTTCCGCACCGAGACCGAGACCGATCTGTTTGGTGAGCAGGCAGTGCTCTGCGGCGGCGTATGCGCGCTGATGCAGGCAGGCTTCGAGACGCTGGTTGAGGCAGGCTACGATCCGAGAAACGCATACTTTGAGTGTATCCATGAGATGAAGCTGATCGTCGATCTGATCTATCAGTCTGGCTTCTCAGGAATGAGATACTCCATCTCCAACACCGCAGAGTACGGCGATTATATCACTGGTCCGAAGATCATCACTGAAGAGACTAAGAAGACCATGAAGAAGATTCTTTCCGATATCCAGGATGGTACCTTCGCAAAAGACTTCCTGCTGGATATGTCCTCCGCAGGCAGTCAGGTACACTTCAAGGCGATGCGCAAGCTGGCAGCAGAGCATCCGTCAGAGGTGGTTGGCGAGGAAATCCGCAAGTTGTATAGCTGGAACGGCGAGGATAAGCTGATCAATAACTAAGCGGAATTGAAAGACGATAGAAAAAGAAAGCGCAATGTCCGGATGGGCAGAGCGCTTTCTTTTTTAAGAAATAATTTTTAATTAAAATAATTATAGACGATTTTTGAGAATTTCGTAATGTTTGCTGCCGAGGACCAGCCGTTTCCCGGCGTGTCGCCCATGACAACGAGGATGTAGGTTGCTCCCTTTGAGTAGACGATTGCCGCGTCGTGCGTGGTATCGTCGGTTTCCCCGGTTTTATTTGCAACCTTTACGCTTTTCGGAACGCCGGCGGGAATTTTCGCGCCGCGTCTGCTTTTTCAGATAGCCGAGCATTAGAAGAAGCAGATTTGCTGACGCAGGTTCCGCGATAGATGCTCTCCAAAAGTTTCCCGCAGTCGGCGGCGGTCGTCACATTGGAGCCGGTGCCGTTTGAAAGAATGTAATTGTTGCTGCTTAACGGGAGTCCGTGTCCCTGGTTAGTACCTGTATAGCCGTTGGCCTTGCACCAGGAGTTGATATAGGTAGTGCCGATCTTGCGCACGATTGTATTAAAAGCGGTATTGTCGCTGACCGTGATCATGGCGCTGATGGTGCTTTTTACGGAGGACTCCTTTAATTTTCCCTGTTTGATGCGCTCGTATGCGGCGCTCATCGCGTAGAGCTTGATCAGACTCGCTGCATACACGCGCCGGTTGTTGATGGTAAAGGACTCGTTGGTGTCAAGATTTTTTACATAGATGGACCAGGTGCCGCGGCAGGTTTTCACTGCGCTTTTTAATTGCTTCTGCAGATTGGCGAGCGAAAGCTTTTTGCTGGGATCATAGACGCCGCTGGCGTTTACGTAGCGTGCACCTATCCAGGTTTTCTTTTGCATCACGCCGCTGCTGTTAAAATAATATTTTTTGCCGCCGATCGTTTTCCAGCCTGTGACCACTGCGCCGGTGGAGGGGGCGAGATAGTAGGTTTTGCTGCCTGATTTGTACCAGCCGGTCTGCATAATACCGGCAGAAGAAAAGTGATAGCGTTTTTTCTTGATCGTTTTCCAGCCGGTACACAGCCGTCCGCTGGAATTGACGTAATATTTTTTGCTGCTAATGGTGCAGAAGCGGCTTTTTTGCAGGACGCCCTTGTAGGAAAAGATATAGCGCTTTCCGGATATGACGGCGATTGCGGTGGCGGCAGAACCATCTTTCGTAAAGTAGTATCGCTTGCCTTTGATGGTTTTCCAGCAGTTTTTGACGATTTTTCCTTTGGAATTATAGTAATAGATTTTTTTGCCGACGGTACGCAGCTTATTTCTATAGGTTACTTTGGAAGCTGCGCTGACTGTTATGGCTGCGGTACGGTTGACGGCGAAGGAGGGCAGAATGCCGGCAAAAAGAAGTGCCAGCAGTACAGTGATAAATATTTTTTTCTTCATAGATTTCTCCCTCAGATTTTTCTGATTATGTATGTAATCCAGTATATCACTTTTTTTATGTAATCCAGTATATCACTTTTTTTACTGACAGACCAGAAAAATTGTGGTACAATAATGAACATGAGATTTTTTAGAAAGGCAGGAGAAAATTATGGGAATGACAATGACACAGAAAATTCTGGCGGCAGCGGCACACCTTCCCTCGGTGGAAGCCGGACAGCTGATCGAAGCGGATCTGGATCTGGTGCTTGGAAATGACATCACCTCCCCGGTGGCAATTCACGAGATGGATAAATTTACAAAGGAAGGCGTTTTCGATAAGGACAAGATCGCACTTGTTATGGATCACTTTATCCCGAATAAGGATATTAAATCAGCGGAGCACTGCAAATGCGTGCGTCAGTTTGCTGCAAAGCATGATATCACAAATTACTTTGATGTCGGACAGATGGGAATCGAGCACGCGCTGCTCCCGGAGAGCGGTCTGACGGTGGCGGGCGACGTGATTATCGGTGCGGACTCACATACCTGTACTTATGGCGCGCTCGGCGCGTTTTCTACCGGCGTGGGCAGCACGGATATGGCGGCTGGCATGGCGACCGGAAAAGCATGGTTTAAGGTGCCGTCCGCGATCAGATTCAATCTGATCGGAAAGCCTGCAAAGTGGGTGAGCGGCAAGGACGTTATCTTACATATCATCGGTCTGATCGGTGTGGACGGCGCGCTGTACCGTTCGATGGAATTTACCGGCGAAGGCGTGCAGAATCTTACGATGGATGATCGCTTCACCATCGCGAATATGGCGATCGAAGCGGGCGGAAAGAACGGGATCTTCCCGGTGGATGATCTGGCGATCGCCTACATGAAAGAGCACTCCCAGCGTCCGTACAAGATTTACGAGGCGGATGAGGACGCGGTGTACGACGAGGAATATACCATCGACCTTGGCGCTTTAAAACCGACGGTTGCGTTCCCGCATCTGCCTGAGAACACTAAGACGATCGACGAGATCACAGAGGATGTTGTGATCGATCAGGCGGTGATCGGCTCCTGCACGAATGGCCGTATCGACGACCTGCGCTGCGCAGCGGAAATACTGAAAGGACGCAAGGTGAAAAAGGGCGTGCGCTGTATTGTGATCCCGGCAACGCAGAAAATCTATCTGCAGGCGATGGAGGAAGGGCTTTTAAAGACCTTTATCGAGGCTGGCGCGGTAGTAAGCACACCGACCTGCGGACCATGTCTGGGCGGCTATATGGGTATTCTGGCAGAGGGAGAGCGCTGCATTTCCACCACAAACCGCAATTTCGTCGGAAGAATGGGACATGTTAAATCAGAGGTTTATCTGGCAAGCCCGGCAGTGGCGGCGGCAAGCGCCGTTACCGGTAAAATCTGTGCGCCGGATGCACTTGGATTGTAAGGAGGACAAAACGCAATGAAAGCATATGGAACAGTATTTAAATATGGCGATAATGTAGATACGGATGTTATCATCCCGGCAAGATATCTGAATTCCTCTGATCCGGCGGAGCTGGCGACGCACTGCATGGAGGACATTGACAGGGAATTTATCCATAAGGTAAAAAAGGGTGATATTATTGTGGCGGAGAAGAATTTCGGCTGCGGTTCCTCCAGAGAGCATGCGCCGATCGCGCTCAAAGCGGCGGGCGTGGGCTGTGTGATCGCGGAAACCTTTGCGCGGATCTTCTACCGCAATGCCATCAACATCGGGCTGCCGATCATCGAATGTCCGGAGGCGTCCAAAGGAATCGAGGCAGGAGATGAGGTAGAGGTGGATTTTGACAGCGGCATCATCTACAACCGCACAAAGGGTACGCAGTTTAAAGGACAGGCGTTCCCGGAATTTATGCAGAAGATTATCGAGGCGGAAGGGCTGGTCAATTACATCAACCGCCAGTAAGAAGGCATGCGGACGTTTCTTTTATATTTTCGGTATATGTGTGATTTTTGCAGAAAGACACCCGGAATCCTGTGTGGACTCCGGGTGTCCGTTTCGTTTTTGTAAAACGTCTGAAATGCTCTTTACAACAAGACTGCGTCAGATTCTATTTGCGTTTCTTTTTATAAACGATAACTACTATGATTACCGCAAGCGCCGCCACGAGTACAGCGATCAAAGCAATGATCGGCGTATTGTCGCCGGTTTGCGGATTGATCTTGATGGCGTTTGCATTGTTTGTTGTGTCTGCGGAAATCACGTTTCCAACAGTGATCGTAATAGATTTACTGTCTGCAATCTCCGTTATCTGCCAGCCATTGTCATAGACCTGCTTCTGGAAAGTGACCGTTAAGGTGTAGCGTCCCGACTGTGTGATAGAGAAGGAACCGCTGAAATTGTCGCGGAAAGTACCGGGGGTATTTTCCACCATCCAGGAGGAAGGAACGTAGCGGACGTCGCCGTCTATCGGGTCTGTATTTCCCATCCCTGCTCCGTATGCCGTAAAGGTAAGGGCGGTATTTAAATTGTAGGTGGATCCGTCTGTCAGACCGGAAATACTGTTGTTGACAGGATCTCCGATAATGTTCAGCGGTCTTGTCTCGGAGTAATCGCAGTTGTCGCGCTGGCAGTAGCGAATCTCTTCGCCGTGCGTTGTATCGGTGGAAGCGGTGACTACCTGCCAGTTGTCATGCAGGTCGTGTCCGAGTGCTTTTCCTTCAGTCGCACCGCAGCGCTCACAGGTTTTCGGTGTTGTGCAGGTAGCGGGCGTCCAGTCGTGTCCAAGCGCTTCACCCTCGATAGCGCCGCAGCGCTTGCAGGTTTTCGGCGCGGTACATGTTGCCTCCTTGAAGTCGTGCCCAAGCGCCGGAGTGTTTACTTCGCCGCAGACCGTACAGGTCTGAGCGGTTGTGCAGGTGGCTTCCGCTCCCCAGGTGTGATCCTCTCTGGTTATTTCAAGAGTAAAGGGATAAGTGATCTCATTGCCGTCTGCATCGACTGCGTATATTTCATAGTTTTTCGAACCGGTCGTAAAATCCTGCGCAGCAGTTGGCGCATAGGACAGGACAGCACCGGTGAGGGCATCTGCGAAGGAAACCGAGAGGGCGGACAGATTCATAACAGAGCTGCATGGAAGTACGAGTTCTGCTTTATTTTCATCCCCTGCAGGATTTTCCTTCAGCGTAATAATATTATTGTTTACGTCGCTGTAGGAGTTGGTACCGTCCGTAACTGCGAAAGTGATGCTTAAATCAGGAGCCGGAGTTTCTGCCTGGTTTGTCTCGGTTGCCTCAGTTGCCTCAGTTGCCTCAGTTGCTTCGGTTGCTTCGGTTGTCTCGGATGTATTGGTTGTATCCGGTGTGCCGACAGTATCGTCTGAGGGTTCAGTGATCAGCAGCGTGTCATTGGATGATGCATTATTGGAATCTGATTCTGCCGTTTCGGAAACCGGTTCCGTTTCAGGAGTGGAATCTGATTCTGTCGTTTCGGAAACCGGCTCTGTTTCGCCGTTGATCACGACGGCGCCTTCAGCGTTAATAAGAGAATCGTCTGTGCTGTTGATGTAGTCCGGCTGTGATTGGGCCTCTGTCTCCGTGTTTTCCGTATATTCGGAAGCCGGATCATCCGTTTCTGTGTTTTCTGTATATTCGGAAGCCGGATCATCCGTTTCCGTGTTTTCTGTATATTCTGTGGTCGGAGTATCCGTCTCCGTGTTTTCTATATATTCAGAAGCCGGAGTATCCGCTTCCGTATTCTCCGTATATTCAGAAGCCGGAGTATCCGTCTCCGTATTCTCCGTATATTCTGTAGCCGGAGCATCTGTCTGCGCCGCTGCGACCGTCACTTTTATGGAAGGCGTGCGTACGCCGTCCGCCAGTCTGATCTCATCGTAGGAGATGCTGCCGCTTTCGAGGTATTTCTCAAAGTCCGGAACGAAGGTGTATGTGCCCTCCGGACTGTTTTCGGTATACAGTTCACCGGTGTCGGATTTCAATTTCCATACCATCTGTGAGAGTGTGGTTTCGGAAGCTGTGTCGGAACCCTCGGATTCAAGATAGCCGGTAACCTTCAGATCCTCCGGCAGACCAAGATCGTCGAGGGACATCCCCGGCTCTGCGGCGAGATTGCCATATTTTTCCTGGATGCTGCCGTCTGTAAATCGGCCCTCGGAATCTGTTTCAAGCTCCGGAAACCCGGTGATCACGAACACGGACGTGTCGTCTCCGGTCGGCGCTGCCTCCGCTGCGTATCCTCCCTCTAAGTCCTCGGCGGACACAAGCGTGCCGGGAACCCAGGAGAAAGCCAGCGCAAGCGACATCAGCCAGGCAGTGCCTTTGGCTGGCATGAGATAATTCTTTTTCATATTATGTGCTCCCCCTTTCAAAAGGAAATCTCTGTATGAGATTTATTTGTTACATTTATATTAACACATTATGACAAAATAATCTATGGTAAAATTGTGAACATTTTGCGAAACGAGAAAAATAGGTAACATGCCATCGCGAAGCGATTTTAAATGGATTTTTGCAGGTGACAGGGCAGTTTAGCCGGATTGTTACAAAAATAGGGCTTGAAAAAGGCGGCAGCTTCTGTTATACTTGTAAAAGTCCAGACAGAGAAGAAACGGACTGGATTGCGGAGTGTGGCGTAGCTTGGTAGCGCGCTCGGCTGGGGGCCGAGAGGTCGCAAGTTCAAATCTTGTCACTCCGACTGGATGCATTGTATCAATGTTATCTTACAACTGCAAAGTTAAAAAGCGATGAAGAGGAATAGTACGGATATATTTGATTCCAGAAAGCTGTCGGGTGATGCGAGGCAGCAGAGAAGATATCCGGAACTCGCCTCGGAGCGGCTGCCCAAAATCCTGCAGATATGCAGGAGAGTAGACGTAGACGGAAATCCCGACCGTTATCCGGGAACGATATAAGATCTTCAGGGGATCCGTATCGGGTGAGTGTGTGAAGAAATTCATGAAATAGAGTGGTACCGCGCAGGACAAATGTTAGTCTTTCGTCTCTAGTGACATCAAAGTGTGTCCGGAGATGGAAGCTTTTTTTCTTTGCAGGTATTATTCATTATCTTAATCTTAAAGTAAAACAGGAGGAAAGAACATTATGGAGCAGTTTAAGAAGTACAAACGGCAGTATTTTATGCCTCCCACAGAGTGCATGGACTGGGCGAAAAAGGATCACGTGGAGAAAGCGCCGATCTGGTGCAGCGTCGATCTTCGCGACGGCAATCAGGCGCTGATCGTTCCGATGACGCTTCAGCAGAAGATTAGCTTTTTCAAGCTTCTGGTGAAGGTAGGCTTTAAAGAGATTGAGGTAGGCTTTCCGGCAGCGTCGGAGACGGAGTATCAGTTCCTGCGCGCACTGATCGAGCAGGATCTGATCCCGGACGATGTGACGATCCAGGTGCTGACACAGGCGCGCGAGCATATTATCAAAAAGACCTTTGAGGCGCTGAAAGGCGCAAAAAAAGCGGTTGTTCATGTTTATAACTCTACGTCCCTTGCGCAGCGCGAGCAGGTATTCCACAAATCAAAGGAAGAGATCCTGCAGATTGCGGTAGACGGAGCGGCGCTTCTGAAAAAGCTTGCCGATGAGACGGAAGGAAACTTTTCCTTTGAGTACAGCCCGGAGAGCTTTACCGGCACGGAGATGGAGTATGCGCTTGAGGTCTGCAATGCGGTTCTGGACGTATGGCAGCCGACAGCAGATAATAAGGTGATCATTAATCTGCCCAGCACGGTGCAGCATTCCATGCCGCATGTTTACGCGAGCCAGATCGAATACATGAGTAAAAATATGAAATACCGGGAGAATGTCGTTCTTTCCCTGCATCCGCACAACGACCGCGGCAGCGGCGTGAGCGACGCTGAGATGGGTATCCTGGCAGGTGCGGACCGTATCGAAGGCACGCTGTTCGGCAACGGAGAGCGCACCGGAAATGTAGATATTGTTACGCTTGCCATGAACATGTATTCCCAGGGCGTTGATCCGGAGCTTGACTTTACTAATATGCCGGAGATCTGCGAGGAATATGAAAAGTATACCGGCATGAGTATCGATATGAGAAGCCCGTACAGCGGCGCGCTGGTGTTTGCAGCCTTCTCCGGCTCCCATCAGGACGCGATCGCAAAGGGCATGAAATACCGCGAGGAAAACAACTGCGAGCACTGGACCGTGCCGTATCTTCCGATCGATCCTACGGATATCGGCAGACATTACGAGGCGGACGTTATCCGCATCAACAGCCAGTCCGGAAAGGGCGGCGTAGGCTATATCCTGGAGCAGTATTATGGTCTGAACCTGCCGCCAAAGATGCGCGAGGCGATGGGCTACGCGACAAAGGCGGTTTCCGACGAGCAGCATAAAGAGCTTCTGCCGGATGAGATTTTCGAGCTGTTCAAGACAAGATACGAGGACATTACAACGCCGTTTAGTATCGCAGAGGTACATTTCAAACAGCACAACGGCATTATTGCCGAGGTGACGGTAAACTATCAGGGCGAAACAAAGGTGGCTGTCGCTTCCGGAAACGGTCGTCTGAACGCGGTGAGCAACGCGCTGAAGAAGCAGTTCCGCCTGCAGTATGATCTGGTAGTTTATCAGGAGCATGCGCTGGAGGCAAGCTCCAGCTCCCGTGCGATCGCGTACGTGGGCATTAAAGATAAGGATGGAAAACTGCACTGGGGCGCCGGTCTGGATCAGGATATTATTCGCGCTTCTATCAATGCACTGTTCACGGCGATCAACAATATGACGGCTGGAATTCAGTAAAATATTTCGAAAATATTAAAATACGAAACCTGTCAAAACGGCGGGTTTCGTATTTTTTTGTCGAAAAATATTGCAAAAAATCGAAATAAATGTTACAAAAATGTAAAATATTGCTTGACAATGTAATAAAATTTACATATAATGGCAATGCATGGGAGTATAAAAGGAGCAAGAAAGGAAAAGCAGTATATGGAAGTGTCAAAAGCGCTTCTGGAGATGATGTATAAGAGAGCAAGACGTTTCGGAAAACGAATGTATCGAAGACATTCTGCTGCTATAATCACTGCAGGTATGCTGCTGATCGCGTTTCTGTTCGCAATAGGGGTAAGCGGGGGAAGCAGAAATCTGATCAGACAGGGAGAAAGCCGCCGGGTGGCGTCAAATGTTGGCATGGGAGAAGTGCTGGCTGCAGAGACAGCGCAGACGGAGGAGCTGCAGGCGGGATTAAAGGGAGTAGTACATGGTGCGGTCACCATGGAAGAATATTATAAAGCAGCAGAAGAAATTGATATGGCAGGCGCCAATGAAGAGATTCTGGTCGGCGCGGCAAAGACAAGCCGACAGAAGGCGATCCAACAGGTGCTGGGCGAAGGCGCAAAATCCTCGCAGAATGTGGTGGCCTGTGCGACGCAGCTTGTGCGGGACAGCCAGATGCCGGAAAGCGAATATTACACATTGCTTCGCATAGTGGAAGCGGAAGCGACGGGGGAGGATCTCAAGGGTAAGATGCTGATCGCAAATGTGATCCTGAACCGCGTTGCGGACGAGCGTTTTCCGGATACGATCGAAGAGGTGGTGTATCAGCAGATCGGCGGCAGCGCGCAGTTCCAGCCGACCATCGACGGCAGGATCGATTCAGTGGAGATCACGGAGGAGACGATCGAGGCGGTGGACCGGGTACTTGCCGGTGAGGATTCTTCGCAGGGCGCACTGTACTTCATGGCGCGCGTGGCTTCGGATGAAACCAGCGTAGGATGGTTTGACGAGACGTTGATTCCGCTGTTTCAGCATGGCGGACATGAATATTATACATTATCAAAAGAAGCAAGAGTATCCTAGAAACAGGGTACGCGTGGAGGAAAGCTGACGAAAGTCCAGCTTTCCTTCATTTTTTTAAGTTGATTTTTCCGGGAAATATGGTACACTGAACGCATGGACTATTTCAATCATAAAGGAGCGAAGAAAATGAATAAGAAATACGATGTGATAACGCTTGGAGAAATGCTGATAGATTTTATTGAACACGGAAAGAGCGAACAGGGAAATCCGCTGTTCGAGGCAAATCCGGGCGGAGCGCCCTGCAACGTGCTTGCGATGCTGACGAAGCTTGGCAAAAAGACTGCTTTTATCGGAAAAGTGGGCAAGGACCAGTTTGGATACCAGCTCAAAAATGCTGTGGAGGCGGCAGGCATCGATACGACAAACCTTGTGATGGACACTGAGGTACACACCACGCTGGCATTTGTACATACCTTTGAGGATGGAGACCGCGATTTCTCCTTCTACCGCAATCCGGGCGCGGATATGATGCTGCGCAAGGACGAGGTGATGGATGAGCTGATCGTGGATTCCCGACTGTTCCATTTTGGTACGCTTTCTTCTACCCATGAGGGTGTGCGCGAGGCAACGCGCCATGCGATTTCCGTGGCGGAGAAAAATCATCTTCTGATCAGCTTCGACCCGAATCTGCGCCCGCCGCTCTGGAATTCCCTGGAGGATGCGAGAGTGGAGATCGACTACGGGATGCACCACTGTGACATGCTGAAGATCTCGGATAATGAGATTGAGTTTATGACCGGCTGCAGCGACTATGAGCAGGCTGCAAAGCTACTGAAGGAGAAATATAATATTCCGCTTATCATGGTGACGCTCGGCAAGGAGGGCAGTCTGGCTTACTATAAGGATCACGCGGTAAAATGCGCGCCGTTCCTGCAGGAGAAGACGATCGAGACGACCGGGGCGGGCGATACATTCTGCGCAAGCGCAATCAACTATGTGCTGGAGCATGGCATTGAGGATCTGACGGATGAAAATCTGAAAGAAATGCTGACCTTTGCAAACGCGGCGGCGTCCCTGATCACGACCAGAAAGGGTGCGCTCAGCGTGATGCCGGAAAAACAGGAAGTGGAGGAATTTATCAATGAACGTCATGTATAAAAGCACGAGAGGGCAGGCGGAGGCTGTCACGGCGTCACAGGCAATCTTAAAGGGGCTTGCAGAAGACGGCGGTCTGTATGTGCCGGAGCAGATCCCGGCGCTGGACGTTTCGCTCGAGGCGCTGAGGAATATGAGCTATCAGGAGACGGCTTACGAGGTTATGAAGCTGTTTCTGACGGATTTCACAGAGGAAGAGCTGAAAAACTGCATCAGCCGGGCATATGACGAAAAGTTTGACACGCGCGGGATCGCGGCTCTGAAGGAGGCGGACGGCGCATGGTATCTGGAGCTTTTTCATGGCGCGACGATCGCGTTTAAGGATATGGCGCTCTCTATTCTGCCGCACCTTCTGACGACTTCGGCAAAGAAGAATAAGGTGGAGAACGAGATCGTTATCCTTACGGCGACCTCCGGCGATACCGGAAAGGCGGCGCTGGCAGGCTTCGCGGACGTGCCGGGTACCCGCATCATTGTCTTTTATCCGAAGGACGGCGTCAGCCCGATTCAGGAAAAGCAGATGGTTACGCAGAAGGGAAAGAATACATATGTTGTCGGCATCCGCGGAAACTTCGACGACGCCCAGAGCGGCGTGAAGAAAATGTTCGGCGATAAGGAGCTGGCTGAGGAGATGAACCGTGCGGGCTTTCAGTTTTCTTCGGCAAATTCCATCAATATCGGGCGTTTGGTGCCGCAGGTGGTTTATTATGTCTATGCCTATGCGCAGCTGTGCGCAAAGGGTGCGCTGAAAGACGGCGAAACGATGAACGTGGTCGTTCCGACCGGAAACTTCGGCAATATCCTTGCGGCATATTACGCAAAGCAGATGGGCCTTCCGATCGGGAAGCTGATCTGCGCTTCGAATGACAATAAGGTGCTGTACGATTTCTTTGCAACCGGCGAGTACAACCGCAACCGTCCGTTTATTCTGACAAGCTCGCCCTCGATGGATATTCTGATCTCCAGTAATCTGGAGCGTCTGATCTATAAGATCGCCGGGGAGGACGCAGTCGCAGACCGTACGATGATGCAGTCGCTTGCATCTGAGGGCAGATACGGGATCACGGAGGAAATGCGCGCGCGCCTGGCAGATTTTGCCGGCGGCTATGCCTCCGAGGAAGAGGTGGCGGAGGAGATCCGCGGTCTTTACGAAAAGACGGGCTATGTGATTGACACGCACACGGCGGTTGCCTCCTGCGTGTACCGCAAATATCGCAAAGAGCAGAAGGACGACTGTGTGACGGTGATCGCATCCACGGCAAGTCCGTATAAATTTACCAGAAGCGTCATGAACGCGATTGATAAAAAGTATGATGCGATGTCGGATTTTGAGCTGGTGGACGAGCTTTCCCGCATTTCCGGGGTGGCGGTGCCGCGTGCGATCGAGGAGATCCGCACCGCGCCGGTGCTTCACGATACAGTTGTGGAAAAGGATGGCATGAAGGAAATCGTTAAGAAGCTTCTTGCGATATAAAGGAGGAACCATTACATGAATTCTATGTTTTCGCTGATGGATCTTGTGATCGCCGCGTGCGGCGTCTATATCCTGTACGTCTGGTACCTGCTGAAATTCAAGGGGGAGATTAAAGAAAATATCCTTCTCCCGAAGGACGTTCCGGTAAAGCGCTGCAAGGATAAGGCGGGATATGTGGCGGAGATGGCGCCGAAGGTGCTGATCTACGGCTGCGTTGTGACTGTCTGCGGCGCGATCGGGATTATAGAGGATATGTTCCATGTTTTCGGAAATACTTATCTGATCATGCTGGCGGTATTTCTGGCAGTGACGGTCTGGTTTGTGATGCAGGCGCGTGGAGCGCTCAAAAAATACTGGCCGTAAAGAAGAACCTCCGCGAGCCCAAAGGCTCGCATAACGGGAACCTTCCCGAACGCTTTGCTTTTCGGGAAGCAGCGAACCTCCGCGATCCATTTGGATCGCGGAGGTTCTTTCTTATCGTTTGCTGATCGGCACGTAAGGATGATGCTCCTGTACTGCTTTGTAAGCAGGACGAATGATCTTGCCGTTGTTTACCAGCTCCTCAATGCGGTGCGCGCTCCAGCCGACCATACGCCCGACGGCAAAGATCGGCGTGAAAAGCTCAGTGGGCAGGTCGAGCATACTGTAAACAAAGCCGCTGTAGAAGTCGACGTTCGGGCTGACACCCTTGTAGATGCGGCGTTCCTCTGCAATGACCTTCGGCGCGAGACGGGAGACAGCGGAGTAAAGCTGATACTCCTTTTCGCGTCCCTTCTCAACAGAGAGCTTTTCCACAAATGCCTTCAGGATGTTCGCGCGCGGGTCGGAGAGAGAGTATACGGCATGTCCCATGCCGTAGATCAGACCGGCGTGGTCGAAAGCCTCTCTGTTCAGCAGGGCGGAGAGGTATGCGGTGATCTCATCCTCGTCTGTCCAGTCCTTCACCACCTGTTTCATGTCCTCGAACATACGCACAACCTTGATGTTTGCACCGCCGTGGCGCGGTCCCTTCAGAGAACCGAGGGAGGCAGCCATCGCGGAGTAGGTGTCGGTGCCGGAGGAGGTAACGACATGGTTTGTGAAGGTGGAGTTATTACCGCCGCCGTGCTCCATGTGCAGGATCAGCGCAAGATCCAGAATGCGCGCTTCCAGCTTTGTGTATTTGCTGTCCGGACGCAGAAGGTGAAGAATGCTCTCCGCGGTGGAGAGATTCTGCTGCGGCACATGGATAAACAGGCTGTTGCCGTCGTGGTAGTGACTGTACGCCTGGTAGCCGTAAACCGAGAGGATCGGCACGAGGCTGATGAGCTGCAGACACTGCCGAAGGACGTTCGGCACGGAAATATCATCCGCGCGGTCGTCGTATGCATAGAGCGTCAGAATACTTCTGGCGAGCGTATTCATCATATCGGGGCTGGGCGCTTTTAAAATAATATCGCGCACAAAGCTGGTCGGCAGAGAGCGATAGCCGCCAAGCCGCTCCGAAAATTCAGCGAGCTGCTGTTTGTCGGGAAGCTGCCCGAAGAGCAGCAGGTAGGTGACCTCCTCAAAACCGAACCGGTCGTCCTCTAAAAAACCTTTTACAATATCTTCCACATTAATGCCGCGGTAGAAAAGCTTTCCCTCGCAGGGGACTTTTTTTCCATCGACCATATCAAAGGCATTGATTTCGGAGATCTCCGTCAGACCGGCAAGTACGCCCTGACCGTTGATGTCGCGCAGTCCGCGCTTTACGTCGTAGGTTGTGTAGAGATCCGGATTAATGGCACTTGAAGATTCGCAGAGTTTTGAATAGGCAAGGATATCTGGGGTGATCTCAGAAAAATTCGTCATAGGGTATATCCTCCAATCTGTGAATTTATTACATCATAACAGATTTATTATAACACAATATGGAAATAAAAACTAATGAATAAAATATTAACAAAATGTAAAGATAAAAGAAAGGAAATAACGTTCGCAGTAACTGTCTGAGGCTGACGTGAACAGTACGCCAACATTACTACTTGACTTTTTCACAGCAAGATGCGATAATGAATTCGGTAATAAAAAGTGAGTATTCCTGGAATGTTCGACAACTCCTGCCGTTTTGAACCTACATTTACTTTAAACGGGATTCCTACATTGCCGGTTCGGATGTCAGGCCCCCATTGGTCAGGGGAAGGCAGAAGAACGGTTGCGGTTACCCACCTAGCATTGCTAGGAGTCAAGAGGCAGGAACCGGCATCCTGGGTTGGAAAGAGAGCCGCAAGGCTCTCTTTTGTTACTGGAAAGAAAAGGAGAAGGTTATGGGAATTAAGATCAGCAGATTTGGAAAACTGAGCGACGGGAGAGAGGCGAAGCTTGTCACGCTCGCAAACAAAAACGGCATGACGGTGGAGGTGACGGATTACGGCGCAACGCTGGTGTCGGCTGTCACAGCGGATAAAAACGGAAAGTATGCGGATGTTGTGCTTGGCTATGCGGACGTCACCGACTATGCGAAAAACGGCGGTTATCTCGGCGCGACGATCGGAAGATGCGGAAACCGCATCGGCAAGGCGGCATTTACAATAAATGGAAAAGAGTATCAGATTGACAAAAATGAGAACGGAAACAGCCTGCACAGCGGCTTTGTGGGATATGACAAGCTTATCTGGGATATGAAGGTGGATGAGGAAGCTCTGACGGTGACGTTCTCGCATCACAGTCCGGATATGGAGCAGGGATTTCCGGGAAACTTTGACGTGACGGTTGCATATACTCTGACAGAGGATAACGCGATTAAGATTACATACAACGGAAAGGCGGATAAGGACACCATCGCCAATATGACGAATCACAGCTATTTTAATCTGGAAGGACATGACAGCGGCATCATTCTCGACCATGTGCTCTGGATTGACGCGGACGGCATCACGGCAGTGGATGCGGAGTCGATTCCGACCGGAGAAATCCTCCCGGTGGAGGGGACGCCGTTTGATTTCCGAGAAGAAAAGCCGATCGGCAGAGATATTGAACAGGATAACGAGCAGCTTCGGATTGGCTGCGGCTACGACCACAACTTCGCACTTAACACCGACGGCAGCATGAAGAAAATCGCGCAGGTGAAGGCTCCGGTGAGCGGACGTGTGATGGAGGTGTTTACCGACTGCGTGGGCGTGCAGCTCTACACCGGAAACTTTATCGAAAACACACAGATCGGCAAGGATGGAAAGGCATACGATAAGCGCTTCGGCTTCTGTCTGGAAACGCAGTTCTATCCGGATGCGGTAAATCATGAAAACTTTGCTTCGCCGATTTTAAAGGCAGGGGAGACATACCATACAGAAACAATTTACAGATTTTCGTAATTATTCAGTGCAGCAGTAAGTGCTTCGGTCTGCATGGAACAATTTAAAATTTTTATTTTTGCAAAAGAGGGACAGACCGGAGCGCTGTCCCTTTTATCATTGAAAAGGGGGATCCATGAAAAAAATATTGATCTTATGCGGCTGTATCGTACTGGTGCTTTTGCTTAGCTTTGCGGATGGCATTATACAGAAAAAGCGGCAGGCAATGGATGCCGGACAGGCGCAGTACGATGCCAGATCCACAGAGGCGGATGCAGGGAAAACGAGTCCGGTGTCTGCGCTGCCGGATGACGAAGACAAAGATACTGGAAAAACAGATATTGTCAGCCGTGACATCCGCGTTCTTATTAAGACAGCCGGGTTTGCCAGCGAATACCACGAGGAAATCACGGTTTCCTCTGCAGCGGGTTTTACGGTTTCCGGCGAAAACGGCTCCTGGCAGTCAGATGCCGGGGAAAAGCAGATTTTTACCGCAGATTCCGCGGCGTTTGGCAGCGACGGCGTGCTTTATCTGAAAGCGGCGGACGGACAGTTTGAGATTTCCGGGCTGCAGCGGGCGCGCGCATCCGAAACCTATGAGGGCAGGCTGGAGATCCGCCGCACGGACGAGGGACTTTTGCTGATCAATGAGCTTCCTCTGGAGCAGTATCTTTGCGGTGTAGTGCCGAGCGAGATGCCGTCCTCCTACCCGGCGGAGGCGCTGAAGGCGCAGGCGGTCTGTGCCCGCACTTATGCGGCAAAACGAATGCAGGAGAGAAATGCATCTGCCTTTTTTGCCGATGTGGACGACAGCGTTTCCTATCAGGTTTATAACAATCAGGACCATTCTGAAGCGGCGGATGCGGCTGTGGAGGCAACGGAGGGCAGGGTACTTGTGGATGAAAATGGTCTGATCGACGCGCTTTACTATTCGACCTCCTGCGGGCTGGACCTGCATATGGACTTGTCTCAGGAGACGGTATTTGCGGCATTTTTGCAGACGGATCAGGTGAAGGCATATGAAGCGGATGAGCCGTGGTACCGCTGGCAGACAACGCTTTCTATGGAAAAACTGCCCGGCGTGGCGGAGCTTTCCGTGCAGAAGCGGCAGGAGAGCGGAGCCGCATGGGAGCTTTGCGTTACAGATACGGGCGGGGAGCGCGATATTGTGGAGGGTGAGTACAATATCCGCAGATTTCTTGCCGGGGCTGCCGCCGCTGTTACATTGCAGGATGGGGAGACGATGGAAGGGATGGAGCTTCTGCCGAGCGCTTTTTTCATTTTGCAGCCGCAGTATGAGGAGGGGATTCTCACCGGCTACCGCATTCTTGGCGGTGGCTACGGACACGGCAGCGGCATGAGCCAGAACGGGGCAAAGCATATGGCGCTGGAGGGACTGACCTGTCAGGAAATACTGCAAAATTACTATGCAGACGCCGAATTGAAATAAATATTTGTACAAAATAACGAAAGAAGTGTAGACAACCGGACGAAAAAGTGGTATGATTTACCTATCAAAAAAAGACAGCATGAAAATGCACAAAAGGAGGGTTTTCGTTATGAAGAAGGCAGTAAAATGGGTGTTGGCTGCAGCGGCAGCGCTTTCCATGGCATTCGGGGCATGTGCATCGGCGGAAGAGGCAAACCTTGACGAACTGATCGCGGCGGCGCAGGAAGAGGGCGAGCTGGTTGTCTATGGCTCCTGTGAGGAGGCATATCTTTCCGCGGCGGCACAGAAGTTTGAATCCCTGTACGACATTAAAGTAAGCTTCCAGCGCCTTTCCACCGGCGAGGTATATACGAAGATCAAAGAAGAAAATGGTAATCCGTCCGCAGACGTATGGTTCGGCGGCACCACAGATCCATATAATGAAGCGACGGCGGACGGTCTTCTTGAACCGTACGAGGCAATGAACGCAGTGAACCTGGTTTCCGAAAATTACCGCGATGCAGACGGCAACTGGTACGGCATTTATAAGGGAATCCTTGGCTTTATGGTAAATAACGAGGAATTGGAGCGCCTTGGCATCGAAGCTCCGCAGGACTGGGACGATCTGCTTGACCCGAAATACGAAGGTCTGATCACGCTGTCCAACCCGTCCACAGCGGGCACCGCAAAGCTGGTGATCAACACAATGATCCAGATGAAGGGACATGACGAAGCGATGGAATACTTCAAAGAGCTGGATAAAAATATTTCCCAGTATACGAAATCCGGCTCCGGCCCGTCCAAGATGGTAGGTCCTGGCGAATGCGTCATCGGTATCGGCTTCCTGCATGACGGCATCGCGCAGATCCTGAACGGATATGACAACATCGGTCTGATCATTCCGGCTTCCGGCACCAGCTACGAGATCGGCGCAACTGCGATCTTTAAGGGCTGCGCGCATCCGAACGCTGCGAAGCTCTGGATTGAGTACGCGCTCTCTCCGGACTGCGTGGAGGAGGCGGCAAACGCAGAGTCTTACCAGTTCCTGGTAATCAGCAATGCACAGCAGCCGAAGGAAGCGGAAGAGTTCGGTCTTGATCCGGATAACGTGATCGACTATGACTTTGAGGACGCAAAAGAAAATACTTCGAAATATGTGGAGGAATACTTTGAAGCGCTTGGCTCGGCAGCAGACGACCGCTTCAAGACAGAATAAACGATAGATACTGATACGGGGCTGTTGCAGCGAGGTGGAGGCAGTTTCCACAGTCTGCGGCAGCCCCGCTTTTCCTTTGTATTAACAAGATTCGGGAGGAAAGAAGATGGCAGGAAATCAGAGTAAGGCTCTGGAACGAAAAAAAATGATGGCGGATCCGATCCTGCTGAGCGCGATCGTGATTCTGCTGGTCTTTTTATGTCTTTTTATTTTGTATCCTCTGTTTGTTCTGCTGATAGACAGTGTCTACACAGAAGGAAAGCTGACGCTGGATGTATTTAAGAGGGTACTCAGTCTGCAGCGCTTCCGCACGGCGTTTGTCAACACCCTGAAGCTGGGATTTCTGACGGGCATTTTATCTACGGTGATCGGGCTTTTGTTTGCCTATGTTGACTGCTACGTGCAGGTGCGGACGAAAATCCTGGAGAAGCTTTTTAACGTGGTTTCGCTTCTCCCGGTAGTGTCCCCGCCTTTTGTGCTCAGCCTTTCAACCATCATGCTGTTTGGGCGCAGCGGAATTATCACGCGCTCTATACTGAAAATTTATGACGCCAATATTTACGGCATGTGGGGAATCGTGATTGTGCAGACACTCACGTTTTTTCCGGTATGTTACCTGATGCTGAAAGGTCTTTTGAAAAATATCGATCCTTCCCTGGAGGAAGCGGCGCGGGATATGGGCGCATCGCGCGGCAAGGTGTTTCTCGACGTCACGCTGCCGCTGATGCTGCCGGGGCTTGGGAATGCGTTTCTGGTAACCTTTATGGAATCTGTGGCGGACTTTGCAAATCCGATGCTGATCGGCGGTTCCTACGATACGCTGGCGACGACAATCTATCTGCAGGTGACGGGTTCCTACGATGCGACCGGAGCGGCGGCAATGTCAGTCATCCTGCTTTCCCTCACGCTGGTGCTGTTTTTCATCCAGAAATATTATCTGGAGGCAAAGACCACTGCGACGCTGACCGGAAAGGCTTCCCGCGTGCGCATGATGATCACGGAAAAAAGCGTGACGGTTCCGCTCACAATTCTCTGCGCAATGGTTGCAATTTTTGTAATTTTAATGTATATTATGATACCGTTCGGAGCATTGTTTAAATTGTGGGGACGCGACTACAGCCTCAGTCTGAAATGGTTTGATTACCTCTTTAAGTACAGCGGGCTGAAAGCGTTTAAGGACTCTTTTGTGCTCTCCATCATCGCAGCTCCCCTGACGGCGCTTTTGTCGATGGTCATTTCCTATCTGGTCGTGAAGCGGAAATTCCGTTCCAGGGGCTTTATTGAATTTGTGTCGATGCTTGCAATGGCAGTGCCGGGGACGGTGCTTGGCGTCGGCTATATCCGCGGCTATGCGAACGGACTGTTCCATACCGGCGTCCTGCAGGGAATTTACGGGACGGGGCTGATCCTGATCATCGTATTCATTGTGCGAAGCCTGCCGGTCGGCACCAGAAGCGGCATTTCGGCGCTGCGCCAGATCGACAAGTCGATCGAGGAATCGGCATACGACCTGGGCGCGAACAGCGGCAAGGTGTTTATGACGGTGACGCTCCCGCTGATCAAGGATTCGTTTTTCAGCGGTCTTGTGACGGCGTTTGTGCGCAGCATCACGGCGATCAGCGCGATCATCCTGCTGGTGACGCCGCAGTTTTTGCTGATTACCTGCCAGATCAATGAATTTGCGGAAAAGGGGTATTACGGTGTGGCGTGCGCATATGCTACAATATTGATATTGATCGTATATGCTGCGGTACTCCTGATGAACCTGTTTATCAAATTCTTTGGCACGAGCAGAAATGTAAAGGAGAGCCTGTGATATGGGAAAAGAGAAAAAAGGTATTAAGCTGGATCATCTATCAAAAATATATAAGGATCCGAAGACCAAAAAGGATTTCTATGCAGTGCACGATGTGAGTCTCACTATTGAGCCGGGCAGCTTTGCGACGCTCCTTGGTCCGTCCGGTTGCGGGAAAACGACGATCCTGCGCATGATCGCCGGGTTTGAGAGCCCCGACGAGGGGGAGGTTTACCTGGGCGGGGAGCCGATCAACGCGCTGACGCCGAACAAGCGCGACACGGCGATGGTGTTTCAGAGCTACGCGCTGCTTCCGCATTACAATGTGTTTGACAATGTCGCCTACGGTCTGAAAATACGCAAGCTGGATAAGGCGACGATCCACAAAAAGGTGATGGATATTCTTGACCTGGTGGAGCTGTCCGGCATGGAAAACCGCATGACGAATCAGCTTTCCGGCGGACAGCAGCAGCGTGTCGCGCTGGCGAGGGCGCTGGTGGTGGAGCCGGGCGTGCTTCTTTTTGACGAGCCGCTTTCCAATCTGGATGCAAAGCTGCGCGTGAACATGCGCACGGAAATCCGCAAGATCCAGCAGAAGACCGGCATCACGGCAATCTATGTTACACATGACCAGAGCGAGGCAATGAGTCTTTCTGATAATATCATCGTCATGCAGAAGGGCGTTGTGGCGCAGATGGGAACGCCGGAGAAGATTTATTATGAGCCGGTGAATGAATTTGTGGCGGATTTTATCGGCGAGGCAAATTTCCTGGACGGAAAGCTGCTTGGCAGGAAAGACGGCAAAAAGCTTCTTCTCCGCCCGGAGAGCGTGACGCTTGGTGACAGCGGCGTGCTTCCGTGCCGCGTGGTTCTGTCGACCTTTATGGGTTCTTATCAGAATTACCAGGTGATGGTTGGGGATGAGCTTGTAAAAATTACGGATTTCAATCCGCGCAGCAAAAAGATTTATCATGAAGGCGATACGCCGTATCTGGTATTTGATACTGAAAATGTGCACGTATTGTAGGCGCAGCCTGCATATGGCAGGGAAAGGAAGCATGGACACGAATGGACCGTTTCTGGAAGGGCTATAAACTGTTCCGCCGCTTTATGCGAAAACTGAAAAGAGACAGGGTAGATGCGTTTGCAGCGCAGTCCGCCCTGTTTATCATCATGGGATTTTTTCCGTTTTTCATGCTGCTTCTGACACTGATCCAGTATACGCCGTTGACGTCAGATATGGTGATGGACCTGCTGATGGAGATACTTCCCTCCAGTTTTTATGATTTAATTGCCGGAATTGTGGAAGAGCTTTTCAGCAGCTCTACGGCGCTTCTTTCAGGAACGGTGATTGCGGCTTTGTGGGCGGCGGCGAGAAGCGTGCTTGCAATCACAAACGGACTGAATTCGGTGCGCGGCGTGGAGGAAAACCGGAATTACGTTTTTATGCGCCTTCGTTCAGGTCTGTATATTCTGATCCTGATTTTCGCGATCGTGCTTGCCTGCATTCTGCTCCTTTTTGGTAACCTGCTCCAGAACACGGCATTTCAGTATTTTCCGGTGCTCGGCAATTTCACAGGAATGATTATTATTGTACGCGCTGCGATCTCCGTGTTGGTTTTGTCGCTGGTGTTCCTGGGAATGTATTGCTCGCTTCCGAATTGTAAGATAAAAATTATCCGTCAGATTCCGGGCGCCGTCTTTGCAGCGTCAGCATGGGCAATCTATTCCTACGGATTTTCCCTTTACTTCGATTATGCAAGCCATTCCACCAGCATTTACGGAAGTCTGACAACGGTCGTGATGATCATGCTGTGGCTGTACTTCTGTATGTGGCTGCTGTTCGCCGGGGCGGAGGTGAACTGCTATCTGGAATACCCGGATGCGTTTATGGAGGAAGAAAGCACTTGACAGAAAAAGGATTTGTGGTAAACTAAAAGGCAGGTAAAGGCAATGAAGGTGTCAGTAGAGCATTATTTTCCGCCAGAGAGAGGATGTCAGCGGCTGGAAGCATCCCCAGGTTCAGATAATGTATTGAATTTCCCACCGGAGCTGCATTTCTGAACGCAGATTTTATTTTACAAAAAACACGCCAGTAGGAAATGACGTCTATGCACGTTACGCTAATGCGAGTGCCTGCCGACGGCAGGAAACAGGGTGGTACCACGGATTATGAGCTTCGTCCCTATGCGGGACGGAGCTTTTGTTTTTTGCGCGAAAGCACCAAGCCGTGCGAAGGCAAAAGCACAGGGCTCTGTGTATGCTTGCATACATACAGAGACATGAGCTTTTGGCTTCATAGGGCGGGAGCCCGCGACCGAGGAAATGCGGAGCGTTTCCGAGGGGCACGGCTTGGAAGATACCGCTTACCGTGCGAAGGCAAAAGCACAGGGCTTTCGCGTATGCTCGCTTACAACCATATGGAAGGAGAAGATTATGAAAGAGAGATTGCAGGCAATCAGAGAAGAAGCAATGAAACAGATCCAGCAGTCTGACGCACTGGAAAAACTGAACGATGTGCGTGTGGCATTCCTGGGCAAGAAAGGGGAACTGACTGCTGTTTTAAAGAGTATGAAGGATGTTGCCCCGGAGGAGCGCCCGATGGTCGGACAGATGGTAAATGAAACCAGAGCCGCCATCGAGGATTTCCTGGAGGAAACGAAGAAAAAGCTGGAATCCGCGGCGAGAGAAGCGCAGTTAAAGGCAGAAGTTATCGACGTTACGCTTCCGGCGAAGAAGAACAATGTCGGACACCGTCACCCGAACACCATCGCGCTGGAGGAAGTGGAGCGCATCTTTATCGGCATGGGCTACGAGGTGATCGAGGGACCGGAGGTAGAGTACGACCTTTACAATTTTGAAAAGCTGAACATCCCGGCGAACCATCCGGCAAAGGACGAGCAGGATACCTTCTACATCAACAAGGAAATCGTGCTGCGCACCCAGACCTCTCCGGTGCAGGCGCGCCGTATGGAGCAGGGAAATCTGCCGATCCGCATGATCTCTCCGGGACGCGTGTTCCGCTCCGATGAGGTGGACGCGACGCATTCCCCGTCCTTCCATCAGATCGAGGGACTTGTTATCGACAAAAACATCACCTTTGCCGATCTGAAGGGCACGCTGGAGGAATTTGCCAGAGAGCTGTTCGGACCGGAGACAAAGACAAAATTCCGTCCGCATCATTTCCCGTTCACGGAACCGAGCGCGGAGGTGGATGTAAGCTGCTTCAAGTGCGGCGGAAAGGGCTGCCGCTTCTGCAAAGGCTCCGGCTGGATCGAGATCCTTGGCTGCGGCATGGTTCATCCGCATGTGCTGGAGATGTGCGGCATCGATCCAAACGAATACACCGGTTTTGCGTTCGGCGTTGGCCTGGAGCGCATCGCGCTGCTGAAATATGAAATCGACGATATGCGTCTGTTGTATGAAAACGACATTCGCTTCTTAAAGCAGTTTTAGTTGCCATGCATCCGAAGGGAGCTGCCAGTGGCAGGTCCTGTAGGAGTTATGATGCAGGGCCAGAAGATGTGAGAAAAAGAAAGGATATCAGTTATGAATACTTCATTATCATGGATTAAAGCATACGTTCCGGAACTGGAGTGTACGGCGCAGGAATACACCGATGCGATGACCTTGTCCGGCACAAAGGTAGAGGGATTTGAAAAACTGGACAGGGATCTGGACAAGATCGTGATCGGACAGATTCTTTCCATCGAAAAGCACCCGGATGCGGACAAGCTGATCGTCTGCCAGGTAGATGTCGGAACGGAAAAGGTACAGATTGTAACCGGCGCCCCGAATGTGAAGGAGGGCGACAAGGTTCCGGTTGTTCTGGACGGCGGACGCGTTGCCGGAAATCACGACGGAAAAATGACGGAAGGCGGCATCCAGATTAAAAAGGGCAAGCTGCGCGGGGTTGAATCCTGCGGTATGATGTGCTCTATTGAGGAGCTTGGCTCTACCAGAGAAATGTATCCGGAAGCTCCGGAGTACGGCATTTATATTTTCCCGGAGGATGCAAAGGTCGGGGAGAGCGCTGTAAAGGCGCTCGGTCTGGATGACGTGATTTTTGAATATGAAATTACTTCTAATCGTGTGGACTGCTACAGTGTACTCGGCATTGCCCGTGAGGCGGCTGCAACCTTTCGCAAACCGTTTGTACCCCCGGTAGTCAAGGCAACTGGAAACGAAGAAGATGTAAACGATTACGTGAAGGTAACGGTAAAAGATGCGGATCTGTGTCCGCGCTACTGCGCAAGAATTGTGAAGAATATTAAGATCGCTCCGTCACCGATGTGGCTGCAGCGCCGTCTGGCGGTGAATGGCATCCGCCCGATCAATAATGTGGTCGACATCACAAACTATGTGATGGAGGAGTATGGGCAGCCAATGCACGCTTATGATTACGACACCCTTGCAGGACACGAGATCGTGGTGCGCCGCGCCGAAAAGGGTGAGAAATTTGTTACGCTGGACGGACAGGAGCGCACGATGGACGATTCTGTGCTGATGATCTGCGACGGTGAGAAGGCGGTCGGCATCGCCGGTATCATGGGCGGTGAAAACTCCATGATCACGGACGACGTAAAGACAATGATGTTCGAAGCGGCGTGCTTTGACGGCACGAATATCCGTCTTTCCGCGAAGAAGATCGGTCTACGTACCGATGCTTCCGGCAAATTTGAAAAAGGGCTTGATCCGAATAACGCGCAGGCGGCGATCGACCGTGCCTGCCAGTTGATGGAAGAGCTTGGAGCCGGTGAGGTAGTCGGCGGCATGGTTGATGTATATCCGGAAAAGAGAGGTTCTGTGCGCGTTCCATTTGAGCCGGAGAAAATAAACGCGCTTCTGGGAACGAACATTTCCGCAGAAGAAATGCTGTCTTATTTCAGAAGCGTTGATCTGGAATATGACGAGGCGGCAAAGGAAGTCGTTGTTCCGAGCTGGCGCCAGGACGTGCTGCGCACGGCGGACCTTGCGGAGGAAGTGGCAAGGTTCTACGGCTATGACAATATTCCGGTAACGCTGCCGAAGGGCGAGGCAACTACCGGAAAGCTGCCGTTTTATCTGCGTGTGGAGCAGGTTGCCCGTGATATTGCCGAGTACTGCGGATTTTCCCAGGGGTATTGCTATTCCTTCGAAAGCCCGAAGGTGTTCGACAAGCTGCTGCTTCCGGCAGACGATAAGCTCCGCCAGGCAGTGACGATTTCCAATCCGCTCGGCGAGGATTTCAGCATCATGAGAACGCTGTCCTTAAACGGTATGCTGACGTCGCTGGCATTTAACTACAATCACAGAAATAAAAACGTGCGTCTCTACGAGCTGGGCAATGTGTATCTTCCGAAGCAGCTTCCGCTGACGGAGCTCCCGGAGGAGCGGATGCAGCTCACACTTGGAATGTACGGGGACGGCGATTTTTACACCATGAAGGGCGTTGTGGAGGAATTCTTTGAAAAGACTGGTCTGCACGATCATGTTACTTATGATCCGAAATCCGGCAGACCGTACCTGCATCCGGGACGCCAGGCGGATATTATCTATAAAAAAACAAAGCTTGGCTATATCGGCGAGCTGCATCCGCAGGTTGCGGATAATTACGGCATCGGCGAGCGCGCTTACGTGGCAGTGCTGGATATGCCGGCAGTGGAGAGCTTTGCTACCTTCGACCGCAAGTTTGAGGGCATTGCAAGATTCCCGGCAGTTACCCGTGACATCAGTATGGTAGTGCCGAAGAGCGTGCTTGCAGGCGATATCGAGGCGATGATCGCGCAGCGCGGCGGCAAATATCTGGAGAGCTACCGTCTGTTCGATATCTACGAGGGCGCGCAGATTGAAAAGGGCTACAAGTCGATGGCGTACTCCATTGTGTTCCGCGCGAAGGATAAGACGCTGGAGGAAGCAGACGTTGCGGCAGCAATGAAAAAAATCCTGCACGGTCTGCAGTCGATGGGAATTATGCTGAGACAGTAAAAGGGACATTGCTTGCTGAGACAGCGATAAAAATGAAAACGGCATGACTTCGGTCGTGCCGTTTTTTCAGAATTTAAACTTGACATACAGAAGATGATGGGCTTACAGTAATAGGCGTATACAGGAGACGAAGGAGAGGAAATGCTTTGAAAATATATATTATCCGGCATGGACAGACGATGTGGAATAAAGAACATCTCCTGCAGGGAAGAAGCGATATTGCGTTAAACGAAAACGGAAGAGAGCTGGCGAGGCGCACCGGCGAGGGGATGAAGGACATCCCGTTCGACATTGTTTTCACAAGTCCTTTAAAGAGAGCAAAGGAGACGGCGCAGCTTGTGTTGGGTGGACGTGATGTGCCGGTCGTGGAGGATGGTCGTATCGCTGAGATCAGTTTTGGAAAATACGAAGGCACGCACTGGGATCCCAAGGCGGGCTGTTTTGAAAGCCCGGCAATCTTTAACTTTTTCAATCACCCGGAAAAATATGTGCCGCCTGCAGACGGGGAATCTATGCAGCAGCTCGCGGAGCGCACGGCTGATTTCCTGAGGGATATCTGCAGCAGGGCAGAATTAAGGGACAAAACAGTGCTGGTGTCCACCCATGGAGCGGCGATGCGCGGCCTCTTAAATAGCCTGCGCACCTATGATATGCGCGATTTCTGGGGGCGCGGCGTTGCGCCGAACTGCAGCGTTGCGATTCTGGAATGTACGGACGGCAGACTGGAGCTGTTAGAGGAGGGAAAATTATATTATGAAAACATCTGATTTTTATTTTGATCTGCCGCAGGAGCTGATCGCGCAGGACCCGCTGGAGGATCGGTCCTCCTCGCGGCTTCTGGTGCTTGATCGCAGGATCGGGCAGATGGAGCACCATATTTTTAAGGAAATTGTAAATTATCTGAATCCGGGCGACTGTCTGGTGATTAATGATACAAAGGTGATCCCGGCGCGTCTGTTTGGCAGTAAGGTGGGTACGGACGCGAAGATTGAGATCCTGCTGCTGAAGCGGCGCGAGGGAGACGTCTGGGAGACGCTGGTAAAGCCGGGTAAAAAGGCGAAGCCGGGTACGCAGATTTCGTTTGGCGATGGCATTCTCATGGGAGAGGTACTGGAGGTCGCTGAGGATGGAAACCGGCTGATTCGTTTTACGTATGAGGGCATTTTTGAGGAAATTCTCGATCGGCTCGGACAGATGCCGCTGCCGCCGTACATCACCCACCAGCTTAAGGATAAAAACCGTTACCAGACGGTTTATGCGAAGCACGACGGCTCTGCGGCAGCGCCGACAGCCGGACTCCATTTTACGCCGGAGCTTCTGAAAGAGATACGCGATAAGGGTGTCAATATCGCGCATGTGACATTGCATGTCGGGCTTGGCACCTTCCGCCCGGTGAAGGTGGAGGACGTCACGCAGCATCATATGCACTCTGAGTTTTATATGGTAGAAGAGGAGCAGGCGGAGCTTATTAACCGCACGAAGGCGGAGGGAAAGCGCGTGATCTGCGTCGGAACGACAAGCTGCCGTACTGTCGAATCCGCCTCCGATGAAAACGGCATGCTCCATGCGGGCAGCGGCTGGACGGACATTTTTATTTATCCGGGCTACCGCTTTAAAATCCTCGACGCGCTGATTACAAACTTCCACCTGCCGGAATCCACCCTGCTGATGCTGGTATCAGCGCTCGCCGGAAAAGAAAACATTGAGAAGGCATATGCGGAGGCGGTGAGAGAGCGGTACAGATTCTTCAGTTTTGGCGATGCTATGCTAATTAAGTGAATAAAAAAATGTTTTTGAAATAATTACAAACAAAATGTATCAAAAAATGGAAGAAAAAATGTGAATTATATGTTATGATGAATGTGCTGCCGAACCTCCAGCAGAAAGGAGGTGATTGCTTATGATAGACGTAATCGCATTTCTTGTCTCGGTCGCAGCAGGTGTAGTCAGCTACTATATCTGCAAATGGCTGGACAGGGACGAATAGGCAGCACAGCCGGAAGGCGTAGGCCACCTTACATAAAAACGGCATAGAAAATCCCAGGGGAAGCCGCCCCTGGGATTTTCGATTGCTCATGAAATTTGTAATCGCATTTCTTAGCTATCTATATCATATTCTATTTCGGCAGTGAAGTCAATCTTTTCTTTTGAAAAATCGAAAAATCTTCTTTACTGTTCACGCCAGCCTCAAACACCCGAGCGTGGAATGCCAATGTCGTCAAAAAATGATTCCGGTTACCGGTCGGGCAAGCATGGTGAGACATGACTGAAATATATGGATTGTTAAGAAAATATCACTTTTTTACCGTTTCAGAAAAATTTTGGTTGATTTTATTGATTTATTATGTATAATATGATTGAGGAACTGGGAAAGCTCCAAAATACTATGAAAGAAAAGAGGTTAAATGTAAGATGGCAGAGATTAATTTAAGTAAGTATGGCATTACTGGAACCACTGAAATCGTGCACAATCCTTCTTACGAGATGTTGTTTGAGGAAGAGACCAAACCGGGTCTGGAAGGTTATGAAAAAGGACAGGTTAGTGAACTGGGTGCAGTCAACGTTATGACTGGTATCTACACAGGTCGTTCCCCGAAAGACAAATTTATTGTTATGGATGAAAACTCTAAGGATACCGTATGGTGGACATCCGACGAATACAAGAACGACAACCATCCGGCTTCCGAGGAAACCTGGAAGGCAGTAAAGGATATCGCTCTGGGCGAGCTGTCTAACAAGAAGCTCTACGTAGTAGATGCATTCTGCGGCGCAAACCATGACACACGTATGGCGATCCGTTTCATTATGGAAGTTGCATGGCAGGCTCACTTTGTAGAGAATATGTTCATCATGCCGTCTGCAGAAGAGCTTGAGAACTTTGAGCCGGACTTCGTTGTTTACAACGCTTCCAAGGCAAAAGTTGAGAATTATAAAGAGCTGGGTCTGAATTCTGAGACCGCTGTTGTATTCAACATCACAAGCCGTGAGCAGGTTATCATCAACACCTGGTACGGCGGAGAGATGAAGAAGGGTATGTTCTCCATGATGAACTACTATCTGCCGCTGAAGGGCATCGCTTCCATGCACTGCTCTGCAAACACAGATATGAACGGCGAGAATACCGCGATCTTCTTTGGTCTGTCCGGAACTGGTAAGACTACTCTGTCTACAGATCCGAAGCGTCTTCTGATCGGCGACGACGAGCACGGCTGGGATGACAACGGCGTCTTCAACTTCGAGGGCGGCTGCTATGCAAAGGTTATCAACCTGGACAAAGAGTCTGAGCCGGATATCTACAACGCGATCAAGAGAAATGCTCTTCTTGAGAACGTAACGCTGGATGAGAACGGTAAGATCGATTTCGCTGATAAGAGCGTAACAGAGAATACCCGTGTATCTTACCCGATCAACCATATTAAGAATATTGTACGTCCGGTTTCTGCAGCACCGGCAGCTAAGAACGTAATCTTCCTGTCCGCAGATGCTTTCGGCGTACTTCCGCCGGTATCTATCCTGACACCGGAGCAGACACAGTACTACTTCCTGTCTGGTTTCACAGCAAAGCTTGCTGGTACGGAGCGCGGCATCACAGAGCCGACACCGACCTTCTCCGCATGCTTTGGACAGGCATTCCTGGAGCTCCATCCGACAAAATACGGCGAAGAGCTGGTTAAGAAGATGGAAGCAAACGGCGCAAAGGCATACCTGGTAAATACAGGATGGAACGGAACCGGAAAGCGTATCACCATCAAGGATACCCGCGGCATCATCGACGCTATCCTGAACGGCGATATCCAGAAGGCTCCGACCAAGAAGATTCCGTACTTCAACTTCGAGGTTCCGACAGAGCTTCCGGGTGTTGACACCGGTATTCTTGATCCGCGCGATACTTATGCAGATGCTTCCGAGTGGGAGACAAAGGCAAAAGACCTGGCACAGAGATTCGTTAAGAACTTCGCAAAATACGAAGGCAACGAGCATGGCAAAGCTCTGGTATCCGCTGGTCCGCAGCTTTAATATCAGCCAGAAACAAGCAGACAAATAAAAAAGAGATATTTTCTGCCAGCAGGTAAAACGAAAACCTGCTGGCAGTTTTTTGCTATTGGCTCTATTCTGTAACATGAGTTACCCGACGCCTTTATCCTCATAACATTGTTTCCTGTATATGCTTCAGCAGCGCTTCGCAGCCCTCCACGATATCATCGTAGGTGACGTCAAAATTTCCGGTGTACCAGGGGTCCGCAATGTCACGCGGGTGTTTGCTGTAATCCAGCAGTAAACCGATTTTATGCTGTGGATCGCCGCCCGCGATGCGGTTCATATTTTTCAGATTCCAGCGGTCCATGCCAATAATATAGTCAAATTTCTCATAGTCTCTGCGCGTCATCTGCCGTGCACGGTGATCCCACATGGGAATCCCTTCCTGCCGCAGCTTATTGCGCGTCCCGTAATGTACGCCGTTTCCAATTTCCTCCGTACTGGTAGCGGCGGAATCAACATAAAACTGATGCTCCAGACCGCTTTTCTTCACCATGTCTGAAAAGACAAATTCGGCCATGGTGCTGCGGCAGATATTGCCGTGGCAGATAAATAATATGCTTATCATGCTTTTGCATCTCCTTATATGTTCTTTTTATCTTGCGATGGAATTTTCTTAAATTTTCATCTGGATCCTTCGATGACATTCCCCAAATAAGGACGGGCAGTAATCCCTCAATTCTGATTATATCAAACGCTTTGATGAAATTCTACTTAATATTTTTCGTGTTCTTTTTTAGAAAATACATTATGAATGTGCTTTCGGATGTTTTTCGTCTCTTCCGGATAATATGGACAGAGATTTTTATTGTCACGGACTCTGTAATGCGTTAAAATTGAGTTCTAAAAAGATTACACAGGAAGGTATATTACATGGCAAAAGTAAAAATTATAAAGAAGAACGATGATTATTCGACGGACTATGAGGTAGGAGATATTCTGGAGGTGCAGGGAACCTGGTATGGCGGTGTGCATGTGGCAGGCAGGACAGGGGTGCCGGTATCGCTGGACCGCGAGGAATATGTCGAGCTGTCGGAAGAGTCGAACTGCGGGGAATATGTCAAGCTGTCGGAAGAGCCGGGCCGCGGGGAATATGCCAAGCTGTCGGAAGAGCCGGGCCGCGGGGAATATGCCAAATTGTCGGAAGAGCCGGATTGCATGGAGATCATGCCGGATTCGCATGGTATTTGCGTAGGTGACATTGTCCGGCATTTTAAGCGGGAATGGGCGGCGGAAAATACTTCGGAATATCTTTACCGGATTCTGGCCTTTGCACAGCACACGGAAACAGGAGAAAAGCTGGTGATCTATCAGGCGCTGTATGCGCCGTATAAAACCTGCGCGAGACCGTATGTGATGTTTATGAGCGAGGTGGATCACCAGAAGTATCCGGAGGCGAAACAGAAATATCGTTTTGAGAAGGAAGAAAGCTGGACGGTGTGAGGAGAGAGCAATGTGCGGACGTTATTATTATGACGATACGATTGCGGAGGAGATCGCAGAGACGGTGGCGGAGATTGACCGCAGAAATCTGCGGCAGCGATCGGGTGATATTCATCCGTCGGAGCTGGCGCCGGTTCTGTGCGGAACAGAAGCTTCGGGGAATATTTATCCATCAGAGTGGGAGTCGGTTTTGTGTGAGATGAAAGATACGGCGGGAAGCTATCGCCGGCAGTCTTCTGTATCTGCCCGCCGGATGCGCTGGGGCTTTTCACAGCGCCAGAAGAGCAGTATTCTGATCAATGCCAGGGCGGAAACGGCGCTGCAGCGTCCGATGTTCTGCGACGCAGTTCTGCACAGGCGCTGCGTGATTCCCGCGCGGCATTTTTACGAGTGGGACGCGGGGAAAAATAAGGTGACGTTTTCGCGGGAGAGTGGGAGAGCGCTTTACCTTGCCGGCTTCTACAGCCGTTTCGGGGAGGAAGAACGCTTTGTGATACTTACCACGCAGGCGAACGGATCTGTCCGCGCGGTCCATCACAGAATGCCGCTTATTTTAAACGAGAATGAGTGGCAGGAGTGGATTTACAACGAACAATTTCTGAGCGATGCGCTTAAAAAAACGCCGGACAAGCTGAAGGCATACCGGGAATACGAGCAGCAAAGCCTGTTTTGATTCCCGCGAGTAACGAGCAAAGCGGACATGCTTGCATTGGGGTATTTGACTTGTCTTAGAAGAAGGTCATCCGGAAGGTATGAAAAGCCGGTCTGTGAAGTGCAGACCGGCTTTTGGGGAAGATATCCAAACACAGGAGAAAGATACTGCAGGAGGTGCATCCTACTTTCTCCCAAAGATGAAAGCAATAATATCCAGATTTTTTTCTTATTTCGCCCACAGCCGGTCGGCGGTTTCCTTCCAGTTTTCGGCGTAAGGCGTTGTTTTGTCGCAAAGGTCGTCTGCGCTCTCCGGACTCTGGTAATCGGTGCTCTTTGCGCCGGTTTCCGCTACCATTGCACGCAGCTTCTCCGGATTTTCCAGCATCGGACACGGACGCAGCATGTTCTTGTTGAACGGCTGGTTGTCATGATAAGCCATAAACAGCGGGCTCTTCAGCGCATCCAGCAGGGAAACATCGTGGATGTTGCAGTTGGAGTAGTGGATGAACACGCACGGCTCCACGTCGCCCTTGGCGTTGATGTGCAGATAGTTTCTGCCGCCTGCGATACAGCCGCCCACATACTGGGCGTCGTTCTGGAAATCCATTGAAAAGATTGCCTTCGTGTTGCGGAATTCGCGGATACGGTGATAAACCGTCTCGCGCTGTTCAGGTGAGGGCAGCAGTGCGGTCGCGGCGTCGTTGCCGACCGGCATATAATGGAAGAGCCAGATAAACAGTGCGCCGCTGTCGATGATATCATCAAAGAAGCGCTCGCTGGTAATGTCCAGATAATTCTGGCTGGTATAACATACGGACATACCAAAAGGCAGCTTGTGGGATTTCAGAAGCTCCATTGCATGTCTTACTTTCTGATAAGCGCCCTCGCCGCGGCGGGAATCGTTTGCCTCCTCAAAGCCTTCCAGGCTGATAGCGGGAACGAAATTTTTCACGCGCAGCATTTCCTGGCAGAATTCCTCGTCAATCAGCGTACCGTTTGTGAAAGACAAGAATTCGCAGTCGGGATGCATTTCGCAGAGCTTAATAATATCTTTTTTCCGTACAAGCGGTTCGCCGCCGGTATAAATATAGAAATAAATGCCCAGCTCCTTGCCCTGGCGGATGATGCTGTCAATGTCCTCCAGAGTCAGATTGAGCTTATGACCGTATTCTGCAGCCCAGCATCCGACGCAATGCATATTGCAGGCAGAAGTCGGGTCGAGAAGAATTGCCCAGGGAACATTGCAGTTTTCACGTTCTTTTACTTCTTTCTGTCTGGCATAGCCCTCTAAACAGGCATTGAACAGAAAGTTTTCAAAAAAAGTCTTGCGCACGCCGGGGTCGAGGTCGTACACGCGCAGAATAAGGTCGTACCAGTTATTTTTTTCTTTCAATACATTGCGCAGGATTGCGCGCTGGCTTTCATACCATCCGTCGGGACAAAAACGGTCGACCATGTCCATCAGCTTCGGGAGATTTTCTTCCGGGTTTCCCTCCACATACTTTAAAGCCTGTGAAACGGCAAATGTCTGCATATGTTGTTTAATTGAAGTAAAGTTGCTCATAGAATAATTTCCACCTTTCTGCCCCGTCCGGGGACTGTTTTGTGTGAATTATAGGAAAAAAAAGCAAAAAAGTCATTGGACAGGAGAGCCCGTCTGTCGAAAAAAGGGACATTCTGCCGGAAATGTTGCCTTTTTTGACAGAAAACGAAAAATGGCCCTTGCTCTTTGGAGAAAAAGTCGTTACTCTATAGGTAGCAAAATTTCGTGCAATGTTGTGGAAAGGGGCAGGGCGGAATGGGAAATGATACTTCACGTATTTTAATAGAAACGATTGTAAGGAAAACGCTCCGGGAGATTAAGGCGTCTCCGGGACGGAGCACACGCAACCTGATAGATATGGCGCTGAATTTTTCAGAAGGACGGTTTCAGCGCAATTTTTTTGAGGCAGCGCAGACGATGCTCACGAATGAGAAAAGTCCGTATTACGAGCTGATCAGGGACACGGTCGCCCATGTGGACTGCGAGCGGCTGCTTCGGTTTGGAATGAATGTGGGTTATCACGGCTGTACGGTCGGTGCGCGGAAAATCCGGGAAATAGAGGAAAAGGAACATTATAATATTCCGTGGCTGCTTTCGCTGTGTTTGGACAGGGAGACTTTTTGCCGGAATCAGAAGGCATATCAGACGATAATTTCCGAGGGCGAGAGCCTGGGGATTCATGCGTGGATTCTGGTGTCGAAGAACTGCCCGCAGGAAGCACTTTCCCTCGTCCGTGAGCATCCGGAGAGCGGGTTTGTGCTGATGCTTACGCCCGATGAGGCGTCGGAGGAATTTCTAAAAGAAGCTTCAGAGGCGTATAATCTGATGCTGGTGATACGCTGCGGTGAGGGCGCGGCAGAGGTGTGCTGCAAAATGCGTGAAAAAGAACTTCTGTACGGGGTTTGCGATTTTTACACAGCAGAAACGGCAAAGCAGATCATCGACGGCAGCTTTTTTGCAGAGGCGCAGAAGCTGCATCCGGCTGTCACGATGGCGGTTGCCGCGTCTGATTGTCCGGAGGCTGTGAGAGAAGAAGTGTATGGATATGTAAAGTCGGCAAGAGACAGACAGCTTTTCCGGACGGTTGTATGGGAGGCGGGCTGCGACAGCATCCTGGTGGACAGCATTATCTCACAGGACGCATGTCTGGCGTGGTTTGACACGGAGGGACAGCTTATCACGCAGGCAGGGCGGACAAAGGAGGAGCGCTGTAACCTTCTGGAAAGCAGTCTGCAGGATATTTTAAGACATACGTTTCCAAAGAAGGGGCAGAACCTCGCTGCCGGACAGGGCGGTTAATGCTCTGCCTCCTGACAGATGTCCCTTGCAATCGCTTCGATCATTGATCGTAAAACGGCAAGAAACTTATCTGGCGGCATCGCGTTTTTGTCCAGAAGCCAGCGCTCAAGGGAACAGAGAAAACCGTCCACCAGGAAGTCAACGCAGATCTGAGGCACATCCTGGTGCCCGATAATTTCCTCCATCCGGCTGCGGACTAAGGGGCATAAGAATTCCCGGAAATGATCAGAAAAGGAATTCTGCCCTTTAATCTGCAGCGCTTTGCTGTAAAAGGCTTTGTTTTCATAGAAATATCTGCTGGTAAGCTCGAAAAAGCTCCATGTATCCAGAGGAGGTTTTTTTAAAAGCGTAATAAACTCCATATCAAAAATCCAGTTCACCAGGTCGTATTTATCCCGAAAATGATAGTAAAAGCTTTTGCGGTTCATGTCGCATCTTTCGCAGATATGGGATACCGTAATCTTCTCAAAGGGCATCTCCTGCATCAGTTCCCTGAGAGCAGACGCCAGTGCCCGCTTTGTGATATTTGAATCAGCCAGGGAAATCACTCCTTTTCTTTCGTATTTTTACTTCATTTTTCTGCTAAGTATATCAGAAATCCTTATTTTTTTCAACCGTGCGGGAAAAATGCATTTTATGGAAAGCTGGCTATAAGCGCATTTTATGGAAAGTTAGCTTGACATTTTCGCAATATGTGGTATAGTAGAGATATGGAAAGGAAACTTTCCATAAAGGAGGGAGACAGCATGAAAAACAGACTGGAGGAGCTGCGCAGGCAGCGGGGAATCCGGCAGGAGGAATTGGCGGATGCACTGCAGGTATCGCGTCAGACGATCGGCTCCCTGGAAAATGGCAGGTACAATCCTTCCATTATACTGGCGTTCAAGATTGCCAGGTATTTCGGTATGAGCATCGAGGACATTTTTATCTATGAAGAGGAGGCAGATCATCATGAAAAAAAGCACTAGAAACCTTCTGATAATCTACGCGATTGTCGGTACAGCTTTGATCATCGGCGGAATGGTAAGCGGCATAGAGTATTATTCCAGTATCTTAGTCGGTATGGGCGCAGGTCTGCTTGCGAACAGCGTCGCGCAGTTTGCAAGATTCTGGTACAACACAAAGCCTGAGAATATTGAAGCGTACCACGAAAAAATGCGCCGACAGACAATAGATTTAAAGGATGAGCGCAAGGTGCAGCTTCGCAGCCGTGCGGGTTATCTCACCTGGGTGGGCGCGATGCTCGTCTGCTTCGTGGGAGCGTTTGTTGCGGCACTGCTGCGAGAGCCGCTGATCACTGCGATTTTGTTCGGAGAGGCAGTCCTTCTGTATGCTGCGGCGACAGTAATTTACAAATATCTCTGCAAAAAATGCTGAAAAAGTGATTTTTCTTGGCATATTCTTTGCTGCGTGGTATGATATAAACAAAAGACGGAGAATATGAAAAAGGGGGCGGTCGGATGTTTACTATCTTTAATTCAAAAAGCCTGTGGATCGGCAAAGACTTAAAGAAATTCAACCAGATACGGGAGAAGCTGGAGGCAAAACAGATCCCGTATGATTATAAGGTACATAACCGGATGGGGCAATGGAGCGGCAGGGGCACGCTGCGCGGAAACACCGGCAGCCTTGGAACGCCTTTCGACCAGATGTATGAGTATGATATCCGCGTCTACAGCAGGGACTTCGAGCTGGCGGAATACTGTTTGCGGGGAAATTGAAAAAAAACTTTTCAAAGGATGCTTTTTGTGGTATACTACCCCCATATTGGAGGTGCTGTCATGGAATTTAATTTAGCAGTATTTTTTATCGCGATTGCGCTTGTTATTGTGGCGGCAGTTGTTGCCGTTGTCGTATCGGTATCCGGTGCGGTGGCGGGCTTTGCGCACCGCAATCTTGACGAGGAAGAATAGCAGTCAAATAAGAGGAGAAAATGTAAGCAGGGGCTGAAAATGGTCCCTGCTTATAGTTGCCATGCATACGACAAAACGTCCGGTGGACGTTTTTTAGTACTGTATGCTCCGGAAGGAAAAGAGAACCGATATGAGAGATAACAAGATTCAGATTGCCCTGTTGGGGCTTGGCACGGTGGGGACCGGTGTCTACAAGGTTCTGGAAAGCCAGAAAGAAGAAATGCTTCCAAAGCTCGGCGTGGAGCTGGAGGTGAAAAAAATCCTTGTCCGCAATCTGGAAAAGGCGGCGGCAAAGGTGGATCGCAGTCTGCTGACAAATAACTGGCAGGAGATCGTACAGGATGAGGAGATCGATATTGTCATTGAGGTGATGGGCGGCATGGAGCCGGCGCGCACCTACATGCTGGAGGCGCTGCGGGCAGGCAAAAATGTCGTTACCGCAAATAAGGATCTGATCGCTGTGGACGGAAAAACGCTGATGGATGCGGCAAAAGAGGCGCAGCGGGATTTCTTCTTTGAGGCGTCGGTGGCGGGAGGCATCCCGATCATCCGTCCTCTGAAGCAGAGCCTGGAGGGAAACCATATTTCTGAGGTGGTCGGTATCGTAAACGGGACGACAAACTTCATTCTCACAAAAATGACGGAGGAAAACATGGAGTTTGACGAGGCGCTTGCGCTTGCCACAAAGCTTGGCTATGCGGAGGCGGATCCGACGGCGGACATTGAGGGACTGGACGCTGCGCGCAAGATCGCTATTCTGGCGTCGATCGCTTTCAATTCCCGCGTGACCTTCCCGGATGTCTACACGGAGGGCATCACGAAGGTGACGGCGCGCGACATCCGCTACGCGCGTGAGATGGGCTGCGTGATCAAGCTGGTCGGCGTGGCGCGCAGTACGGAAACCGGTATCGAGGTAAGCGTTCATCCGATGCTGATCGACAGCCGTCATCCGCTGGCGTCCGTCAACGATTCCTACAACGCCGTTTTTGTGCGGGGAGACGCTGTCGGCGATACGATGTTCTACGGACGCGGAGCCGGGGAGCTTCCGACGGCGAGCGCGGTGGTCGGGGATGTGTTTGATGTTGCGAAAAACATCCGTTATCACTGCACCGGACATGTGAACTGTACCTGTTATAAGACGATTCCGGTGAAAAAGATGGACGATATCGTCAGCCGCTACTTTATGCGCCTGCAGGTGGAGGACCGACCGGGTGTGCTCGCGGGTGTCACCAGCGTGTTTGGAAACAACAACGTCAGCATTGAGCAGTTTATCCAGAAGCGCAAGGAAGGAACACTGGCGGAGATCGTGGTGATCACCGAGGAAGTGGTGGAGCGCAACTTCAACGATTCCCTGAAAATCCTTCAGACTATGTCCATGATCAAAGAGATATCTGCGGTTATCCGCGTTTATTAAGATGCCGAAAGCGTAAAGCACGGAAAAATCCGGGGCATCATTTACAATATTTCATAAAGAAAGATGAGGAGAAACGAAATGAGCAAGAAACCAACTGTTTTAATGATTCTGGATGGTTACGGACTGAACAAAAGAGTAGACGGCAATGCGGTTGCCGAGGCAAATACGCCGATAATGGACAAGCTGATGGCGGAGTGCCCGTTTGTTGAGGGACAGGCGAGCGGTCTGGCGGTCGGTCTGCCGGATGGACAGATGGGAAATTCCGAGGTAGGGCATCTGAACATGGGCGCAGGGCGCATCGTGTACCAGGAGCTTACCAGAATTACGAAAGAGATTGAGGACGGCGATTTCTTTAAGAATGAGGCTCTGCTGGCAGCCTGCAGAAACGCAAAGGAGAACAATTCCGCGCTTCATCTTTACGGACTTGTTTCCGACGGCGGCGTACACAGCCACATCACGCATATTTACGGACTTCTGGAGCTGGCGAAGAGAGAAGGCCTTTCTAAGGTTTACGTTCACTGCTTCCTTGACGGACGCGACACTCCGCCGGAATCCGGAAAGGGCTATGTGGAGCAGTTAGAGGCGAAGATGCAGGAGCTTGGCGTCGGCGAGTGCGTTTCTGTGATGGGACGTTACTATGCGATGGACAGAGACAATCGCTGGGACAGGGTGGAGATGGCATACAATGCGCTTGTAAAGGGTGAGGGCGTTGCGGCTGATTCCATCACCGGAGCAATCCAGAAATCCTACGACGACGGCAAAACGGATGAGTTTGTGATCCCGGCAGTCCTGGTGAGAGACGGAAAACCGGTTGGCAGGATCGCCGACAAGGATTCCATCATCTTCTTCAATTTCCGCCCGGACCGCGCGAGAGAGATCAGCAGGACCTTCTGCTGTGATGATTTCACCGGCTTTGCGCGTGAGAAGCGTCTGGACGTTACTTATGTTTGCTTTACCGAATATGACGAAACCATTCCGAACAAGCTGGTGGCGTTCCACAAGGTTTCCATCACGAATACCTTCGGCGAGTATCTTGCAGCGCACGGCTTAAAGCAGGCGAGAATCGCCGAGACGGAAAAATATGCGCATGTTACCTTCTTCTTTAACGGCGGCGTGGAGGAACCGAACGAGGGTGAAACAAGAATTCTTGTGAAATCCCCGAAGGTTGCCACCTACGATCTGCAGCCGGAAATGAGCGCATATGAGGTATGCGACAAGCTTTGCGAGGCGATCCGCTCCCAGGAGTACGATGTCATCATCATCAACTTTGCAAATCCGGATATGGTTGGACATACCGGCGTGGAGAGCGCTGCGATCAAGGCTGTCGAAGCGGTAGATGAGTGCGTCGGAAAGGCTGTTGCGGCAATTAAGGAAGTAAACGGTCAGATGTTTATCTGCGCGGATCATGGAAACGCCGAGCAGCTTGTAGATTACACGACCGGCGAGCCGTTTACGGCACATACCACCAATCCGGTGCCGTTCATCCTGGTGAACGCAGATCCGGCGTACACGCTGCGCGAGGGCGGTCGTCTTGCGGACATCATCCCGACGCTGATCGAGCTGATGGGCATGGAGCAGCCGGCGGAAATGACCGGAAAATCCCTGCTGGTGCGCAAATAAATGGTAAAGGGACTTGCGCGGGATGCCGTGCAGATTAAAATGAAGGCAAAAGAGGAGAGCCCGCTGATCTCCGTCTACGAGTTCTGCTATGCGGCTGGTCTTGGACTGCGCGTGATGGGCGTTTCCGCAGAGGAAGCCGGAAAGCTGCGTGAAACGGAGGATTTCCAAAAGCTGAAAGAAAAAGTGCAGAAGCTTGCGCGGGAATCTGCTGCGTTTGCGGATTATCCGAATGGAGGACGGCTGCAGAGCCTGCTCACCGGATGCCGCTATAAGGGAGAAATGACGGACGAGGCGCGCGAGCTGTTTGATATGGGCTTTGCGGGGCGCTGAGTACTGGTAAATTTCAACAGACATAACATAAAAAAAACAGGGCACAATATCTTCAAAAGGAGGTATTGTGCTTTATGTTTGAATACAGACAGATTATAGATGTGCTCGGCAGGGAAATCCTCGATTCCCGCGGCAATCCTACGGTGGAGGTGGAAGTGCTTGCGGAGGGCGGGGCAGTCGGAAGGGCGGCGGTGCCGTCCGGCGCATCAACAGGAAAATTTGAGGTGATCGAGCTGCGCGACAGGGAGGCGCGGTACGGCGGACTTGGGGTGACGCAGGCGGTGCATCACATTAATACGATACTTGCGGACGCGGTGATCGGAGAAAATGTCCTGCAGCAGGGGCATATTGATAAAATCCTGCTGCGCGCGGACGGAACAAAAAACAAGTCGAACCTGGGAGCAAACGCGATCCTTGGCGTTTCCATGGCGGTGGCAAAGACGGCGGCGCAGAGCCTTGGCATTCCGATGTACCGCTATCTGGGCGGCATTCGTTCCAACACGATGCCGGTGCCGATGATGAATGTATTGAACGGAGGCTGTCACGCGGATAATACAGTCGATCTGCAGGAATTTATGATCATGCCGGTCGGGGCAAAGATGTTTTCTGAAGGGCTGCAGATGTGCGCGGAAATCTATCACCGGCTGAAAAAAATCTTAAAGGAGCGGGGACTTTCCACGGGCGTCGGCGATGAGGGAGGCTTTGCGCCGGATCTTCCCGATGCTCACGCCGTGTTGGAGCTTCTTTGCGAGGCGGTGGAGGCGGCAGGCTACCGCCTGCGCGAGGATATCTGCTTTGCGCTGGATGCGGCGGCTTCGGAGCTTTATGATGAGGAACGGCAGGTGTACCGCTTCCCTGGCGAGAGCAAAATGCGCGGTGAGACGGTAGAGCGCACGGCGGAGGAAATGATCGCCTATTATCGGGAGCTGCTGGAAAAATTTCCAATCATTTCTATCGAGGATGGTCTCAATGAGGAGGACTGGAGCGGCTGGCAGAAGATGACGCGGGAGCTTGGAGAAAAGGTACAGCTTGTCGGCGACGATCTGTTCGTGACAAACCCGGAGCGGCTGAAAAAGGGAATTGCACTGGGTGCGGCAAATGCAATCCTTGTGAAGGTAAATCAGATCGGCACATTAAGCGAGGCGCTGGAAGCGATTGAGATCGCACAGAAAGCGGGATACCGGACTGTGATCTCGCATCGCTCCGGTGAGACGGAGGATACGATTATTGCGGATATCGCAGTCGCCTGCGGAGCCGGTCAGATTAAGACGGGCGCGCCCTGCCGCAGCGAGCGCGTCGCGAAGTACAATCAGCTCCTGCGGATCGAGGAACACTTTTAAGAAAAAGAATGCCGCACATTGCGAAAAAGTGGTTGAAAAATCCTTCCACCTGTGTTACAGTAATTATGTTTGACATAGGAGGTGGAGAAGTGGGAGTTTTAAGAATCATTCTTACCATAATTTTTATCATTGATTGTATCGCATTAACTGCGCTCGTGCTGATGCAGGAGGGGAAGCAGCAGGGACTTGCAAGCCTTGGCGGCGGAATGGCGGAGACCTACTGGAGCAAAAATAAAGGCCGCTCCATGGAAGGCGCTCTTGTAAAAGGAACGAAGGCGCTTGCAATTGGCTTTATTGTTTTAGCAGTTATTCTGAATCTGAACTTTTAATGATAAAAACACTCTTGTGGCAGGCAAGGGTGTTTTTTATCTCATAAAATCTGCTTATGCGACGCATTAGCAGCGCCGGATCCCGCAGGCGGGATTCGGACATAAATTAAAATACAGAGGTGTTATGGGAAAGTTATATGAGGAGCGCAGGCAGAAGGTTTACGATCTGATCTGCGACAGGCACTATGTGCCGATGAAAATAAAAGAAATCGCGATCGTTATGCAGGTGGCAAAGGAGGATCGGCAGGAGCTTGAGCAGGTTCTTCTGGACCTGCAGACGGATGGGAAAATAGAGTGTACCAAACGCGGAAAGTATAAGAAGGCGGAGAGCGTCAAGCTTGTCGGCACATTTTCCGCTACTGCGAAGGGTTTCGGGTTTGTGGAAGTTGAGGGACGCACGGAGGATGTCTTTATTCCGGAAAATCACGTCGGCGGAGCAATGCACGGGGATACCGTGGAGGTCAGCGTTTTGCCCGGCAAGACCGGAAAGCGATGTGAGGGCGTTATCACCAAAGTCTGTGAGCGCGCTGTTACCGAGGTGGTAGGTACCTATGAGAAGTGCAGAAATTACGGATTTGTGGTGCCGGATAACCAGAAGATTACGCGTGATATTTTTGTCCCGCAGGAATGGTCGAAGGGTGCGGTAGACGGACATAAGGTGCTGGTGGAGCTGACAGATTACGGAAGCCAGATGAAAAATCCGGAGGGAAAGATAAAGCAGATCATTGGTCATCGCAACGATCCGGGCGTCGATATTCTGTCCATCGTGTACGCGCATGATCTTCCGCTGGAGTTTCCGGAGCGTGTTCTCAATCAGGCGGAGCGCGTGGCAAAGCCGGTATCCGAGGCGGACTGTGCGGGCAGAAAGGATCTGCGCGCAGTGGATATGGTGACAATCGACGGCGAGGATGCCAAGGATCTGGACGACGCTGTTTCGCTCTCCTACGATGAGGGAAAGGGTATCTGGCATCTCGGCGTGCATATTGCTGACGTTACGAATTATGTGCAGGAGGGCAGCGCGCTGGACTGTGAGGCGCGGGAGCGCGGCACCAGCGTTTATCTGGCAGACCGGGTAATCCCGATGCTGCCGCACACATTGTCCAATGGGATCTGTTCATTGAATGCGGGCGAGGACCGGCTTGCGCTGAGCTGTCTGATGGACATCGACGGCAAAGGCAATGTGGCAGGGCATGAGATCGCCGAGACAGTGATCCGCGTGAACCGTCGCATGTCGTACGCCAGCGTGAAAAAGATTTTGACGGACCGCGACGAGGCGGAGCGCGAGGAGTACCGGGAGCTGGTCCCGATGTTTGAGCAGATGGAGACGCTGGCGCAGATTCTGCGTAAAAAGCGTCAGGCGCGCGGGTCGATCGACTTTGATTTTCCGGAAAGCAAGATTATTCTCGATGAAAAAGGGCATCCTCTGGAAATCAAACCCTATGAGCGCAATACGGCGACGAAGATCATCGAAGATTTTATGCTGATCGCAAATGAGACGGTCGCACAGGATTATTACTGGCAGGGATTGCCGTTTGTGTATCGCACGCATGATAATCCGGATCCCGACAAAATACGACAGCTTGCGGTTTTTATCGCAAACTTTGGTTATGGGATCAAGGGCGGCGGGGATATCCATCCGAAGGAGCTGCAGAAGCTTCTCGTCCGCGTCGGGGATTCGCCGGAGGAATCGCTGATCAGCCGACTGACGCTGCGCTCAATGAAGCAGGCGAAATATACGCCGGAGTGCAGCGGACATTTCGGGCTGGCGGCAAAGTATTACTGTCATTTTACGTCGCCGATCCGCCGTTATCCGGATCTGCAGATCCACCGTATCATCAAGGAAAACCTGCGCGGACGCATGACGCCGGAGCGTATTGCACATTACGAGGAGCTTTTGCCGGGCGTTGCCAGTCAGTGCAGCAGGACAGAGCGACGCGCGGACGAGGCGGAGCGCGAAACTATCAAGATGAAAAAGGTGGAATATATGTGCGCACACATCGGAGAGACCTTCGAAGGCGTGATCTCGGGCATGAACAATTACGGATTTTATGTGGAGCTGCCGAATACGGTTGAGGGCATGGTGCATGTCAGCAATCTGATTGACGACCGTTATTATTACAATGAGACGACTTACGAAATGACGGGAAGCATGACCGGAAAGGTCTACCGCATGGGGCAGAAGGTGAAGGTGATCGTTGCAGACGCCGACAAAGAGCTGCGCACGATTGATTTCCGCGTTGCGGCGGACGACGGGGAGCAGGACGCGGACGAATAAATCAGAAAAGGGATATATGCTGCGTGCGGCAGAAGAGGAGTGAGGTTAAGTGGGAGCACAATCTATTAAACTGATTGCAAATAATAAAAAGGCGTATCATGATTATTTTATCGAGGATACATTTGAGGCGGGGATTTCGCTTGCGGGCACGGAGGTAAAATCCCTGCGCATGGGCAAGTGCAGCGTAAAGGAATCCTTTATCCGCATCGACAACGGAGAAGTGATCATTTACGGGATGCACATCAGCCCCTATGAGAAGGGAAATATATTCAACAAAGATCCGCTGCGGGAGCGCAAGCTGTTGATGCACCGCTATGAGATCAACAAGCTGACCGGAAAGATGAAGGAAAAGGGCATGACGCTTGTTCCGCTGAAGGTCTACTTTAAAGGAAGCCTGGTAAAGGTAGAGGTTGGTCTTGCGCGCGGCAAAAAGCTTTATGACAAGCGCGAAGATATTGCAAAGCGCGACCAGAGACGCGAGGCGGAGAAGGAATTTAAGGTGCGGAACCTGCGATAAATACAAAAAAATTGCACTTGACGTATCTAATGACATCATATATACTATAGATATCCACAAACTATCGTCTGTCAGCCATACAACATTTGTAGTGCGGTGACACTGAAATGGAGAGGAAGCGCACGAATATAGGGGGTTGTACTGGTTTCGACGGGGGTTTTGAAGTTGGGGAAGCCATCTGCGGGCCGGGACCGCACAGTAAACCGGAAACTAAATATAAACGCAGACGAACAGTTAGCGTACGCAGCCTAATGGCTGCTGTCGGACTCAGGTTGCTCACAGCCTGAACAACCGGCATCAAATCCTGTGAGGCACTTCACTCCCAAAGCTTTGCGGGGGCGGAAGAAATTATGAAGCTACTAAAGTCAGAAGCCTGTCATTAGGCGTCTGGCGGAGGGAATGTCAAAATAATGACTGTGATGGGAGATGCCGCAATGAATAGGCTTTCGGACAGGGGTTCGATTCCCCTCAGCTCCATAGAAAAAAACCTTGAGAGATCAAGGTTTTTTTCATTATGCTTTCACTTCTTTTATTCCGCGGATATCCGAATCGATCACCATAGAATAGTTGGTATGATAGATGACAAATCCCGGCTTTGCGCCGTTCACCTTTTTTACATGTTTCTTTTCCACATAGTCGATCTCCACCTTTTCCGCCGCGCGGTTTTTGGAGTAGTAGGCGGCAAGGCGCGCCGCTTCCTCGAAGGTG
>UMDR01051167.1_pt1 | contig 77593 bp, 65 predicted proteins | sample 1964541 | NCBI WGS metagenome assembly UMDR01 (sample SAMEA4835999, study PRJEB28245) | human gut metagenome | biome: gut microbiome; material: fecal sample | place: Denmark | collected 2008 | reverse complement strand
ACTGGCTGTAAGGGGTATTAACCATAAATACATTGTAGTAGCAGAAGGAGGAAAATGCAGTGAAGCAGATTTATCGTTCATATAAGGTAAATAATATGGTTCTTTTGTATCTTCTGGACAGTGAAACACAGACGATGGGATTTACTGTGCTGCCGGAAGATATGGGCGCTGATAGAAGAAGCAATCGCTCTTTACAGAAAATGTACGCCGATTATCAGAAATGCAAGAGTGAGCCGCAGCGGATCCGTGGTACGTTCTTATGCAAAGCCGGAGGGGTATCAGATCGTTGAATTGCTCAGCGAAGAAGGAGCACTTCTGGTCGTACACAGCTTTCAGCATGAGGGGATAATTGCAGGGTATCAGAAAAATCTGAGAGGTTATCATATCAGCAGCATGTTTGCAGACAACGCAATCAGTGCCTCTCTGGGAGAGGACGGATATCTGCAGATCGAAGCTATGCACGCGTTTGACGGAGCTGTTTTTCACTGCCTGCGGGCAGAATAATTTCCTGGGAGGGGATCCGGCCGTGAAAAATTTTCATTCTCTGAGAGTAAAGATAGCAGCAGTATTTTGTGTCTGTGTCATTATTCCTCTGCTAGGCGTAAACCTGGTAGTGTTCAAGTGGTATCAGCAAAACCTGGAGGAAAGCACAGTACGGGTATATGATATGGTCAGCGACCAGATTGAAACGAACCTTGATACATATCTGACTGCCGTAAAACGAATTTCACTGTATCCATATTACAACAATCAGATACAGGAAATCCTTTATGATATATCCATACATGGAGACCGGAGTGTAATGACCAGGGAAAACAATGATATTATGAATGATTTTCTGTTTAATATGCTGATTCAGGATCAGGAAATCCAGTCGGTGTTTATTACAGACCTGGATGGAAATGTGGTTTATAATAAGAGCAACGGAGGATATTATCGCGATACGGATTACTTCAAAAGCTATATTGCATCTATGGATGAGGAATTTCTGATAATTCCCACGCATCCCCAGAGCTATGTGAACCGTACCCGCAAAAATGTTTTCAGCTATGTGCGGGTAATTAAAGAAGTAAATACAAATACACCGATCGGCTATGCAATTCTGGAAATGGACAGCGGGCTGATTATGGAAATGACAGAAAAAAACAGTGACGTCTCAGATGCGTATATTGCGGTTACACTGCAGGATGGCTCCATGCTGAACGGAACGATACCGGAAGAGCAGTTGGAAGCTTTTTCAGAGTATTTTTCTGAGACCGGCAAGGATGACAGCGAAGGAAGCGTAATAATTGATGGGAATCGTTACCTGCTCAGTGTATCTGCAAAAAGTGACAATGACCTGGTGACCTGGATATTTCAGAAGGAAGAGGTAGTCATGTCGGGGCTGAATCAGATGGCCAGGCTGACGACGCTTATCCTGATTCTGGTCAGTGCGGCAGTTCTGGCAGCAACGGTAGTGGCTTCACGGCAGCTGACAGCTCCGCTGGTGCATCTTCGCGACGCAATGATGCAGGTAAAGCATGGAAACTTTAAGGCGAAGGTAAAAGAAGCCGGAGGCAGGGATGAGGTAGGAGAGCTGACAGACTGCTTTAACTCTATGCTGGATGCGATCGACGATTTGATCACAAGGGAATATAAGCTGAAGCTCCAGGAAAGAGACGCAAATCTTCAGGCGCTGCAGAACCAGATTAATCCGCATTTTCTGTATAATACGCTGGAGAGCATTACGATGATGGCGGAAATTAACGACGATACGGATGTGGCGGAGATGGTGACGGATCTGGGCAAGTTTATGCGGTTTACACTTACGACCAGAGATGCAATGGTACGCCTGAGCGAGGAGCTGGCCTGTGTAGAGAATTATGTACAGATCCAGAATGTCCGGTATGACCATTGTATATCTCTGAGTGTGGATTGTCCAAAGAAGCTGGCAGATAACCGGATCGTAAAGCTGAGCATCCAGCCGGTTGTCGAGAACGCTATCTTACATGGCACAGGAGGAGCCGGGAGCGGAATCCATCTTCGAATCAGAGTGCGGGAGGAAAATTCTGATATGGAAATTCTTATCGCGGATGATGGGCAGGGGATGGATCCGGAAACGCTGGCGGGCGTTATAAAAAATCTGGAGCAGGGAGAGGAGACGGAACGGCCCGGGCAGAGTATCGGTCTGAAAAATGTGCATCAGCGGATAAAGCTGAGGTATGGAGAAAAATACGGATTAAAAATAACAAGCAAACCGGGAAAAGGGACGGAGGTTCGACTGCTGCTGCCGTGCAGCCGGGAGGAAAGTCATGCTTAGAATTATGGTTGTGGATGATGAACCCATTATATTAAAAGGGATAAAGAGTATCATTAAGAGACGGGCACAGGATTATGTGGTAGCGGGAGAAGCAAAAAGCCTGGAGGAGGCGGTAAATACGGCGCTTGCGTGCCGGCCGGATGTCATTATCACAGATATCCGTATGCCGGACGGAACAGGGCTGGAAATGATCGAACGGCTGCTGGATAAGCTGCCGGATACGAAATATGTGGTACTGAGCGGATACGGAGAATTTGAGTATGCGCAGGAGGCACTGCGGCTGGGAGTTTCTGATTATATATTGAAACCGGTAAACAGCAGAGAAATTTATTCTGTGCTGGAGAAAATGACGGCGCTGTTTCAGGAAAAAAGGCAGAGCCTTTCAAGGAAAAATGCGGAAAGAATCAGAGACGCTCTTTATCAGTTTTTTTACCGGAATAACAGGGGAGAAGAGGGAGTGCTGCGGCAGAGTCTGAAAGAAAGCTGTTTTTTCACAGTAGTGTTACTCCAGCTCCCGGCGATATGCGGAAGCGAAATACGGCAGCAGGGAATCCGGGCAGCAGAGGGCTGGCTGGAAAAAAATCAGACGGGTTTTGTGACAGCAGATGGCAATGAAATATGTATTCTGCTGCAGACGGAGAAGGTATCGGATATTCATTTTATAAATCATTTTCTTCTGGAGCAGATGAAGGAGCTGGGGATAGAGGGAAGCTGCCTTTATGTCAGCGACACTGTGTCGGATACGGACAGTCTGTCCGGGCTTTTTAGGCAGGCAAAGCAGTGCCAGGGAATGAGCTTTTACAGAACGAAGAAGCAGCAGATACAAAGATGGAGCGGAGAGGAAATGGTTCCGTTTACCATTGATTTACTTCAGAATCACGTGGAATCTGAGCTGTGCGCTCTGCTTGAACAGAGAAAAGCGGAAGAAGCGGAAGAAAAGCTGCGCGGTCAGATGACATGGTGTGCCCGGAAGATGATTATCCCGCAGGATGTAGCGCGGTATTTCCAGGGACTGCTTCGTCTGGCGATTGCCCAGATGAGGACGGACGGTTTTTTACCGCCGGTTCTTGACGACATCCTGAATGAACAGATTTTCAGTGTAAATGACTGCAGCAGCAGCGAAGAACTTCTGGAAAAAGTAAAGGTTATATTGCAGGAACTGACAAGGGAGGATCAAAGAACCGGTGAGACAGGCTCCTCGCGGATCGTTCAGGAAATCAAAAGATATATTCAGGAGCATTATGCGGAAAATATTAATTTAAATGCGCTGGCGGATCAGGTTTATTTAAGCCCCAAATATCTCAGCGATTTGTTCAAACGGGAAACAGGAGAAAATTATACCAGTTATCTTCTGTACGTGCGCATGGAGCATGCAAAAAAATATCTGATGCAGTTTGATCTGAAAATATATGAAGTAGCGGAACTGACCGGATATGCAAGTCCGAAACAGTTTATCAGGGTATTTAAAAAGGAAGTGGGAGTTACTCCGGGTGAGTATCGGAATCAGGTGGGAAATGGAAAACAGGCACCTTTTCGGGAATAGGAGCGCTTTTTTGCATGCACGGGAAAGTTTATAATAACACCATCAAAAAAGTGCAGTGCACACGAAAGGAGAAGCATGGACATGAAAAAATGGGGAAAACGGTTGTTTGCAGTATCTGCATTAGCGGCAATGTGCGCAGGAGGAACTGTTTTTGCAGAAGAGGAAATTACACTGACTTATATGGGATGGCTGGACAATAATGAAGACGGTCTCCGGGCAGTGGCGGATCTGTATGAAGAGGCGAATCCAAATGTAAAGATCGAAATCGAGCTTCTGGAATCGGATCAGTATGATACAGTCTATATGGCGAGAATGGCTTCCGGTGAAGCGGCGGATCTGATGTCCATCCGTTATCAGGAGGACAATAAAAAGAATTATGCTTCCGGAGACTATGTGGCGGATCTGACCGGTCAGCCGGCGGTGGGATATCTCAAGGAGGGACTTGACCAGGTGTCTGCGTATGAAGGCGCGATTCAGGGAATCCCGGTGGCAGCTGATTGCTGGGGACTGTGGTACAATGCAGATATGCTGGAGAAGCTTGGTCTGGGGGTCCCGACTACTATCGGTGAATTCAGAAACTGCTGCGAGACTGCAAAGGAGGCCGGATATGTGCCGATTGCAAATGGTCTGCAGGATGGATGGACGGCGTGGATGACGCTCTGGACGCTGTGGGGCAAGGCAGGAGAGGCAGATCCGACGCTGTTTGACAGGTTCCAGATTGGGGAAGCAACGCTTTCTGATGTAGAGGAAGTCAGATGGGCATTTGATACGGCGAAAGAATACTATGACGCAGGTTATTACCCGGAAAATGTGCTTGGGACATCACAGGACAGCGCCGTGCAGCTCTGGTACAACCAGGAAGCCCTGTTCTGCCCGAACGGAAGCTTTTTCCTTACGGAAGTAGAGGCGGCAGATCCGGATTTTACATATGGGTTCTGTAAGCAGCCTTATAATGAAGAGCCGCAGGAGGATATCTGTGCACAGGGCGGATATACATTCAGTATGGCGGCATATAAGCAGGGGGAACATGTGGATCAGGCAATTGATTTTATCAATTTCTTCTTCACGCCGGAAAATTACAGCGTGTATGTGGAAAAAGCGGCAGTGATCGGCACTACGGTTGAGGGCGTTACAGGAGGCGATTCCGGAGCGGCAAAGCAGATTGGAGAATGTATCACGCCGATGAATACGAATCTTCATCCGGGGGCTGCCCAGGATGCGGCTACTGATGGGCTGGCGGCTGTGTTTGCGGGAGTGAAGACTTCGGATGAGGTCGTAGCGGAGATGGACCAGATGCTGCAGGATTCTTTAACAAAATAGGCTGATTTATGGGGGCTGGGGGAAAACTCCCGGCCCTTTTTCTGCCAGAAAGGAGAAAATATGAAGCAAAAGAACCGAAAAAAGCAGCTGGAACCCTATTTGCTTATCTTGCCCGGGCTGCTGATATTTACCGTTTTTTTTGTGATCCCGGTGATGACTACCTTTGTATACAGCTTTACAAATTATGACGGATTCCAGCCGAAGCTGAATTTTGTGGGATGGAAAAATTACATTAATATATTTACCAATGATAAAAAATTCTGGGCTTCCATTGTCAATAATATAAAGCTGGTTCTCTGTTACAATACCATTGGCCTTTTTATTTCGGTTTCGCTTGCGCTTGTCCTGAATAAAATACGGTTTAAAAATTTTTACCGGGCCTGCTTTTTTATTCCTGTCGTGATGAGCACAGTTGCGATCGGATATACCTGGAGCTTTATGTTTGATCCGACAAATGGAATTTTCAGCGGTATTTCAAAGCTGCTGGGACTTCCGGTGGTGGATTTCCTGGGAAATTATAAGCTGGCGCTGTATGCGGTGATTTTTGTAGATATCTGGAAAGGGCAGGGAAATAATATGATCATTCTCCTGGCGGGGCTGCAGTCTATTCCGGCGGATGTGTACGAGAGCGCCAGGATCGACGGTGCGACTACATGGCAGCAGATACGTTACATTACGCTGCCGCTGCTGAAGCCGACGATTTCCGTTGTAATATTGCTGACGACGATCGGCTGCATCAAGGCCTTTGACCTGACCTACGTTATGACAAAGGGAGGACCGTTTAACAGCTCTGAGCTGATGACCGTGCGTATTTTTAATGAGGCATTCGGAGGTTCAGCCCATTATTATGGATATGCATCGGCGGAATCGACGATTCTGTTTGTGCTGGTACTGATTGTTTCACTGATTCAGCTCAAAGTTACGCGTGAAAAGGAGGCATGAAAAATATGCGGAAAAAAGCTCTGAGCATATGCGGCTATAGTCTGATTACGGTGCTGGCGCTGCTGTATATGTACCCTGTGTTCATGGTTTTGATGAATTCTTTCAAGACCTCTGCGGAAATACGCACATCCGGATTATCCATGCCGGAGAGTCTTTATCTTGGCAACTATGTGACTGCCTGGGTAAAAGGAAACTTTGGACGTTCCCTTATTAACAGTATTATTGTGACCGGGGGAAGCCTGGTGGCAATTTACTTTCTGAACATCATTACGGCGTATCCGTTTGCAAGAATGAAATTTGCCGGAAAAGGCGCCCTGTTTATGCTTCTGCTCAGCGGGATCATGTTTCCGATACAGATGGCGATTATTCCGCTGTTCGGAATGATTACGAGGCTGGGACTGGTGAATAACCCGCTGGGGCTGATTTTTGTGTATACTGCCTTTTCTATTCCGATGGGGGTACTGTTGATTTCGAATTTTATGAAGGGGCTGCCTGTTGAGATTGAAGAGGCCGCGAGTATTGACGGGTGCGGGACGGTCCGCATGATGTTTCAGATTGTCAGACCGCTGATTAAACCGGTCATGAGTACACTGATCATTATTAATGCGATTAATATATGGAATGATTTGCTGCTCCCGATTATTGTCCTCACTACAAAGGATTCCAAAACGATGCCGGCGGGACTGATGTATTTTTCCGGTCAGTATAATACACAGTGGGAGTATGTAACGGCGGCGGTAATAATTATCAGTCTGCCGATGATTATTTTCTATATCCTGATGCAAAAGGATATTGTAAACGGACTGGCGTCCGGGGCGGTAAAATCGTAAATACAGATTTGAGAGAGGAGATTGAAATGAAGCTGACACCCAAAATTGTAGGAATTATTGGAAAAAGAAATGAATGGTATTTTTACGGAGACGACCTCCGGCCGGAAGAAATACAGTTTTCCGCGTCAAAATTACTGAGTGACATTACGGTGGAAGCCTGCGCGCACGGAATCCGCATGAGCGCAATGTGCGTGGGGAAGGGCAGAGGAATTGCGGCTGTGCGGATAAGAGAAAAACAGTACCGGATTCCGTGTGTGGTTTTTGGAGAGAAGGAATTTTTTCTCTGTATGGTAATCAGCAGCAATTTTCATTATGGGTATGATCCTTCTGCATACGAGGATTCGGATATTACGAAAAAACATGATGCTGCCGGAAACGGGTTTGACAAAGCGGCAAAGGAGCTTCTGCCAGTATACCGCAGGCATGGTATTCCGGTGACGTGGCTGATTGACCCTGTCACAGGTTTCTTTAAAAAAGAGCAGTTGATTCGCTGGCATGAGGCATTTGGCGATGATTACGGCATTATGCCTACGTCAAACTTTTTTAAGAATACGGACAATTACAATACCAGGCATACACAGGAGGAGACGGATGAGTTTTTCGGAAAAATGAAGGCGATGACCGAACATCACTTCCCCTATTACACGCAGATCGCCGGAATTGATCAGTGGGTCGGAAGCGTCGGAAGTCATTTTGTGAAAAGCTGTGAAAAATATGGGATCCGGGGATTATGGGGGCTGGGGTATGACCACGGAACCTGCGACACCAGCATGTATCACAGAGGCTGTCCCTGGGACGTATACAAAATGGACACGGAAAATTTCAGAAGACCGGACCCGGACAGTGAAATATGGGGATTCCAGTGGACCGTCCGCGATATCCTGAATACGGTGCACTGCCCGGAGGGGATAAGCGGAGCGGCTGTATTCAGCACGGATGCAGACGATATCTTTTTTCATAACATTCTGCAGACGGAAAAAGAATACTATAAACGGATGTTGGAAGAATATAAGAAAAATATGGAGCACAACGAATACTTTGTATTTCTGGTGCATCAGGAGGACCATGATACACATCACATACAGTGCAATGAATATTATGAGCAGTTCCTGGATTCTGTACTTCCGGATGAGGATATTACTCTGGCAACGATGCAGGAAATTACGATGTGGCTGGATCTGAAATATGGAAAAGGAAAGCATCCCTCGCAGATGATCGCAATGGAGGATATTCTGGAAGACCCGTCCCATGTGGTTTTTGAGGATGAATCCTATGAAGTGTGCGGAAAAATTAAACAACCAAAGGACTGGGGCAGGTATCAGCCGATCCGGGCATATTATGATGAAAAGATTCAGGCAATTTATGAATGCGGGGAGGACGGAAAGCCGAAGGTATTTCCGTACCGGGTATACGATTACCGGAAAGAATATCCGTTTGCGGAGGAGGGCGAATGGCCGCAGGAAGACTATTCCGGTATCAGAGAGGTAAAACAGTCGGAAAATGAAGTGATTATTATCAGCGGGAAAGAATACGGATCCGTGCCGCTTCTCCTGGAGGAGAAAATCAGGTATTGCAGGATCAAAGAGGGAGAAAACCGGATCTGCATTTCACATACATAAGCGATAAAGCGGCATCTCAAAAACTGCAGTTTCTAAAAAAACTGCAGTTTTTGCTTTAAATTTCACATTTTGTAAAAGAGAAATATACGGTATGATTTGGGAAACACAGAGAGCCAGGTGTTTCAAAGACACGGCGGGCAGTAACAGTTCGGACAGGCGGTCCTGTTACGACGGGCTCCATATGTACAGAGGCTGTAAATGGCAGGTTACTGTGAGCGGAGTGAACAGCAATAATGGCAGGGAGGATTTGGAGTAAAGTATGATAATAGACAAAAAAACAGGAGAACCGTACATCAATATCTGGTTTGGCAATTTTTACCGTCCGGCATATGATGACAAAAAATTTGTGAAAGAAAATATTGCGCTCTTGAAGAAATTGGGATTCAACAGTGTCATGCTGGACACAAAGGCATGGGAAGACTTTAAAGAACGCTATGAAGGAAAGGAAGCAAGTCAGTTTGTCGCCATGCATGAGTATATGCAGCGGGAACTGAAGAATATGGGAATGTCCCATGAATTTCTGGCGCTTTATCTCAACGGAGATAATCTCTATCCCAACATCCGGTTCAGTCCTCCGATTTACGGCGAATCGGTCATCGATAAAGATGGAAACGATGGAAAATGGTACCGTTACTGGTCTGATAAAGCGAAAGCTTCTATGGAGGAACATGTGGCAAGAGTGTTGGAATCCTATGGGGAGAATTATGTGACAGTTACGGTAAACGGAAGAGAGAGAAAACCAATCTGCAGTATGTGGGATCCAATTGTAGCTCCAAGCTTTGACGAAGAAGGAAGAAAGCGTTACCTTCATTGGCTTGAAAATGAGTATCAGGGGGATATCGGACTTTTTAACCGGGCTTATGGTGTGGAAAAGACAAGCTTTGATACATTGGAGAAGGAAGATTACTGGTTCGAGTGCAGATATCCGGATTGTCTTACATTTTCAGAAGAGGATGTAAGGAATCAGACTCCGAAGGCAAGGATGCTGATGGATAACCGGAAATGGCAGTGCGAAGAGCTGTGTCTTTATTTTCAGGATATGAAGGAGCGGCTGCACAGGATTGATGAGTCTCTTTATCTGTGTCCGGATATGGCACAGTGGGGGTATTTTCTGAATGTGGATGGATCCATGCTGGCAGGTGTAGGATTTGCTGATCTCTGGGATACGGCGGCAAGAGGAATCGATATCTATCGTCTTGCGGAATATGTGGATTGCGCACATTTTCTTTCGGTTCCGGTAACGCCTGACGGAAATCCGGAAGCTTATGTAACTTCCTGTCATCACAGCATGATGCGCAGCATGAACAGTGGAAGAGAATTTATAGGCGGAATTTACTGGGGGAGGTATCTGTACAATGATATCTATACAGTGCTGACTCCATGTGAGATTGTAGCCTCCATCGTGGCAAGCGGTGCGTCAGGCTATACTTCTTACGGCATGTGCGGTCTGGATGACGGCGGATTGCTTCATCGGATGGAAGGGTACTTCAATGATTCCCTGGGGCGCGCGAATGAATGGGCGAAAGAAGTAATCCCGCAGCTTGGAGCAAAAAAGAAATCGGATATCGCGATTTTGTTTCCTTCTGCAATGGCGGCTTATGAAACAATGCGCACGGAGGGAAACAAGGAGCGGCGGCTGGATCTGCTGGGATGGTACAAGGCGTGCCGGGATCTGGGAGCAGAAGCAGATGTGACAGACAGCAAAAACTTGTGTAAAGAACATTTTCTCGACAGTTACCGGGTATTGATTATTCCGGACAATGACTGCTATGAGATGAATCCGGATCCGGAGTTTGAAGAGACGCTTCGGGCATGGTGTGAGCATGGGGGTATTGTACTCTATGGTCCGGACAGTGCGCTGGCAAAGAATTGCTTTGGCGTGGAAGCATACAGGCATCAGCCGGACGCAATTCGTTATCAGGAGGCAGGCATGGTAAAGAGCAGAAATTTCTGCACTTATTCCGGCGGGAAATGCGTTGCGGCATATCTGTCTGACGGGGCATCCTGCGTTACACAGTATCAGACAGAGAATGGTTATCAGTATGCATTTGGCTTTAGCTATGGATATGCTTACAACACAAAGTTCATCCCTCATGTTCCGGTGGAACAGAAGAATAATGAGCTGTATCCTCTGGAGATGATGAAGGGAAATATTCTTGCAGATATTCTAAAGGATACGGCAGGGATGGAAACAAAGCTGCAGAAGAATATAGAACGGGCGTATTTCGCAAATGGGCAGATTATCATCAACCATACATCTTACCCATTTTACGTGGAGCAGGAGGGGGAAAAACAATACCAGTATCCGGTGAATGAAACGCTTCTTCTTCCCCATTCGGCTGTGTTTGTAAAATCTGATAACCATGAAATTGAGATGCCAAAGCATAATTCACAATGAAAGGACAGAAGGAATATGGAGAGCCAATATGTATACGGTGGAAGCATTTCTGGCGGCGGCAGATGCAGCGGGAAGGAGAAAATAATCATGCAGGCTAAAAATCCGATACTGAGAGGCTTTCACCCGGACCCTTCAATTATAAGGGTCGGGGTGGATTATTATATTGCCACCTCTACCTTTGAATGGTGGCCGGGGATACAGATCAACCATTCCAGGGATCTTGTCCACTGGGAAATCTGTACCTATGCGCTGCAGGACGCCGGACTGGTAAATCTGCAGGGAATCGGACCGTCGCAGGGAATCTGGGCCCCCTGTCTTACGTATGATAAGGGCATTTTCTATCTGGCGTATACGGTGGTGAATTCTTTTTACTGCAATATGTATGATACGAGAAATTATCTGATTACGGCGGAGAATATCATGGGACCGTGGTCGGAGCCGGTGCCGCTGCACAATATGGGATTTGACCCTTCGCTGTTCCATGATACGGATGGAAAGAAATACATGGTCAGCATGGTGACGGACCATCGGGTTCCGAAAAAATATGCCGGGCGGATCGTCCTGCAGGAATACGACCCGGTGAGAAAAACGCTGGTGGGAGAAATCCGGGAGATCTATGCTGCTTCCGATATTTTTCTGGAGGGACCGCACATATTAAAACATGACGGCTGGTATTATCTGGTGGCGGCGGATACTGGAACGGGAGAGGGGCACGGACAGAGTATTCTGCGCTCCCGAAGTATCTGGGGACCCTATGAGATGTATAAAAGCCCAAAGTGCGTCCGCACACGCGAGGGAGAGGCGTGGTCGATCATGACGACGCGGCACAGCCCGGAGTATCCGCTTCAGAAAGCGGGGCACGCGGATTTTGTGGAGACGCCGGACGGGCAATGGTATGCTGTGTATCTTTGCAGCCGCGCGCTGGAAAACAGAAATCCGGCGGATGCGAAAAAATTTCCCGGAGTGCGCAGATATCCGCTTGGACGGGAGACGGCGATCCAGAAGGTACACTGGACGGAGGACGGCTGGCTGGAGATAGACAGCGAAAGCGTCCTGCCGGATTTGGTGACGGAGATAGCCGGAGCGGAAGCTGTCCGGACGAAGTTTCAGCCAAGGATAACGGACACTGCGGAAAACAATTCAGCTGTGCAGGCAACCCCGGAGCAGGAGGCAGCGGACACGGCGGAAAACAAGCCGGTTGAGCAAGCTTCGGAGCCGGGAGCCGTGGATGCAGCAGAAAAAATACCAGCTGCCGGGAAGTGCCCGGAGCGGGAGACAGGCATTACAGCGGAAATTTACTGCGAGCGGGAGGATTTTGACGGCGCGGATATCAGCCCGGAATTTCAATCTCTTCGCATTCCAATGACAGAGGAATATGTATCCCTGACAGCGCGTCCGGGCTGGCTGCGTATGTACGGACGCGAAGGACTGGCGTCGTTGTTCCGTCAGAGTCTGATCGCCAGGAGGCGGACGGAATTTGTCTGCTCCTGCTCCTGTAAGGTGGAGTTTGAGCCGCAGAATTTTAAGCAGATGGCAGGCTTGATCTGCATGTACGATACAGAAAATTATATGTACCTGCATATCAGCAGGGATGAGGACTGCGGGAAATGCATCACATTGCTGCGCGCAGAAAATAAAGTTTACACCTATCCGGTAGAACCGGTGCCGCTGCCGGAGGATGTGCCTGTTTTTTTAAAAGCTGAAATCCATTATGACAGGATTCAGTTTTATTATGCAGCAGGCATAGAGGATTATCAGAAAATCGGACCGGAGGACGACTGCAGCTACATGTCGGACGAGGCATGCAGCCAGGGATGGTTTACCGGCAGTATGCTTGGAATATGTTGCCAGGATCTGACGGGCGCCGGACAATATGCGGATTTTGATTTCTTTATATACAGTACGGAAGAAAAAAATGTGTAAAATCGCAGCTGCCCAGAACAAGTTGAAGCGAAGGTGCCAAATAGTTATGTAAAATCTTAAAAATCCGAAGCTTGTGCTAAAAAAATCCGGTTTTTTTGCACAAAAAAATTTGCTATATTGATATCACAGAAAACGGAAGGCCAACCGGAATCAGAAAAAACATAAAGGGAGGATTTATTAATGAAGAAGAGATTAGCAATGCTTGGCACGGCTGCGATTGCGGCATCCATGCTGGCAGGAATGAGCGTAAATGCAGAGTCTATTGTGACGGAGCCGACAGAGCTGACATTTATTTTTGCAGACGGAGATGAGGGCGCAAAGTCTTCCATGAACGAGATCGTGAACCGTTTCAACGAAGCATACCCGGATATCACAGTTACTATTGAACCGGGCAACGGCGGAGCTTACAGCGAGTTTATCAAGACAAAGGACAGCGTTGGCGAGTTTCCGGATGTTATGGAGATGAGAGATACCGCGCTTTATGTGCGTGCAGGCAAGCTGGAAGCGCTGCCGGAGGATATTGTAAGCCTGTTTAAGACCACGACTGATTTCGACGGAAGCGTTTATGCGGTGCCGCTGGCAGGCGAAAACACGAACGGAATCATTTACAATAAGAAATATTTTGACGAAAACGGCTTTACGGAACCGACGACCTACGACGAATTCATCGCACTCTGCGAGGCAATTAAGGAAAAAGGCGATATGGCGCCGCTGGTAGTTGGCGGACAGGACATCTGGCACATGGGCTTCTGGTTCCACAAGGTATATAACGACCAGGTGCTCAGCCAGGACCCGGATTTCATCGAGCACTGCTACGAGGGCACGAAGGATTTCAGCGATCCGACCTTTAAGGCGGCACTGGAAGAGCTTCAGACGATCATGAGCTACGCACAGGACGGCTGGGTTTCCACGCCGGACGCGCAGATCACGACCTTCCTGGTAAACGATATGGCGGCAATGATGTACTCCGGAACCCATATGTTCTCACAGATCGCGTCGGCGAACCCGGAATTTGAGATGGGATGGTTTGCAGTGCCGAGTCCGGATGGGAAGATCCGTCTGGTTGGCGGAGGCGGAGTCGGCGGTCTGGCAATTTCCGCTGAGGCGGCAGAAGATCCGAACAAGAAAGCAGCAGCGGAGGAATTCCTCAGATTCTTCTATCAGCCGGAGAATTATAAAGTATACTGTGAGACGCTGAGCGCGATTCCGGCAACCGTGGAACAGCCGGATCTGGATGTCATTGATGTTCTCCAGGAAGTTATCGACGCGACAAATACCGCAGACGACCTGGCACCGATGTGGAACGGACGCGTGGGCAACAATGAGCTCCCGCCTGATTTCCGTAACTTCACCTACAAGACAGCGATCGAGGTGCTCCAGGGTACCAGAGATATTGATTCTGCATGCGAGGAGCTGAACAAAACCTGGCAGGTTGGTATGCAGAGCTTTAACCCGCTGACAGGTGTGGGTATTGAGTAAAGATAAGAGCGTAACTGCATAAAAGCAACATAAAAAACTGCCCGGCATGAATTCATGACCGGGCAGTAATAAAAAAGGGAAGAAGATTATGAATATAAAGAAAAAAGGATTTGATAAGGTTGCGTTCATGTTCATTGCGCCGGCATTTATTTTCTTCACGCTGTTTCTGATCGTCCCGACGATATCCAGTGTATATTACAGCTTTACCTCCTGGGACGGAATTAACCCCAATGTAAAGTTTATCGGTCTGGCAAACTATAAGGAAATATTCACCAGCGCACGCTTTGGAAATGCCTTGAAAAATACGGTTATTTTAACAGTTTTTATATCATTGTTTGAAAACTTTTTTGCGCTGGTGCTGGCGCTGATGGTTGACCACATCCGCTGGGGAAAAAATTTCTTTCGGAGTGCATTTTACATCCCGGTGCTGATCAGCGGCATTGTTTCCGGTTTTATCTGGAAGATCATGTACAACTATAATTTTGGAAGCATCAACTCCATCTTAAACAGCATCGGACTGGGACAGTTCAGGCAGGACTGGCTGGGAAATACAAGTCTCACATTGATCATGATCGGAGTGGTGCTGGTGTGGAAGGGCGCCGGTTACTATATGATCATTTATCTGGCATCCCTGCAGAGCGTTTCCACAGATCTGATCGAAGCGGCCGAAATTGATGGGGCGAGCGCATGGCAGCGCTTTAAATCCATTACGGTTCCGATGATCTCCGGCGCGTTTACGATTAACTTTACGTTATCGCTGATAAACGGGCTGAAGGTATTTGACCAGATTAATGTCATGACGGACGGAGGACCGGGCTTTACGTCGGAGACGCTGGTTTATCTGCTCTACAAGGTTGGATTTAACGAAGGACGCCAGGGCTTCGGCACGGCGGTAGGTCTTATGCTGCTGTTCATTATTATCATATTAAATACGCTGCAGCAGAGGTTTTTGAGAAGCAGGGAGGTGCAGATGTAATGGAACGTGGAAGAAGAAAACTGAAGGCGACGGATATTTTACTTCTGATTGCGGCGGTGATCCTGGCGGTTTTGTTTTTGTACCCGGTATTTTTTGCACTGATTTCCGCGTTTAAGAGCAACGGCGATATCCTGAAAAATCCGTCCGCGCTGCCGACCTCTTTCTACATACAGAATTTTAAGGATTTGTTTTCGCAGTCCGATTTTGCAACGGCAATCGTGCATTCCGTGATCCTCACGGTGGTTTCCGAGGCGCTGATCGTCTGCATTGTACCGATGGCGGCATACGGGATTGAACGCAGAAAAAGCAAGGTTACTGCTTTTATGTACACCTATTTTCTTGCCGGAATGATGATACCGTTTCATCTGTATATGTTCCCGCTGTTCCGGGAACTGCGGATCTTTCATCTTTTCGGAAATATGGCGGGGCCGGTTGTTGTGTATATTTCCGGTTCGATCGCGTTTGGATGTCTGCTGTACTGCAGCTTTTTAAAGGGGATTCCGCTGGAGATCGAGGAGGCGGCGATGATCGACGGCTGCACACCGTTTCAGACCTTCTGGAAGGTGACGTTTCCACTGCTCGGACCCTGCACCGGCTCAATGGTAATTTTAAACGGACTGAATATCTGGAATGATTATCTGATGCCGTATCTGGTGCTGCCGAGCGGCAAGGCAAAGACCATCACGGTAGAAATCGCCGCTTTTGTTGGACAGTATACGGCAAGATGGGATATCGTATTTGCAGGCACGGTGATTTCCATCGTTCCCGCGCTCTGTATTTTCTGCGCATTCCAGAAATATTTTGTGAAGGGAATCACAGCGGGTGCGGCAAAAGGCTGACAGGAGAAAGAAGTTTATGTTATAATTTCAGGAGAGGATTCTTTGTGCGGAGGGCGGCGGTATGAAAACATGGTTCCGGAAACTGAGCTTATACCATAAATTTGCAATTACGATTATTTTGGTCGGGCTTGTCCCAATGCTGATACTGGCAACGGTTATTCTGAACAGCATGATTTCTGATTACCGGCTGGCACTGCAGGCGCAGTACACGCAGGCAGCAGAGTATGTGGGAAACAGTCTGGAGGAGGTGCTGGACACCTACAATACGATATCCAAGATGCCGTACAGTTACAATAATTCACAGGACGAGTACGCCAGAAGAGATTATCTGACCTTTGATAATTTCCGGCAGATGCTGTACGGCGAGGGATACGACCCGGAGACGATGGAGGAAGACCGGGCGTCCGAGATGCACGAATTTTTGAAATATCTGGACGGGGTGGACCAGTATATGCAGGGCGCGCACTTCGTGGCGCCGGACTTAAATGGGGAAAAGCTGGCGTTTCACTACAGCCGCTACAGCACCTTTTTTAAAGATGCGGCATTATTTGAAAATGTGATGGATTTTGAAAATCTTGACAGACAGAGCAGACAGCTGATCCTGATCCCAACGCACGCGACCGGGTATTTCAGCGGCTTGAACAACCCGGTGTTTACGGTGGCGCGGAACTATTATGATCTTCGGGGCGAGATTGGGAATACGCCCTATGTGGGGACGCTGTTTCTCGACGTTGACATAAGAAGGATCGCGCAGATTTTCACAAGTGTAAAATTCAGCGGAAATGAAGATTTTTATGTGACAGATGAAAGCGGAAATTGTCTGTACAGCAGCGACAGCGCCTGCATCGGGAAGAAGCTGGATATGACATTTGAAAATACACAAAAGCAATTTGTGGTAAGATCCAGAGAAAATGAATATGGGCTGCAGGTGATCGCAGTGATGGATGCAGCCGTTGCCTTCTCCCAGATCTACAATGTACAGAAAATCATTTATCTGTTTGTCGGCGCGTCGATCGCCGCGCTGCTTGCGGCGTCTGTTTACTTTTCAAAACGGCTGACGAAGCCGATGCAGGCGATGATGCAGGAAATGGAAAAGATTGAGAAGGGAGATTTTAACATTCAGCTTCCGGTGCACTCGGAGGATGAGATCGGCATTCTCTCGCAGCGCTTTAATCAGATGAGCGCCGCCTTAAAGAAACATATTGATCAGGTGTATGTGTTCCGGCTCAGGCAGAAGGAGGCGGAGCTGACGGCGCTGAAGTCGCAGATATATCCGCACTTTTTATATAACACGCTGGAGATTATCCGTATGACGGCGCTGGAGGAGGGCAACCAGAACGTGCCGGAAATGATCGAGGCGCTCTCAGAACAGATCCACTATCTGATCGGACCGGTGACCGATATGGTTCCCCTGGAAAAGGAGCTTGGCATTATCAAAAAATATATTTACCTTCTGAACTGCCGGATCACCGGAAAGATTCAGCTCAGAACGCAGGAGGAAGGTCTGGACGGAATTATGGTGCCGAGGCTGATCCTGCAGCCGATCGTTGAAAATGCCTACGTTCACGGAATCAGACCACGGAACGGAAAGGGCAGCATCAGCGTAGAGGCTTATGTGGAGGACGGGGAGCTTTGCATCAGTGTGATGGATACCGGCGTCGGGATGGACGCACAGGCGCTTGACGGACTGCGGCAGCTCCTGGAGGGCGATGCTCCGGGGGTTAAGGATGAGTATAACTGGCAGAGCATCGGCTTAAAAAATGTACATGACAGGATACGTTTGCTGTACGGGGAAAAATATGGTATTACGGTGACAAGCACGGTGGGGATCGGGACGATGGTCCAGGTAATGATGCCGGTGATTTTCGGGGAGGATGCAGAGGATGAGAATGATATTGGCGGATGATGAGCCGGTGATTATCCGGGGAATCCAGAAGCTGCTTGATTTTGAACAGCTCGGTATTGAGATCGTGGGGGAATACACAGACGGAAAAAGCGCTATGAAAGGGATTCTGGAGCTGAAGCCGGAGCTTGCGCTGCTGGATATTTCCATGCCGGAAATGACAGGCGTCGATATACTGAAAACATGCCGCAGAATGGGGCTGGATACAAAGGTGATCTTTATCAGCGGATTCCAGGAGTTTGAGTATGCGAGGGCAGCCGTGCAGTATGGAGCGGTGGAGTACTTACTGAAGCCGGTAATCCGGGAGGAGCTTTTGCGGGCGCTGGAAAAATGTACTCATATTGCAAAAGATCACACAGAAAATTTCCAGCCTGCGCAGAGCGGGGAGCGGCCAGAAGCCGGAGACCTTATGGAAGGAACTACAGTCTATGTGAAGATATTCTGGCAGGACGACGGGAATGACCAGATGCGGCGGCTGATGGAGTTTTCCCTGCAGAGCTTTCTGGAGGAATATCTGTCGGAGCAAGGCATTGGAGAGATGATTTATCGCGGGAAGCAGACGGCTCTTCGATTAAAGACGACAGATGAAGAGGAATGCCGCGATATTTTAAAGAAGCTGGAGCTGCTGGTGCAGGAGAGATATCATCAGAAGCTTGGATTTCTGGTGGGAAACACAGAAGGAGCGGAGGGCTATCTGTTCTTTGTGGAGCCGTCGGAGGATCCGGTCTGTTTTCTTAAGGAGGAGAGCGAGGAAGAGTGGAAGCGGTTTATGCAGCTTCGTGAGCGCATGATCGATTCCGTGGTTGCCCAGAATGAACCGATGCTGGAAAAACAATATGAGCAGTATACAAGGCTGCTGGCCCGGATTGCCAGAGGGAAAAAGGAGGATGCCTATTTTTATCTCTGCACGTTGATTCGTATGCTGGAGGAGCGGTTTCACAATCTGGGGCTTCCGGGAAGAAATCCCGATATGCGGGGGCTTCTGGAGAAGGGCAGGGCGTGTGAGACCTACCGCGAAATGAAGGCGGTATATTTTGAACTGGCAGCAGGATATATCCATCAGCTTCAGAGTACGGTGGTGGGCGTTGAAAACCAGGACTTTCTGAAGGCGAAGGCTTATATTGAGAATCACTACGACGAAAATCTGACACTGCAGGTGCTGGCGGATGTGGTGCACATGAACCAGTATTATTTCAGCAGTTTTTTTAAGAAAAATGCCGGGGAGAATTTTAAGGAGTATTTAAACCGCGTCCGTCTGCAGCACTCTATGGCGCTGCTCATGAAAACGGATATGAAGGCTTACGAAATTGCCGCGCGGGTAGGCTTTAAGGATGCACGCAATTTTTCAGAAAACTTTCAGCGCTATTATCATGAAACGCCGAATGAATTCCGCAAGAGGCGGCGCGACGCGGCGGAGGAATCTTAAAGCAGCATGTTTGATCATAATAAGAGAGGATGAGCGTTACAATTGGAAGAGACGAAATGGGCAAGAGAGATGGCAGCGCGGATCACAGAGAAGATGCGCTGGGTGAGCGAAAAAAATAAAGAAAAAATACCATATACCACCGATGAAAACGGGGATTATGACGACCGCTCGGATGAGAAGCGGAGCTGGAATGCGGATGACGGGCTGAGCTGGTGGACAAACGGATTCTGGGGCGGCATGATGTGGCTGCTGTATCTGTACACAAAAGAGGAACGTTATGCAGAAATTGCGCGCATTTCTGAGGATAAAATGACGGAGTGCTTTCAGACCTTTCTGGGATTGCATCATGACGTCGGATTTATGTTTCAGCCGACGGCTGTCGCAGACTACCGGATTACCGGGCGCAGCCAGGCAAAAACGACGGCGCTTCATGCCGCTGCGCTTCTGGCGGGGAGGTTTAATCCGGCGGGAAATTATATCCGGGCATGGAATGATATTCCAGGAAGCACAGATGATACCAGAGGCTGGGCGATTATCGACTGCATGTTTAATATTTCCCTGCTTTACTGGGCGTCGGAGGAGACGAAGGACCCGCGCTTTCGTCATATTGCAATGATGCACGCTGACACCGTGCGGAAAAATTTTGTGCGGGAGGACGGCTCCGTTTGCCATATTGTGGAATTTGATCCGGAAACGGGAGAAATGGTAAAGAGCTATGGCGGGCAGGGCTATGCGGAGGGCTCCGCGTGGACGAGAGGACAGGGCTGGGCGGTCTATGGTTTTATGATCAGCTACCGGCACACCGGAAAGAAGGAGTATCTGGAGACGGCAAAGAAAGTGGCGGAATACTGCATCGCGCATATTCCGGAGAGCGGCATTATTCCGGTGGACTTTTGCCAGCCAGAGGAACCGGCGTGGGAGGATTCCTGCGGCGCGTGCGTGATCGCAGGCGGTCTCATTGAGCTGGCAGAGCAGGCGGAGGGTGCCGAAAAGGAGCGTTATCTTAAATATGCCCGGAGGATTCTGCAGACGATTGCCGAAACGCGCGCCGACTGGGGAACGGACTGTGATGCGATCGTGCAGAACTGTTCGGCTTCTTATCATGATAAGAGACATCATTTTACGATGAGCTATGCGGACTATTTCTTTATGGAGGCTGTATTCCGGCTGGCGGGAATGGAATTTAAGATGTGGTAAAAAGAAAAGACCGTGCGGTTCCCTGGTTTGGGAAAACACGGTCTTTTTAAACCTGTGTACATTAGCAGCCGCACAGATTCTTATTCATTGCACTTCAGAATATCGTTATAGAACTCGTCCATCTCCTTGCGTGAATTGAACACGGCAACGTACATCTGGTTGCCCATCGCGCCGGAGAGCACGTCGGGGATGCGCTCCATCATTTTCATGTTGCCTTTGTATTTTTCTGCGATGTCGGCGTGGCTTAAGGCAAAATCCTTGCCGTCGCGTCTGCCTGCAAATGCGCAGTAGGCGTGCGTGCCGACCGGCATGGTGGAGCGGTCAAAGGCAATCATATCCGCCCAGATCTTGTACACGTCGGTGCTGTGGGCAAAGTCGATCATATCCGGGGTGACGCCGCCGCTCGGACGCATGTTGACTTCGAGAGCCACCAGATCGCCTTTTTTGCCCAGTCCTTCCTGATCTTTCAGCAGGCGGAAAAATTCAAAGTGTACAAAGCGGCTTTTTACACCGAAGCTCTTCACGGTAGCGCGCCCTGCCTCGCGGGTGTCATCCGGGAGACTCTTTAAGATGTAAAAAATGGAATTGTCATTTTTGTTGACAATATCCATGATAGACATCGGTGTGATATTGCCCGTCTCAAACATCGGCTGCCCGTGGGAGTCGATGATCGCGTCGTAAGAGTTCACCTCGCCGTTCACAAATTCTTCCATAATATAGGTAGTATCCGGCCACTTCAGCTCGAAAAACTGCTTCATCTGCTCTTCATCCTCGATTTTGAAGGTGTGGGATGCGCCGACGCCGTTGTCAGGCTTTGCAACCACGGGGTAATGCACCTGTGCGGCAAAATCCAGGCAGTTTTCCAGCGTATCTACCATGTGGTAGCGCGCGGTGGGGATGCCTGCGGCGGCGTAGTATGCCTTCATCTGTGACTTAAACTTTATGTGAGGAATATCGGACGCCTGGAAGCCCGTGGTGATATTAAAGTCGGTGCGCAGACGCGCGTCGCGCTCCAGCCAGTATTCATTGTTGGACTCCAGCCAGTCGATGCGGCCGTGTTTGTAAATGAGAAACGCAACGGCGCGGTACACCTCATCGTCATTCTCCAGGTTGCTCACTTTATAATATTCGTTCAGGCTGTCCTTCAGATCGGTCGTCAGCTCGTCGTAGGGCTGGTCGCCGATACCGAGCACATTCAGCCCGTTTTTCTTCAGCTCGCGGCAAAACATCCAGTAGTTTGCCGGGAAGTTTGGTGAAATAAAGATAAAATTTTTCATAATATGTGTCCTCCCTCATGATTCTCTTACGGCGCCGCCGGAACTTTCAAGCAGATATGGAACAAAATATTCCACCTGACGGTACCACCAGTACCAGTCGTGGGAGCAGTCGAAGCCCCAGTAATCTACCCAGGCGTCGATGCCCTTGCTCTTTAGAATGCCGTCCAGCTCACGGGTGGAATCCGGCAGCTCCCACGGTCCCTGCCCCACGCAGATGATCGCTTTCTTTTTGTTATACAACGTAATGTACGGGTGATCCGCCGGCATGTTTGCCAGGTAGTGAACCGGTGAATTATTGTAGACAAGGTCATCCATATAGGAACCGAAGCCGTATGCGGCGGTGTAAATGCCGCTCAGCGCAAGCAGTCCGTCGAACAGATCGGGGCGGCGGAAATAGAGATTCGCCGCGTGGGTGGCGCCAAGGCTGCAGCCAAAGACAATGACGTCGGGATAGCCCCTCCAGCCATTGCGCTCATTTACCATATTGCGCATGAATGGAACCATTTCGTCGGTGATATAGGCAATCCACTGCTCATAACGGCAGATGCGCCAGCGGGGATCGCCCTGGCTGTTGGACCAGGTCTCCCCGTCAACGGTGTCGATGGAAAAGACCATCACCTTGCCTGCGTCGATAAACGGCGCCCAGACATCGATCATTTTAAAGTTTTCGAAGTCGAAAAAGCGTCCGTCCTGACAGGGAATAAAGAGGACAGGGCGTCCGGCGTGACCATAGACCTTCCACTCCATGTCACGGTTTAATTTGTGACTGTACTGTTTGTAATATTGGATCTCCATTTATTCCTGTCCTTCCCTGCTGGTTTCAGGATATGTGATGGTGTTCATAAAGAACGGAATCTGCTTTTCCCAGCATGCCTCACAATGAGTTCCGCCCGGAACGATACGGCTTACAAGCAATACGGAACGTTCGAGCAGGCGCGCGGCAACGTTTTTAAAGTGACGCTCCATGCCGGGGCGCATTTTCATCTCATGCTCTCCGTAATCCATGTAGACGATCGTATCCGGCAGAAGCTGCGCTTCGTGGATGAGCTTTTCCAGCTTGCCCGGCGCTACCCAGATGGACGGCGAGAGCGCCGCTGCGCGCGAGAACGTCTGATTATATTCCATGACGGCATAAAGGCTCATCAGCCCGCCCATGGAGCTTCCTGCGATATAGGTGTGGTCGCGGTCCGGCAGCGTGCGGAACCGGTGGTCGATCTCCTGTTTAAAGGTATGTATCATCCATTCCATGGTCTGGTCGCCGTATCCGGTGATTTTTCCAAAGCTCGGTTCGGTAAAATTGTAGGGCGAATATTCCTTCAGACGCCCGTGATCCGGGCTGTGGTTGCATTCCACGGCGGCAATGATCATCTGGGTGCCGGTGGATTCCATGTATTCCTTCATGCCCCAGCATTTCCCATAGGTGGCGTCGGAATCAAAGAAGACATTGTGTCCGTCGAACATATATAAGACCGGATAACGTGTGTCCTCATTGCCGTTGTAGTAGGATTCCGGCAGGTAAATATAAGCGTTTCTCTCTTCATTTCCGGTAAGTATCGGAACGGTTACTTTCCATTTTTCTATCATAGTCTGACCTCCCTGTTAAAAAGTGGTTACTGTTCACGTCGTTCACAGTAATATTCGCAAATCCATTTAAAATTCGCTCTGCGAATGGGATCTGCTCACACCTGTATTACTTTCTTACGGACTTTGCCCACAGGACTAGCTGCGCGTCGCAGCGGATGCAAAGTCCTGACCTGAACAGTAACAAAAAGTGCCTTTTAGCAGCGGGATGCTGCACCCCGCTGCCGGCGGGTTGAAACAGCTTTAGATGCTTCAACCGCACAGGTAGAATTGTTTCTTATGAGTAAATATAGCACAAACCGTAAAAAACCGCAACCGCTTCGGGAATTACGCCGGAAGTCACGAAAAAATTTTTGAGAAATATAAATTTCTTCTTGTAAAATGGGGAAGGATTTGTTATAATATGTGATGTAATTTTTGAAAATGCGAATCTGGGAGATAAATGATGAAAAAGGGGAAAAATTTTCTGCCGTTGCTTTTGTCTTTTCTGCTGATTTTCAGTATGTTTCCGCTACACGGCTTCGCAGAGGATTCCGCAGGGGAGGAATATGCGGAGGAAACGGAAGCAGAAACGGAGCATCTGGCGGCTTATTATGAAGAAATCCAGTCAAACAATATCCCGAACTGGCCGCAGGGAGATGCGGTAAATGCAGAGACGGCTATTTTGATGGACGCCGATACCGGAGCGATTCTCTATGCGAAGAGTATTGAGAAGCAGGAGTATCCGGCGAGTATCACCAAAATCATGACGGCACTTATTGCGTTGGAGAAGGGAAATTTAAGTGATGTTGTTAAATTTTCTGAGAATGCGGTTTACAGCATCGAATACGGAAGCTCTCATCTCGGGCTGACTGCCGGTGAGGAGCTGACGCTGGAGCAGTGTCTGTACGGGATCCTGCTCGCTTCGGCGAACGAGATTTCCAATGCTGTTGCGGAGCATATCGGCGGAGATATCGAAACCTATGTCGGCATGATGAATGATAGGGCGGCGGAGCTTGGCTGCACCCATACACATTTTGTAAATGTGCACGGACTTCACGACGAGAATCATTATACGTGTGCGAAGGACATGGCACTGATCATGCAGGCGGCGCTGAAGAACGAGAAGTTCCGCGAAATCATAGGAACCGTCGAATACAATTACCCGGAGACAAATCTGGTAGATGAGGTCCGGTACTTTATCAATCATCACAAAATGATTTCCGAGGAAGGAATGCTGTACGACGGCTGTATCGGCGGAAAGAATGGCTATACCGACGAAGCCTGGAATACTCTGGTCACAGCGGCGGAGCGCGATGGGATGACGATCATCAGCGTGGTGCTGCGTTGCCCCGGACAATATGTCTCATATGATGATACGAAGGTGCTGCTCGATTATGGATTTGCCAATTTCCATGATGAGCAGATCGCGAATACGGGCGGCGCAGGGCTGGAGATTACCGGCATTGAGGACGCCGATGAGCAGGAGAGAATTAAGAGTGCGGACTTTTCCGAAGCGCCGTTTGAGATGGCAGCGGAGACGAAGGTCACGCTTCCGGCGGGCGTGGAGGCTTCCGCATTGAAAAAGACCATGGATTTTGGCACGCATACCCTGTCTTATTCGTATGAAGGACAGGTTCTCGGAAGTGTTCCGTTCACGTACACCGGGCAATGGGAGACAGAAGCGCCTACCGAGGTTTTAACAGAAGCAGTCACCGAGACGGAAGCTGTTAAGGAATCCGGTGGAGTGGCCGGTACGGTCGGCGGCGTTCTGGGAACGATCGCAGGCGGAGCGCTGACGCTCTACGGAAAAATGGATGCGTTTATTGAAGAAAATACGGTGATCGCTGCGATCATCGGGGCAGTTCTTCTGCTGATTTTTGTACCGCTTCTTCTGGTTGCCGTAAACCGCAAGCGGAAATATATGAAAATTATGGAGCTGCGCGAAGAAGATATGAAGATCCGCCGAATGCTGGAAGAAGAGATTGAGCGCAAATCTGCAGCCCAGGTGGAGGCGGAGCTTCGCGCAGAGCAGCTTCGGCAGGAACTTGCAGAAGAAAAAGAGAAGCGCCGTCAGCAGGAAAAAGAGCTGGAGGAAATGGAAAATAGCCCGGATTTTTATTTCGATGAGGAGAGCGACGGCGAAAAACAGGAAGAGCCCCCGCAGGAAGCTTCCGGTCAGAAGTCACAGAAGAATTTTGATGACGAACCGGAGGATGAGTATATCGAGGTTCCGCTGGAGGATGACGATGAACCGTTGGATTAGTTAAACCAAGCATAAAAGCTTAAATAATTAAAAAGGGAGGAAAAACAATGAATTGGGTATCACCGATCAAAGACGAGGAGACACTGAAGAAATTTAAAGAGGCATTGCGAGAGGTGGATGACAAATATTACATTTTGTTTGAAATCGGCGTAGGAACCGGAATGCAGCTCCAGGAGATTCTGAAATTTAAAAATAAAGATATTCGCGGCAAGGATAAGATTGAGGCATCCATCGGGACGAAGAATATCAAACGTACCTTCACCATCCCGAAGGATTTAAAGGAAATCATCAATAATTATACAGAAGGAAAGGATCCGGACGCGTATTTGATCCAGGGTCATGCAAGCTCCTCCGCACCGCTTTCCCGAGAACAGGCGTACCGCGTATTTAAGAGCGTCGGCAAGGAAATGGGACTGAATTCCATCGGCGCGCAGACCATGCGCAAGACCTTCGCATGGAGATATTACAAGAGCACAAACGATATTTACTATCTGCAGAACCTGCTCAACCATGCGTCGCCGTCCATCACTTACCGTTACATCGGTGAGAAGCCGAACGTAGAGGTCGTTCTCAAAAAGATGACGCCGGAGGAAAATGAGAGAAGCCGTTACATGCTCTACAAAGACGGAAACGGAAAGAAACGTATGAAAGCGATCGTGGATCTGTTTAAGGGTCTGGAGGCAGAGCTGGACAATCCGACAAACAACGATGCTTTCTATGGAAAGCTTGACTGCCTGCTCACAGAGGTAGAACAGCTTGTTGACAATTTCAAGAGCACAAAATAAAAAGGGAGTAAAAACAGCCTCACGGTTTGCGCGTCTGAGAGGACGCGGCAGCGCGGGGCTGTTTTTGTAAGTTGCCATGCATACGGCAAAAACGTCCGGTGGACGTTTTTTAGTAAAAGGTTTGCCGGGGGATTTTATAAGTCCCTCTTTTTTTCCGTGCGCTCTTTATAGCGCGTGATAATTTCCTGAGCGCGCTCTTCGCTGATGAGCTTGAGTGTTTTTACACAGAAATAACTTTTGTCGTCCTCTGTTTTTTTTATGCGGATTTTTCCCTTTAACCAGCCGTGCTCCTCGCAGTAGGAGAGGCAGCGGTAGTTTTTGCTCCCGCCGGTAAACCAGGGGATTTTTTTCACCGCTTTTTTGCCGCAGACATAGCAGGTGGTGGAGCGGACGACGCGATCCTTCATGACGGCAGTCCGCGACGGAAATTTTTTAGAGACATACTTTGAATAATTTTCGAATGTCTCATAAATTTCTTCATTGCGCCGCTGGGGGATCCGGAAATAGTCGATCGAATAATAGGAGAGCAGCGTATCCTCCGGCAGAAAGCGCATTACGGCTGCGGTGTAGTAGGCGTCGGAGAGCGCTTCGTGGAAGGGAACGTTTTTCTTAATATGCAGCATATCCACGGCGTGCTCCAGCGTGCGGCGGCTTTTTCCGTCCTCAAAGGTGAGGCTGAAAATTTTCTGGATGTCATAAAATTTCAGCGGGAAGGGAAAAAAGCCTGGCAGCTTATGGTAGCGGATGTTTCTCTGAAGCTCCAGGAGATCCAGCGAACCCCAGGTACAGTAGTGTGCGTCCGGGCCGCACCATTTCCGGAATCTTTCAAGAACTGCCGGAAAGAAATCGGCACTTTCAAGCGTCTCCGGATCGATATGCACGATTTCCTGCGTTTTACTGTGCAAACGCAAATAGACCGTCGGCCTGATATACTCATGAAAACGGTCTGTCTCAATTTTCTCACTATTCAGCTTTATGGCGCCGATCTCCAATATCTCAAAAGGAAGATCGCGCAGCTCGTGTTCCTTGCCGTCCGGGCACTGGTTCCATTCCAAATCAAATACAATGTAATTCATGAGCCTATTATACATACGTCGCGAGGGGATGTCAAATGGTGATATTGTCCTGTAAAACCTTGTTTTCGTGCATTGTGTATAAAATTTAAAAGTACTTTCGTCAAACTGCCTGTTGTCAAAAAACGGTCTGTTGCACATGAGCAGATGTGACAAGCCATTTAAAAAAAATTTGTTTATTAGTGGTATAGCGCTTTTCGGGAAAATAAGCTATACTCTTTTCATAGGCAAACAAAGGGTTTGCGTGACAACTTGATAAAAATTCTAGGAGGAAAGTAAAAAATGGCAAGTTTATCTTTGGAGCACATTTACAAAAGATACCCGAACGGATTTGAAGCGGTTAAAGATTTCAATCTTGAGATTGAAGATAAAGAATTCATCATCTTTGTAGGTCCGTCCGGATGTGGTAAGTCCACAACTCTTCGTATGATCGCTGGTCTGGAAGAGATTTCAGAGGGTACTCTGAAAATCGGCGACAGAGTTGTAAACGATGTAGAGCCGAAGGACAGAGATATCGCGATGGTATTCCAGAACTACGCTCTGTATCCGCATATGACTGTTTATGATAACATGGCATTTGGTCTGAAACTGAGAAAGGTTCCGAAGGATCAGATCGACAAGATGGTTAGAGAAGCTGCAAAGATCCTCGACCTTGACAAACTGTTAGACCGTAAGCCGAAGGCTCTTTCCGGTGGTCAGAGACAGCGTGTTGCTATGGGACGTGCTATCGTTCGTGATCCGAAGGTATTCCTTATGGACGAGCCGCTGTCAAACCTGGACGCAAAACTTCGTGTTCAGATGCGTATTGAGATTTCCAAGCTGCACCAGAGACTGGGCGCAACCATCATCTACGTAACACATGACCAGACCGAGGCTATGACGCTTGGTACCAGAATCGTTGTTATGAAAGACGGTATCGTTCAGCAGGTAGATTCTCCGCAGAACCTTTACAATCATCCGGGCAACCTGTTCGTAGCAGGATTCATCGGATCTCCGCAGATGAACTTCATGGATGCTGTTGTAAACGTAAAGGGCAACGATGTAGACCTGAAGGTTGGCAGCTTTGACATCAAGCTTCCGGCTGCAAAGGCAAAAGCTCTCATCGACGGCGGATATGCTGGAAAGACGGTTGTTATGGGTATTCGTCCGGAAGATGTACATGATGATGCGGCATTTGTTGCAGCTCATCCGGATACCAAGATTGAAGCTACCATCAGAGTATACGAGCTGCTTGGTGCAGAAGTATTCCTGTATTTCGATCTGGAGAACTTCCCGATGACGGCACGTGTAAACCCGACGACCACAGCAAGAACAGGCAGCAATGTTACATTTGCGCTGGATGCAGACAAGATCCACGTATTCGACAAAGAGACAGAACTTACCATCACAAACTAGTATTTATAGATATTTCGGGAGATGCTTATGCGGCATCTCCCTTTTTTGCAGCGAACTCAACTCTTGTGGCACCTTCTTATTCATGGTATACTTATAATATAGGATCGTTGGGGCTTTTGACCCCGACATCATACTTGTAACCCCAAAAGAGGAAAACCTATGAAAAGATCATTTTTCCCGGTCACGGCGGGCATTTTACTGTGTGCCGCGCTGACCATCGGCATGTGGATTTATTTTCAAAGCAGCACACGCAGCATCGACCTGCAGGAGAACGGTACACAGGAAAGGTACGACCGGCATTATGTGCTTCTGGCGGACGGTATGCGCTCCAGTCTGTGGCAGGAGGTGTACGAGAGCGCCCGGGAGGAAGCCCTGAAAAGCGGCGCATACCTGGAGCTGGTAAACTCTGATACAATGACAGATTATACACTGGAGGATTATCTGAAAGTCAGTATTGCGTCCAAGGTGGACGGCATTATCATGCAGCCGACGGGGGAGCAGAAAATACGCGACCTTATCCACGAGGCGACGGAAAACGGCATCCCGGTGGTAACGGCGCTGGAGGATGACCCGGAGAGCGAGCGCATCAGCTTTGTCGGGATAAACAGCTACCAGATGGGAACGGCATATGGCGAAGAAATTCTGCGGCTTTTGAAGAAAGCGCGCACCAGCGTATTGATTCTGGTAAATTCGCATACGCGCGACACCGGCACGAATCTGGTGCTTTCGCAGATATCAAACGTGGTGAAGGAAGGGGCAGGCGCGGACCGCACGGTAGATATTTCCGTTTATGATATAGATATTTCCGGAAACTTTGACTCTGAGGAGGCAATCCGTGACATTTTTGTAAACCGTGGGAATATCCCGGACATCCTGGTCTGTCTTGACGAAATCATTACGGAGTGTGCCTGTCAGGCGGTGGTTGACTATAATCAGGTGGAAAATGTGGACGTTATCGGGTATTACACCTCAGATACGATTCTGGACGGCATCAGAAAGGGCACCGTCACAACGACGGTTTCCTTCAGCACGGAGGAAATCGGCCGTTACAGCGTGGATGCGCTGGAGGAATATTATTCTCTGGGGCACGTGAGCAATTATTTTAACGTCGGGCTGAATGTCGTGAGCCAGCAGAACATTAACACATTCCCTGTCGGGGAAAGCGGGCAGGAGGGATGAAATGTGGAAAAAACTGAGAATAACAGACAGGAATAAATCCATCCAGAGCAAGCTGATCTGGACGCAGGTGCTTATGATGGTCTGCATTTTATTAATGAATCTGTTTATCTACCAACAGATTAATCAGACGGTTCAGCGCATCGACGCCGTGTTTTCCAGCAATGTGACGGTCAATGAGCTTTCCGGGACGCTGGAGCAGATACAGAACAACGTGTATGAGTATCTGACAACGAAAAGCTCCGCTGCGCTTGAAGACTATTACCGCTATGAGCAGGAATACCGGACGATGATTGAGCGGCTGAACAGCCAGAATATGGACAGCGAAGTTAAGATGCTGGAGAAAAATATCCGCAATATGTCCGAGACATATCTTGAATGTACGAATGACACCGTGCAGGCAAAGCGTGGGCGCAATGTGGAGAAGTACAAGCTGCTCTACGAAGAAGAGACGCAGCTTTACGAGTACATCAATACCTATATGTACAAGCTGAATAACCTGCGGTTTCACCTTAATTCCAGCAATTACCAGGTGCTTCTGCACGTGATGAGCATTCTGGAAATTATGAGCATCCTTATGATCGGAGTCGTCGGGCTGATCTGCACCTTTATAGCGGTGGCTGTCATACGAAACATGATCAGACCGCTGACAGGTCTGTCCGTGGCGGCGAATGAGGTGGCGCAGGGGAATTTCGAGGTGGAATTTCCGGCGGTTATCTCGGACGACGAGGTGGGAATCGTGACAAACGCCTTTCACCAGATGGTCGACAGCATTAAGGAATATATTGAAAAGCAGCGCGTCAGCATGGAAAACGAGGCGATGATGAAGGAGAGGGAACTTTCCATGGAAGCGCATTTAAAGGAAGCGCAGCTTAAATACCTGCAGGCGCAGATCAATCCGCATTTTCTGTTTAACTGCCTGAACGCCGGGGCGCAGCTTGCGGCGATGGAGGACGCCGAGCGGACGGCTGTCTTTGTGGCGAAAATGGCGGATTTTTTCCGCTATAACGTGCGCAAGATGGAAGAAGACGCCAACCTCTACGAGGAAATCGAGGCGGTGGATAACTATATTTACATATTAAATGTGAGATTTGCAGGGGATCTCTGTTACGAAAAAGAGATTGACAGTGACGTAGAAAATATCCGTGTGCCGAGCATGATTCTGCAGCCAATCGTGGAAAATGCCGTGCAGCACGGTGTCCGCGACCGCATGGAGAATGCCAGGATCTGGCTGCGCGTGGCGCGCGAGGAGGGGCAGCTCTGCGTGACGGTGCGCGATAACGGTGTCGGCATGACGGAGGCGCAGATCCAGGCGGTGCTTTCCGGAAATATCCGCCAGGAGCGCAGGGAAGGGGATTCCACCGGAATCGGTCTGGATAATGTGATAAACCGGTTAAAGCTGTATTACAACCGGGAAGGTCTTTTCGATATTTACAGCGAGGGACCGGAAAAAGGAACGGAAGTGACGATTTTGCTTCCGCTGGAAACAGAGGCAGGAGGAACGGATGTATCGGATATTAATAGCTGATGATGAGGGAATTATGCTGGAATCCCTGAAGAATATTATTTCTCAGAATTTCGGAGGACAGTGCGAGGTGGTGACGGCAAAATCGGGGCGGATCGTTATCGAACAGGCGGAGATCTGCCACCCGGATATCGTGTTTATGGATATCCAGATGCCGGGGATCAACGGCATCCAGGCGATTAAAGAGATAAGGAAGTTTAACACGTCGGCATTATTTTATGTGATTTCCGCGTATGACAAATTTGATTACGCGAAGGAAGCGCTCAACCTGGGTGTGGAAAAATACCTCACCAAGCCGATTACAAAAAGCACGGTTATCGCTGTTGTGGAAGAGGCGATGAAGAAGGTGGACCAGAATCGCAAGGTGCGCAGCGACCAGCTTCAGATACAGGAAAAGCTGGAGATTATCGTTCCGGTGGTGGAGAGCGGTTTTGTAAACAATGTGATGTTTCAGAATGACGCCAGCGATATGGATTACTACAGGCTCCTGCTGGACATCAGGGAGGACTATGGATATGTGATGGCTATCCAGTTCGGCACTTCGATAGAAAACGGCAGGCTTATCAGTCCGGTCGGCATGAACATTAAGGCGCAGGAGTTTTATCCGGAGCTTTCCGCAATTATCAAATCATACTTTCATTGTATTACCGGTCCGATGATGTCAAACCGGGTGGTTGCGGTGGTGCCCCATGCCGGGGATGCGATTCCGTATGACGAGCGCATTCGTATCATCGAGACGGCGAGGGAGATGGCGAACCGTCTGGAGGAGCGTCTGGAGGCGAAATTCCGCGTGGGTATCGGCAGAATCCGCAGGCTGGAGGAGCTGAGCGGTTCTTACCAGGAGGCGGTGCGCGCGCTCAGCGACCAGATCAGCCGGGTCGTTCACGCGGAGGATCTGCGGCTGGAGGGAAATTATGAGGAATCCTTTCCGGTGGACACGGAAAATAAGCTTTTCCGTATGCTGCTGAAAGGGGACTTAAATGGAATGGTGTCGGCGGCGAATCAGTTTTTTGACTGGATGGTGAAATGTTACCCGGAGGATAAAAATAATATTCGCCTGAAGGTGCTGGAGTTTGTCACCTGGGGCGAGCGCGAGGCGTTCCATGTGGGAGCGATGAATTATGGCTTTAATTCACGCCGCGGTTATCTGGATACGGTGATGGCGCTGGAGGATTACGAGGAGATCCGCGCGTGGTTCCTGGAAAAAATGATGCAAACGTGCTACAGCATCCGCGACAAAAATGAGGACCGTTCGGAGTCGCTGGTGGAAAAAGCGCGCAGCTATATGCAGGAAAATTACAGCAGGGACATTTCGCTGGACGACGTTTCGAAGGAAGTAAACGTCAGCCCGTATTACTTCAGCAAGATCTTCAAGGAGGAGTCCGGGGAAAATTTCACGGAGTACCTGACGAAAATCCGCATCAATAAGGCGAAGGAGCTGCTGGAGGATGCGGAGCTTTCCATCAAGGAGATCGGCGTGATGAGCGGCTACACCGATCCGAATTATTTCAGCAGGATTTTTAAAAAGCACACGGGGATAACTCCAAGGGAGTACAGGGAAAGGTATTGCGGATGAGCATGGAAAAACGGATGCGAAGATGGCTGTTTTTTGTGATGCTGGCACTTGCGCTGACAGGCTGCGGCAACAGCAGACAGGAAAATGAGAATACGGTGGAGAGAGACGCTCCGATGCAGATCGGGCTGAGCTTTGATTCATTTGTGATCGAGCGCTGGACGCGTGATCGCGATATGTTCGTCTCGACGGCGCAGGGTATGGGCGCGCAGGTGAATGTGCAGGTAGCGAACGGTGATGTGCAGGAGCAGATATCGCAGATTGAATATTTTATAAAGAAGAAAATGGACGTGATCGTGGTGATCGCGATTGACGGAAATGCGCTGACGGATGTCATGAAAAAGGCACAGGAGGAAGGCATAAAGATTATCAGCTATGACCGTCTGATCGACAATGCCAACGCGGATCTCTACATCTCCTTTGATAATGAGATGGTGGGGACGCTGATGGGCGAGAGGCTGGCAGCGGAATGTCCGGAGGGTGGAAATATTTTTACGATCAACGGATCGCCGACGGATAACAATGTGACGGATGTGGTGAAAGGCTTCACGGAAGCGATCGAGGGAACGGGGCTGCGGATAGTGTACACAAATTATTGTGATAACTGGCTCGCAGAGCTTGCGTATGATATGGTAAACGAGGGGCTTTCGCAGACGGACGACATTGTGGGTGTGATGTGCGGAAACGACGACCTTGCAAGCCAGGCGATCAAGGCGCTCGCGGAAAACCGCCTTGCCGGGAAGGTACCGGTGGTCGCGCAGGACGCGGAGCTTTCCGCCTGCCAGCGCATCGTCGAGGGCACGCAGACCATGACGGTGTACAAACCGGTGGAGGAGCTTGCGAAAAAGGCGGCGGAATTTGCGGTGAAAATCGGACGGGGTGAGGATATCACGGCGGAAATTGATGGGAAAACTGCTTTCGATGGAACCTACGACGTACCGTGTTATTACATTGAGCCGATAGCGGTCACGGCGGAAAATATGGACGACACGATCATCGAGGATGGATTTCACCGGGCGGAGGACGTGTATTTAAATATTCATTGAAGCAAAAAAATACCTGTTTTAGTGATCCGGAAATATCACAAAAGACAGGTATTTTTTCTCAAATTTTTGTAAATTTAACGGATTTGGCGAGTTAGCGGTTGCGAAAATAAAAAAAATGATTTATCATAAAACAAGAACCTTTACAGCCAATATGATGTTAGGAGGGAACACATGATTTCAGGGCAGGTAATACAGACATCCATAGATGAACTGCGCGCGATCACAAGAATCGATCTGTGCGTTTCAGATTTAGAGGGAAATGTTGTCGCTTCCACGATGCCGGAGGACGACATGCAGCGCGAGGCGATCCAGTTTTTCGTAAATTCGGCGGCGGACAGCCAGGTAATGCAGGGATACCACTTTTTTAAGATTTTGGACGACGGCGTTCCGGCGTATGTGCTGGTTGCGCGTGGTAACGGCGAGGACGCATACATGATTGGAAAAATCGGCGTCAGCCAGATCCAGAATCTCATTATTGCATATAAAGAGCGCTATGATAAAAATAATTTTATCCAGAATCTTTTGCTGGACAATCTTCTGCTGGTTGATATCTACAACCGCGCGAAGAAGCTTCATATTGATATAGAAGCAAAGCGCATCGTTTATCTGATCGAGACGCGTCAGGAAAAGGATACCAGTGCGCGCGAGCTGGTAAAGACAATGTTCGCAGGAAATCCGCGTGATTTTATCACGGCGGTTGACGAAAAGAGCATTATTCTTGTGAAGGAGCTGGCGGAGGATGAGGATTATGAAGCGGCGGAGCAGGTGGCAAAGACGCTTCTGGACATGCTGAACAGTGAGGCGATGTCGCAGGTGCGCGTTGCCTATGGCACGATCATCCATGAGATCCGTTCTATTTCCAAGTCCTACAAAGAAGCGAAGATGGCGCTGGATGTAGGAAAGATTTTTTACGAGGACAAAAAAGTCATCGCATACAGCACGCTCGGGATCGGTCGTCTGATCTATCAGCTTCCGCTTCCGCTGTGCGAAATGTTTATGAACGAGGTGTTCGGCGGCCAGCAGCTTCCGGATTCTCTGGATGAGGAAACGCTGACGACGATTAATAAATTCTTTGAGAACAGTCTGAATGTTTCCGAGACCTCCAGACAGCTCTACATACACCGCAACACGCTGGTGTATCGTCTGGAAAAGCTGCAGAAGAGCACCGGACTGGATGTGCGTGTATTTGAGGACGCGCTGACTTTCCGCATCGCGCTTATGGTATCAAATTATATGAAGTACATGGAGCGGGAAGAATACTAGGATTGCATACAGGAGGAAAATTATGATTAAATTATATGACGGCGGCGCTTATCTGGTAAACGGTGCTGAGATTATCGAGGATAACGCGGAGGCGGGTGCGAAGATCAGGCAGCTTACCGGAGATGTTCCTGCAAAGGAGGAGGCGGCGAAGGAGACGATCGCCTATGGCATTCTGGAGAGCCACAATGTTTCCGGAAATATGGAGAAGCTGCAGATCAGGTTTGACAAACTGACCTCCCACGACATTACATTTGTCGGAATTATCCAGACGGCGCGCGCGTCGGGGCTGGAGAAATTTCCGGTGCCGTATGTGCTGACGAACTGCCACAACAGCCTCTGTGCGGTCGGCGGGACCATCAACGAGGATGACCACATGTTTGGGCTTACCTGTGCGAAGAAGTATGGCGGTGTTTATGTTCCGCCTCATCAGGCGGTTATCCACCAGTTTGCACGCGAGATGCTTGCAGGCGGCGGCAGAATGATCCTCGGTTCCGATTCTCACACCCGCTACGGCGCGCTCGGCACGATGGCGATGGGCGAGGGCGGACCGGAGCTGGTAAAGCAGCTTCTCTGCAAAACCTACGATATCAACATGCCGAAGGTGGTCGGCGTTTATCTGACCGGCAAACCGATCGCAGGCGTGGGACCGCAGGACGTTGCGCTGGCGATCATCGGTGCAGTGTTTGCGAATGGCTATGTAAATAATAAGGTGATGGAATTTGTGGGACCGGGCGTTGCGAACCTGAGTGCAGATTTCCGCATCGGCATCGACGTTATGACGACCGAGACCACCTGCCTGTCCTCTATCTGGCAGACGGACGACACCATTAAGGAATTTTACGAAATCCATGAGCGCCCGGAGGACTATAAGGAACTGCAGCCGGGCAAGGTTGCATATTATGACGGTATGATCTGCGTGGATCTCTCCGAAATCCGCCCGATGATCGCAATGCCGTTCCATCCGAGCAACACCTATACGATCGAAGAATTGAATGCGAATCTTGACGATATCCTGGCGGATGTGGAAAAGCGTGCGCTGGTGAGCCTGGACGGTGCGGTTGATTTCACGCTGCGTGATAAGGTGCGCGACGGCAGACTGTACGTGGAACAGGGCATCATCGCGGGCTGCGCGGGCGGCGGCTTTGAAAATATCTGTGCGGCAGCCGATATTTTAAAAGGCGCTTCTATTGGAGCGGATGAGTTTACACTGAGCATTTACCCGGCGAGCACGCCGATTTATATGGAGCTGGCAAAGAACGGCAGACTTGCCGATCTGATGGCGACCGGTGCGATTGTAAAGACGGCATTCTGCGGACCGTGCTTCGGCGCGGGCGATACGCCGGCAAACAATGCGTTTAGTATCCGTCATTCCACAAGAAACTTCCCGAACCGCGAGGGAAGCAAGCTGCAGAGCGGACAGATTTCCTCTGTTGCTCTGATGGATGCCCGATCGATCGCAGCGACGGCGGCGAACAAGGGCTATCTGACGGCGGCGACTGACATTGATGCAAACTACACGAATCCGAAATATTTCTTTGACAGCACGATTTACAAGAACCGCGTCTTTGACAGTAAGGGCGTGGCGGACCCGTCCGTGGAGATCAAATTTGGTCCGAACATCAAGGACTGGCCGGCGATGCCGGAGCTGACGAAGAATCTGGTTCTGAAAGTGGTTTCCGAGATCCATGACCCGGTGACGACGACGGACGAGCTGATCCCGTCCGGCGAGACCTCCTCCTACCGTTCCAACCCGCTCGGTCTGGCAGAGTTTACGCTTTCCAGAAAGGATCCGGCGTATGTGGGACGCGCAAAGGAAATCCAGAAGGTGGAAAAAGCCCGCGAGGCAGGCGAGTGCATCGGCGAGGCGTTCCCGGAAATCTGCAAAGTGATGCAGAAGATAAAGGAAGTTTTCCCGGAAACCTGCAAGAAGAACACCGGTTTTGGCAGCACCATTTTTGCCGTGAAACCGGGCGACGGTTCCGCGCGTGAGCAGGCGGCTTCTTGTCAGAAGGTGCTCGGCGGCTGGGCAAACATCGCCAACAGCTACGCTACCAAGCGCTATCGCTCCAACCTTATCAACTGGGGTATGATGCCCTTCCTTATCGACGAGGGCGAGCTTCCGTTCAAAAACGGCGACTACCTGTTTATCCCGGACATTCGCGAGGCGGTAGAGGGCGGAACCACGGAGATAAAGGCATATGTGGTCGGAGATAGTTTAAAAGAATTTACCTTAAAGCTCGGCGAAATGACCGACGATGAACGCACGATCATTCTCGACGGATGCCTGATCAATTACTATAGACACTGATAACAGACCTCCCGCGGAAGGCGAAAGCCGGATGCGGGAGGTTCGTTTGTAAGGACATTCCCAAAGGTCCAGAAAAAGCGATTCTGCGGCAGGCAGGATTTAGGCAGACACAGAAATAAAACGAGAAAAATTTTCAATGGCGGTGGATTGCCTTGCAGGATATCTCTATTCTTGTAAAATGGATGGGGAACCTGTTCCGGATGCTTCTGAATTAAGTGATTCTTTGCTTGCGGATGTTCAGCGTGAGCTGGAGTTGGATGTGCAGGAAGAGTTTGTGAATATGGTTGCTGTAGATGTGGAAGAATATGCCAGACAGCATTTTAACAAATCGGTAAAAAAGACATTGACAATTCCGGCGTGGCTGAATAAGGCGGCGATGGAGCAGAATATTAATTTTTCTCAGGTGCCGCGTGATGTTTGCTGCTGATGCTGATCAGCAATGAAAAGTTGGAATGCGGGATAGGAGAATAATAATGGGCTTATATGAAGAAATCGAACGGTATCAGCCATTTAACGAGCAGGAAACGCGTGACCGGGAGCTGATGCTGCGCTACATCAGGAGCTGCTCTGATTATCTGGAGAGGGAAAATCTGGTGGCGCATTTTTCGGCGTCCACATGGACGGTCAATAAAGAACATACGAAGATCCTGATGGTGTATCATAATATTTATGATTCCTGGTCATGGAGCGGCGGACATGCGGACGGGATCGGGGATCTGGCGTCCGTGGCGCTGCGGGAGCTTACGGAGGAGACCGGCGTAAAGCATGCGTCGCTGGTCAGCCGGGACATTTTCAGCCTGGAAAGTCTGACGGTGGATGGTCACATAAAAAGAGGCATGTATGTGCCAAGTCATCTGCATCTGAATGTCACTTATCTTGCGGAAGCGGACGAAAAAGATACGCTGCTGGTAAACGAAGAAGAAAATCAGGCGGTGAAATGGTTTTCTTTTGAGGAGGCGCTGACGGCGCCGAGCGAGAAGTGGATGGTCGATCGGATATATAAAAAGCTTGTAGAAAAATGCAGACGTCTGGCATGAAACCAAATTATGCAACAGCAGTCAAAAGATACCACAAACGGCACTTTTATGAGTGTCGTTTTTCGTTATAATTATTATATGATGGAGACTCATTTTTCGGGTAACTCATATGATTTTGGGTATTGCATAAAAGGGGGAAAGCTTAAATGAGATATGGATATTTTGACGAGAAGAACCGGGAATACTGCATTGACCGCGTCGACGTGCCGGTTTCCTGGACGAATTACATCGGGGTGGAGGATATGTGTGCGGTGGTGAACCACACGGCAGGCGGCTATCTTTTTTACAAGACGCCGCAGTATCACCGCATCACACGATTCCGTCCGAACGGGGTGCCGATGGACCGTCCGGGGCATTACGTGTATCTGCGCGATGAGGCGGACGGCGATTACTGGAGTATTTCCTGGCAGCCGGTCGGGAAGCCGCTTGATAAAGCAACTTATTGCTGCAGGCACGGGCTTTCTTATTCCACATATGAATGTGAGTACAAGGGGATTAAGGCATCGCAGCGCCTGATGATTCCTCTGGGAGACAACGTGGAGCTGTGGGATGTGAAGATTAAAAATGAGAGCGCCGGGGAGCGGCATTTGAGCGTCTTTTCCTACTGCGAATTTTCATTCCACCATATCGACATGGATAACCAGAACTTCCAGATGAGCCTGTACGCCTCCGGCTCCTCCTGCGAGGACGGCATCATCGAGTACGATTTATTTTATGAGGAGTTTGGCTATCAGTATTTTACGGCAAATTTTGTTCCGGACGGTTTCGACTGTGTGCGCGATAAATTTATCGGCGCGTATCGGACGGAGAGTAATCCGATCGCAGTGGAAAAAGGTGTTTGCGGCGGTACGCATGAAAAGGGCGGAAATCACTGCGGAGCTTTGCAGAAACGCATTATTTTAAAGCCCGGAGAGGAAATCCGGCTGGTGTTTATGCTCGGTGAAGGAAAAAGAGAAGATGCAAAGACAATCCGCGAAAAATATAGTATAATGGAAAATATCGATGAGGCGGCCGAAAAACTGGCGGCGTACTGGGAGGATAAGCTTTCCAGACTGCAGGTAAAGACGCCAAGCGACGACATGAATACTATGCTGAACACCTGGAATCTGTATCAGTCGGAAATTAACATATTGTTTTCGCGCTTCGCGTCCTTTATCGAGGTGGGTGGGCGCACAGGGCTGGGCTATCGCGACACGGCGCAGGATGCTATGACGGTGCCGCATTCGAACCCGGAAAAATGCCGGCAGCGGATCGTTCAGCTTTTAAATGGGCTTGTGTCGAAGGGTTATGGATTGCATTTATTCGATCCGGCATGGTTTGAACCGCAGGAGGAGGCGCGCCCGTTTGCCTCGCCGACGGTGATTCCGGTGCCAGATAAAAACGATCGCATTCATGGCCTGAAGGACACCTGCTCGGACGACGCGCTCTGGCTGATTCCTTCTATCATGGAGTACATCCGGGAGACGGGTGAGAAAGGGTTTCTCGATGAGGTAATCCCCTACGCGGATGAGGGAGAGGGAACCGTTTACGAGCATATGAAGCGGATACTGGATTTCTCTGCGGAGCAGGTCGGCGCGCACGGCGTCTGCCTGGGGCTGCGTGCGGACTGGAACGATTGCCTGAACCTTGGCGGAGGGGAGAGCGCGCTGGTTTCCTTCCTGCATGTGTGGGCGCTGGAGCATTTTCTGGAGGCGGCAAAGCTCAAAGGAATGACAGAGGATATCACGAAATATCACACAATGTACGAGCACGTAAAAACAATATGTCAGACGCAGCTCTGGGATCAGGAGTGGTTTATCCGCGGCATCACAAAAAGCGGACGGCGCATTGGCACCAGCGAGGATAAAGAAGGGAAGATCCATCTGGAATCAAACGCCTGGGCAGTGCTTTCTGGCGCGGCTACGCAGGAGCAGGGCGAGCGGGCAATGGACAGCGTGGACAAATACCTGTACACGCAGTACGGAATTATGCTGAACGGTCCGTCGTACACTGTGCCGGATGAGGAGGTCGGCTTTGTCACCAGGGTGTATCCGGGCGTGAAGGAAAACGGGGCAATCTTCAGCCATCCGAATCCCTGGGCGTGGGCGGCGGAGTGCAGGCTTGGAAGAGGCGACCGCGCAATGAAATTTTATGAGGCATTGTGTCCCTGCAGGCAGAACGACATGATAGAGATCCGTGAGTCGGAGCCGTATTCCTACTGCCAGTTTATCATGGGAAAAGAGCACACGGCATTTGGACGGGCGCGGCATCCGTTCATGACCGGAAGCGGAGGCTGGGCGTATTTTTCAGCAACCAGATACATGCTTGGAATCCGTCCGCAGATGGACGAGCTGCAGATTGATCCGTGTATTCCAAAGGCGTGGGACGGCTTCGAGGCAGTGCGCAAATGGCGGGGCGCCACTTATCATATCCAGGTGAAAAATCCGCAGCATATCTCTAAGGGGGTAAAGGAGATTTCTGTGGACGGGGAGCGGGCAGAAAAAATTCCGGTGTTTGCGGCAGAAACGGAACATGAGATTGTGGTAATCATGGGGTGATGTGTACAGAAAGCTATATTGCAGCACAGAAGGAAGGAGAAGGCATATGATAAAGTTTGGAACGGGCGGCTGGCGTGCCGTCATCGGGGATGGGTTTACAAGACAGAATATCCAGCTTCTTGCAAAATCGATGTCTATTAAGATGAAGCGCGAGGGCATAGCAGACGAGGGCATCGTTATCGGCTATGACAGGCGGTTCCTTTCGAAAGAAGCGGTGAAATGGGCGTGCGAGGTGTTTGCGGCAGAGGGCATCCATTGCTGGTTTGTCAATCGTTCCTCACCGACGCCGCTGGTGATGTTTTATGTGGAAAAGCATCAGATGCATTATGGCATGATGGTGACGGCGAGTCATAATCCGGCGATCTATAACGGTTTTAAGGTGTTTACCTATGGCGGCAGGGACGCCAGTGTGGAGCAGACTGACGAGATCGAGGCGATCGCCGCGGAGGTGGAGCCGCAGGGAAGCATCGCGTACATCGAGTATGCGCAGGCGAAAAAAGAGGGACTGGTGACGGAGTTTAACCCGCTGAACGAGTACCTGGACAACATTATTGACAAAATTAATATGAGAGCAATCCGCGACCGCGGGTTACATATTGTTCTGGATCCGATGTACGGCGTCAGCCAGACATCGATCAAGACGATTCTCTCGACGGCGCGGTGCGAGATCGATCTGATCCACGAGGCGCATGACACCCTGTTCGGGCGCAGAATGCCGGCGCCGAGCAAAGAGGCGCTGACGGAGCTCCGCACGTATGTCACAGAAATGGAATGTGATCTTGGAATCGCCACGGACGGCGACGCGGACCGGCTCGGCGTGGTGGACGATCAGGGACGCTATCTTCACGCGAACGACATTCTGGTGCTGCTGTACTATTATCTTCTGAAATACAAGGGCTGGACGGGCCCGGCGGTGCGCAATGTCGCTACCACGCACACGCTTGACCGGATTGCAGATTCTTTTGGGGAGACCTGCTATGAGGTGCCGGTAGGCTTTAAGCACATTTCAGCGAAGATGACGGAGACGAACGCGGTGATCGGCGGCGAATCCTCCGGCGGTCTGACGGTGCGCGGACATATCAACGGCAAGGACGGCATCTATGCGGCGTCGCTGCTCGTGGAGATGGTAGCAGTGTCCGGCAAGCGTCTTTCTGAGCTTTACGCGGAAATCGTGGAGCAGTACGGCAGCCTGTATATGGAAGAAACGTCGTTTGCATTTTCGGCGGCCAAAAAGAGTGATCTGATGCGGATTCTCATGGAAGAAAAACAGCTTCCGGCATTCGATATCCCGATCGAGAAGGTTTCCTATCTGGACGGCTGCAAGGTATATTTCGAAAATGGCGGCTGGATCATCGTGCGCTTCTCCGGCACCGAGCCGCTACTGCGCATCTTCTGCGAGATGAAAAATGAGGATGAGGCGAAAAAATACTGCCGTATCTTTAAGGAATTTTTGAGTGTATATTTATAAATGAAAGGAACTCATATGAAGGAATCAGTCAGAAGCAGAAAAAGATACTCTATGAAATGGAGGCTGGTCGGAATCCTGCTGCTTTGCTGGCTGATTCCTTTTTCTGTGATGTTCGGTGTGATGGTGGTTTATGTGGCGTCGAACAACGGAGCAGAGACGGCGGAGAATTTCCGGAACCAGCTTGAATTTAATAACACGATCTGTATGGAGCGTCTGAATGCGGCGGTGGAAGCGTCGAGGCAGGCGTCGTATGACGGGCAGCTCCTGGATGCGCACAGCCGTGCGGAGGCGGGCGCCCTGACGGAGATTGCAGCGCGAAGGGAGTATATGAATTATCTGGCGGCACATTATCTGAAAAATGCCGCCGCTTCCTGTACCTTCCTGTGGTTCTACAGCGATCCGGAGACGTTTTACAGTGTCTACAACGTGGGCGCGGAGGGGAGCTACCAGAAATCAAAAACCTTTCAGGAACGCGATGTTGATGAAATCAGGAGCTATGCGGAAAATCTGGATACGAAGGTAGGATTTCTTCTGCGGGACGGCAGGCTTTATCTGATCCGCAATCTGGTGGACAGCAATTTTCAGAAAAAGGGCGTGCTGGCGATCCGCCTGAATAAAGAATACTGTTTTCAAAGCCTGGCACAGTATCCATCCGGGGACGGTGTTTATCTGAAGCTGAATGATCTGGAGCTGAGCTTTCACGACCGGGACGGACTGGTGAAAGGCTGGTGGGAAGAGCAGGAGAAACAGGAGGCATTTGCATGGAGCGGCGGAAGATTGTATGTCTCCGACAGCCGTTTTGGAAACAGCTTTCGACTGGAAACGGTGATGCGGATGCAAAAAGAGATCACAAAATATCCTTTCTACGGTTATCAATATGTGATGGGCGGACTGCTGCTTAGCCTGATCCCTCTGCTTCTGGTAATGATCGCTGCGGTGCGCAGGCAGGTGACGATCCCGGTGCAGCTTTTAAGCGATGGCGCAAGACATATTGAAAATGGGGAGATCGGCTACCAGGTACAGGAAATTTCGGCAAACCAGGAGTTTTCCTATCTGAGAAACAACTTCAATGAGATGTCGAGCCACTTAAAGCAGCAGTTTGACCGCATTTATGAGGAGGAGGTGGCGCTGCGCGAGGCGAAGATCATGGCGCTGCAGTCACATATTAATCCGCATTTCCTGAACAACACGCTGGAGATCATCAACTGGGAAGCGCGTCTGAACGGAGACGAGAAGGTTTCCGGCATGATCGGGGCGTTGTCGGATGTGCTGGATGCGGCACTCGATCGCCGGAAATGCCCGGAGGTGCGGCTGTCGGAGGAAATGCGATATGTGAATTCCTATTTATATATCACAAAAGAGCGTCTGGGCGAACGTCTCACAGTAATGACGGACATTCCGGAAGAACTGCTGGACTGCATGGTGCCGCGGCTGATCCTGCAGCCGGTGATCGAAAACGCGATTGAACACGGCGTGGTGCCGAATAAATCCGGTCTGATCGTGATACGCGGTTATCGTGATGAAAATTATTTATATCTGGAAACGCAGAACGACGGCGGAATGACGCCGGAGGACAAAGAAAAAATAGCGCGTCTGCTCGCGCCGGATTATAGCAGCCGCAGCGAGAAGAGCGGAAATCTTGGCATTGCGAATGTGAATCAGCGCTTGCGGATTCTTTTCGGGGAGCCGTGCGGACTTTCTATTACGGAGATGGCGGACGGGCGCGTGTGCGCGAAGCTTACGATACCGTATAGCAGAGGAAGCCTTGATGTCACATATGAAAAAGATGTATAGACAGAGAAACAATTGCTTTGTAAAGAATGACAAGAAAATACAATAAATCACAGCTCCAGTTATTCAAATTTCACGAAGGATAGGGCATAATAACATTACAAAGCAACCGAAACGAAATTATAAAAAAGACTGGAGGGTATGAAATGAAGAAGAGATTAGGATGCATGATGGCGGGCGTAATGGCGCTTTCGATGCTGGCAGGAGCAGCAACCGTGCAGGCAGAGGGCGTGGAGCTGAACGTGACGACGACGTTCGCCGGCGAGGACGGAAACGCACAGAATTTTAAGGATGCTGTGGCAGCCTGGGAAGAGTCTACCGGAAATAAAGTAAACGACGCTTCCGCAACGTCAGACGAAACATTTAAAGCACGTGTGGAAATGGATTTCCAGACCGGCGCGGATCCCGATGTACTGTTTTTCTTTAACGGCGCAGATGCAAATTCCTTTATCGAGGCGGGCAAGGTTGTTTCTATCGACACCATCCGCGAGACGTATCCGGAGTATGCCGCAAACATGAACGACGATCTGATCACGCCGTCTATTGTGGATGGAATCAGATACGCGGTTCCCGTAAACGGATACTGGGAAGCAATGTTTGTGAATACGGAGGTGCTGGAGGCAGCGGGCGTTGAGGTTCCGGGCGCAGACTACACCTGGGACGCATTCCTTGCAGACTGCCAGAAGATTAAAGACGCGGGTTATTCCCCGATCGCGGCGGCTCTTGGCAATATTCCGCATTACTGGTGGGAATTCTGTATCTTCAACAATGGCGATGTGGTAAATCATCTGACGATTCCGGCTTCCATCGAAGAGGCAGGCGCATGGGTAAACGGCATGGAAGACATCAAGGCGCTGTATGAAGCAGGTTATTTCCCGGAAAATACGCTTTCCGCAACGGATGATGAAACCTTCGCTTCCTTTATCGACGGCAAGGCAGCATTCCTTATCGACGGTTCCTGGAAGGTTGGCGGCATTGCAGGCGCATGCCAGTCTGATCCGGAGGACGCATCCACACTGGATACGGAAAAGCTCGACAAATTTACCGTAACCTATGTGCCGGGCAAGGGCGAAAGAAAAGCAACCGATCTGATCGGCGGTCTGTCCATGGGCTATTACATCAGCACGGCGGCATGGGAAGACGATGCAAAGCGCGAAGCGGCAGTCAGCTTCGTAGAATATATGACAAGCGACGAGATGGTAGCAAAATTTGCACAGCACACGGCGTCTGCTCTGAAGGCAGCTCCGGAGGTAGACGAATCCACATTCAACTCCCTGCAGGTGAAGGCAATGGAGATGATGTCGGGCGTAACCTCTCTGACTGGCGCGGTACAGGATCTGTTCAACGGCGAATGCAGAGTATCCACCTTCGACGGAATGCCGCAGATCGTGACGGGCGAAGTGTCAGCAGAAGATGCAGTGGCAGAAGGTCTTGCAATCTACAATGGACAGTAAGTAACAAAGAGCATAACCTGCGGTGAGGTTTTCGCAGACAGAAACGCCGGACGCGGGTAAATCGGGGGCATTGCAAATAGGATAGGGAGTTTGCAGTGTCCCTTTTCTAATGGAAAACAGGGAACGGAAACATTCTCTGTTTCTGGATGGGAGGTAAAAATGGGAGCAAATATTTATCGAAACAAAAAGCCGCTGCTGTTTTTTCTGGTTCCGGCGTTTGCATTTATGGTCGTGTTTCTGCATTATCCGTTCGTCATGAATATTCTGAACAGCTTCCAGAATATTGGCGGTCTGGCAGCGCAGGGCAAGGGCTTTCTCGATCCGTGGTATTCTAACTACACGGAGATGCTGCATGACAAAAATCTGTGGACTGCGCTGAAAAACACGCTGATCCTGATGGCTTCAACCGTGGTGTTCCAGGTGGGGATCGCGCTGGTGCTGGCGATCATGGTCGACCAGATCACCGTCGGAAAGAAGTTTTTCCGGGTGGTTTATTTCTTCCCGATCGTTATTTCGGCGACGGCGCTTGGTCTTTTATTTAACCTGGTGTTCCTGCGTGACAAGGGCATGGTGAACCAGTTTCTGGAGCTTTTTGGAAGAACGGAGCTGATCGACTGGAAGGATAAGAGCCGCGCACTCGTGACGATGCTGCTTCCGGTTATGTGGCAGTATGTTGGATTTTATTTTGTGATTATTGTGACGGGACTAAATAATATCTCAGATGATTTATATGAAGTGGCGTCGATCGACGGGGCGACAAGATGGCAGAGAATCCGATACATCACGCTGCCTTTGCTGCATAATGTTCTCTGTACCTGCGTGGTGCTTGCCGTTACCGGCGCGCTGAAGGCGTTTGACCTGCCGTGGATCATGTTCCCGAAGGGGATGCCGCTCAACTCGACCTGGCTGACCAGCACCTACATGTATTATCATGCGGTGGAGTCGCGCAACACGGATTACGGCTGTGCGATCGCGGTGCTGATCGTTATTCTGGGTATTGTGTCGGCGAAAATCGTGAATGCGGTATTTAAAGAGAAGGACTATTGAGAGGAGGGAGAGGAATGCGTAAAAAATCAAGAAACGGCAGCGGGCTTTGGCAGGTTCCGGTGTATGCGGTGCTGATATTCTGGGCACTTACCACGATCTATCCACTATTCTGGGTGGCAATAAATTCTTTTAAAGTAAAAAACGAGATCCTTGCAAATTCCTTCTCAATGCCGGTCGGGGAGCTGTTTACGCTGGCGAATTACAGGAGGGCGTTCGACCGCGTTCCGATCCTGGGGGCTTACGTGAACAGCCTGATCCTGTCCGGCACGGTGACGGTGGTGGTGATGGCGCTTGCGGGGCTTGCCGCGTTTGCGTTGGTTCGCTATCAGTTTAAGGGACGGGAGTTCCTGATGTCAGTCGTGGTGGGAAGCATGATGTTTCCGGCGTTTTCCACAATCGTTCCGGTGTTCCGCATGGAGGCTTCCTGGGGGCTGGTGAACACGAGCAACCGTTGGATCTCGCTGTTTTCCTGCGCGCTGCCGCAGATTGCCGGAAACCTTTCTTTTGCGATCATCGTGCTGTCGGGCTATATCCGCTCGCTCCCAATCGAGCTGGAGGAGGCGGCTTATATGGAAGGCTGCACGACCTTTAAGATTTTTACAAAAATCGTGGTGCCGATGACAAAGCCGTCGTTCGCGACGGTGGCGATCTTCTCCTTCCTCTGGAGCTACAATGATTTGTTTACGCAGACCTTCTTCCTGCGCATCCAGCCGCAGTGGGCGATCACCCGCCTGCTCAAGGAATTGACGGCGATGGAGGGCACCAACTACGGTCTGATGGCTGCGGCGGTGACGATCGTGGTCGTTCCGGTAATTATCATCTATGCATTTTTGCAGAAATATATCATAAAAGGGATGACAGCGGGGGCGATCAAGGGTTAGACTGTATACAGGAGGGAGCGCAATGTATAAGGTAGTGGTGGTGGATGACGAGCCGATCATCGTGAAAGGTCTCACAAAGCTTGTACCGTGGGAGAAGTATGGGTGCAGAGTGGTGGGAACGGCGGAGGATGGCATCGAGGGGCTGGCGGTGATCCGCGAGCAGCGGCCGGACATTATTTTTTCGGATATCTACATGCCCAGGATGAACGGGCTTTTGATGGCGGCGGCGCTCAAATCGGAGTTTGAGGATACGCAGCTTACGATCCTGACTGGCTACCGCGATTTTGAGCTGGCGCAGGAGGCGATTAAGCTGGGCGTGACGCGGTTTATCTTAAAGCCGTCTAATATGGAAGAGCTGGAGGAGGCGCTGCGTGTGATGGTGCAGAACCTGCAAAGGCGCGGAATTACCGGGGAAGAGCGTGAGGAAATCGCGCAAAATCCTCCGGGGAAGCCGGGTGATCCGGAGAACGAAGCAAAGCCCGGGAGGCGCAGTGATCCGGGAAAGAAAACCGGGGAAAATCTGCGGGAGACGGGTGAGACAAAAACAGCGGCGGGCAGTTTTCTGGTGAACAAAGCTCTTGAATATATGCGGAAGAATTACCGGCATAAAGTGACGCTCACCGATGTCGCCGACAGCATTTTTGTCAGTCAGTGGCATCTGAGCAAGCTGCTGAACAGTCATACCGGGCAGAGCTTTTCCGAGCTGATGAACAGTATCCGTGTGGAGGAAGCGAAAAAGCTTCTGGAAGATCCGGCACTGCGCGTGGGCGATGTGGCGGAGCAGGTGGGATTTGTGGATATGGCGCATTTCTCGCGCGTGTTTAAGAAGGTGACGGGAATCTCCGCAAATGAATTCCGCAACCGGTTAAAGTAAGCGGCGCGATTTGCATGGAAGACGCATTCGTATTAGAGGGTAGACGGCGCCTGCAATTCCGTGAGCGGCGCAACCGGCGCGGCTTCAATACAGAAAGACAGTCCGTCAAAGACATCCTCCAATGATTCTGTGAGTGCGTTCAGCGTGCGGAGCGTCGTGAAATATTCTTTAGAGGTTTCCGCATTCTTCCAGCAGGGCACAAGCAGAAGCACGTGATTTCCCATCACGGGACCGATGACAGCCTGTGGGATGCTTTCCAGTACCGTTTCCCGAAACTTCATATAATCCTTCTGAAGATGCACGGCAGAACCGACCGGGTTTTGCAGGGCATCTTTTTTCTGCTGCAAAAGCGCGCGCATGGCGGCACGGTCATAGCTGCCGGGCTCTGCGGTATGTGATGCTTTACTTTCATCTGCGGAAATGGAAGAGCGCACTTTGCCGGGATCCGCTGCGGAATCGCCGGAACGGGCTGTCCCTGCTGCGGCCGGAACGTGCGGGCTGTCTGCGGAGGGGGGCAGTTCACCAAATGTTATCGTGACAATGCGTCCGTAATTCTGGGAAATCCCCAGAAGCGTCTTATATTGTTTCAGTGACTTTACATAGCTGTCCGGGAAAAACAGCTGGTTGATCAGACCGTGCTCTACTACCGGGACAGCAGCGTCAAAGCGTTCCTGTACCATGCGGTTCTGCTGCTGGCGTTTCTGCGAATGAGCGACCATGGAAATCGCCGTCTCCAGTACAGGCAGCACCTTTTCGCGGAACAGAGGCTTCGTAAGGTGCGCAAGGATGTTCAGATTTTTTGATTCTGTGTGATAATACGCTTTGTCGGAGGCAGACACTGTGATAAACAGGCATTTTAAATGATAAGAGCGGATTTCGCGCACCACTTCAAAGCCCCGCATACCGGGCATCTGAATGTTGATGATGGCGATATCCGGAACAAACTTGCGCGCAAGCGTCCGCGTATAAAGCGTCGTCTTTGACACGCGGATATCACAGTTCTCATGAAAATGACTGTGAATCATATTAATAAGCGCATTTAAAACAACGCCCTCATTGTCTGCAAGAAGAATCTTGTACATCTGGCTCCTCCGTTTTGGCTGTCCTGGTTTGTATGTGACATTCCAGAATTAATTTTAACTGATTTTTTGGTAAAACTCAAGCCAACTCAGGCAAAAATGATTTTGGTGTATAGAATGAAAAAATATACGGCAGGTACAAATTATATATTTGCGCTTTTTCCTGAAATGGTCTATAGTTAATATTGAACATTGTGAAATAGGAGAAGAAACATTGGAGGATTACAGAGGAACGGCGCGGAACATCGGAGATGTATACCGCCATATTTATAGAAACGAAACAAGCTCACGGCAGATGGTTGCGGCGGATCTTGGCATCAGCCTTCCGACGGTGACGCAGAATCTGAATTATCTGAGGGAGTGCGGGCTGATTTTTAATGCCGGGGAGTTTGAATCCACCGGCGGACGCAAAGCAAATATGCTCAGTATTGTGCCGGAGGCAAGGCTGGCAGTGGGAATGGACGTTACACAGACGCATGTCTCGGTGGTGCTGACCGATTTAAAGCTGAATATTCTGGATTCGGTAAAGACGCATGTGCTGTTTCGTGATGCGGACGATTACTACGAAATGCTGGCGAATCATGTGAGAATGATACTGGAAAAAAATGAAGTCGACCCGGAGAAATTCCTTGGCGTTGGCATATCGCTGCCGGCGATTGTAAATGAGCGGGAAAATATGATTTCTTATTCAAAGGTCATCGATATTCCGGATGATTTTTATGTGCAGATGCAGAAAAAGCTGCCGTATCCGGTGCGTCTGTTCAACGATGCAAATGCGGCGGGCTGGACGGAGCTGCAGGCGCGCGGAAAGCAGCAGCCGATGGTATATCTGTCCCTGAGCAACAGCGTGGGCGGCGCTGTCCTAATGAACCGCGTATATACCGGACGGAACTGGCGGGGCGGCGAGTTTGGTCATATGACGATTGTGCCGAATGGAAAAGAGTGTTATTGCGGACGGCGCGGCTGTCTGAATGCGTACTGTTCCGCGAGAGTATTATCGGATTATACGGATGGGGATATCCGGCAGTTTTTCTATGAAATGAAGGCTACCGGAAACCGGGGTTACCGCCGTGCGTTTGAGGATTATATGCAGTATCTCGCATTGGCGGTCAATAATCTGAGGATGTGTTTTGACTGTGACGTGGTGCTTGGCGGTATGGTCGGCGCGTGTATGGAAGACTATATTGACGAGTTTAAAAAGATAGCAAAGAAGCTGACGCCGTTTGAGAACAGCGCAGAATATGTGAAAATCTGTTCTTTCCGCACTGAGCCGTCAGCGGTGGGAGCTGCGCTTTATTTCGTCGACGATTTTGTACGGCAGATGTGAAACAGGTATGTGAGCAAATCCCATTCGCGAAGCGAATTTTAAATGGATCTGCGAAGGTTACTGCGAACGGAGTGAACAGTAACTTGGCGAATTGTTTTGTGCTGCTTGTCAAAAAATTATCAAAATTCATCAAAAACGAAGAAAATGGATATGCATTTTGCATATCTATTTTTTTAACTTAAATAAAATGCTTTTCTTAAGTAAAAATTTAAAGAATATAAAAAAATCAAAAAACGCTGAAAAAAGAGAAAATCATAGGGCAAAATATACAAAAATATAATACCAAATTTGGAGTGATTTTACAAACTTGCGTAAAACGATTAATAAATGATTGACTAAATTGTAAAAAGAGTATATAACTATGTTAACAAGTTAATCCGTTTTCAGGGAAGTAGGGGACGAAGTATATGGATGAAATCAAATTGAGAGTAAGCGGAATTGAAAAATCATTCCCTGGGGTGAAAGCGCTGAGTAATATCGACTTTGTAGTGCGAAAGGGTACCGTCCATGCACTGTGCGGGGAAAACGGCGCAGGAAAATCCACGTTGATGAAGGTTTTGACCGGTCTGTACAAGGCAGACAAAGGGCAGATTTACATAGACGAAAAGCCGGTCGAAATCAAAAATCCGCTCCAGGCAAGAGAGTACGGGATATCCATGATAGCCCAGGAGCTGAACTATGTATCGGAACTGTCCGTAGAAGAAAACCTGTTTATGGGGCGTTTGCCGGTAAATAAGTTTGGGAAGGTTGACTGGAAAAAGGTCCGCCGCGAAGCGGAGAAGTTTTTGGAAGAAGAGCATTTAAGCTATGCGCCGGACCAGAAGCTGAAAACCCTGACCGTTTCCGATATCCAGATGCTGGAGATTATTAAGGCGGTTAATAATAACGCCCAGGTGGTACTCATGGACGAGCCGACTTCCTCCATCTCACAGAAAGAGGTAAAGCTGCTGTTTGAAAAGATTGCGGAGCTGAAGGCAAAGGGTGTAAGCATCATCTATATCTCGCATAAAATGGACGAGGTATTCCAGATTGCCGATGACATCACTATCATCCGTGACGGCGCGGTGGTTTCCTCGGACAGGGCGGAGAATCTGGATATTGAAACAGTCATTGCCCGTATGGTTGGACGGAAAATGGACAATGCCTATCCGAAGGAAATCCTTCCGCTTGGCGAAAAGAATTTCGAGGTGCAGAATTTTAATTCCAAAGGCATGTTTGCAGATATCAATTTTTATGCCCGCAAGGGTGAGATTGTTGGATTTGCCGGGCTGGTAGGCGCGGGGCGTACCGAAGTCATGCGTGCGATTTTCGGAATGGACCACAAGGACAGCGGCACAGTGAAGATCGACGGACAGGAAGTGACGATTAAAAGCCCGCATGACGCCATTGCGAAAAAGCTGATCATGCTGTCGGAGGACCGGAAAGAATACGGTATCATCCCGGTGCGAAGCGTTATGGAAAATGCCAGCATCGCATCACTGAAACGCTATTTCTTTGCAGGAAAGAACCACAAGAGCAAAGAGCGGAGCGAGGTGGGCGAGATCTTCCGGAAGATGAATGTGAAAACGCCGTCTCTGGATACACTGATTGCCTCACTGTCCGGCGGAAACGCGCAGAAGGTTCTGCTGGCAAGATGGATGCTCTGCGATCCGGAGATTATGATTCTGGATGAGCCGACAAGAGGAATTGATGTAGGCGCAAAATTTGAGATATACAAACTGATGACGGATATTGTCAAAGAAGGAAAGACGATTGTTATGGTGTCCTCAGAGCTGCCGGAGCTGATCGGTATGTGCGACAGAATTTATGTGATGTGCCAGGGCAGGATCATGGGATGTTTAAACAGAGAAGAATTTTCACAGGAAACCATTATGATGCATGCGACCGGTCTTTTCGGCAAGACAGGGAAAGGAGATAAATAATGAACAAAAATAAACAGCTTTCCGCTTTTTTACAGAGGTTTTCCATTTTTATTGTTTTGATTGTAATGTTTCTGGTCTGTTCTTTGCTCAGCCCGTATTTCCTGAAAACGAACAACCTGATGAACATTGCCAGACAGCTCTGCGTTGGTATTCTGATAGCTTATGGCGAAATGATTCTGATTGTCAGCGGATTCCTGGATTTGTCGGTAGGTTCTGTACTTGCGCTGGCAGGTGTGCTTTCGGTAGCTGCTTATAAGGCAACCGGCTCGATGGCGCTGGCGATTCTGGTAGCGCTGCTGGTGGGTATGGCGTGCAACCTGTTTAACGGTATTTTCGTTGCACAGTTTGAAGTGCCGGCGTTTATCGCAACGCTGGGTATGCAGCAGATTGCCCGCGGTATTGCTCTTTACTTTACCGGCGGAGCAAATATCCTGCAGATTGGCAAATATGTCAATATCGGACAGGGCATGATTGGATTTATGCCGGTTCCTGTTATCATCGTTATACTGATTACGATCGCCGTCTGGTACATGTTCAATCATACCAGTTATGGGCGGAGCCTGTATGCAATCGGCGGCAACCGCAAAGCGGCGGAAGCAAGCGGTATCAACGGAAAGCTGGTCATTTACAAATCGTATCTCATAAACGGTATGCTTGCCGGACTTGCCGGAGTGATCTTTATGGCGAGAAACAATTCGGGTCTTCCGAATGGTGCGGTCGGCTATGAAATGACCGGTCTGACGGCGGCAATCGTGGGCGGAACCTCTTTCTCCGGCGGTGTCGGCACGGTTATGGGAACGGTGGCAGGTGCTTTTATCATCGGTATCCTGGAAAATATCATGAATCTGCTTGGTGTAAACTCTTACATACAGAATATCATCGAAGGAGCAATTATCGTTATTGCCGTGGCATTTGATATCATGAGCAAGAGCCGCAAGACGAGCAAGATGATTATGGCGGTGGACGATACAAAGAAGGAAAACAGCTCCGCTAAGTAGAATGCGTTACTGCATGGACGCAGTGTTTATTTTACAATATTTACCTACAAAAAAGAAAGGATGGGAAAAAAGAAATGAAGAAAATGAGAAAATTGGCGGCAATGACAATCGCAGCGGCAGTTGCGGCAACATCCATGATGGGCTTCACAGCGTTTGCAGAAGGAGAAACCTATCGCGTTTGTTTCATCGCACGTGCAAGTGCAGATACTTTTGCGGCATGGCTGACAGATTCCATGAAGAAAGCGGCAGACCAGTATGATGATATTGAGCTTACCTGCGTGAGCGGTGAAGCAGATGACAACACAATGGCAACGCTTCTGGAAGACTGTATTACAAAAGAATACGACCTGGTTATCGTACAGTCCAACAACAATGCGGCACAGGCTCCGTATGTAAAGCAGGTTGCGGATGCAGGCATCCCGGTTATCACAACGAACCCGACGACACATCAGAGTGACCTTGACGGTGTAACTGGCGACGAGGAAGTGGACAATGCAGTTATGGCAGGTACCGGTACTGTTGACGCGGACCCGGTTGAGCAGGCTTCCCGCGGTGCGATCCGTGCCGTAGATGAAGTTCCGGAGAATGGAAATGTTGTTGTTCTTCGCGGACCGTCCGGAAACTATCACGCAGAAAAGCGTCGTGAAGCATGGGATACTTATTTCTTCGCAGAGCGCCCGGATGTTACGATTCTTTACGAAGATTATGCAAACTGGAACAATGATGAGGCTATGACTCTGATGGAGACATGGACACAGGGCGGAACCCACATCGATGCAATCATTTCCATGAATGATAACATGGCAGCAGGTGCAATCGAGGCTATCCGCAACAACTCCGAGTATATCAACGAAGACGGCACACCGAATTTCCTGGCATACGGCGTTGACGGAACAGCACAGGGATGTATGTTAGTCAAGGAAGGTCTTCTTACAGCTACCGCTCTTCAGAATGCAGAAGAAATTGCAAATCTGAACATGGAATACGCAGAGAAGGTTCTGAATGGCGAAATGGAGTACACCGATGTTGCAGATTTCGTGGAAGCTCCGGAAATCAACGCAGATAACGTTGATGAGTTCATCCAGATTTATATCGATAACGGTGAACTTACAGAGGATGCACTTGCAGAGTAAGTAATAAAAAGATATAATGAATCTGTATAGGAAAGTCCTGAGAAAAAGGCAAGGTAAAATATTGTAAATAGCTGCCTGGCAGGCACCCGCTTGCCAGGCAATGCGTTTTACATACAATACAAAAACAGAAAGGGAGCATAAAGACATGAAAATGAGAGCAGCTTTTATGAACGGCGTCGACAAAATGACTATTAAGGAAGTCGACAAGCCAACTGCAGGAGCAGGACAGGTAGTAGTTAAAATGGAGTATGTCGGAATCTGCGGTTCCGACGTGCATTATTTCCATTCCGGAAGATGCGGTTCCTATGTGGTAACGGATGACGAATTCATGCTGGGACATGAGTGCGCGGGAACCGTTGTGGAAGTAGGCGAAGGATGCAAGGAGCTGAAGGTGGGCGACCGCGTTGCGCTGGAGCCGGGTATCACCTGCGGCGAGTGCGAATTCTGCAAATCGGGTCGTTACAACCTTTGCCCGGATGTTGTATTTCTGGCAACACCGCCGGTACAGGGATGCTACGAGGATTTCATTGCATTCCCGGAGAATATGTGCTTCAAGCTGCCGGACAACGTTTCCACGAAAGAGGGTGCGCTGGTTGAGCCGCTTTCCGTTGGTATGCACGCTGCAAACCAGGGCGAAGTTACGCTTGGCGATACCGTTCTGATTCTCGGCGGCGGCTGCATCGGTCTGGTGACGATGATGTGCTGCAAGGCGCACGGCGCAAGCAGAATTATCGTGGCGGACCTTGTGGATGCGCGTCTGGAGAAGGCAAAAGAGCTGGGCGCAACCGATGTGATCAACAGCGGCAAGGTGGATGTATTTGAGGAAGTAAAGAGACTGACAGACGGAAAGGGCGCCGACAAGGTATTTGAGACGGCAGGCTCTCCGGTGACGATCGCGCAGACCCCGTTCTTCGTAAAGCGCGGCGGCACCATCGTGCTGGTAGGTATTTCCGCAAAAGAGGAAATCACTTATAATTTCGCGCAGATCATGGACAAGGAAGCGACCATCAAATCCGTATTCCGCTACAGAAACGTATATCCGCAGGCAATCGCAGCGATTTCCAGCGGCTCTATCCCGGTAGCGAAGATCGCGACCCACGAATTCGACCTCGACCATATCCAGGAGGCATTCGAGGAAGCAATCAACAATAAGACCGATCTTGTAAAAGCAATTATAAAAGTAAACTAAATATTATGATGCCAAAGAAAAATGCCGCGCGGAGAAATCCGGGCGGCGTTTTTTTCGGGAGGTTTTGCAACAGGGAAGCTTGCCGGAAACGTTCCGGAACATTGGGAAAATTCCAAATAGCATTGAAAAAAACAGAAGTTTTGGGGAAAATTTTCCTAAAAATATTGATAATCCAAAAGTTTTGGGATAAAATATACTAAAAATATTATTTAAATGAACGTTTTGGGATTACAGATATAAATGAATAGGAGGGATTGCCTGTGGCTGTCAGACGGATAGAGAGAAAAGAGTATCTTGAAAAACTCATTGCATTTCGGGATAAAAATATAATAAAAATCATCACGGGAGTTCGTCGGTGCGGAAAATCAACGCTGATGGAAATGTATCAGGATTATCTGAGAAAAAACGGCGTATCCGGCGAACAGATTATTGCGGTAAATCTGGAAGATTACGATTTCTATGATTTGCGGGAGCCCAGAGCGCTTCATGCATATATAAAGGAACGCCTTGTGCAGGATAAAATGACCTATGTTTTTCTTGACGAAGTACAGCACTGCGATGATTTTGCCGGGGTTCTGGACAGTCTGTTTATTAAAAAGAATGTTGATTTATATGTGACAGGTTCAAATGCTTATATGCTGTCGTCGGAAATTGCCACACTGATTTCGGGACGGTATGTGGAAATCAGGATGCTGCCGCTATCATTTAAAGAATATGTGATGAGCACAGGAAATATGCAGGAGCTTGGGAAAAAGTATGTGACATATCTGGAAAACAGCTCTTTCCCATATACGCTGGAGCTTGCAGGGCGACCGAAAGAAATCCGGGATTACCTTGACGGAATTTATAACACCATTGTGGTAAAAGATATTGCAAAACGAAATAAGTTTCCGGATACGATGATGTTGGAAAGCATTGTACGGTTTCTGTTTGATAGTATTGGAAGTCCGCTTTCCACAAAGAAAATTGCGGACACTATGACGTCGAGCGGCAGAAAAATTGATACAAAAACAGTAGAAAAATATCTGGATGCGTTAATGGAGAGCTACATTATTTATCAGGCAAAAAGATATAATATAAAAGGAAAGCAGTATTTAAAAACGCTGGAGAAGTATTATGTGGTGGATATTGGTCTGAGATATATGCTGCTGGGAGCCCGTTCTGCCGATGTGGGACATATTCTGGAAAATGTAGTTTATCTGGAGCTGATACGCAGAGGGTATGATGTATATGTCGGCAGGCTGGATGAAATGGAAGTTGATTTTGTGGCAATGGATTATAAAAGAATCACATATTATCAGGTGGCGGCTTCTGTGCGAGATGAGCAGACATTGCGGCGGGAACTGGTGCCGTTGCAGAAAATCAATGACCATTATCCCAAATTTCTTCTTACGCTGGACGAGGACCCGGAGGGGGATTACGAAGGCATCCGGCGGGTAAATGCGCTGGAGTGGCTTATGGGAATGACGGAGATATAGTGTTAAATACAGTGGTTTCGTTGCAAATTGCCTGCAACGATTTCCTGCGATGCAACAGGGCAGCCAGGCTGCCCTTGTTATCTGTTAATCATAATCGATAAATACTTTTTCGTTTCGCCGGAATACATCTGCATGGATATGGTAGAGCTCCTCCACCAGCGCGGAGCTGATAACGTCGTCCGGTCTGCCGTCGCACAGGTTCTGTCCGTTCTTGAGCACGTAGATACGGTCGCAGAATTTTGAAGCGAGACTTAAATCGTGCAGTGCGGTCAGCACTGTTTTTTTCGATGCTTTCAAAAGCGACAGCGTTTTTATCTGGCTGCCGATATCCAGATGGTTGGTCGGCTCGTCCAGAATAATCATTTCCGTTTCCTGCGCCAGCGCGCGGGCAATCAGTACCCGCTGCTTTTCGCCGCCGGACAGGCTCAGAAAGCTTCTCTCCAGAAAATCTTCCATTCCGACCATTTCCAGCGAATGGCAGACCACCTCGCGGTCGTGGTCGTTGGCGGCTTCCATCAGACGTTTTCTGGGATAGCGCCCCATCTGCACAACTTCTTCGACGGTGAAGTCAAAATTTGCCTCGCTTTCCTGCGAAACCACCGCAATGCGTTCCGCCATCTGCCGGTTTGACATTTTCAGAAGACTTTTTCCGTCCAGAAGGATATCTCCCGAAACGGGCACAAGCATTTTGTAGATATTTTTCAGCAGCGTCGACTTTCCGCTTCCGTTGGGACCGATGACGCCCACGAATTCCCCCTGGTTTACGGTGAGGGAAATATCCCGGATAATCTCCACCTGCCGGGTGCGGTAGCTTACTTTTTCTGCACTGAGCATAGGTCCGCCTCCTTTAAGATTTCCCGAAGGAATATTTCCGTACCCGTATCATCCACAGGAAGACAGGTGCTCCGAGCATGGAAGTAATAATGCCGATAGGAATTTCACTGGGCTGGTCGAGCATTCTGGCACCGACGTCCACCCAGACCAGGAAAATCGCTCCCAGCAGCGTGGAAATCGGAATCACCTTCCGGTGGTCCGCACCGACCATCGACCGCACGATATGCGGGATGACAAGTCCGACGAAACCGATGCTGCCGGTCACTGCCACTGCCGTTCCGGTCAGTGCCGCCGACAGAAAGACGGTGATTTTGCGCACGAGATTAATATTGATTCCCAGCGTCACCGCGCTGCTCTCTCCCATAAGAAGCGCGTTCATGGAGGTGGAGAGAGCATACAGGCACAGAAAGCCCGGTATCAGTACCACAAACAGGGGAAGAAGCTCTTCCCACTGGGCACTGGCTACGCTGCCAAGCGTCCAGAACGTCACCTCCCGGATTTTGCTGTCATCCGGGGCCTTGTAAATGAGAAAGTTTGAAAATGCGGTAAACATGGCGGAAATAGCCGTTCCCACCAGAACCAGCTTGATGGGCGCCACCTCTTTGCCGCTTTTCGCCATGTAATAAACAATTAAAATTGCCGCCATCGCGCCGATAAAAGCGCCGCCCTGGACAGAGTATGCGCCAAGGAAGGAGAGCGCTCCGGTGACAATGGCAAGTGAAGCGCCGAAGGTTGCGCCGGAGGATACGCCCAGCACATAGGGACTTGCCAGCGGATTTTTGGTAAATGACTGCATGGCGACGCCCGAAAGCGTCAGCGCCGCGCCTACCATAGCGCCCATCAGCACCCGCGGCGTCCGCAGATGCCAGACGATGTTCTGCGTGCTCATGCGGATATCTTCAACATCGCCTATGCCGGTCAGACGATGAAGAACCACCTGCCAGACCGTTTGGAAAGGGATGCTGACAGGTCCGATTCCGATGGCAAGAATCATCGACAGAATCAATAGTATTAGCAAGAACACGCAGGTTATCCCCACGTGTTCCCTCATGAATTTACATAACCGTTTCATATGAAATTATTCAAAACACTCCGGATGGAATGCCTGGGCAAATTTTTCAATCGTATCGCCCACACGGGTGCTGGCGAATACCTCCGGAAGCGTGATAACCAGGAAGTTTTCGTTCTTGATGGCAGTTACATCGGAAAGAGCTTCGTTGTCCAGCAGGAACTGGATTTTCTCGTCTGCGGTCGTATCGCCGTAATCATTGATGACGATAACCTCCGGGTCTGCCTCTACAACGGCTTCCCAGCTTACGGTGTTCCAGGTTTTTTCAAGGTCCTCAAATACATTGACGCCGCCTGCGTGACGCATCAGCTTTGAGGTGAAGTTGTTTCCGGGCGTGTAGGCGCCGCCGTCCATTTCGCAGTCAAAGTTGAATACCCGCACTTCCTCTGTACCGGCAATTTTCTCTTCTACTGCCGCAATCTGGGCTTTCATACCGTCTACGATTTCATTTGCTTTGTCTTCAACCTGGAAAATTTTGCCGAGGTTGTAAAAATCCTGATAAACATCTTCCACGTCGCAGCCAAGCTTGTAGCCTTCGATGGAAGAAAGGGACATGATGCCGTACTCGCTTAAGGCATCATGTGTGGCAATCGCCGTGTCAGAATCGCTGAAAGCAGAGCTTCTTCCATAGATGAAATCCGGTTCCAGGTCCAGAACTACCTCCAGGGACGGATAACCGTTGTTGTCGGAGATCACCGGCTTTGATTCGTATTCTTCGCGGTACTGCTCCGGAAGCTGGGCGTTGTTGTAGCAGGTTCCGATAATTTTGTCGCCGAGACCAAGCGCCATAAGCTGCTCTCCGGTGTTGGGATTGGTGCTGATTACACGCTCCGGAACATGTGTAAAGGTGACCTCCTGGTCGTCCTTTGTCACCAGCGTGAAAGGAAATACGTCGCCATCTGCGGCTTCTGCGCCGTCAGCTTCTGTCTCCGCAGCTTCGGTTTCCACAGCGGCTTCCTGTGTTTCGGCTTCTGTTTCCTCAGCAAAAGCTGCTGCCGGGGAGAGCGCCATTACGCCAGCCATAATCAGTGTCAGTAATTGGTTCCTTTTTTTCATCTTGCACCTCCATAGGTATTATGGTCGGGACTTTTGCCCCAACATCATGAAATGAGTGATTGGTTACTGGAAGTCCATAAAAAAGAATCGAGCCTGTCTTCACAGACAGGCATACCAGACAGACCGTTTTGTGCACAGTAGTCCGGACCGGGCTTTGCAGACGACTGCATGAACCGGAAAAACGGAACTGCTGCGTGTGTCGTAGATACGAACAAATCTGCGAGGATGCTTTGCATGGAAGCTTCTTTCGCACAAGGCAGGCAGGTTTCCTGGCTCACAGATTTGCGCTTGTCCCTCCTTCTCACGGCATTCGCCGCAATGGATATCCGGGGAAGCTCCCTGCTCACAGTGACCGCATCGCTCAGGCTTTTCCTGATTCCCTCTCATTTCCGGATACGGAAATTCACCTGCTTTGTTTCGACAAAATTCATGATAGCATATAGCTGTCTGCTTTGCAAGAGAACTTTTTTGTTGATTTTATCTAATCCCAGATAATCAGATGCATGACTTTTTTGGCGGCTGTTACTATTCTTGAAGATAAATAACTTCTGGCAAGTTTTCTTTTGGAATAGCTCCATATGGGATTGCCCTGTGTCTGCTCAGACAGTAATTTAGTAAAAAACTGTTCCCAGCTGGCGTACTTTTCACTTTCGATATAATTTTCCGGTTTTTGGAGGATTGCAGATACATTTACATCCGGAATGGCATTTGTAGACAACAATAACCATTCAAAGGATTCCGGCGCGTATAGCGCTGCATTTTCTGCGCTGTCGAGATAGCGCATGATTTCGCGCATTTCTGAACCAAGCGCCGCCCCGTCTGCAATGACCAATATTTTTTGGGCGGTCGCTTCGGTATTCTTCAATACTTTCAGAATATTTGACTTTCCATTGGCAGATATGCATGAGATATTTTTCTGTCTGCACAACTCATTGAAAAATTCATATCCCGAATTTGAATCTTCTGTTATTACCAGATGCGGATTTATGCCGTCTGTTTCCGATATTTCTCCATAAAGATTATATATTTCGTTGTACTTCTGCTTCGCTTCGTGAAATTTTCCGGATTCACGGAAGCCGTATATTTCCCGGACACTGTAAGGAAGCATTGGCAGCTTTTCCCGTGTTGCGAGCACAAAGTAGTTATCTGATTTCAAAGCAAGCTCCGCGAATTTTTTTGAAGCCAGAAAGCGGCTGCCTTCATCAATAAAAATGATGGAACCGGATATGCCTTCCAACTGCCGCTCCCAGTCTTCGCTGTCTAATGTCCGGCAGGGAAGGTCGCAGGAGACCACAATGCCGCTGTCAGTACCGTATCTTCTGTAGTCACGGATAAAATCAATCAATACGGTTTTACCGGAGCCGCTGTCTCCAGTGAGAATGGTGATATTTCTTTTAATGGTAAAATCGTATCGGATTTTCTTTGATTCAACAATGATTCTGTGAGCGCCCTTCATAATATATTACTCCTGTTTCATTTTGTTCAGATATTCAGAGGCAACGGGAATCAGCTCTTTCATTGAATGCACGATTTCTCCGCCGTTCCCGACAACGATGGTGAATTTTGTGTCTTTCCCAAAATCCATCAGATGCCGGAGATTGATGGTCAGGTTTTTGCTTTCCGCTATCTTCAGAATCCATTTTGCGCAGTTATCCCCGCACGTGGAGGCGTTGAAAATTTTATCCGGTTCATTCAGCATAAGAAGCAGCGTTTTTACACCGCCGGATAATCTTTCGGGAGGAATCTGTCCCAATACCGGGCTCTGGATACATTCGCCGCTCAGAACATCTGATTTATCTATATCTTTAACCATCTGCTTTGCCAGAGCGGAATCGAACCATTCTGGCTCATAAGTATTTTTAAAATAGACAGCGGTATTGTAGACGCTGTTTTCCATATCTCCAAAAAAAATTGTCAGCATATAAGCACCTCTCTCTTGCTTTCTACGGATTATTTTAGCATTGAACCATTGTAAATGCAATCCGGGCATTTAAATCCGGTTCGGATACAGAAAGCGTTCCCGGATGAGGTATACGCCGCCAAGAAGCACGGAGGTGTCCTGCAGGGTGGAGGGCACCAGGCGGCAGTAGCCCTTCATGTTGTTGTGGAGCTGAGCCGCGATGTCGTCGCACAGTCCGGCGTGGCACATGGTGAGCGAGCTGTTGAGCACGATGATGTCCGGATTGAAGGTGTTCAGCAGATTGTTGATGCCGACAGACATATATTTGATAAACTGCTGCATGGCGCGCACAGCGGCAGGGTCGCCCTGGCGGTAAAGTCTGCCGTAGACCTCGGCGTTTACCGGATAGCCCTTTTGGGCGGAGAGCTCCGCAAACAGTGCGCGCTCGGAGGCATACTGCTCCAGACAGCCGTGATTGCCGCAGGGACAGGGACGTCCGTCCACTTCGATAATAGTATGACCAAATTCGCCGGCGTAGCCGTTTTTGCCTTTGACGAGCTGGTTTTTCATGATGATGCCGGCGCCGATACCGGAGTGGACGCTGATGTAGAGCATTTCATTGGTATCGTGGCAGTGCGCCCATTCGCCCAGCGCGGAAAGATTCGCCTCGTTTTCCATCACGACGGGTACGCCGTAGATATCGCCGAGGCGGGACACAAAATCGATATCTCCGAAAGAAGAATACGGAAGAAAAATGATTTTGTTATGATGGACAACGCCATGAATGCCGAGGGCGATGCCGAGAAGCCCGTAGCGCGTCTTCGGGAGAGCGTTTATCGCCTGGTCAATCCGTTCCTTTAAAAGAGGAAGCAGAAATTCCGTATTCTTCGGCGTGGGAAACTGTGTCAGACGGCAGTTGCCGCCCAGCAGGTTTGCCGTCATCAGGGTGATATTTTCTGTGGCAAGGTCGATAGCAACGACGTAGCCGCAGTCTTTGTTTAGCTGAAGAAAAATCGGCTTTCTGCCTTTTCTGCCCTCCGGCGCGGTGTCGCTGCTTTCCGCCTCGAAAATGATGCCGCGGTCGAGAAGCACCTGTACGATGGCGGAGACCGTCGCCTTTGTCAGACCAAGCTCGGAGGCAATGGAAGCACGGGAAATAGCGCCATGCGTAATGATGGTGCGGAGGACCGACTGTGTGTTGATATCGCGGATGAGTTCCTGATTGCCGGTAAGCATAATTTTTTCTCCTTTTTATGAAATAGGTCTTGCAAAAATACGTTGGATGCGTTATGATAAGTATACCACAATTAGTTTAGAAAGTAAACTAATTCGTAAAATAAAAAAGGGAGGTTTTTCAAATGCAGATTAAAAGCGTAACAGACAGCGCTTTCCGCAAGTACGGACGGGTATTAAACCTGGAAGTTCCGGACCTTTTGAAGCGCCTGGCGGATACGCCGCTTCCGCAGGATGTTGTTTATGTTGCATCTGCACCGGAGCTGGAAGCCTGCGCGGAATATGAGACGATCCGCGACAGCGTATACGGCGGTATGCCGATTCAGATTGGCTATTGCAACGGCAACAATCACAAATTAAATGCCGTAGAGTACCACCGGGATTCCGAGATCAACATTCCGCTGGAGGGCGCGATTTTTATTCTCGGTTCGGAGCAGGATGTGGAGGATGATTTTACATACGATACATCGAAGATGGAAGCTTTTGAGGCGCCGGCAGGAGCAGTGCTGGAGTTTTACGGCACCACGCTTCATTACGCTCCGTGCAACGCGGTAGAAAAGGGCTTCCAGGTGGTAGTCGTGCTTCCGAAGGGAACAAACACTGAGCCGCCGCATCTTTCTGGAAAGCTGCCGGAGGACAAGCTTCTCACCGCAAGAAATAAATGGCTGATCGCACACGCAGAGGGCGGCGTGGACGGCGCATTTATCGGTCTGAAGGGTGAAAATTTAGAAGTGTAAGATACATGCGTGCACATTCCGGTGCGCGCGGAACCGGCATCAGTAACCGAAAGCGGGCATGATGCGGGCGCGCAGATTTTTGCAGGTGCGGGAAACGTGAAAAACGCGATGCAGACGAAGGAGTACGCAGCAGAACAAAAACGGAAACAAAAACATTCATATAATATAACAGGAGGATACTTGAAATGAACAACATGCCAGAAGTAAAAATCGGAATCGTTGCGGTAAGCCGCGACTGCTTCCCGGAGTCTCTGTCCGTAAACAGAAGAAAAGCACTTGTAGAAGCTTACAAAGCAAAATATGATGAGAAGAACATCTACGAATGTCCCATCTGTATCGTTGAGAGTGAGATCCATATGGTGCAGGCTCTGGAGGACGTCAAAGCAGCCGGCTGTAATGCGCTGGTAGTTTACCTTGGCAACTTTGGTCCGGAAATTTCCGAGACACTGCTTGCAAAACATTTCGAGGGACCGAAGATGTTCATCGCAGCGGCAGAGGAAACTCAGGATGACCTGGTTGGCGGCAGAGGCGACGCTTACTGCGGTATGCTGAATGCAAGCTATAACCTGCAGCTCCGCAATGTTGAGGGCTACTATATTCCGGAATATCCGGTTGGCGACGCAGAAGACTGCGCAGACATGATCGCAGAATTCGTTCCGGTCGCACGCGCATATGTTGCAGTAAAGGATCTGAAGATCATCAGCTTTGGTCCGCGTCCGCTCAACTTCCTTGCATGTAACGCACCAATCAAGCAGCTCTTCAACCTTGGCGTTGAGATCGAGGAAAACTCTGAGCTTGACCTGTTCGAAGCATTCAACAAACACGCAGGCGACCCGCGTATTCCGGACGTTGTAAAGGATATGGAAGCAGAGCTTGGCGAGGGCAACATGAAGCCGGAGGTTCTTCCGAAGCTGGCTCAGTACGAGATTACGCTGCTTGACTGGGTAGAGGCACACAAGGGCTACAGAAAGTATGTTGCACTGACCACAAAATGCTGGCCGGCATTCCAGACGCAGTTCGGTTTCGTTCCGTGCTACGTAAACAGCCGTCTGACAGGTCGCGGAATCCCGGTATCCTGCGAGGTTGATATCTACGGAACACTGTCTGAGTTCATCGGTACAGCGGTAAGCGACGACATCGTTACCCTGCTTGACATCAACAACACCGTTCCGAAGGATATGTACAAAGAATCCATCGAGGGCAAATACAACTACAAGCTGAACGATACCTTCATGGGCTTCCACTGCGGAAATACCTGCTCCAAGAAGCTGTCCGCATGCTCCATGAAGTATCAGATGATTATGGCAAGAACCCTTCCGGAGGAAGTTACCCAGGGTACTCTCGAAGGCGACATCCAGCCGGGTGAAATCACCTTCTACCGTCTGCAGAGCACCGCAGACAACAAGCTGCGCGCTTACATCGCAGAGGGCGAAATCCTTCCGGTAGCAACACGCTCCTTCGGCGGCATCGGCGTATTTGCTATCCCGGAGATGGGCAGATTCTACCGTCATGTGCTGATCCAGGGCGGCTATCCGCATCATGGCGCAGTTGCATTCGGACATCATGGAAAAGCACTCTTTGAGGTATTCAAGCTTCTCGGCGTAGACGTAAACGAAATCGGCTACAACCAGCCGGCAGGCGTAAGATATCCGACAGAGAATCCGTGGGGCTAGGAGGAAAATCATGTTATACATTGGCGTTGACCTTGGCACATCAGCAGTAAAGCTCCTGCTGATGGATGGCGAGGGCAAGATTCACAATATTGTTTCAAAGGAATATCCGCTGTATTTCCCGCATCCGGGCTGGTCGGAGCAGAAGCCGGAGGACTGGTGGAGCGGCGTTATGGAAGGCTTAAAGGAGCTGACCGCAGACTGCGACAAGAGCCAGATCGCCGGTATCAGTTTCGGCGGACAGATGCATGGTCTGGTTGCGCTGGATGAAAACGACGACGTAATCCGTCCGGCAATCCTCTGGAACGACGGACGTACCCAGAAGCAGACCGATTATCTGAACAACGTAATCGGAAAGGACAAGCTGTCCGAGTACACGGCGAACATTGCATTTGCGGGCTTTACCGCTCCTAAGATCCTCTGGATGAAGGAAGAGGAGCCGGAAAATTTTGCAAAAATCAAAATGATTATGCTGCCGAAGGACTACATCGCATTTAAGTTGTCCGGCGTTTACTGCACGGACGTATCCGATGCATCCGGTATGCTGATCTTCGATGTAAAGAATAAATGCTGGTCAAAGGAAATGCTGGAGATCTGCGGTATTACCGAGGCACAGGTGCCGAAGATCTTCGAGAGCTGCGAGGCGGTCGGCGACATCCTTCCGGAAATCGCAGAGGAGCTTGGCTTCCCGAAGAATGTAAAGATCGTAGCGGGCGCAGGCGACAACGCGGCGGCTGCAGTCGGAACCGGAACGGTTGGCGACGGTATGTGCAACATATCCCTTGGCACCAGCGGAACGATCTTCGTATCCAGCAAGAGTTTTGGCGTGGATGAAAACAATGCGTTGCATTCCTTCGCACATTCAGACGGCCATTATCATCTGATGGGCTGTATGCTGTCCGCAGCATCCTGCAACAAGTGGTGGATGGATGAAATCATCGGTACAAAGGATTACGCGGCGGAGCAGGCGAAGATTGAAAAGCTTGGCGAAAATCACGTATTCTTCCTGCCGTATCTGATGGGCGAGCGTTCCCCGCACAACAACCCGAATGCGAGAGGAACCTTCATCGGCATGACGATGGATACTACCCGCGCGGATATGACGCAGGCGGTTCTGGAGGGCGTGGCTTTTGCGATCCGCGATTCCTTCGAGGTAGCAAAATCACTCGGCATCAAGATCGAGCGCACGAAGATCTGCGGCGGCGGCGCAAAGAGCCCGCTGTGGAAAAAGATCATCGCAAACGTGCTTGGCATCAAGGTGGATGTCATTGAAAGCGAAGAGGGACCGGGATACGGCGGAGCCATGCTGGCAGCAGTGGCATGCGGCGAATTTGCATCCGTTGAGGAAGCGGCTGCAAAGCTTGTAAAAGTTGTGGATACTATAGAGCCGGATGCGGAGCTGGTAGAAAAATACAACGACCGCTATGCGAAATTTGCAAAGATCTACCCGACCGTAAAAGAGCTGTTTGATACGGTAACCATTTAAGGATATCATTTATAATCCAGTAAAGAGAGGCATGAGGCGCTTTGAAAAGGGCGTTTCGTGCCTTTTTTGCGCTGAAAAAATGCCTGTATTTTATCACAGGGCTTTCTGTGAGCACATTACTGCTTTTTAATTAGCACAAATCCATCACAAAATAATGCTATTTTCGCTGCTCTCTTGTTAAAATTCCACAAAATAATGCGAGTGTTTTTGATTTTTGTCTAGTGACATACACGGTACTTTTGTGTTATAGTCAAAATACCGAAAACGGAATAAAATTGTAAACGGAGGAAATGCAAAATGAACAAAAAACTTTTAACAGCAGCTCTCGCAGCTACAATGCTGGCAGGTCTTGGACTTACCGCTGGTGCAGAAGGTGAAACGATCGGCGTTGCAATGCCGACACAGGATCTTCAGAGATGGAACCAGGACGGCGAAAACATGAAGGCTCAGCTGGAAGAAAAAGGCTACGTAGTAGACCTTCAGTATGCAGGAAATGATTCCGCTACACAGGCTTCCCAGATCGAGAACATGATCGCTAACGGCGACCAGCTTCTGGTTGTTGCTTCCATCGACGGCGACTCCCTTGGAACCGTTCTTGCACAGGCAAAAGAAGCAGGCATCCCGGTTATCGCATATGACCGTCTGATCATGAACACGGATGCAGTTTCCTACTATGCAACCTTCGATAACTACCTGGTAGGTAAGACACAGGGTGAATTCCTTGTAGACGCTCTGGATCTTGAGAACCAGGACGGACCGTTCAACATTGAAATGGTAACAGGCGACCCGGGCGACAACAACGTAAACTTCTTCTTCGGCGGCGCTATGGACGTTCTTCAGCCGTACATCGATGCAGGTAAGCTGGTTGTTCCGTCTGGTCAGATGACAAAAGATGAAGTAGCTACCCTCAACTGGGCAACTGACGCTGCACAGTCCAGATTCGAGAACATCCTGTCCTCCAACTATGCAGACGGCACGACTCTTCACGCAGTGCTTGCTTCCAACGACTCCACAGCACTTGGCGTTGTGAACGCTCTGGCAGCTAACTACACTGGCGAGTACCCGATCATCACCGGTCAGGACTGCGACATCGCAAACGTTCCGCACATCGTTGACGGCACACAGGCTATGTCCGTATTCAAGGATACCCGTGCTCTGGCATCCAAGGTTGTTGAAATGGTTGACGCTATCATCACAGGGGCTGAGGTTCCGGTAAACGATACTGAGACATATGACAACGGCACAGGCGTTATCCCGTCATTCCTTTGCGAGCCGACAGCAGTTACCGCTGACAACTACAAAGAGATCCTGATCGATTCCGGTTACTACACAGAGGATCAGATCCAGTAAGACATACACAGCAGAAAGTCTTATACAGGCGGGCCTTTCGCCCGCCTGTTCTTTAGTGATTGATAAGAAAAGTTTGGAGGGAGCAATTTTGGCAAAGATACTACTGGAAATGAAAAATATCACCAAAACATTCCCCGGTGTGAAAGCGCTTGACAACGTAAATCTTCAGGTAGAGGAGGGCGAGATCCACGCGCTCGTCGGCGAGAACGGAGCGGGCAAATCCACTCTGATGAACGTGCTCTCCGGCGTTTATCCCTTCGGTTCCTATGAAGGCGATATCATCTACAACGGCGATATATGTAAATTCCATCATATTAAAGAGAGTGAAGAAAAAGGGATTGTTATTATTCACCAGGAGCTTGCGCTGATTCCGTACATGTCGATCGGCGAGAACATGTTCCTGGGAAATGAACGCGGAAAAAAAGCTTCTATCAACTGGGACGAGACCTATGGGGAAGCTGAAAAATATATGAGACAGGTGGGACTGACGGAATCCTCCCGCACACTGATCAAGGACATCGGCGTCGGCAAGCAGCAGCTTGTGGAAATCGCAAAGGCGCTTGCGAAGAATGCGAAGCTTCTGATCCTGGACGAGCCGACGTCTTCCCTGAACGAGACGGATTCAAAGGCGCTGCTCGACCTGCTTCTGAAATTTAAAAAAGAGGGAATGACCTGTATCATTATCACGCACAAGCTGAACGAGGTTTCCTATGTGGCGGATAAGATTACCGTCATTCGCGATGGTGCCACGATTGAGACGCTGGTGAAGGGCGTGGACGAATTTACCGAGGACCGCATCATTAAGGGCATGGTCGGACGTGAGATCGCAGACCGTTTCCCGAAACGCCACAATGTAAAGATCGGCGAAGTCAATATGGAAGTGAAAAACTGGACGGTCTATCACCCTGTTTATAGTGAGCGCAAGGTAGTGGACAACGTTTCCATCAAGGTGCGCAAGGGCGAGGTAGTCGGGATCTCCGGTCTGATGGGCGCCGGACGTACCGAGCTTGCAAAGAGTGTTTTTGGAAAAAGCTATGGAGCAAACATCAGCGGAACGCTTCTGCTGAACGGCAAAGAGGTGCATTTAAAGAATGCGCGTGACGCGATTCATCACAAGCTTGCATATGTGACGGAGGACCGCAAGGGCGACGGACTGATCCTTTCTAATTCGATCAAGACAAACACGACGCTGGCAAACCTGGAGGGCGTCAGCGACGGCGTGGTTATCGACAAGGATAAGGAATATGCGGTAGCCGTGGAATATAAGGAAAAGCTGAAAACGAAGTGTCCGACAGTGGAACAGAACGTCGGAAACTTAAGCGGCGGAAACCAGCAGAAGGTGCTTCTGGCAAAGTGGATGTTCGCAGACCCGGATATTCTGATCCTGGACGAACCGACCAGAGGTATCGACGTCGGTGCAAAATACGAGATTTACTGTATCATCAATGATCTGGTAGCGGCGGGAAAATCAGTGATCATGATTTCCTCCGAGCTTCCGGAGGTATTGGGAATGTCAGACAGAATCTATGTCATGAACGAGGGAAGGATCGCCGGCGAGCTGACGCAGGCGGAGGCGACGCAGGAGAAGATTATGGCATGTATTCTGAAGTCGAGTAAAGGAGAGTAAGAGATGAATAGCGCAAAAGTAAGAGATTTTATCACAAAATATACCATGATAATTGTATTGGTGCTGGTAACACTGTTCTTCACCTGGGGCACACAGGGCAAGATCCTGTTCCCGCAGAATATTACAAACCTCATTTCACAGAACGCTTACGTGTTCGTTCTGGCAACCGGTATGCTGCTCTGTATCTTAACCGGCGGCAACATCGACCTTTCCGTTGGTTCCGTTGTCTGCTTCGTCGGCGCGGTAGGCGGTGTTCTTATGGAAAACATGGGCGTTCCGGTTTTCGCTGCAGTCATTCTGATGCTGCTCCTCGGCGCTCTGATCGGCGCATGGCAGGCGTTCTGGATCGCATTTTTCCGCATCCCGCCTTTCATCACCACCCTGTCCGGTATGCTTGTATTCCGCGGACTTTCCAACGTGGTGCTCGGCGGTAAGACGCTCCCGATCAAATCGGAGACCTTTACCGTACTGTTCGGCGGCGGCGCAAACTGCTACGTTCCGGATTTCCTTGGCGGCGGAGAGGGCTTAAACCGCGTGGCGATGGCGGCAGGTATTATCGCATGTCTGATTTACATATTCGTGACGGTGCGCGGCCATATGAACCGTAAGAAAAAAGGCTACGAGACAGGAAATGTCGTTGCAATGTACATAAAAATGATCATTATCTGCGCAGTTATCATGTTTTTAACTGTCAAGCTTGCGCAGCACAAGGGTATCCCGACCTCCCTCGTATGGGTACTGATCGTGGTACTGATCTACGGCTATATCACAAGCAAGACGACCATCGGACGTTATTTCTACGCAGTCGGCGGCAACGAGAAGGCGACAAAGCTTTCCGGTATCAACACCGATATGGTTTACTTTATCGCTTACACAAACATGGGTCTTCTTTCTGCACTGGCAGGTATGCTTACCATCGCGCGTCTGACCTCCGCACAGCCGACCTACGGTCAGAACTACGAGATGGATGCAATCGGCTCCTGCTTTATCGGCGGCGCTTCCGCATACGGCGGAATCGGTACCGTGCCGGGCGTTATCGTCGGTGCGCTTCTTATGGGTATCATCAACCAGGGTATGTCTATCATGGGCACCGACCAGAACATGCAGAAGGTTGTAAAAGGTCTTGTGCTTCTGGCAGCCGTTATCTTCGACGTAGTATCCAAGAAGAAATCTTCCTAAAAAGTTCAGATAGTGTTTATTGGAGCTGCCGTACCGGGCAAACAGCGGGTGCGGCAGCTTTTCCTATGCAAATATTGTCTAAAAATAGCAAAATATTTTTATGCGAAGATTGCATAAATATGATATAATATATGTAGAAAACTGAATATGGAGGGAAGTATTGTGGAGGAGCAGCGCTATCTGATTTCCGATGCGGCAAAGATGGTCGCAGTGGAAGCCCATGTTCTCCGCTATTGGGAAGACGAGCTTGAAATTCCCATCGGCAGAACAGAGCTGGGGCACCGATACTACACCCGAGAAAATATTGAGATTTTTCAAAATGTGAAGAAACTGAAGGAAGAGGGGCTGCAGCTGAAGGCAATAAAGGCAGTCCTGCAAAGCACGAATTACAGACCGGAGGAGAAAATACAACAGGAGCAGTCGGCGGCAGAACAGACATCCCTGATAGAAATGCAGAATAACGCAGAAAAGCTTCGTCAGTTTAAGGAGTTAGTGGAGGAGATCGTAGAGCGAGTTGTAAAAGACAACAATGAGGAACTGCAGAGCCGGCTTGAAGAATCTATGGCGAAAGAGACAGATTATCTTCTGCGTATGCAGGAAAAGCATGAGGAAGAACGTTTCCGGCGGCTGGATGAGATTATCCGGGCGCATCAGAAGGTGGCGGCAGCACGGGAGAAGCGCAGCTTCTGGGACATGCTCAGGCGAAGGTAAGGAGACTGTTTCGAGCATAAAAATCAGGGCGTGCAAAGCACGCCCCATAATTTCGGTAATTCTCCGGATTATTCAGCAGAGATAGCGCCTGTCGGGCATTCGCTCTCGCAAGTACCGCACTCAAGACATGCATCTGCATCGATCACATACTTGCCATCGCCTTCGCTGATAGCTTCTGCCGGACATGCATCTGCGCAGGTTCCGCAGCTTACGCATTCATCAGAAATTACATATGCCATAATACTTGTCCTCCTTTAATATTTATTATGACTTCATTCTAATACATAAAAATCAAATATACAAGTGAAAAATTCAGGAAAGGCAAATAAAATATATGGAGATGGAAGGATTCGCTTATATCCGCAGCAGAAGAAAAACAAATCTGCTGATGGTTCTGATCAATACAGCAGTGTTTCTGGTCGTCACGGCGCTGAGCGGCGGCGTCCCGGACACAGAACAGATGCTTTCCTGCGGGGCAATGTATCCTCCGTATGTAATTGAGAACGGGGAGTACTACCGATTGTTTACCAGCATGTTTCTTCACTTTGGATGGCAGCATTTATTTTATAATATGCTGCTTTTGTGGTTTGCCGGGGATATGCTGGAGGCGAGGAGCGGCGCAGCCCGCTACCTTGCGATTTATCTGGCAGGCGGCGTGCTTGGAAATGTGCTGTCGTTTCTTGTCGGAATGGACCGGGAGGCAGTATCCGCGGGAGCGTCCGGCGCGGTGTTTGCAGTGATCGGTGCTCTGGTCTGGATCGTGGTGAAAAACCGGGGAAAGGCGGAAGGAATTGATAACCGCGGCATCTGCATGATGGCGGTGCTTTCGCTGGCACAGGGGTTCCTGGACGCTGGTGTGGATCATTTCGCGCATCTTGGCGGATTTATCGGAGGGTTCCTTTTGGCAGCCGCACTTCGAACACCGTCGGATGCCCGCACGAAAGACATCTGAGTGTGCCGCCGTGTGCCTCGGTGATCTGACGGCAGATAGCAAGACCAAGCCCGGTGCCGTTTTGCTTATGTGTGACAAACGGATCGAATAAGGTATCCAGGTATTCCGGGTCGATACCGTAGCCGTTATCGCATATTAAAATACAAAGCGCATCACCGCTCATGGAAGCAGAGAGCGACAGTATCCGGGAGCTGTCGTCGGATTTCTGCGCAAGCGCCTCCAGCGCATTGCGAATAAGGTTGTCCAGTACCTGACGCAGGCGGACGGGATCTGCAGGGAGCACAGGAAGCTTCCGGGAGATATCCGCAGAAAACGCAACAGAAGCATTTTGTGCGAGCAAAGGCGTCAGCGAGGCGGCATATTCGTTCAGATAGGCCGTCATATCGATTGGCTCCGTATGCAGGCGGGATACGTTCTGGTAAGATGAGATATCCTCCAGAAGAGCACGCAGATGCGTCATTTCCTGCCGTACAGTATCCCAATATTGGCAGCTGCAGATTTCCGGATGCGTTTGTTCTATTAATTGAAGATAACTGTTTATGAGTGTAACAGGATTGCGTATCTCATGGGAAATAGCCGATAACAGCGTCTGATACTCTTCTGGAGTCTGCATGAGATTCCTCCTTCCTTATATGAAAAATGTATGGTATTATTTGCTAAATGAAAAAAACTTTATATATATAAATACGTGAAAGGAGAAAAAATATGATGGAGAATTGTATTTTTTGTAAAATTGCCGGAGGGGAGATACCCTCAGCCACACTGTATGAGGACGATGATTTCCGGGTGATCCTGGATGTTGGTCCGGCGGCAAAAGGTCACATGCTGATCCTGCCGAAAAAGCATTTTGCCAATATCTGCGAGATGCCGGAGGAGCTTGTCGGAAAAGCGTTTATCCTTGCGAAAAGGATGGCGGAGAAGATGGAGAAGGCGCTTCACTGCGACGGAATCAACGTGCTTCAGAACAATCACGAAGCGGCGGGACAGACCGTGTTCCACTTCCACATCCATCTGATCCCGCGTTTCCATAAGGATAAGGTTGGCATCGGCTGGAAACCGGGAAAACTGACGGAGGGCGATCGGGAAGAAATACTCAGAGCGTTTGCTGAGGTATAAAAAGTACAGATGACAAAACACGAGACATTTACAGAAAATTATAAGCGCTACGGCGCGATGATCATGAAATCTGTGATGGCTCAGACGAAAGATAAAGAACTGGCAGCGGAGATATGTCAGCAGACATTTCTGCATTACTACCGGACAATGGACAAAGTGGATGAGAGCAGGATCAAACCGTGGCTGCTGCAGGTTGCGAAGAATCTGCTGATCGACTACTGGAGGAAAGCCAGTACCAGAAAGGAATTTCTGGTAGAAAGTCCTACCGGTGCGCTGGAAGAATCCGGAGCGGATATGGAAAAGCAATGCATGGACAGGATGTTCATCTGCCGGTTGTTAGAGGATTTGAAAGAGGTAAATGAACTCTGGTACGAAGTCATATACTACATTTTTATTTTGAAGATGGGTTATGACGAAACGGCGAAGCTGCTGGATATTTCACCAGCAACGCTTCGCGCAAGACTTTACAGAGCAAAGAATTATATCAAGGAAAAGTACGGCGAAGAATACCTGTACGGTTAGCGGGAGCTTACGATCTCCTCGATAAGACCGGTGATTTTTTCAATGGCGCTGCTTTGACTGCTCTTTTCCATTGCCCGGATGTAGTCTGCTCTGGAGGTATAAAGCTTTGAGATAGCTTCCAGCAAAAGCTCCGGCTTCAGGTTCTCTTCGAGAAGAACCTCGCAAAAACCCTGGCGCTGGAAGGACTCTGCATTCAAAATCTGGTCGCCGCGGCTGGCGTTCGAGCCGAGCGGGATCAGAAGAGCAGGCTTGCGAAGCTCAAGCAGCTCGCAGATGGCGTTGGCTCCCGCGCGGGATACGACAACATCTGCCAGTGCGAACAGATCGGCAAGTTCTTTCTTGATGTACTCAAACTGTACATACCCTTGGGTATTTTCCAGAGAGGGGTCAAGCTTATCCTTTCCGCAGAGGTGGATAACCTGAAAGGTTTTTAAAAGCTCCGGCAAAATTCCGCGGATGGCGCTGTTTACATTGGCAGAACCAAGGCTTCCGCCGATGACCATCAGTACCGGTTTGTCTGCGCTAAATCTGCAGAAATCAAGTGCGGCAGCGCGGCTGCCTTCGTGCAGCTCTGTGCGGATGGGAGAGCCGGTGAGCACTGCCTTGTCCTGCGGGAGATATTGCAGAGTTTCCGGAAAATTACAGCAGACTTTGGTGGCGGAGGGAATCGCAAGCTTGTTGGCAAGCCCCGGCGTCATGTCGGACTCATGGATGATGACCGGAATATGACAATGTTTTGCAGCGAGAACGACTGGCACGGCAACAAAACCGCCTTTTGAGAAAACAATATCCGGTTTTAACTTTTTCAAAATGCTTCTCGCCTCAGCGTATCCTTTGATAACACGGAAAGGGTCTGAAAAGTTTTTCAGATCGAAATATCGTCTGAGCTTACCGGAAGAAATGCCGTGATATGGAATATCCATTTCTTCAATCAATTTTTTTTCGATACCGTCATAGGAGCCTATGTACTGGATATCGTAGCCCAGCTCGCGCAGGCGCGGAATGAGGGCAATATTTGGTGTAACATGACCGGCGGTTCCGCCGCCGGTTAAAACGATACGTTTCATAAAACAATCCTCCAAAAGATATAACTACTATTATCTTATACTCTTGGAGAGAAAAGTCAAGAAGGGACTTCGCGGTTGTATGAGGAAGAACGGACACTTTTCGGAGTTTGATGATAAAAAAACAGAAGATTTTATCTGGCAGAAAATGTCAGAGGCGGCGGATGCGTACGAGGCAGAGCTGAACGCCGATCCTTTGCTGGACGATGTGTGTCTCACACCGGAAATGATGGAAGACATGATGCAGCGGATCGCAGAGGAAGATGAAAAGAACGCCGAAAGCGCGGAACTGCTTCTCTCCGAGGACGACCGCGAAGCTCTCGAACTTGGCAGAAAAGAACGGGAGCGGCGCACAAAACGGAAAAAAAGCCGCAAAGTGCTGCTCAGAGCAGGAATCGCGGCAGCGGCGCTGGCTGTTGTATTTGGTGCCAGTATGTCAATAGAAGCAAACAGAATCAAGTTGTTGAATGTGTGGAATTTCCTGCAGGGAAAGGAAATTGTAATGCGCGCTGAGAATAATGAAGAGCAGGGGGAGTACGAATCGCAAAGACTGGAGGCATGCATTGACATTTTAGAGAGAACGGGGATACATGCTGTTGTTTTTTTATATGTTCCGAAAGGAATGCAATTCACTAATTATGTAGTAAATGAGACATTAAAGAGCGCAAAGATATTTTATCAATATGAAGATACTCTGGTTACGATTAGCATGGAAAAAGAATCGGAAACAACGAAAATCGGTAAAATTTTTGATGGAGAAGTAACAGATAGTTTTGAAACAGAAACAAAATTTGGTCCAGTAGAAATAAAAAAGATCATGACGCCAGAAGGGGAAGAAGACTACGTAGCTCAGATTGCATATGATAATTGCCAATATGTGATTTACGGTGTACTTCCACAAAATGAATTTAAACAAATGATACAAATGATA
>UMDR01018215.1_pt1 | contig 79013 bp, 106 predicted proteins | sample 1964541 | NCBI WGS metagenome assembly UMDR01 (sample SAMEA4835999, study PRJEB28245) | human gut metagenome | biome: gut microbiome; material: fecal sample | place: Denmark | collected 2008 | reverse complement strand
AAGAAGTTTGCGTTTGCGAAGCAATGAAGTCCCCAGTGGGGCTTTTAAGCGGCCGAGCGGTCTTGCGCCAGCAAGATGGAGGGGCCTTGCCCCGACAAGCTCCAATTTAAGCACAGCAAAGCCCCCGGCAGGTTTACGCCTGCCGGGGGCCGTTTGCTGTTTTACTGCTTGGGGAACGCCTTATTCCACACTTCGATCACCTTGAACTTCGGGGTCCAGCCTTCGGGTTCAAAGCGGTCTCCCTTGGCATCCATGATGCCCTGCTCGGTGCACCACTGTGCGGCCTTGGCCGTATCGGGGTCAGTCACATCCACAAAGGCGGGTGCGCCTGCGGGTTCAGGCCTGCCTGCGGTGTTCCACACCAGCAGCGCCAGCTGGCCGCGGTTTGCCGGGATGGCTGCGCCTTCGGGCAGGAGGTTGTGCAGGATCACGCGGGTGGCGATCTCGTAGCCGCCCCAGATGGCTGCACCGCCCACGGCCACGGCGGCAATTGCACCGCCTGCAGCAGAGCTGGCATCGTAGCCAGAGCCGGGGTCAGGGGTTTCGTCCGGGTCGGCCACCGGCCCGGTAATAATATGCAGATACGCGTTTTTACCGATGCAGTTCGGGTCGGGGCGATCCCACACAAAGTCATCCGGGTTCAGCACCGTGGCGCTTTCCTTGTTTGTGCCGCCCTTCAGGCTGAGGATCTTATTTCCGTTTTCGATCTGAACCGGGTACACGATTGAAAAATCCGTCGAATCGATCTCGATATCTGCTTCTCCGATCGTGGTCTGGCCGTCAGAACCGATCCCCTGATAACCGGACACATGAACCTTGGCATTGCCCTTGATGGTCAGGCTGCCTTCTGCAAGGAGTTCTGCATCGCCATCATCGCCATCATAACGGTTGTCCGCATAGATTGCATAAGCTTCTTCGTCGCTTGCATTTTTGCTGACCGCTTCGATTTTTCCGCCGTTCAGAACCATCGGTCCCATAGAGGAGATGGCGGTCCAATTTTCACACTCTGCATCAACTTCAACATTGTTGAGCGTCAGGCTGTTCCGGATATATACACCGTTATTTTGACCGACTGCCTTCAGCTTGCCGCCGGTCATTTCCATTGCACCGTTCGAGCCGATGCCAAAGTAGCAGCCGCTTGCATCAATGTCAGCATCGGTAATGCTCAGCTCTCCCCTTGTAAAAATACCAACGTCGGATGCAGACTCTGCTTCGACGCTGCCGCCGCTGATCTCGATTCCATCTTCTGCATAGAATGCAGGATAATCCGACTTCAGCACAAGTTTAGAGTTTTTGATGTTGGCTGTTCCCGCGACCGTACCATCGTTATCTCCGCGCACGTAAATCGCGTTGCACTGCTCTCCGGTCGACTCCAGATTCACCTCGGTGGCGGAGTCAATGGTCAGGTCATAGCAATCGATGCCGCCGTACAGACACTTGGCCTTCACGGTAGCGCCATTTTCAATGCGGACGCTTCCGTTGACAACAATCGCGCAGCCGTTCATGGCAGTGATGTCAACAGCAGATCCAATCGTGAGGTTCTCTTCACTCTGGCCAGCACCGGCAATGCCGTCAAAGTCTGTTGCTGTGATCTGCAGCGAACCGTTGCCGGAAATCTTGAGCTTAGGTGCACTAATGCCGCCATGACCCTTAAGGATGTTTTTCCCCACCAGAACAAGGTTCAGCAGCGTATCCATGTCATTAAAATCAATTACCCAGTCATGGCTGGAGTCCTCAATATTCACACCATTCAGGGTCAGCGTATGGGTCTCGGCATCGTAGCTTATGGTTCCTCCGCCGAGTTCTTGCTCAGGAATGTCTGTTTCCGTCTCATACGAGTTGCTGCCAATCGTGAATGTACCCGATGCTGCAAACGCCACCACCGGCAGCAGTGTGAACATCATGCATCCGGCCAGCACCGCCGATACTGCACGCCGGATAAGTTTGCCTTGTTTCATGGTATAACCTCCTTTTTTTCCCCTCGCATTTTTACGGGGGGGGGTATGTATTACTGTACCTTGATTATTTCACACTTTACCGGATTTTGGAAGCAAAACTGCGTGAATCGCGATTTAAATGCGTGAATCGCAAAGTCGCGTCAAATCCAGCATAATTTTTTTGTGCAAAACAGCAAAACCCCCGGCAGGTTTGCGCCTGCCGGGGGCTTTACTGTGTTATGAAAGATCAATCCTTCTTCTCTGCTGTGCGGGCAAAGAAGTTGGCGAGGATCGCACCGGAAATGTTATGCCACACGGAGAACACAGCGCCGGGAATGGTAGCCAGCGGATACTGTGCAAAGTGTGCGGCGGCCAGACTGGTTGCAAGGCCGGAGTTCTGCATGCCCACCTCGATGGAGATCGCGCGGCACTTGGTGGAGTCCAGCTTGAGCAGCTTGCCCACGCCAAAGCCGGTGAGGTAGCCCAGCACATTGTGCAGGATGACCACCACAAGGATCAGCAGACCGCTGGTCATGATCTTGGCGCTGTTGGCGGAGACCACGGCGCAGATGATCAGCACGATGGCGGTAGTGGAGACCAGAGGCAGCACGCGGACGGCTTCCTCGGTGAACTTATGGAAGAAGTGATTGACCACAAAGCCCAGTGCGATGGGCACCAGCACCACCTTGACGATGGACATGAACATGCTCATGGGGTTCACGTCAACACGCTGGCCAGCGTACAGCAGGGTGAGCAGCGGAGTGAGGAACGGAGCCAGCACGGTGGAAACAGCGGTCATGCCAACGGACAGTGCAACGTCGCCCTTGGAAAGGTAGGTCATCACGTTGGAAGAGGTGCCGCCGGGGCAGGTGCCAACCAGGATCACGCCAATGGCCAGCTCGGTGGGCAGGTGGAACACCTGCGTGAGCGCCCATGCCAGAAACGGCATGAGGGTGAACTGTGCAACGCAGCCCACGATCACATCCTTCGGGCGGCTGAACACCACCTTGAAGTCCTCCGGCTTCAGGGTAAGGCCCATGCCGAACATCACGATGCCCAGCAGGTTATTGACCCACGCCGTCTTTACCACGCTGAACGGGCCGGGGAAGAACAGGGCACCCGCGGCCACCACAATAACGATGGCGGCCATGTACTTGCCCACAAAGTCGCTTACTTTTTCAAGTGTTTTCATAATTGTTTCTCCTTTTCCTTCTGACATGCTTTGGGACAAAAGCATCCGCAAAACAAAACGCCCTTGTCCCCTACGGTCTGTAAGAGACAAAGGCGTGTAAAATCCTCTGCGGTACCACTCTTATTGCCAGCACAACGCTGACCACTCAGTGCACGTCCAACAACGCGCGGCCCGTGATAACGGGGGCCTGCCGTTCCTGCTTACTGGGGCGCACACCGTCCATTCAGCCGGAAAGCTCGGAGAGGATCTTCCCACGGATGCCCTGCACTGCCTTGCACCAACCGGCAGCTCTCTGCAGCATTCCTTCCGGGTACTCTTTCTCGTCATAGCCGTAATATTCTTGGTGACATGGAGTATACTCCCCTGCAAAGGCAAAGTCAATAGAATGGGGCCTTCTGATTTTTCATGCAGTTCATTTCAGGAGTGAAAGCGGTTCACGCAGCAAAGCCGCCCACCCATAACGGGCAGACGGCCTTGCTGTTTCTGCGGTTTATTCGCCTTTGGCTTTTGTAAGCAGCATGTGCACGTATTCCGCGCAGGCATCCCAATCGCGGGCGGCGGCCTTGTCCTTCGGCATCAGGCTGTTGGCAAGGCCCACGCCAAGGCAGCCCGCCTTGCGGAACTCCGGGATGTTCTCCGGCGTTAAACAATGCTCCTTTCCGGGTCTTTGGCAAAAAAGAGAATCAGGCCGCTTCCACCCGGGAGGGATGAAAGCAGCCTGACCTCTGCACGAATGGTTTCTGTTTTGGGAGATCGCTGGGAAGTAATGGAGAATGCAAAGCAAGGGATAGGAGATTTAGGAGAAAATTTAGAAAAAGCTTTTCATGAGCATCTGCTGTCCGGCTGCAGATCAGGCCAGCATGTTGGGGATGGTCAGGCAGATAGCCGGGCAGTAAGCAACTGCGAACAGCACTGCGATGAACAGTGCGATGAATGGCCACATTTCCTTGAGCAGATTGGTGAACTTGATCTTTGCAACAGCGGTTGCGATGTACAGGGTAACGCCAACGGGAGGAGTGATGCCGCCCAGAATGAAGGTGAGCACCATGACCATGCCGAAGTGGATGCCGTCGATGCCGGCAGCTGCGGCGATGGGGTAGAAGATGGGCACCATGATGATGGCGGCAGAGGTGGTATCCATGAACATGCCGATGACGCACATGGCAAGGATCATCAGGAGCATCAGGACGTTGGGGTTGGTGGAGATGCCGGTCAGCAGAGCGGACACCTGCTCGGGGAACTTCTCAATGGCCAGGCAGTAACCAAATGCGGTGGTGCTTGCCACGATGAGCATGGTCATGCCAGAGGTGCGGGCTGCGCTGAGGACCGTCTTGATGGCACCCTCAAAGGTGAACTCCTTGTAGACGAAGATGCCGATGATCAGACCGTACGCACCGGCGATCGCACCGGCCTCGGTTGCGGTGAACACACCGGACAGGATGCCGCCAATGATGATCAGAGGCATGACCAGCGCAGGCAGAGCATTGATGAAGGACTTGACCATGCGCTTGAAGTCGAACTTGACCTTCACATCGCCGTCGTACTTGGCAGGGTTCTTCTTTGCCTTGATGAAAGCGTAGATCATCTGACTGACACCCACCAGAATGCCGGGGATCACGCCTGCCATGAACAGCTTACCAACGGAGATACCGGTGATGGAGCTGTACAACACCATCAGGATGGAAGGCGGAATGATGGAGCCGATGGTTGCGGATGCCGCGGTGACGGCAGTGGCGTAGTCGCGGTCGAAACCGGCTTCGTCCATGGAGCCGATCAGCATGCCGCCGATGGAAGCAACGTCGGCAGAGGTGGAACCGGAAACGCCTGCAAACAGCATGGATGCCAGAATGTTGACGTGTGCCAGACCGCCGGGGATAAAGCCGACCAGCTCGTTTGCAAAGCCGACGATACGCTTGGTAACGCCGCAGGCATTCATGATCTCGCCTGCAAAGATGAACAGCGGAATTGCCATCAGGGTGAAGGAGTCACCGCCAGCGAAGATGCGCTGGGTGAGGATGACGAGATCCTTACCATTCAGGGCCAGATACAGCATGGAGGAGATGCCAACACCGAACGCAACAGGCACGCCGATGAGCAGCATCAGAAAGAAGATACCAATGATCATCCACATATTACATGCCACCTCCCATGTCGCCTGCATCTAATTTTTCGCTGCCGCCCTTGCCCAGCAGGAGAAGCAGCTCTTCAATGAACATACCGGCACTGCCAATGACCATGGCCAGATACACAACAGACATGGGCAGATGCATGGTGCTGGAACGGTTGGTCCAGTTCTCCATAACCATGCGGGTGCTCATGCAGAAGAATATGGCCAGATAGGCAAGAACCAGCACGCGGGAGAACTTTTTCACGATGGTGCGCAGCGGCTGTGGAAGAGCATCCACCACGATGTCCAGACCGATGTGACCGTCGTCGCGCATGACGTAGATGGAGCCGAGATAGACCATGCCTGCAAAGGTGTAGCGGCCAAACTCGACTGCAAAGCTCAGCGGCGAGTTAAAGACATAACGCATGATAACGTTCAGGGTGGTAACACCGAACATTGCGATGAAGAGAACCAGAATGCACACATTCAGGATCTTATCCACCGTTTTACGCACATTTTTCATGCGGGGGTTCATCTCCTTTTATTCAATTAAGTGCGGGCAAGCCCTTTGCGGCCTGCCCGCGCATTTTTTCAGGGAAAGACGGACGGTCTATCAGAGAGCAACACCCATGGAAGTCAGGATCTGCTTGCCGACATCGGTCTTTGCGCAAGCATATGCGTTGTAGTTGATCTTTGCCTTCAGGCTGTCAACATCGGTGTCCACCACTTCCAGACCTGCACCTTCCAGAGCGGCGAAGTTTGCATCGCTGCCGTCCTTGGTAGCATTCAGGCCAAACTCGCAGGCTTCCTTAGCGGCCTCGGTCAGGATGTTCTGCTGCTCTTCGGTCAGCTTCTGGAATACCTGCTCGGAAACGGAGATGGTGGTGGGTCCAATGATGTGGTTGGAAACGTTGACGTACTTGCACACTTCCTGCATGGAGGCGGACATGATGGACTCGGGGATGTTCTCCACAGCGGACACCAGACCGGTATCCAGTGCGGTGTAGGTCTCGCCCCATGCCACAGGAGTGGGAGCAGCGCCCAGCTGGGTGAAGGTCTCTTTATAAGTAGAGGAGTCCGGGATGCGGATGATCAGGCCGGACATATCGTTCACGGTGTTCAGAGGCTTATCGGTGGTAAAGATCTGACGGAATGCCAGCACGTAGTAGTCCAGAATGCGGACATTGGTCTTGTCCAGGATCATCTGTGCAACAGTGGTGCCAGCCTCACCGGCCAGCTTCTCAGCGCAGTCGTCGTAGCTGCTGTATACGAAGGGCAGGCACAGGCAGCCGGCCTCGTCCACGTAGTTTGCATAGAACTCGGCAGCGATCACGGCCAGATCCAGAGTGCCGTTGGTCAGGGCCTGCAGGTTCTCGGTCTCGGTGCCCAGAGTTGCAGCGGAGTAAACATCCACCTTCATCTTGCCCTCGGACTTCTCAGCGACCAGACGAGCGAACTCCTCAGCAGTCTTGTTGATGGAGTGGCTTGCAGCCATCTGGTGGCTCATGGTCAGGGTGACATCGGCCTTGACATCATCGTACTTGCCGGCAGCGGCGGTGCTGGATGCAGCCGTGCTGGATGCAGTGGCGGTGGAGCCGGAAGTGACACCGCAGCCAGCCAGAGCAGCGGCAGCTGCGGTCACGCCAGCAGCCTTCAGGAAATCGCGGCGGTTGATGTACTGTTTCATCTTATTGTCCTCCAATTTTCTTAAACATCATGACCGGGCTTGTGTCAGCCGGTCTGCACGTACTTTTCTGGCGCCCACCTGCGTGGGACTTTCTGTTGCCAACATAATAGCATGTAATACAAGCCTTGTCAACATTCTTTTTACAAGTTACATGTTTTTTGTGCAGAGTGCACTTGTTTCAAAATGCAAATCTGTACAATTCAAAGGTAAAACTTAAGATTTTCGGCCACTTTTGTTACACTTTTGACTTTTTTGACGTTTTATCGTTGTCACATCTCTTCATATTCCTGTGCTTTTTGTCCGTTCAAGTTGACGTTTTTCACTTTTTTGGCTTCATTTTCTTCTGCCGGCTTCCACCGTCCACCGCCTCTTTCTCCCCTCTTCCGACCCGATCCGGCACCGCTGGCACACCCCAACTTGTTTTTGGGCCGAAACAAGTTCATCTTCCGCAAGAGGCATTTATAATAGGAAGTATCCATAAAATGATCCGTCCTGCCGTTTTTTCTGTGATACATGTCCAGTTTCGTCAGAATTCCTGTCCGCAGCTGCTATTCTTTGCCGTATCTTTATTTTTAATGCTCCTTCTATTCCGCTCTTATGTTCTGCCGGGCACTTGTCTTGACATCAGTTTCCGTCTTGTATCACAAAGCGGCAGGCCCAGAATTGTGCAGTTAGTCGAAAATCATCCTTAAAGCCCTGTTTTTTCAAATTTCCTCTTGCTTTTCTTGTATTGTCGTGTATACTAAAGCCAATGAATCTTGTATTACAACAAGATACGACGACGGAACATTTACAAGAAGATCACTGATCACCAACAAGGAGGTCTACTGTTATGAAAGAGTGTTGGGTCACCGAGCCGCTCCACTTTGAGATGCGCGAGACTGAGATCCCTGAACCGAAGGACAACGAAGTCCAGATCAAGATGATGGCTGCTGGTGTCTGCGGCAGCGACATCCATATTTATAAGGGCGAGAACCCCAACTCCCGCTACCCGCTGATCCCCGGCCACGAGAATGTTGGTCTGGTCACCAAGGTTGGCGCAGACTGCAAAAACATCAAGGTGGGCGACCACGTCGTGATTGACTACGTGATCCGCTGCGGCGAGTGCTACCAGTGCAAGCATGGCCGCGGCAATGTCTGCGAGCACGTTCTGGTGCGCGGCAGCGGCACCAACGGCGGCTGGCGTGAATACTGGTGCGTCGAAGAGCCTTACGTCTACAAGATCGACGACAGCATCCCCTGGAAAGATGCCGCTCTGATCGAGCCGCTGACCATCGGCGAGCACAGCACCAGCCGTGCAGGCGTGTGCGAGGACGATGTGGTGTTCATTCTGGGCACCGGCACCATCGGCACCATCATTGCACAGGCCTGCAAGCTCAAGGGCGCTAAAACCGTCATCTGCTGCGACATCAGCGACAGCAGTCTGGAGCGCAGCAAGCAGTTCGGTGCCGATTACACCGTGAACAGCAAAACGCAGGACATCGTTGCCGAAGTGCAGAAGATCACCAACGGCCACGGCTGCACCGTCGCATTCGACTCCGCCTGCTTCCCCGGCAGCCTGACCATGATCATGCAGCCCGGCATCGTGTGCAACGCAGGCCGCGTGGTTCCCATGGGCTTCTGCACCGTGCCCGAAAAGATCACCCAGCAAATGATCAATGGCCGCGAGCTGACCATCTGCGGCACCCGCATGAGCCTGAACCAGTGGGTCCCCACTGCACAGAAGATGGCCGAGGGCAAGTACCACATGGAAGGTCTTGCAACCACCTTCGTCAAGTTCAGCGAAATCGAAAAGGTCTTTGACAACATCGTTCATCCCGATCCGGCTGTCAAGAAGACCGTTATCCTGTTCGACGGCGCAGAGGACTGACCCTCTGGCCCTGATATAAACACGTACATTATAAAATAGAAGGAGATCATTATTATGGCTGCTCTTACTAAGTTTGATATTGCCGGCAAGCATGCGATCGTTACCGGTGGCGCACAGGGTCTGTCCCGCGGCATGGCCGAAGGTCTGCTGGAGGCAGGCTGCAAGGTCGTCATCATCGACGTGCAGAAGGAAAAGGTCGAGAAGGTGTGCGAGGAGTACCGCGCCAAGGGTCTGGAAGCCTACCCCGTCATCGGCAATCTGGCCGACCGTGCTGACCTGAACCGCGCCTTTGACGAAGCACTGCAGATTTTGGACGGCCGTCTGGACGTTCTGATCCCCGCTGCAGGCATCCAGCGCCGCTATCTGCCCGAGGAGTTCCCCGCAGAGCAGTGGGATCTGGTCATGAAGATCAATCTGGACCATGTCTGGTTCATGATCCAGCGTTCTCTGCAGGTCATGCTCAAGCAGCCCACCGGCGGCAAGATCATCACCATCGGCTCCATGGCTTCCTACTTCGGCTGCACCACCGTGCCTGCCTACACCGCAACCAAGGGCGCTGTTGCTCAGCTGACCAAGAGCGTTGCTGTTGACTGCGCCGGCCGCGGCATCAACATCAACTGCATCTGCCCGGGCTACATGGACACCGAGATGTGCGCCAACATGACGCAGGAGCGCAAGGACGAGTGCACCAAGCGCATCCCCGCTGGCCGCTGGGGCCTGCCCGAGGATATGAAGGGTCCCGTCGTCTTCCTGGCTTCCGCTGCATCCGACTACCTGAACGGTGCCCTGATCCCCGTTGACGGCGGCTATCTGGTCAAGTAATCAACACAGAAAAAGGGAGGAACCTTATCATGGCCCCTACCATACGCGATATTAAAGTGATCTGCACCGCCCCCGAGGGCATCAATCTGGTGGTGGTGAAGGTGGAGACCAGCGAGCCGGGCCTGTACGGTCTGGGCTGCGCCACCTTCGCTTACCGCCACCTGACCGTGCAGCATCTCATTGAGACCTATCTGCGTCCGCTGCTGATCGGCAAGGATGTGCGCAACATCTCCGACCTGTGGCAGCTGATGCACCAGAACGCCTACTGGCGCTGCGGCCCCATCGTCAACAATGCCATCTCCGGTGTGGATATGGCCCTGTGGGACATCAAGGGCAAAATGGCCAACATGCCTGTGTACGACCTGTTCGGCGGAAAAATGCGTGCCGGTGTGCCGGTGTACCGCCATGTGGACGGTGCCAATGTGGACGAGATCTGCGAGAACATCGAGAAGTATCGCTCCATCGGTGTCAAGCACATCCGCTGCCAGTGCGGCGGCTACGGCGGCGGCGGCTTTGGCCCTGCTCCGGAGTGGGCAGCCAAGGGCGCAGAGCCGGGCGTGTATCTGGACAGCAAGAAGTATATGCGCGACACCCTGAAGCTGTTCGACGGCATCCGTGCCAAGGAAGGCTTCGACATTGATCTGGTGCACGATGTGCACGAGCGCATCCACCCCACCGAGGCTGTCACCTTTGTCAAGGAGATGGAGCCTTACAAGCTGTTCTTCATGGAGGACGTTGTGCCTCTGGAGCAGGTGGAATGGCTGGATAAGATCAAGCAGACCAGCGTGACCCCGCTGAGCCAGGGCGAGCTGTTCAACAACCCTGCCGAGTACAAGAAGCTGGTGCAGAATCGCAGCATCGACTACATGCGCGTGCATCTGAGCCAGGTGGGCGGCATCACCCCGGCCCGCAAGCTGCAGATGTTCTGCGAGCAGTATGGTGTGCGCATCTGCTGGCACGGCCCCGGCGATATGAGCCCGCTGGCCCATGCAGCCAACATCCACATCGATCTGGCCGCTCAGAATCTGGGCCTGCAGGAGTGGAGCGGCATCGAACCGCCCAACTTCGTCATCCAGAAGCTGAAGGACAACCACGGCGCTCTGTTGGAAGTGTTCCCCGGTATGCCCGAGTACGGCAACGACGGCTTTGTTTACGCCAACGACAAGCCCGGTCTCGGCGTAGACCTGAATGAGAAGGAGGCCGCAAAGTATCCCTGTGAGAATACTGTGACCACCTGGACCCAGACCCGCAACCGCGACGGCAGCCTGCAGACTCCGTAATTTGCAATAATCTTTGACACTGTACGATCCCTGACGGAGAAACACGGCTGGAATCGTACAGTGTTTTTTGTTCTCAAAGGAGCATTGCTATGAAGATCACAAAAATTCAGACACGGCTGGTGCGTCCTCGCTGGGCTTTTATTGAGATCAGCACTGATGCAGGCATTTCCGGCTGGGGCGAGCCGGTGCTGGAAGGCCGCGCCGCCACCGTATGCGAGTGCATCCATGAGATGGAGCCGTACCTCATTGGTGCCGACCCCATGAAGATCGAAGACCTGTGGACTGTGCTGTTCCGCGGCGGCTTCTACCGCGGCGGCGGCATCCTGATGAGCGCCATCTCCGGCATCGATCAGGCCCTGTGGGATATCAAGGGCAAATACTTCAATGTGCCGGTCTGGCAGCTGATGGGCGGCAGCTGCCGCGATAAGATGCGGGTGTATAGCTGGGTGGGCGGTGACCGCCCCTCCGATGTGGGCCGCGCTGCACTGGAAAAGAAAAAGCAGGGCTTCACCGCCATCAAGATGAACGGCACCGACGAGCTGCAGTTTCTGGACAGCTACGCCAAGATCGATGCCCTGCTGGAGCGCGTAGCCAGCGTGCGCGAGAGCTGCGGCAAGGACTTTGGCATTGCCATTGATTTTCACGGCCGGGTGCACAAGCCCATGGCAAAGATCGTGGCCAAAAAGCTGGAAGAGTTCGACCCCATGTTCATTGAGGAACCCGTTCTCTGCGATAACATGGAGTATTTCCCCGAGATTGCGGCGGCCTGCAACATCCCCATTGCTACCGGTGAACGCCTGTTCACCAAGTACGATTTCAAGCGTCTGCTGGCCATTGGCGGCGTGGACATCGTGCAGCCGGACCTTTCCCATGCCGGCGGCCTGACCGAGTGCAAGAAGATCGCCGCCATGGCCGAAGCCCACGATGTGGCCCTTGCTCCCCACTGCCCGCTTGGCCCGGTGGCCCTTGCCAGCTGCCTGAATCTGGATGCCACCTGCTACAACGCGGCCATTCAGGAGCAAAGCATCGGCATCCACTACAACGAGGGCCGCAGCGTGCTGGACTACGCGCTGAACCCCGAGGATTTCAAGTTCGTGAACGGCTTTGTCAGCCTGCCCCAGAAGCCCGGCCTTGGCGTAGAGGTGAACAAGGCTCTGGTGGAGGAAGAGGGCCAAACCCCGCACAGCTGGAAGAACCCGGTTTGGAGGCATGAGGACGGGAGCGTGGCAGAATGGTAAACATGATGAAAGCACTGGTGTTCACCGCACCGCATACCTTTGAATACCGGGATGTTCCCCGCCCTGAACCGGCACCGGACGAGGTGCTGGTGGAGGTAAAGGCCTGCGCCATCTGCGGCAGCGATGTGCACGGCAGCAGCGGTGAGAACGGGCGGCGCATCCCGCCGCTGGTCATGGGCCACGAAGCCAGCGGCACCATTGCGCAGCTGGGCGAAGCCGTGCAGAGCTGGGCCGTGGGCGACCGCGTCACCTTTGATTCCACCGAATACTGCGGCCACTGCTGGTTCTGCACCCACGGGATGCACAACCTCTGCGCACAGCGCCGCATCGTAGGCGTTGCCTGCACCGAGTACCGCAAAAATGGTGCCATGGCCCAGTACATCGCCGTAAAGGCCCGCACTCTGTATGCCCTGCCGCCCGCCGTCAGCTTTGAGCAGGGCTGCCTTGTGGAGCCGTTTGCCGTGGGAATGCACGCCGTTCTGCGCAGCGGCCTTGCCGCCGGGCAGACCGCTGCCGTGATCGGTGACGGCACCATTGGCCTGATGACCCTGATCGCCGCAAAAAGTCAGGGCGCACAGGTCTGCATAAGCGGCCACCACGCCCGGCCCATGCAGCTGGCCGCACAGCTGGGTGCACTGGACTGCGCTCAGCTGCCGCAGCTCACCGCAGAGCGCGGTGCCGATGTGGTGTACGATGCCGTCGGTTCCCAAAGCTCCTTTACACAGGCCATGGAGCTGGTGCGCAAGGGCGGACGCATCATGGTCATCGGCAACCACACCCGGACCATCGACTTCCCGCTGCAGCGCTGCATCACCGAGCAGATCGATGTGCAGTTCAGCTATTCCTCCGCCGGGGAGTACCCGGTCTGCCTGCAGGCCATTGCCGAGGGCCGCGCCGACCTGACCGGCCTGTGGCAAAGCTTTCCGCTGGCCGAGGGTGCGCAGGTGTTCGACCTCCTTGTGCACCGGGACGAAAGCCTGACCAAAGCCATCCTGATTCCATGAGCAGTTGTCTGCATACATGTTTTTTCTGCCAGTTTTCGCTGATTTTGATTTACTTTTGCAACATCCTATGATATAGTTAAAAAAAGTTGTAATACAAAGAGGTGTTCCACTATGGCCGATAAGGGCAGCGTCACCGGAAAGATCGCCCACTATATCCGCAAAAATATCCGCAACGGCAACTGGACCGTGGGCGAAAAGATTCCCAGTGAGAACCAGCTGTGCGAAGAGCTGGGGGTCAGCCGTGTATCCGTGCGCAGCGCCCTGCAGCAGTTCATTGCGCTGGGCATTCTGGAAAGCGTGCACGGCAAGGGCACCTTCCTGATCTCGGACGATCTTTCGGCCTTCTATTCCAATGTGGAGGAACCGGCTCCCACCATCGATGCTACCGAGACCATGAAGCAGATCCTGGAGTTCCGCAGCATCGTAGAACCGGCAGTCTGCGCACAGGTGGCCCAGACCGCCTCGCCGGAGCTGATCGCCAAACTGGAGGGCTACCTCAAGGCCATGAAGGCCTCTGTGGGCAAGTGCGAAGAGTTCATCAACGCGGACGTGGCGTTCCATATGGAGATCATCAACGCCTGCGGCAACGATTACACCATTGCCATTATGAACGAGACCTTCCAGCGCCGTGCTAGTCTGGGTAAGATGCTCATTCTTTCCAACGGTTACTACGGCGGCATCTACTACCACGGCATTTTGCTGGACGCTTTCCGCAAGCACGATGGCAAGCGTGCCCGGGTCATGATGGAAGAGCACCTGCAGCACGGCCTGTACGATCTGGAATCCGATAATCTTGGGCAGGAGAAAAACGACCTCTGAGCCGCTTTTTCCTGTCTGATACGCAAAAAAGATCCCGTTCACCCAGAAGTGGACGGGATCTTTTATTGCTTATGGGGCTTTACTGCAGCCGATCAGGCTTTGACGAAGGCAGCTGCTTACTTTGCAGCCAGGTATTTGCCCAGTTCGCGGCCCAGCGTCAGGCACATACCAATGCTCACACCGGGGATCGGGGTGATATACTCGGGACCAAAGCGCATACCGCAGGTGTTGCCGGAAGCGTACAGGCCCTCGATGGGCTGATAATCCTCGTTCAGCACCTGCTGGTCATTGGTGGTCACAAAGCCGCCGGTGGTCACCAGTGCAAAGCCCAGACTCGGGGTGGTGACATGGGCGTAAAAGGGAGCCTTTGCAACTGCATTCAGGAAGTGCGGGTCCTTGGCAAAATCGCTGTCGTAGCCCTCGGCGCAAACCTTATTGTACTGCTTCACAGTAGCGGAAAGGGCTGCAGGCTCCACACCGATGTACTCGGCCAGCTGCTCGATGGTGTCGGCGCAGTACCAGCCGTTGGCGCCCTCGGCACCAGCAGCCTTTGCGGCCTCAAAGTTGCCCTTCATGGCTTCCACCACAGCGGGCATGTCGTACTCGAATGCCTGATGGCCGGGGAAGCCGCGCAGGATCTGGGTCTCATAGGTGCTGTCGTAGATGGAGGTGATATTGCCGCGCTTTGCACGTGCCATGAAGAAGCCGTTGATCTCCGGGCCGGCAAAGGCTTCGTTCTGGAAGCGCTGGCCATTCTCGTCCACCCACAGGGGGCCGGGCAGATAGTCGGGCACGGCCATGGAGTCGAAGTTCATGGTGGAGATGTCGCCCTCCAGACGGCCGCCTGCCCACACACCCATCTGGATGGTGGAGCCGTCGCGGCCAAAGGGAGCAAAGAAGTCCTCATCCTTGGTGAACAGACGCTTGATGTCCGGCAGCAGATCGTCCATCATTTCCTTGTTGCCGCCAAAGCCGCCGCCTGCCAGCACAACGCCATTCTTAGCGTTGATCTTGAGGTAATTGCCGTCGCCGTCCTGTGCGATCACGCCGGTGACCTTTGCACCGTCCATTACCAGCTGCACACCCTTGGTGCCAAACAGAGCGGTGGCATTGTCAGAGAAATTCTCCTCCACATAATTGTAGTTGTCCCAGCTCAGGTCCTTCAGCTCCAGCTGACCGGCGGTGTTGTTGTTCTTCTCGCCGCTGGCGGGGTTCTCCCAGTAGTTCTCCCACCATTCCAGCGTGCCGGTGTAGTAGTGCATGCCGTTGTTCAGCTGGTGCACGGTGTACTCGTTGTCCGGCCAGAACTGGATGCGGGTCTTAGCCAGCGTGTCCGGGTTGATCTTGTCCAGCCACCAGTCCACAGTGCTGCCGCTGTTCTTGGCAAACTTCATCACTAGTGCGGTGTTTGCCTTGCCGTGGGTCTGCATCATCCAGTTGTTCACAAACTCCACTTCGTCCACCTTGGGCACACCGTGGCTCAGCAGGTAGTCCGAGTTGATGTGGCCGATATCGTGGCCGACCGTCCACCAGCTCTCGCGGGGCATGGCTTCCAGCACCAGAACGTTCTTGCCCTCTTCGGCCAGCTCACGGTAGCAGCTCAGGCCGGCATAGCCCATACCGATGATGGCAACGTCAACATCGTAGGTCTTGGTGATCTCACTGTCCGGGATGGCTTCCGGGGCGGTGCGCCAGCTGGCAGCCTGCTCAGAAGCTTCCGGGGCAGACACTGCAGTGCCGCCCATGGCCTGTGTGATGCAGTCGTTCATGCACTGCTTCACAGCATCGCTGGTAATGGTTGCACCGGACACGCCGTCGATGGTGCTGTTCTGAGCTTCCAGCAGCTGCTTGATCAGGTCATCCTTTGCGGCCTGACCAATGGAGTCGGTCTCACCGGACAGATCCAGCTGGATGTCGGTAATGGCTGTCTCGCTGAAGGTGGCGGTCATGGTGATATCGCTCATGCCCTTGGCCGTGGCAGTGTAGGTGCCCGGGGTGTACTTTGCAGCGGCAGAAGATGCAGCCGTGCTGCCGGAAGCAGCATTGCAGGCAGCCAGTGCACCGGCGGTGATGCCGCTCATGGCAGCAGCAGAAGCCAGCTTCAGAAAGCTTTTGCGCGAGATCTTTTTCATCTTGGTGATTCCTTTCGTTTTTCTCTTTCTTCTCAATGTGCGGGGTCGTGTGCCCCTTTCGGTTGTTAATTCTATCACAATATCTCGCACTTGAAAAATATTGCTTTCTTCTTATAATCAGAAGTAAAAGTTATAAGCAATTTTTCAAGAGAAAAAGGAGCCGGTCATGACCCTGCAGCAGATGCGATATTTTATTGCGGTGGCACAGAATTTGAGCTTTTCCAAAGCGGCACAGCAGCACTATGTTTCCCAAACGGCGGTCAGCCAGCAAATCAAGCTGCTAGAAGAAGAACTTGAAACCGAGCTGTTTCAGCGCACACGGCACTCGGTGGCGCTTACCAGTGCCGGGCAGGTATTCTACGAGTATGCGGTGCGCATCACCGATCTTGCGGAGGATGCCGCCCGCCGCACCCGCGCCGCTGCCGCCGAGTGCAGCACCCCGCTTGAGATCGGCATGATGAGCGGCATGGAAAATCTGCCCATTCTGGAAAAGCTGCTGCTGTTCAAGGAGCAGCACCCTGCCATTCCGCTGCACTTTCATCTGGTGGATTTTCCCACCCTAAAAAAACGCCTGCAGCAGAAAAAGCTGGACTTTGCCCTGCAGCTGGAGCTGGTCCCGCTGGAGGATACCCCCTCCCTGCTGCGTGCTCAAGTAGGCCAGCTGCGCCAGTACGTAGTGCTCAATCGCCAGAGCCACCTGTCCAGCTATGCGTCCCTGCACCGCAGCCAGCTTGCCAGCGAACAATATTATGTACCCGCCATGGACCGGGAGCTGTGGAACCAGTTTGCGCAGGTCCTCACCCGCCACGGCAGCGACCCGCAGAACATCAAATTTGCGTATTCCATGGAGGAGTTGATGCTGCAGCTGGCTTTCTACGGCGGCTATACCATCCTTGCCGAGCCGGTGCTGGCTCAACTGCCCGCCAACAAAAACCTCACCTTTATCCCGCTGGAAAACGATACCGTTCCCGCTTGGGCCGTGTGGAACCGCGAGAACATCTCGCCCGCCCTCCAACTGCTTCTGCGTGAGCTGGATATTGACCCGTGACCTGCTGCAGAATGCATTGACGATCTTGCGCAAAAGCGCTGCTCTTTTTTCAGAAATTCAGCAAGAAAAGTCTCTCCGGCGCTGCGTGGAGAAATGCAAAGGTCGATCACATGAATCAAAACGATCCTGTCCCGGACGATTTCACTCTTTCGCCGGCCCTTGTGGATGCACTGCCCGCGCTGTTTTTTGCCTGCAACATGGTACTGGTGGCAGGAATTTTGCTTTTATCATGAATATGCAGTGAGCCGGAAGCCTCTGATCTACAGAAGACTCCCGGCTCATTTGCTATGGATTTTTTACGTAGATGCCATTCGAGTCCTTGGTCGAAACAAAAATTCCACGTCATGCGACTTGGGATTTCCTGGCAGCCTATTCTGTTGCTCAAACATCCCACTGGGGTGTTTGTTGCTGTCGCAAACGCAAACCTCCGATAAACAAAAAATGTACCCGAACCCTTTCTCATAAAGAATCGGGTTCGAGTACGAACTGTATGGTGGAGCAATCAGGAGTCAAAACGAACATTTTGGCATCTGGCGAATCCTCACCATCCGGCGGGTCTTCCCCGGTCTCCAGAGGGATCTCAACGCTATTGTCCTTGCCCATAAAGGAAAAGACCAGCTTCAGGCGGTTGTCATCGTAGATGTAGGCTGCGACAAGGAAGTCTTTGAAAAGTTCTGCCTGAACCTCCCGGTCCTGTATATCTTTACTGCGAAGAACGTGGAGTTCGTCAATCAAATCTTCCCGATTGATTTTGACCACATCCCTCTTGGCTGCACTCAACTGGGCGGTCAGCTTTGAGTTCTCAGTCTCCAATTCAACCATCCGGCTGCGGGTGGCCTCTGTGATAATTCCCATCTCGATGGCTTTCAGCATGTTCGAGGTGGCCTTTTTGTTTTCGGCCAGCTGCTGCTCCAACGCCTCGATCTGGAGGTCATTGTCGTGCTTTTCCCAATACTGGACCGTCTGATCTGCCATCCACTCGATAACGTCATCGGTCAAGCAGTACATCTTGATGGCCTGTGCGATGGCGGGCTCGATAACATCCCGGCGGACATTCTTCTTGTTGCAGGCGTGTTCGGTGCGCCGCTTCTGGCAGGTGTAGTAGTAATGCAGCTCTCCGTTTCTACTGGTGCCGGATACGCCCGTCATGTAGCTGCCGCAATGCCCGCAGCGCAGCTTCCCGGTCAACAGGTAATCTTCCGCACCAACGCGGTGCCGGGTTCCAACCGGATTCTTTTTCATCCTCATGGCCTCCTGTACCCTGTACCACAATTCATCACTCACAATGCGAGGAATCCCATCCACAATGCGGACGTTGCCGTAAATGTAGATGCCCTTGTACCGCTCGTTCTGGCAAATGCTCTGGAAACTGCCCTTATTCCACGCAGCCCCCTTGCTGGTCTTGATGCCCTTTGCGTTGAGGTCTCGCGCGATATCCACGAACAGATCCCCGGCGGCAACACGGGTGAAGATTTCCCGGACAACAGCCGCTGCGGGCTCGTCCAGCATGACCTTCCCGTCTGCACCGCGCTTGTACCCCAACGGCTGCCGGCCGTTCGCCATGCACTTGTTGGCGTTGTCGTACAGACCGCGGGTGATGTCCTCTGCCATGTTCTCGCTGTAAAACTGGTTGACATTCATCATGTTCCGCAGTGCAAAACGCCCGGCGGCAGTATCGTCAAAATCTTCCTCAGCGTAAAACACCTTTACGCCGTAATCGTCCAGCTTCGCCTCGTTGACCATGGCTTGCAGCATATTGCGCCCGATGCGGTTGGACTTCCACGCCACGACGGCCTGAAACTTCCCTTTTTCAGCATCCCGCATCATCTGCTGGAAACGAGGCCGGTTATCCGTCTTGCCGCTGATTGCCCTGTCCTCGTATGTACCAACAATGCGCAGTCCAAGCGCAGCCGCGTGCTTCGTACACTCTGCGATCTGCTGCTCGATGCTGACCTCTCTCTGGTTATGCGATGAGTACCGGGCATAGATGACGGCATCGAGGCCAGCAGCAATATTCTTTTTTCTGGCCATCAGCTTTCACCGCCCACTTCAACACGGTAGATGCCATCATTGTCCGCAAACAGAATTTGCTTTCCGTTCCACATTCCAACGGCTTCAAGTTCTGGCATGAGTTCATACCATTGCTGCTCTGAAATGATTGGAATATTCAAGGCATCGGCTCTGTCAATTTTCTTTTGCGCCGGGTCACTACACGCAATCAAAAGACCTGTCTTTTTTGACACACTCGCGTCCGCAGTTAGACCGTACGCCGAAAAAATATCAAGAAAATCCGTTCTATTTCTCAGCATGACTGGATTCCCAGTCACACAAGCACTCTTAAATTCCTGCAAGCGCAATGCGATTTCTTTCAGATTCATAGAGAAACACCCATCAGCTTAACTTCACAGCGGTTCCAAGCAGCATGAAATTGTTGCCCTGCGTGGCAAATTTCAATCCGATAACGGCATCTGCGCCCAACTTGGCCGCCTTTTTCTCCAAATCATCCTGCGCCTGTTTCGTGAAATTGTCGATGGCATTACCCATCATCTTGTTTCCGCCCGGCAGGACGGTCAAAATAACGGATGCAACAATGCCCAGATATTGAGACACATTTTTCCCTTGGATGCTATCAGTTGTAGTCAAAATCATAGTTGTTCCCCCTCGTTTCGGCATTTTTTCACAAACAGCTGAAAATAGCTGCGCGTTCTGCTATAATTTAACCAATCTGCCGACAGTAATCTTCAAGAAAGGAGTACATAGCGATGGACGATGCTAATTTCAAAGCAGCCGTTCAAGAGTCCTTGGCCTTGTTGACTGTCGCAGAGAAAATCAAGCTGCTTCGGGCGCTTAGGAATGAGCAAGAAACTGAATGTAGCTTAACGCCTGCTGCTTCTTCTCAGGAGTAAGACCTGAAACAACTTTCATAATTTCTGCATCGAGCTCGTCCTCAATTTCGGGGACGAGCTTTTTGCTTTCTTCATCATCGAGGACGAGCTCAACGGGCATATCATCAACCTTTACGAGCAGATCGGTCAGGGTCATCCCCATCCCGGCAGCAAGCTGCTTCAATTTTGGGAGGGTTGGAGTGACCGGGAGCTTTGTGCTTGGGTTCTGACCCTTTTCCAGCATTGAGATATATCCGTTGGACAGCCCGCAGGCTGCTGCAAACTGCCGCTGGGAAAGGCTGTGCTCACTCCGGTATTCCATGATTAAATCTTTCAACGTCATGTTCAATCCCTCCGTTTTGTACAATCCATTATACAATTATAGTCGAGATCGTGTCAATGGTTTTTGTGTAATTTCTTGAACAAAAAATGTGCAATTTACTTGACAAACGGAGAGGGATGTTGTACTATGTGTGTGCAACCGATTAAGCAAAATCCGTTGTGAACCGAAGAGATGGGAGGTGAAAATATGGGCTTCAAAATCAAAGAGGTTCGCAAATCCTTAAAGATGAGCCAAGAAGAGCTTGCCGAAAAGAGCGGTGTCAGCCGTGGCACGATTGTCGCTTTGGAGGCTGGCACTGAGCGAGTTACCACTACCAAAACACTGGTTGCACTGGCCGCAGCCATGAACGTGAGCATCGACCAGATTTTTTTTGCCGATGATGTTTAATCGGTTAAACGCACGGAGGACGACATGGACACCACAATTCACATCAACGTGGACGAAATACCGCCGGAGGTCGCAGAGCGAATCGGCTGCGTGTTTCTCGGATTCCACAAGCGCTTCCAGCAGAACCCCGAACTCATGGCTGAGCTGGAAGCCTACCGAGCCACCAAAAAGGCGTCTGAAAGGAAGTGTGCAGAATGACGAATATCCTGATGACCGTGTATGGCATCACCGCAGAGCAGGCGGCAGCCCGGCTCCCGGCGGCACAGTTCGTTTTGACTGCTGCCGTTGCAGCCGTGTTTGTCTGGCTGGACAGCAATGGCGCATTGGACGGCGTAGGCCGCTGGATTGGTCGGACGCTCCGGGAGGTGCTGGATGATGTATCCGAGGACTGATGCGGAGGCTGGCTATCCTGACCCTCCTGTGTGCCCCATCTGCCACCAGCGGTGCGATACCATCTATCGCGCCGATGATGGAACAATCGTAGGCTGCGACCGCTGCATAGAGGCCGCAGACGCATGGGAAGTCAACGAGTGCTTCCCGGAAAAGGAGTAACCCTATGAAATATGGAAGAAGTTTGCAGGAATTGGCGATTGAACTTGATCGGCAAGCCAAGGTCAAAAAGGACTACGTTGCCACGGCGGGTGCTATGCAGATGACCGCCGTCAACGAGAACTTTGACCTCGTGATTGGCAACACCCCATTCCAGCTGAATGAGAATGCTCACCGTCAGCTGGGATTGCAGTTGAAAATCCCGGCTCCCTACTACGAGCGGATGCGGGCAGAGAACCCCGGCTTGCTGATGGCAAACGTCAATGGCTGGTTCCAGCAGTCCCCGGACACCCGCCGCATGGTTCGTACCCTTGACGGCACCGCCCGCGCCATTCTCTCCGACCGTTACCGCCGCATCGACAATTACGAGGTCGCCCAGACGGTCCTGCCGATTATCTCTGAAATGCAGGGTGCCCGCATTGAGAGTTGTGAACTGACCGATACCCGCATGTACATCAAGGTTGTCAACGAGCGCATCCAGACCGAGGTAGTGCCGGGGGACATTGTTCAGGCCGGCATCCTGATTTCCAATTCTGAGGTCGGCATGGGCAGCGTGTCCGTGAAGCCGCTGATTTACCGGCTTGTCTGCACCAATGGCATGGTGGCGGATGTGGGCGTTGGTAAACGCCACGTTGGCCGCATCAATGAAAGCGTGGATGGTGATTTCGGGATTTTTCGGGATGAGACCATCGAAGCCGATGACCGGGCGTTCCTGATGAAGATTGAGGACACCGTCCGGGCAGCGGTCGATGAAGCCCGGTTCAATGCGTTGGTGCAGAAACTCCGGGATGCCAAGGAAGCGCCCATTCTCCCGGCGGCGGCTCCCAAGGTAGTTGAGCTTGCGGCCAAGGAGTTCAACATCCGCCAGAGTGAGAGCGAGGGCATTCTGGGACATCTTATCGCGGGCGGTGACCTTTCCCTCTATGGTCTGGCAAATGCTGTTACCCGGCATGCGCAGGATGTACAAAGCTATGATCGCAGCACTGAATTGGAGGCCACTGGCTACAAGATTATCACCATGCAGCCCGCGCTGTTGAAGCGTTGGAACGAGGAGGTGATTTTTTGAAAGTAAGAGGCAAAAAGCTGACCCGCAAGCAAAAAGAAGCCCTTTCCGCTGCTGGCTGGGACTGCACCGCATATCTTTGGGTTCGGGACATTCCGAACGGCATGGTGCTCCTGAATAAGGACACCGGGAAGACCATCATTTTTGGAAAGTAAAAGGAGGACCACATGGAACAGAATACCTCGTTGCAGGTCATCGAACTGCAGCAGCTTCCGGTTATCGTTGAACGGCTGCATAGCGTAAAGGCTGACATTGAGCAGCGCACAACCGAAGCTCTCTCACTGGTTTGCACCGAGCAGACCTATAAAAGCGTCAAGGATGCCCGCGCACAGTTGACGAAGGAATTTAAGGAGTACGAAGCCCAGCGCATTGCGGTCAAGAACAAAATCCTCGAACCCTATGAGGCTTTTGAACAGGTCTACCGGGAGTGCATAACAGAGCCGTTCCAGAAAGCAGATGCCGAGTTGAAGCAGAAGATCACAGATGTAACCTCCGGCATTGTAGCCCAAAAGACAGATGCCGTTATGGGCTACTACGATGAACTGGTGAAAGCTGCCGACATTGACTGGATGGATGATCTGAACTACCGCCCGAAAGTCAATATGAGCGACAGCCTGACTTCCTTAAAAAAACAGGCAAAGGCATTTGTGGATGGCATCGTAGCTGATATTGCAGCTATCACGGCAATGGAAAACTCTGCTGAAATTATGGTGGAGTACCGAAAAAATCTCGATTTGCCCGGTGCGATTAAGACGGTGGACAATCGTCACAAGGCTCTGGAGGAACAGCGGCGGCGGGAAGAAGAACGCCGTATCAGGCAGGCAGAACGTGAAGCTGCGGCAGAAAAAGTTCGCGCCGCAGCTGCAGCAGCAGCCCAGACGCAGCCTGAACCGGCGCAGGAAATTTCAGTAGACCCGGAAATGCCCGTGCAGCCCGATGTCGAACCGGCCTTGCAGCCCAAACCGGAGCCCATTCTGATGACCCGCTTCTACGCAAAAGGCACTAAGGCGCAGCTTATCGGTCTGAAAAATTATCTTGAAAAGGAAGGTATTGAATATGGCAACGTATAACAACCAGCTGCAAGCGCAGCAGAAGCCTAAGTTCTCTGTGGCGATAACCACTAAGGGCTATCAGTCTTTGATTGCCAACACCCTGCGCGACCCCGCCCGCGTTCGCCGCTTTACGGCAAGCATCACCTCGGCAGTCGCGGTCAATCCGGCTTTGCAGGAGTGCGATGCCGGCACGATTCTGGCAGGTGCCCTGCTGGGCGAAAGCCTGAACCTCAGCCCGTCCCCTCAGCTGGGGCAGTACTACCTCGTGCCTTTCAAGCAGAAAGCCAAGTATGACCGCAACAACAGGCTGATCCGCCCGGAGAGTGTCACGGCACAGTTTGTTCTGGGCTATAAGGGCTACATCCAGCTGGCGCTGAGAAGCGGCCAGTATGCGGATCTCGATGTTACCGAGATTAAGCAGGGCGAGTATCTTGGCAAAGATTCGATGACCGGCAAACCCAAGTTCCAGTTCATCGAGGACGATGATCAGCGAGATGCGCTGCCTACCGTTGGCTACATGGCTTACTTTGAGTACATGAACGGTTTCCGCAAGGTGCTGTACTGGTCCAAGGAAAAAATGATGAACCACGCAGATACCTACTCCAAGGCGTTCAGTCGGCAGAAGTACGAGGAATTGCTGGCTGGCAAAATCCCGGAGAGCGAAATGTGGAAGTATTCGTCCTTTTGGTATAAGTCGTTCGATGACATGGCAAAGAAAACCATGCTTCGACAGCTTATTTCTCGCTGGGGTGTTATGAGCATCGAAATGACCAAGGCTTTGGAAAGCGATAATGCCGTGGCAGCGGTAGCAGATAATGGCGAAATCCTTACTACGCAGGAGGTCGTGTCTGACGCACAGGAGCAGCCAGAACTTCATACTGGAAAGCCCGAAGTGGACGCAGGGCAGGCCTTGCCGCACGGTGATATTTCGCAGGGCGAGCCCACTGCCGTCGAAGAGGTTGTTGACCTCAGCTCGTTATGATCGGCTACAACATCATCGCAACAGGCAGCAAGGGAAACGCCGTGGTGATTGAGCATGAGATTCTGATTGACTGTGGTGTTCCGTTCAAGGCTTTGGCCGCAGAATGGAAAACTCTGAAGCTGGTTCTCTTGACCCACATCCACTGTGACCACTTCCAGCCGTCAACGCTTCGACTACTGGCATCCAATCGCCCAACACTGCGATTCGCCTGCTGCGACTGGTTGTGCAAACCGCTGGTAGATGCAGGGGTGCCAATTTCCCAGATTGATGTTTTGACACCGGGAACTATGTACGGTTACGGCATCTGCAATGTCATTCCGAACATGGTGAAGCACAATGTTCCGAACTGCGGATGGAAGGTCTGGCTCCCCGCCGGAAAGCTGTTCTACTGCACCGACATGAACAATCTGAACGGTATAGCTGCTCCGAACTATGACCTCTACATGGTCGAAGCCAACTACGAGGACGAGGAGATTCAGGCGAAAATCGCCGAAAAAAAGCTGACTGGTGAGTATATCTACGAAAAACGTGTCTTGCGTGACCACATGAGCGTGGCAAAAATCAATGATTGGCTCTATGCCAACATGGGAGCAAACAGCGCGTACATCTATATGCACTGCCATCAGGACAAGGAGGATACCACATGACCGGGCGGCTGGTGGACATGGCTTTTACCCTCGGTGGAAAACAGCGTGTCACGTTGGAACTCAACGGCGACTTCCGGGAAATCTGGGACAAGCTGCATCTGGAGCCGATTCTGGATGTGGAAGTCAAAAAGCACAGGGAAAAGCGCAGCCACAGTGCAAACGCCTACTTCCATGTTCTGGTCAACAAGATCGCCGCCGAAACTGGCGAATCGGACGACCTTGTGAAAGAGCGACTGGTTGTGGCCTACGGCACGGTTGCGAGAGATAAGGATGGCTGCACCGTGGGCTTCAAACTTCCGGCCAGCGTGGATGTTCACGACCTCTACGAATACACCCGCTGCTTTGATGTGCGGGAAGAGGACGGAAAATTGTTCAACTGCTACTTGGTTTACAAGGACACCCGCAAGATGGACACGAAAGAATTTTCACACCTGATTGACGGTGCGATTGATGAAGCCAAGGCTCTGGGTATCGAGACGGATACCCCGGAGCAGTTGGCCCGGTACAAGGAGGAATGGTCACGATGAAAGGCCGAATCGTCATCTGCGACTACTGCGGAACGCCCGCAGACTTCGTAGACAGTTCGGTGGTTTACCACGGCCACAGCTTCGGCATGATTTACCTCTGCCCTCGCTGCGGTGCCTATGTCGGCGTACACAAGGGGTCTGACAAACCCCTTGGCCGCTTGGCAAACTCGGAGTTGCGCAACTGGAAAAAGGCAGCTCATGCAGCATTTGACCCGCTCTGGAAATACGGTCCCTACCGTGGCCGCCGGAATGAGGCCTACCGCTGGCTGTCCGAGAAGATGGGCACCCCGATTGAATTTACGCATATTGGAATGTTCGATGTGGACCAGTGCCGCAAAGTGGTTCGCATCATGCGAGAAGAAAGGAACCAGTTATGGAAGCTTTGAACGTTCAGACCATCGCTATCCCGGTTGAGGAGTACAAGGACTTGCTTCGGGCACAGACCGAGCTCGCCATCATCTACCAGAAGAACGCAAACGGTGATGCTTACGGCACTGGCACTTTCGTGCAGGAGATGCGGAACGCATTTTGCAACGTCAGGCAGGAGGATGCGCATGCTGAATAATTGCATATTTCAGGGCCGCTTCGCTGCCGATCCTGAAATGCGGACCACACAGAGCGGCCTGACAGTCGCCAGCTTTCGCATGGCCGTTGACCGGGACAATGTCGGTCAGGATGGCCGGCGGGCTACCGATTGGCTGAATTTCGTGGCATGGCGTAAAACGGCAGAGTTCGTTTGCCAGTATTTCCGCAAGGGCAGCACGGCTCTTGTGGAGTGCCAGTGCCAGACCCGCTCCTACGAGGACAAGAATGGCCAGAAACGCACCGCCACCGAGTTTGTGGTCCAGAAGATTCACTTTTGCGGCCCCAAGACGGAGCAGCGAGTGGATGATGGCGGTGAGGCACCGCCGCCTGGCTATCAGCAGCCGCAGCAGATGGGCTTCAACACCCAGAACCAGCGGCAGCAGTGGCAGAGCGCAGAAGCTGCTCCAGAAGCTGTACAGCCCAGTTACTCGCAGGGTAATGCCGATGATTTCTCCGAAATCAACGACACGGACGACTTGCCGTTCTAAGGAGGTCTGATAATGGCAACTGGCAAGAGGTTTTACTGGATAAAACTCAAAGATAGCTTCATGTCCTCGGACGAGATTGACTATCTTATGAGCCAGCCGGACGGTGCCAATCACGTTGTTCTCTATCAGATGTTATGTCTCAAGACCATCAACACGGGCGGTTGTCTGGTTTCTCAAATCGGAGAGATGCTCATTCCTTACGATGCTGAAAAAATTCAGCGGGAATGCAAATGGTTCCCTCTGTCAACTGTTCGTGTGGCCTTGAGCGTCTATAAACAGATTGGCCTGATTTTTGAAAGTCCTGACGGGATACTGACTATCTCCAACTATTCAGATATTGTTGGAAGCGAAACGGATTATTCGGCGCAAAAACGTCTCCAACGTGAGAATCGGCGCAGACAAATCCCCGTTAAAGGTGCAGACAACAACGAGGACAACAATGTGGACAATGTCCATACAGAGAAAGAGATAGAGAAAGATAAAGATAAAGAGATAGAGAACAGAGTAAGAGTAAGAGATAACGGTAGTCCAGCTGTAGATGCCGGACTGGCGGAGATCATCGGCTCTTACGAGGAGAACATCGGCAGCTTTCCCCCGGCTGCAAAGGATGCCCTGATAGGCTGGCGGGAGGTTTTCGCGGATGACCTCATTCTGCTGGCTATCAAAAAGGCTGCTCTGTCCGGCGTTCGCAAGTGGAACTACATCAACGGCATTTTGAAGGCATGGAAAAACGAGGGCGTGAAAACCCTTGGTGATGTGCAAGCCCGCGACCAGCGGCGCAAGCCCCCGGCGGGTCAGCAGCCCAAGCGTTCCGCTGCCGATGACTACGATGAAATTTTCGGAGAACTTTTAGGAGGCTCAACATGACAGATAAAAAGCTGCTTGAGCTGCTGGTGGTAATTGATAACCACTATGGCCGGATCCGCAGCAAGGATGAGCGCAGGGCTGACACGCAAATCTACATCCGGGCGTTTGGCACCATCCCGGACGAGATTGTGGAAAAGGCTCTGTATACGGCCTTTACACAGTGCAGATTCCAGAACCAGCTGATTGTGGACTGGTGCGCTGAAATCAAAAAGCTGCTGTCTGCCCAGCAGCCCTCGGCAAATGACCTTTGGACGCAGGCTGCGGCAGCTGCCCGGAAAATCGAGGCAAATCTGTACTACCAGACCCACGGCGGCTTCATTGCCCCCGATGGGCGCAAGCTGAAAGGCGAAGATTTCAAAAAGGAAAACGCGAAAATCTTCGCCGCCCTCCCGATGGTGGTGCAGCGGTGGGCTGGCTCCCCGGCAGACCTGTCAGAGATTTTCAGCAGCCGCAGCAGCGCGGATCTGCGCCAGTTCGTCCGTCCGGGCTTTGACCGGGCTGTGCAGGATGCCCCGGTTGAGAGTTTGCAGCCCCCGGCTCTGCCCGGCGGGACAGCCCCGGCACAGATTGGAGGTGGCACGGCATGAGGTCGAAAAGACCATCCCGCAGCCTGATCGTGTGCGTTTCGTGTGCGATGGTTGGCTGCATCCTCACAAGCACGGCCTACTCCCGGCGGGTGAACGATCTGGAAACCGAGCGGGATATCTACGCCAGCAAGTCATCCAACTGGGAGCGCATGGCCGGAGAACGTGATGAAACCATTGACCAACTCCAAACCGAGGTAGACAAGCTGACCGCAGAACTGAACGCCCAGACCGATTTGACCCTTACATACGCCGGGGCGTTCAGCTGCACAGCCTATTGTTCCGAGGAATACGCCCACATCTGTGGCGAGGGGCACGGCATCACATCCAGCGGCGCGAAGGTGCAGCCGGGTGTGACCGTAGCTGCTGACACCAGCGTTCTGCCATACGGCACAGTGGTCTATATCGAGGGCGTAGGCCTCCGGGTCGTTCAGGACACTGGCGGCGCGGTAAAAGGTAACAAGATAGATGTGGCGGTAAACACCCATGCAGAGGCTCTAAGCTGGTCTGGATGGGGCTCCCGCCGGGTCTGGATTATTTCGGGAGGTATTGAACCGTGAAAAAGCCGTTTGAGACCGAAATGGACGACACCAGACAGGCGGTCGGACAAATCGTGGGTTTGTGCACCACCATTGCGCTGCATCAGGAGTTCGGTGTCGGCAAGACCAGACTGGAGCGCATTAAAGCTAGAATTGACGAGTTGGAGAACCAGAACACCGAAGTCATTATGACCCCGGATGCCTACGGCAGACCCTCCAAGGACAAGGCTGAGGCCATCCGAGAAAGCTGGTTGGCTGGATATGTTTCTTCCGACTACCGAATCCCGATGGTGAGATTGCCTCGTGGACGCAAAGAGCAGCAGTACCGCATTGCTGGCGACAGGGCTGCCAAAATTGCTTGGCAGGTTTACGCCAAGGCGGTTATTGATGTGCTGCACTATGGTCCAGACCGCTTGGAACGGCTGCGCAAGGAAAGCCATGCCAACTATGAGCAGCTGAACAAGTGGGGGCATGAGGATGGTCTGGACGTTGCGATGGAAAAGCTGCGCCGCTGCGCTGCGGAGGCTATGCAAGCCCCGGAAATGGAAGTTTCTGATATTGATGGCAGCAAGGACGCTGCGGAAGTGGACAAGGAGTTCCGTAAGCAGCAGCTGAATTTCATCAAGCGTGTCCGGGCACAGACCCTTGGGCGTATCGCAGCTACTACGCAGCCCGTCAATGTACTGGCCGAGCAGGGTGTGCAGGACAAGGTTCAGCAGATTATGCAGCAGGTTTCCCAGCAGTCTTTTGAGCGTAGGAGGAGACGTTGATATGGCACAAAATGAATACGGCGAGAAGCTGGACAGCAATGGCTATGCGCCCAGCATCCTCAGCAAGAGCACCACCTGTCTGATTTGCGGGCGGTATCGCACCGCCCGGCACGAAGTCTTTTTCGGACCGTACCGGGATAAGAGCAAGCGGCTTGGCCTGTGGGCAAACCTCTGCCCTTGGTGCCACCAGAACGGCGTGACTGCCGTACATACAAATAGAGAGGCCGATCTCCGCTTAAAAAAGTGGGCGCAGAAAAAGGCCATGGAGTATTACGGCTGGCCAGAGGCGCGGTTCATCCAAGAGTTTGGGAGGTCGTACCTGTGAGTACCTGTCCGATTATCGCTATCGACCCCGGCAACACCCAGTCTGGCTACTGCGTGATTGATCGCAATACCCTGCGCCCTCTGGAATTCGGAAAAATCGACAATGCAGAGCTGCTGCAAAAGCTTTCCTCTGCCGGGGCGCAGGGCTGGCGGTGGGCGGTCATCGAGATGGTGGCCTCCTACGGAATGTCGGTTGGTCGGGACGTTTTCGACACTACGGTCTGGATCGGCCGCTTTTACCAAGTTCTTTCCGACCAATGCCCGGTGCGAATGCTGTGCCGCATCGAGGAGAAAAAGCACATTTGCCACGACAGCAGAGCCAACGATACCGCCATCCGGCGGGCGTTGATTGACCGATTTGCAGTCCATGACCTGAAAAACGGCAAGGGCACAAAGAAAAAGCCGGATTTCTTCTATGGCTTTAAGGCCGATGTGTGGGCAGCCTACGCACTTGGCCTGACCGCCATCGAGAACCGGGAGAACGACTACAAATTTTCGACTACTTAAAAGCTACTTGAAAGGAGCTTCATCATGGATAATTCTCTGTCTGAATCCGCACGTTTCGCGGTCTACCGTGAAAAACTCAAGGGCATCTGCGAGGCCAACAACCTGAGTTATGTGTTCATCAAGAACGCATACCCCATCAAGCTGGTTATCCGTCCGTTGGGCGGCGTTGGTGAACAGATGTCGATGCTGGAGGAGGCATCCGAGGACAACTACATCTCGCCGGGTGCATCCATCCTGTTCACCGTCAAGGATGGGAACCTGACCTACCGCATGAGCAAGACGTTCACCATCTCCGACACCCTGTTCAACAAAATCAAGAACATCTTCAAGAACATGCACTACCTCTGGCTCCAGTTCTTCTTCCGGGATTTGGTCGAGGGTGGAAAGCTGGCAGCTCTCGGCTACAAAATGCCGGATATTCCGGAATCCGGTGGGCAGCAGGATGCGCCCCGGGAAAATGAGCCTGATTCTTCGAATCTCCCCGGGGAGGCCGAACCGCTGGAAGAAGTTGATGCCGAGGAACTGGACGATGCGGAGGAACCCGCAGCCGATGAACTGACCAAGGCCACCGAGATTGCCCGGCAGAACGGCGGCGTTACGCAGGCCATGCTGGAGCAGCAGATGGGCGTAACCGCAGAAAGGGCCATTGCGCTGCTGGATAATATGGAATCCGCTGGTGTGATTGATTTCTCCAACGGCCACTATACCATCGCCGCTGCTGACAGCGAGGAGGAGTAACCTATGGCAAAGGCAGCAGTGACCCACAGCATCCGGGATGACCACCAGAAGAACTTCCTCAAAATCTTCAATAGCCTGACTGGAAAGCACAGCCGCTGGGAGATTTGGGAGGACTTCGTCACCCTGACGGCCATCGAGATCTCGAACAGCACGGACAAGGTAAATGCCCCAGAGCGCACCAAGATGTATCAGACCATCGTTTCCAAATACTCCGCCAAGGAGCGGGAGGGCATGGCTGAAATGCTGGGCGAGGTAATCATGGGTATGGAGCAGAATCCTGACCAAGACTTCCTCGGTTCGCTGTACATGATGTGCGAGTTGGGCAACTCGCACGCCGGGCAGTTCTTCACTCCCTACGATGTGTGCCGCTGCATGGACGAGATTACGTTCGACCCGAAGCTGCACCCGGACATGGAGGGATTCATCTCGGTATCTGACCCGGCCTGTGGTGCTGGGGCCACGCTGCTTGCCTTTTTGAACGTCTGCAAAAGACGGAATATCTGCTACCACAACAAAGTCCTTGTCATTGCCCAAGACATTGACTTCATCGTTGGGCTGATGTGCTACATCCAGTGCAGCTTCATGGGCTGCGCTGGATATGTAGTCATCGGTGACACACTCGTGAACCCAGCAACGGCCTACGACAGCCGCGGATTGCTGCCCGCAGGACCGCAAAACCGCATCTGGTATATGCCGCTTTTCTCAACCGATGTGTGGTATATGCGCCGCCAGATAGCGCAGATGAACCTGCTGTTTGAACCGAAAGGCGAACCGGCAAAAATCGAAAAAACCGATATTAAACCCGCAAATTTGCAAAAATCTATCAAAAATGAGCCTAAAGCCCCGGAAAACGAGCCCCTTAACGAAACCAAAACCGGGCAGCTCACGTTTTTCTAACCCGAAATAAGAAAGGAGTATCCCTATGGCAGACATTACTTACATCCCTATCCGGCAGTTGTACCCTCACCCCGATAACCCCCGCAAGGAACTGGGCGACCTGTCCGAACTTGCCGCCAGCATCAAGGAAAACGGCGTGTACCAGAACTTGACCGTAATCCCCGGCCACTACCTCAACAGCCGGGAGTACATCGCAAAGTGCGTTGACGAGGGCGGGGATACAGCCGCAGCAGCGGCAGCATGGACACCCAAGGCTGTGTGGTCCAGTGAGGACTACACCATCATCATCGGCCACCGCCGAGCAGCAGCAGCGCAGCAGGCAGGACTGTACGAACTGCCCTGCGCCATCGTGGAGATGGACGAGCGGGAGCAGATGCAGACCATGATGATTGAGAATATGCAGCGGTCAGACCTCACCGTCTACGAACAGGCGCAGGGCTTCCAGATGATGATGGACTTCGGGCAGACAGTGGAGCAGATCTCCGACAAGTCGGGGTTCTCCCAGTCAACTATCCGGCGGCGCATCAAGCTGCTGGAACTGAACCGCGACAGCTTCAAAAAGGCAGAGCAGCGTGGCGCAACCCTTTCCGATTTTGTTGAACTCAACAAAATCGAAGATCTGGATGCCCGGAACAAGGTGTTGGAAACCCTCGGCACAGCTAATTTTAACCGTGAGATGCAGAACGCCTTGTCTGACCAGAAATACCAGCACAGAAAGGCTGAATGGATTGAGCAGCTTCGCCAATTTGCAGTGGAAAATCCTGATGCCAATTACAGCACTCACGCGCACGTTGCTGGGTACGGATATTGGAACACTAGCAAGGACGTTGAAGTGCCGGACGATGCCGATAGCGTAGCGTACTGCTACAAGGTCAGCCAAAACCAGATTGACCTCTACAAAGAGCGTGATTTGGGAAAAGAGAATGCGGAAACGGCTAAGCGAGAGGAAAAGCGGCAGCAGGAACAGCTCTATAAGGACCAACTTTCCGCCCTCACAAACTATATGTTTGAACTGCGCCGGGACTTTGTGACGCAGCTTTCCACGGCAGAGTGCAAAAAGCATCTGGGCGAAATCGTCCGCTTTGCCGTGGATGCGTTCGATTCAAATTACGATGGCGAGTTGACAATCAAGCTGCTGGGCATTGCTCCACCGGAAACGGACAGCATTGACCTGCTTGATTATCTGGAAAGCGTTTCGGTGTTCAACGACCGGCCGGAAAAGGCACTGCTCTCCTTGGCCTATTCGGCCGCTGACGATGGCAGCAACGGATACTGGGGCTGGGTCTGGAAACCCGACTGCCAGAGCGGCGGGTACGGCTGGGAGGAAAATGGCAGTCTCGACGCTATTTACACTCTGCTGGTAGCTTTGGGCTATGAAATGTCTGACGAAGAAAAGGCGTTACAGAACGGAACCCATGCCATCTTTTCCACCAATGCCCCTAAAAAGGCAGATGTGCCCTGCGAACGTTGCAAGGCGGCACATCCCGGATGCGACAAGTGCTGCAAGACCTGTGATGACCACTGCAATGCATCCCAGCTGTGCAGAAAGGAGTATGGCGAATGACCGACCTTGTAAAGTGTGACCGCTGCGGCACACCGTTCAGCATCCAGACAGCCGGCATCCGCAGTACATGGAGCGGCGATTACATGGTGCAGTATTTCACCTGCCCCGGCTGTCACCATCGCTACCAGATTCTGACCACGGACACTGAACTGCGCCAGACCGTTGAACGGCACAAGAAAATTGCCGCAAAAATCCGTATGGGGCAGAGCAAGCATTTCCGGCCGGGAACGCTGAAAAAGTATCAGGCTGAAATGGAAAAGCTGGAGGCCGAGCAGAAAAAGCGGCGAGATGAACTGCTGGACAAGGGCGACGAGATCCTTGCCCGGCTGGGAGAGGAGTAAACCATGGATGACCTGAAAGAATACGCTGACCGCCTCAAGTTTGAAATCATGGCGGCTGACTTTCTGACCACCGAAGACCGAGAAATGGTCTTTGACCTCATCGAGAAAGTGCTGGGTGATGACAATGCCTGATCAGATCTTCATCAACATTGCGCTGCTGGCCGTGGGCGTGGCTATCGGTGCCCTGCTGGGCGAAACCAGCCGGCAGCAGCATGACCGCCAGCTGTTCCGGGAGTACATCAACTTTATGACTGAATCGGAACACAACAATGAGTTGCTGTTCCGGGAAGTAATTCGGTTTCAGACCGAGAAAGGAACCAACTATGAGAAAGAGTAATCACCCGCCGGAGCCCGGCGCACGGGGGCTGCTGCGCCTGTGCTGCCCCTGCTGCGGCAAGGAGTTCGGTACATACCTCCACGTTCCGCAGATGTCCCTCGGCTGTCGCTGCGGCGCTACGATCTCGCTGGAGAGTGGCCTTGCGCCGTATGAGTTCCAATGCAGCTGTTGCGAGTTCCACGCCAAGGGCAAGACCAACATTGCGGAACAGGAATTTACAGTGCCCTGCAAGTGCGGCAACCCCATCACGCTGCGCTGGAACAAGGACACACGGAGGTACACAGAATGAACTGGGCAATTGTAATTCCTGTCGGCATCGGCATCGCGGTGCTGCTGTCCATCGCGCTTATCGCAATCGATGTTTCCGGGCAGATCAGCCGGAAGGAAGAAGCCGACGAGGTGGAATTCTACTTCGCCAAGGAGTTTGCGCAGACAACGCCGTCTTCTCATATTCCACCGTATCAGGATGTTTCCAAGATGCTCTACAACCGGGAGCCATTCTGCACTGGCTGCTCCGAATATGGTCGCTGCATTCAGGCACGAATGCGGTACATTCATGGCCTCAAGCATAGCGAGTATCCGTGGATCTGCCTGAAGAAGGAGGAACTAAAATGACGTTGGAAGAAGCACTGCGCTTTATCGACCCGGAAACCGACATGGACGCTCTGGCAGAGGTCGAGTATTACGGTGGGTTCAAGGGTAAGGAACAGACTGCTCAAAAGCTGAAAGAAGCGTCCCGCATGGTCGTTGACTTTATTCGCCGCGTATCGTGGCACGATGCCAAAACCCCGCCGCCTGTCCACGATGAAAGCTGGGAGAATGCGGGAGAAAAGCACTGCTGCATCATGAGCGAACTTGTGTGGGTTTGCTGCGAAAGCCGGAACACCATGAAGGGCTGGATTGAAAACGGCAAGTGGTACATCGAGGATGGCCGCCCAGCGGCAGATACGCCCTATGGTGCTGTGAAGTTCTGGGCTCCGCTGCTGGAGCCGCCGGAGGTGGTAAAATGAGCAAGGCTGTTCTTATCAGTATCCAGCCTGACTGGTGCAAGAAGATTCTCAGTGGCGAAAAGACCGTTGAAGTGCGCAAGACCCGCCCGAAGCTGGAAACGCCGTTTACGGCGTACATCTACTGCACAAAAGCTCCGCAGCACCTCATCACCATTTTCAAGGATGGCGAAGAAACGGTGGACGGAGAAATCCACCACGGAAAGCCTGTATTTTTGAAGTGTGATAAGTACCTGCCGGATAGTGTTCGTGATAAGACCCAGATGGTTATTGGGGAGTTTACCTGTGATGACATCCGGCGCATCGGCCCAGAGCTCTGCGTCGTCAAAGAGGATATCGAATCTGCAATTGCTGGAAGCTGTCTCACAGTACCGCAAGTCAAAGACTATGCCGGATGGAAGTCCGGGATGAGTTATGCAGACTTGAAAGACTTGTATGGATGGCACATCTCAGACCTCAAGATTTACGATAAGCCAAGAAATCTTGACGAGTTTTCACGATTTGGCTTTTTTGGAATGGGCAGATCAAATTGTGTTTGCGGAAATTGGCGTTGTGAAAACTATGAACCGTCTTATCACTACATGATTCCACCGACTTGCAAAATTGAAGGGTGCTCTATTTATCGCTCGCCCCAAAGCTGGTGCTATGTGCAGGAAATGGAGGTTGCCGATGGTAAAGCCTGAACCATGGGAAAATCCGATGCTGGATACCATGTGGAGCTTTATGCAGATGGGCGGGCTGAAAGCCAACTACCCGGCTCTCAAAGAGGCCTGCATGGAACTGCGTCAGATGCTGATGCAGAAGACCGCCGGGCAGCGCAAGGACAGGCCGAAAGACCTGTCATGGGAAAACCTTGAACGGGTCAAGGTGACAATCATCTGCGAGGCAATGGCGTTGGTGTTTTCCGGCGAATATGAGGAAAAAGAAAGTGGGAAGTAACGTGAACATCGAAATCCGCCGTGTTCTCGATTCCATTCAAGATGAATTCCTGAATCGGCATTATGAAAATAATTACTTAACCGATAAAGGCTTCGACCATCTTAAATTACAGATAAAACAACACATTTGTGCTGTGTATGGTATAAGCCCGGAACTAATAGATGTTTCAGTCATCAAAATAGATCATAGCGGTTATCAATTCGTGATTAAGAGAATGGTGCCGACGTTGAATATTGACGTTGACATTAAGGAGGAAAAATGAAGTATCGCATTGAAATCTCCGAAGAATCCCTCCGAATCATCGGTCTGGCTGTGGAGGAATATATGCGGATCCGCATGGGCCAGTTTGAAACCCTTTCCGAAGACCTCGTTTATGAGGGAAAAGACCGCGGCAAGCTGTATGAGGACCAGTACAAGTTCGGCGTGTACAATGAGCGCAGCCGGAGCGTCGAGAAAATGTTCAATCTGGGCTACCAGATGGCATTTCCGCCGTTCGGCAACCGGGAGCGGCAGCACGATTCGTGGGGAACGTGCATTGACCTCGTCCACGCCATCGAGCATCAGCAGTGGCTTGATGCGCCAGAGGGAAAAAAAGAGGCACCCGGCACCACATATCGCTCCCACGGGCCTGTTCCGCTGGGCAGAGAGCCGTACCCGAAAATCGAGAAGGTGGAAGAATGAACTGCCTGTCTTGTGAGAACTACATACCACTCGACCCACCTATCCAGCGCACTGATTCAAACGGTCAGACCTATGAGGTGCCGGGATTGTGCAAAATTGGAGCGGACCACATAATTTCTGGGTTTCCTGTCTATCTTCCAACGGCAAAATGTGATAAAATAACAGAAGCACCGTTGCAAAACGGCAGCTGAATTATGACGGAGGTAGGCTGTGACACTACAGGAATTGTCCAAGTATTATGACATTCAGATGACCCTCGAAAAAGACCGTGAGGCCTTGGAGAATCTTCGGCAGAAAATCAATCCTGCCTCCCCACAGCTGACGGGTATGCCACATACGCCCGGTGTTCGGGACAAGGTGGCGGATCTGGCTGTGGAACTGGCTGACATGGATGAACGTGTCCGCTGGTTGGAGGAACAGGCAGCGGAAGAAAAGCCCAAGGTCGAGGCGTACTGCAAGAGCATCATGGATGCCCGGCTTTATCTGATTTTCCGGCTGCGGTTTGTCCGCTGCTACTCGTGGGCAGAAGTTGCCGGAGCACTCGGAAAGTGCTACACGGAAGCCGGGGTCAGCCGGATGGCCTACAACTACCTCGAATCACATTGACCGATAAGCCCTGCATTTGCGGGGCTTTTTATTTTTGCCCGAAAACTCAAATTCAACCTCAAATTTTCATAAAATACGGCCAAATATAGAAATGAGTTTTACATTTTGGCTGCCAAAAGTTAAATTCAAACTGAAAATATCAAAAATCAATGCAGATTGTTTCACACGGTGATGGACGGTGTAGGACGGTTTCACACGGCGTGTAATGCCGTGCAATAAACAAGAACGACCAGCAACGAAGAAGAACGGAAATCAACGAGCAGCAACGACCAGCAACGCTTTGATATGGATTCAGATGACAACGGATGCTCCCGGTGATATGATTAGAATGCAAAATCCGAATCAAGCCAAGCGGTGCCTGCCAGAAATGGCGGGTGCCGCTATTTTTATACCTGAAAGGAGGATTCCGAGCCGCACGCTGCTCTCCTTTGCGTGTGGCATTACCGCAGCACCCCGAAAAGCTGAGGTGCTGCAAGCTGGACATTTCGCCGTGTCCAGCCGAAAAGAAGGAGATTTTTCCATGTATCAGAAAATCAAGGCGAAATTCAAGGCAAGTCCCACTATTTTCTACGCCTGCTCCATCGTTGCATCGTGGGCAGGAGTAGGCAGCTTGATGAACTTCCGCACCATTGCATTGCGATACGGAGCAGTTCCGGCAATCATCTGGGCAGTGTTCAATTCACTGGCATGTATCACGTTCGGTTTGTTCGCTGACCGTGTTCCGTCCATTCGGCGCATCATGCAGAGCAAGGTGATGTTCTACTTCATCGGTCTGCTGACGCTGTTTCAGACGTGGACTCAGATGAGCGGCATCTACGAGATCTTTGGCGATACACCCATTGGAACCAAGGGCGGCATGATTATCGTGTACGTCACCTGTGTGGCGTTCCTGATTGTGTTGCTCAAAGATGGCATGATTCGCAACGTGCTATCCGATGGCTTTTCATGGGTGGTCGTTTATGGCCTGCTGGCCGTAGTAGTGGCTGCTGCTATGGTGTACACTGGCGGCACGTTCACCGTCATCGACCCCGGTGTAAACGCCGCTGGCATTAAGGCTGGCGTGTACAACGGCTTACTTCTGCTGCCCGGCCCATTTGCTTGCCCGTATTACTATTCGCTGTTTGAGTACAACGATGAAAATGCGGACGGCACCAAGCGCGGCAACATGAAAAATGCCTTCGTGCTGGCGGGCGTGATGTTTGGCATCTACATGGTGCTGGCTGCGCTGCTCACGTGGGTGCGCTTCAGCCCGGTGCTGAACGTAATGAAAGCTATTTTGATTACGGTCATCGCCATTTCCTCGCTGTCTACCTATCTCTACTGCGAATATCTGGTTTTCGGCAAGAAGTTTGGCTTCGCACTGGATGTTCTCACCGTGGCCTCGTGGCAGATCCTGATTCCGCTTGGCGTTATGGGCATCTGGCAGCTGATGAGCACGATCCGCATCTACGTTGTCGTAGCCGCCGTCCTGTTCTCCATCGTTCTGGACCTCGTTTCTGACAGGAAGGAGGCCGCACGATGAACATCACGGTAAAGAAGCTGGCAGAGCTGCATAAGCCTGCCCACAACATCCGCCGGCACTCCGACAAGCAAATCACCGAGTACATCCGCAGCATTGAGATGTTCGGTCAGGTGAAGCCGCTGGTCGTTGCCGAGGATGGCGAAATCATTGCCGGCAACGGTCTGTACGAAGCCCTGCTCCGCATGGGTCGGGAAACCTGCGACTGTTATGTGATGGTCGGGCTGACCGATGTGCAGAAGAAAAAGCTGATGATGGCCGACAACAAGGTCTATGAACTCGGCTTTACCGATGTGGATGCCATCGAAGAACTGGTCAAGGAACTGGACGGCGATGTGGACGTTCCGGGCTGGGATGCTGACCTGCTGGAAATGCTGAACAGCACCACGGATGAAGCTGATGAAGTAATCAGTTCCTACGGCGATTTCCCGGAAAACGAGATCGCACCCATCAGCCGCCATCAGGCAGAGGAACACGTTCCGTATGCCGAAACACCGACCTACCCGGTGGCTCCCGCCCCGCAGCCTGCTCCTACCGTCTCCGCTGCCCCGCAGCAGCCCTCCACAGTGCTGGAGGTGTCTACACCTTCTGAACCGCAAACAGCTGCTCCAGAGGCGGACAGCGGCGTGGAGCAGCACAGGTGCATCCGTTGCCCGAAGTGTGGTGAACTGATATGCCTGTGAAAGTAGTGGAAAGCAGCATGAACGTGCTGCAAGCGGCGAAAATCCGTATTCGCAATGTGTTCGCAAACGGCTGCAAAATCTATCTGTCGTTTTCCTCCGGCAAGGACAGCCTGTGCATGGCCAACCTCGTGTATGAGATGATTCTCTCCGGCGAACTCGACCCCAAGCAGCTGACGGTGACATTCATTGACGAAGAAGGGCTTTACCCATCCATGGTCGATGCAGCACACCGCTGGCGGCGCAACTTCCTGTCGGTCGGCGCGAAATTCCTGTGGTTTTGCTTGCCGTTCAAGCAGGTGTGCGTGATAGACCACCTTTCCGCGTCAGAATCGTGGATAACATGGGAGCCAGGCAAAGAAGATGTGTGGATGCGTACCCCGCCCGATTTTGCCATCAGGTACAGCCCATACCTGCACCACCCCGGAGAGATGAACTACCAGACGTTCTGCGAAAAGGCGTTCCGCGACGGCATTCAGCTGGTCGGCCTGCGCACGGCAGAAAGTCTGACCCGCTTTAAGTGCATCGCCAACACCAAGATGGAACGTATCACAAAAGGCGGCAAGTTCTATCCCATCTACGATTGGGCCGATTCCGATGTTTGGCTGTACATCAAAGAGCGAAACCTTGAATTCCCTGAAATCTATATGCGTTTGTACGAAGCTGGTGTGCATAAAAATGCACTCCGGCTTTGTGCTTTCTTTGGAGATACCAGCACACAAGGTCTACGGTGGGTTGCAGAAACCGACAACGACCTGTGGGAGCGTATCCAGCGGCGAGAGCCAAACGCCTACCTCGTTCTGCTTTACTGGGATTCCGAGATGTTCCGGCGCAGCACCCGCAAGCGGCGTGAGCTGGAAGCAGATACCGAACAGAAGGATTATAAAGCCCTCTGCAAAGACCTGCTGTTCCTCCACCCGGAGCGGTACACCATCGCCAAGGACACCTTATCCCACATCGACCACTGGCGAGGCCTGTTCATAAAGACCTATGGTATCGCTGAACAGAAGCACTACAAGACCATGTACGAGGGGCTGCTGTACGGAGATCCCAAGATGCGTATCCTGCGCATCCTCTGGACCACCATCTACAACGACCACAACGCCCGCATCAAGGAGGAGCAGAACCATGGAAAGCATTGACGTATTCGCACCGCTGGCATCCCTCCAGTGGGTAGACCGCAACACCATCCACGCCAACGACTACAACCCCAACAAGGTCAGTGAGGAGAACCTGAAGCTGCTGGTGCAGTCCATCCTGACCAACGGCTGGACGCTGCCCATCGTGGTACGCCCGGACGGAACCATCATTGACGGCTTCCACCGCTGGACAGTATCAGGCCGCGAACCGCTGCTGTCCCTGCTGGGCGGCAAGGTGCCTGTCGTAGTCGTAGACCATCACGGTGACGAGAGTGCCGATGTATACGGCACCATCACACACAACCGAGCCCGCGGCACACACCTGCTCGACCCTATGAAAGCCATCGTGAAGAAGCTCATGGACGAGGGCAAGACCGTGGACGAGATCGGCAAGCAGCTGGGCATGAAGCCCGAAGAGATCTTCCGTCTGTCCGGCTTCACCAAAGACGAGTTCCTGAACATGATGACCAAAGACCATCCGACATACTCCAAGGCCAAGGTCATCCGCAGCATCTGAGAGAGGAGCGTATCACAATGCCTGTCGTAGACATCTACGTTAATAAGCCTGTACCTGTGCAGGACATGGAGTTCACCTTCGTGTATGACCCTGCAATGGTTGAAGCTGCGCTCCACCCGCCCGACAGCGGGCAGGAGCAGCCGTTCGGTGCTGAAAAGGTACTGTGACGGGGGTACCCTACCATGAGCGGGCTCGTCGACCCCGAAATCGTGCTAGTTAGTAAGGGAAAAATCAGCCATTTCGTTACGCTTTGTATAACGAATTTCAAGGAATTTTCCAGATAGTTTTACCAGAAAAGGAGGTGGTTTCTGGATGCCTACAAAAGAAAGACTTGCTGACAGAAACGTGACCACCACCGAACTGGCTCTGATACTGGGAATCACAGGCCGCAGAGTGCAGCAGCTGACACAGGATGGCGTGCTTACCACCGTCAGCCGGGGAAAGTTCGTCTTGTCTGATGCCGTGCAAGCCTACATCGGCAGCATCTCCCGTGGCGGACTGACCAAGGAAGAAGCGGAGGAGGCCAAGAAGATTGAGCGGGTCAAGGCCAAGGCTGAGGCCACACTCAAGACCAGCAAGGCCAAAATCGCACAGGCAGAAGCCAAGGAGCTGTCTGGGCAGATGCACCGCAGCGAGGATGTTGCTGCCATGACCGCCGAACTTATCTACACCATCCGGGGTGCGCTGATGGCGTTGCCCAGCCGGGTGGCCATCAATGCTGCTGCTCTATCCGACCCTGCTGAGGTCGCAGAGTATATGCGCGGCGAGGTCAATCAGATTGCGGAGGAAATCGCTCTGTTCCGCTATGACCCGGCCAAGTATGAGGCTCGCGTTCGGGAACGCCGGTCGTGGACTGATAAACTGGGCGGTGACGAGGATGAGTGACAACGCCGCAGTAGACCGCCTGAATGCTCTGGTGTCGAAGCTGGTGGCAGCTATTCGCCCGCCGCCCAACGTGACGGTCAGCGAGTGGGCAGCTCAAAACCGCGTCCTGTCCCCGGAAGCATCTGCTGAACAAGGCCGCTGGCGCAACAGCAGAACGCCCTATCTGGTGGAAATTATGGACGCATACTCTGACCCTCGCGTCCATCACATCGTTGTCGTAGCGTCCTCGCAGGTCGGCAAGAGCGAATTTGAAAACAACGTCATCGGCAGAACGATTGACGTTGACCCCGGATCTATCCTTTTTATCCACCCAGTTCAGACTGATGCCAAGGAGTATAGCAAGCTGCGTATCGCTCCCATGATACGAGATTGCCCTACCCTGCGGGCAAAGGTGGCAGAGAGCAAGAGCCGAGACAGCGGAAACACCATTCTGCAAAAGAGCTACCCCGGCGGCATCCTGACCATGTGCGGCTCAACAGAGGCTCACGCTCTGGCATCGAAACCCATCCGCTATGTGCTGGGCGATGAACGTGACCGCTGGGCTACGAGTGCCGGCACTGAGGGCGACCCTTGGGAACTGGCAATGGCCAGACAGACCACGTTTTATAATGCAAAGGCTGTGGAGGTCAGTACCCCCACCATCAAGGGACACAGTGCCATTGCCAAGTCCTACGTCAAGGGCACAATGGAACGCTGGGTATCCCAGTGCCCGCACTGCAAGGACTTCCACGAACTGCGCTGGGAAGATATTCGATACGATTACGACACCATTGAGACCCACGGCGAGAAAACCTACAAGGTCAAGGACGTGTGGTATCTCTGCCCGGAGTGCGGCTGCATTTCGGACGAGGTGACCATGAAGCGGGCACCCGCTCACTGGCAGGCCGAAAACCCGGCAGCCTATGAGAACGGCATCCGCAGCTTCTGGCTGAACAGCTTCGTCAGCCAATGGGCGGCATGGAAAGACACCGTACTGAAATACCTGAACGCCTTGGGCGATACCAAGAAGATGCAGGTTGTCTACAACACCCGCCTTGGACTACTTTGGGAAGACCGTGGCGATGTGCAGGACGAGGATACCATGCTGGGCCGCAGGGAGGAATATCCCGCAGAACTGCCGGAGGGTGTTCTGGTGCTGACTGCTGGCGTTGACACGCAGGATGACCGCATGGAGTACGAGATCGTGGGCTTCGGCCACTTCGGGGAAACATGGGGCATCGAAAAGGGCATCGTCAGCGGCAGACCTGACAGCGATGAAGTCTGGCAGCAGCTGGACGAACTGGTGTTTGACCGCAAGCTGAAATTTGCTGATGGCGTGGAACTGCCTGTGTCCATCAAATTTGTGGACGAGGGCGGTCATTTCACCCAAGAAATACGCCAGCGGTGCCATGACCGCATAGGCAAAAAGGTTTTCTGCATCAAGGGTTTTCCTGGCTCTGATAGGCCGTTTACCAGCCCTCCGAAGCAGCAAAAAATCACGGTGCAGAACCGCTACATCGGGATGTGCTGGCAGTACCAGTTGGGCGTTGACTCCGGCAAGCAAATCATCATGGACGATTTGAAAGTGCAGGAGCCGGGTGCCAGGTACTGCCACTTCCCGCGCCGGGATGATTACGGCCTTGGCTATTTTAATGGCCTGCTGTCTGAGCATTTGGTGTACAAGGATGGCCATCGCAATCCGTGGCAGTGGGAGAAAATCTCCGGCCATGAGCGCAACGAGGCGCTGGACTGTAGAAACTACGCTCTGGCGGCTTTCAAGGTGCTGCCGAAAGATCTCGATGCCATTGACCGCAGGCTGAAACAGCTGCGTGGCAAGGCAGTCGACACCCCGGCAGCGGTAAATATTCAACAACCCATCTCCCGCTCCCAGCCAACCGGCAGGAAGCGGGAGAAACTTTTAGATGACTGGTGAGGTGTGAGGTATGAATACCGTGACCATCAAAAAGCGGCTGGAGTTCCACACGCAGCGGCTTGACAAACTGTATTTGGCCTACAGCAAGCTGCTTTCCGGCGGCGTGAAAAGCTACCGTCTTGATGACCGGGAACTTACACGCCTCGACCTCGGCAAATTGAGCGATGAAATCAAGGATGCTGAGGAAAAAGTCGATGAACTGACTGCGCTGCTGAACGGCCAGAGTGCCCGCAAGGCATTTGCCGTTATTCCGCGCGATTGGTAATTTTTTAGGGTAACAGCCCATCTGGGCTTTTGCCGCGGGCTGGCTGCTTTTTACTCCTTTCCCCAGCCAGCCCGCTTAGTTTGAAATTTACGGAGGCGATTACTTTTGAGCGTCAGATACCACGTCACTGCTGCACCGCAAGCCAGCGGATACAGCGAAGCGGGCGCATCCTACAAGCGGCGCGCGCTGCGGGCATTCTTCCCCAACAGCAACTCGCCGAGCAGCGATATACACGACAACGCCGACACCCTGCGTCAGCGCAGCCGGATGCTCTACATGAGCGCACCGATTGCCACGAGTGCCATCAACACCAACCGCACAAAGGTGGTCGGCACTGGCCTGACCCTGAAAGCTACTGTTGACAGGGATGTGCTGGGACTTTCCCCGGAGGCAGCCAAAGAGTGGCAGACCAAGACCGAGGCAGAGTTCCGGCTTTGGGCAGAGAACCGCCGCAGCTGCGATGCCATGGGGCTGAACAACTTCTACGGCTTGCAGCAGCTGGCCTTGAAAAGCTGGCTCATGAGCGGCGATGTGTTCGCCGTTGTGAAAATCCGCAACCCGGACAAGCTGCATCCCTATGGCCTGCGGCTGCATCTGGTGGAGGCCGACCGAGTGTCCACCCCGGACAAGTGCGGCGGCCTGCTGGACGGTCTGGGCTACACCGAGGGCAAGAACCCCAGCAACGGCAATAAAATCTATGACGGCGTGGAAGTGGACAGCAGCGGTGCAATCGTGGCCTACTGGGTGCGCAACACCTACCCGCACGAGTGGAAGAACGATACAACCACGTGGCAGCGGGTGGAAGTGGCTGGCGATAAAACCGGGCTGCCCCAGATCCTGCACATCATGGAATCGGAACGCCCGGACCAGTACCGCGGCGTTCCGCTCATTGCGCCCATCATCGAACCGCTGCTCCAGCTGCGCAGATACACCGAATCGGAACTGATTGCAGCACTGGTCCAGAGCTACTTCACAGCGTGGATTGTGTCGCAAACGCCCAAGAGTGCAATTCCGTTCAACGAAGTGGGTGGTGGCGACCTCGGCGGCGTTCCTGTTGACAACCCGCAGACCGACAATGCCAGCCATAGCGAGAACGAGTACGAGATGAGCCCCGGTCAGGTGTTCCACCTCGACAAGGACGAGGACATCAAGTTCGGAAGCCCGAATGTTCCGACTGCTGGCTTCGATACGTTCGTCAAAACGCTGTGTAAGCTGATGGGCGGCGCCATTGAGATGCCGTACGAACTGCTGCTGAAAGAGTTCAACGCCAGCTATTCGGCAAGCCGTGCCGCCCTGCTGGAGGCATGGGAGGCGTTCAAGATGCGCCGCACATGGTTGGTGGACAGCTTCTGCCAGCCTGCGTATGAAATCTGGCTGGCGGAGGCCGTAGCCCGTGGGCGAGTAATCGCTCCGGGCTTTTTTGATGACCCGTTGCTCCGCGCAGCGTGGTGCGGTGCCCGCTGGATTGGCCCTGTTCAGGGTAGTCTTGACCCGCAGAAAGAGGTCGAGGCAGCAATTCTCCAGACTCACCACGGTTTCCGCACCCATGAGCAGGTCACCCGCGAGATGGGCGGCGGAGACTGGGAAGAAAACGCTGAACAGCTGGCTCGTGAAAACGAGCTGCTGAAAGCCGCTGGCAGCGAGGGCGTAATCGAGACCACCGCCAGCATTACGACACAGGGAGGTAAGCAAAATGCCCAAACCAAATAACGCACCGCAGGTGAACATCCAGCGGCCTTGTTACGCAATGGCCAGCACTGACGGCCAGACCGCCGACATTACCATGTACGGCGATATCGTGGAAAAACAGCCCATCGACAGATGGACCAATGAACCGATTCCCGGTCAGTACATCGTTGAGAGTGAGTTTCTGAACGACTTGGCACAGATTGAGGGGTGTTCACAAATCACCATCCGCATGGACAGTTTGGGCGGCGATGCAGGCGTTTCCATCCTGATTCACAATCGGCTCCGTGAGCTGGCGGCCAAAGGCACCAAGCTGGTCTGTATCGTGGACGGTGTGGCAATGAGTGGCGGCAGCCTTATCATGTGCGCCTGCGATACCGTCCGCGTAAATCCGTCCAGCCTCGTGATGATTCACAAATGCTGGAGTTTTGTTCTTGGCGCATACAACGCAGATGAACTGCGCAAGGCTGCCGATGCCAACGATGCGTGGGACAAGTCGCAGGTCAGCATCTATAAGCGCAAGACCGGCCTGTCTGAAACCGTGCTGCTGCACATGATGGCCGACACCACCTATATGACGGGCAAAGAGGCCGTAGAAAAGGGCTTTGCCAATGAGCTGCTGGATGATGCTGAACCCGTTGCAATCTCCGCAAGTGCAGACCGTCAGACCATCTATGCAAATGGTCACGCCCTGCGCCTGATGCCAGGCGTAAAGCTGCCCGACAACATCCCTATGGCTAAAGCGGCTGCACCTGCTGCCGCTGCTGCAAATACACCGGCGGCACCCGCCGCCCAGTCCAACGAAGGAGGACAATCCACTATGGCAAACAATGCAAATCCCACCCCTGCAACCACCGCAGCGGAAAACCCGCAGGCCGCAGTTGACGCAGCCGTGAGCGCGGAGCGCAACCGTCTGGCCGAAATCGATTCGGTGGCAAGCCTGTTTGACCCCGCTCTGGTGCAGGAGGCTAAGTACGGCGAGACCGCTTGCGATGCTCGCGAGCTGGCATTCCGCGCCGCCAAGGCTGCTGCTGCGCAGGGTCACGAGTTCCTGAAGAATCTGGCAGCGGACAACTCCGCATCTGGTGCACAGAACGTGGAGGCTGTTCCGGGCGCGTCTGCATCTGGCAGCCCGGAATCTCTGCCCGATGCAAAGGGCAATGTGCCCAAGACGCAGGCCGAGCGCATGGCTGCTGCCGAAGCAGCCGTCGCCGAGCTGCTCGATGACGACAAGAAGTGAGGAGGAACACTACTATGAGCGAACTGAGCAAATCTCTCGGCACCATGGAATTTGATGGTCTGATTGCCGACATCAACCCCAAGCTGGTTGTCAGCGGCGGCACCATCCGCAAGCTGTCCAAGGCCGATACCATCAAGCGCGGCACCGTTCTGGCTAAGTCCGGCGGCACTGCTGGCGATAACAAGCTGGTCGTGCTGGGCACCGCTGCTGCCAGTAATGAGGTGCTTACCGCTTACTGCATCCTGTGTGATGACGTGGCCGTTGGCACCACTGACGATGTGATTGCTCCGGTGTACCTGATGGGCTGCTTCAACTCCAACAAGGTTACCGTGGCCAACAGCTACACCATGACCGAGGCCGACAAGGATGCCCTGCGCAACGGCGGCATCGTCTTCAAGGCCGCTGCACCCGCACTGTAAGGAGGATATAACAATGCCTGCTGAACTGAATTTTTTCGATACCTACACTCTGATGGCTGTGCAGCGGCGCGCCGTTCCCAGACAGACCTTCTTCCGCGACCGCTACTTCGGCACCGATGACGGCGATATCTTCAACTCCGACAAGGTTCTGACCGAGTACATGGATGGTGACCGCAAGATAGCCGCGTTCGTTGGTCCTCGTGTCGGTGCAATCCCGATGGAGCGCACGGGCTACGAGATCCACGAGTTCGAGCCTGCTGCTATCGGCGTGAGCCGCGAACTGTCCGCCGATGACCTGACCAAGCGCGGCTTCGGCGAGGCCATCTACGCCAACAGTTCTCCTGCCCAGCGTGCCGCAAGGCTGGTTCAGAACGACCTCGTGGACATGGACAACCGCATCATCCGCACCGAGGAGTGGATGTGCGCACAGACCATGCTGGAGAACGGCTGCACCATGCAGGAGATGATCGACAACCAGACCAAGGGCGAGGCCAAGGTCGTGAAGTTCTACAACCCCGGCCACGAGAATGACCACCTGTACACTGTGGCACACAAGTGGTCTGAGGATACCGGCGACTTCTTCGGCGATGTTCCTGCCATGTGCCGTCTGCTGTCCAAGCGCGGCCTGCGCGCCGTTGACCTGCTGCTGGGTGCCGATGTGTACGATGCCGTCCTGAACATGGAAAAGGTTCAGCGTCTGCTGGATAAGAACTCCGGCATCATCGTCGGCAAAATCGAGCAGGAACTGAGCGCATACGATGGCGTCACCTACGGCGGCACCCTCAACTTCCGCGGCTATAAGCTGAACCTCATCTCCGTGGACGAAACCTACGTCGACACCGCCAACGCAGAGCAGCGTTACTTCCCGAAGACCGATGCGCTGATTACGGCTCCGGCCTGCGGTCACCTGATGTATGGTGCTATCACTCAGATCAACTACGGCGATACCCAGCACTCCACCATCGCCGCCCGCCGCGTTCCCAAGTTCAGCATCGATCAGGAGAACGATGTGCGTAAGATGAGCCTGAAGACCCGCCCGCTGGCTGCGCCCAAGAACTACATCCCTTGGATTCGCGCTAAGAACGTGGTCGGTTAAGCCCGGCCTGAAAGGAGTACACCGATGATTGTTGAAATTCTTTGCGGCGGCTACGGCTGCCCCACCAAGACAGGTGTTCACACTGTTTCGCGCGGCGAGCGGTGTGAGGTCAGCGATGCCGAAGCAGCCCGCCTTATCGGGCTGGGTGTGGCGAAATTCGCGTTTTCTGCGCCCACCGCCCCGGAAACCGCCCCTGCGGAGGCTCCGGCAGCTGCGGAAAGTAACGACACCCCCGCAGCCGAAGCCTCACAGAACGGCTCTGAGACGGCGCACCTCGACCCCGACCAGCTGCACGATATGACCGTTGTCAACCTGAAAAAGCTGGCCGCGGATATGGGCATCGACACCAAGCAGCTCAAGACCAAGGACGCACTCATTCAGGCTATCTGCGCCGAGGACGTTGTGCCCGGTGACGAGTGCACCAACGGTCCTGAACTGGCAGCTGCGATGCCCACGGCGTGAGTGCCTTTAAAGACGCTGTGCAGGAAGACCTGAACAGCGTCTTTCTGAATCTGGATGAGTTCGCCGAAACGCACACGGTCTACTATGATGGAGAGGAATACCCTGACGTTCCTCTGGTTTTGACAGGCCTCTCTGAAAAGGAACGTGTACGCCAGGCCATCAGCGACCATGCGCAGGGTCTGTACCGGGTCAGCCGGGTACTGCACTGCGATATTGCGGCCCTCGGCGGAAAGCAGCCTGAGAAGGATTGCAAGCTGGGCATTGATGAGGATGGATTCGTCCGAAACTACTATGTGGCATCCTCTGTCTGCGAGATGGGGATGCTGCGGGTGGAACTGGAGGCGATTGACGAATGAGTGATGTGACAACGGACACCATGATGCACAGCGTAGCTGCTGGCATCACCGTTGACATTGCAGAGGAAGGATTTGACCGGGTGTCTGCCCTCCTCGCCGGAATTCCCGGAGGCGCCAATCGTGCTGTAGGATCTGCGCTGGCTCGCGCCGCTGCCGCCGGAAAAACGGTGGCGAAACGGGCAGTCACGCAGGAGTATGCCATCAGCAGCAGTGAATTTTCCAACCGCACAAAGAATATCAACAACATCCAGCGGGGCAGCAATGGCGAGGTTTCTATCAACTTCGGCTACCGTGGCAGCGTCATCCCCCTTAGAGTTTTCGATACCAAGGTGGACCGCAGCGGCCGCGTGGTAACTCGCGTGAAGAAGTCCGGCGCAAGACAGGCACTGGACCACGCTTTCGAGGCGAAGATGGGCTCTCACTATGGCATCTATGAGCGGCAAGGAGAAAAACGGTTCCCGGTCAAGGAACTGTTTGGCCCTGCCACCCCGCAGATGATGTACTCCAACGAGAATGTCATGGACTCCATCGAGGAGAAAATGGCATCCACTTACGAGGAGCGCATTGAGCATGAAATCACGCGAATTTTGAACGGATGGGGTGTCTGATATGACCAGTGTTGTTTTGCTTGAGCAGCTGAAAGCGTTTACCGAGAAAATCATGGCCGATATGATTCTCCCGGTGGCTATGCAGCAGGGCGATACCGAACAGGCCTACCGTGCCCCGGAAGTCTATCTGATGCGGTTGCCTGACAGCCGTTCAGCCAAGAAGAAAGCCCCGTACATCATCCATCGGGTCATTCCGCTGGAAACGGAGCAGCAGCCCGGCAGCGAGGAGCGCACGGTAGTTTCTGTGCGCTCTATCTTTTGCTGCTACAACCCGGATGAACAGGAGGGCGATCTCGCTCTCCTGAACATGATGGAGCGGTTTCGCGTGGAATTGCTCAAAGTCCGCAAGGTAGGCGGCACTGGCACTGATGGAAAGCACCGGTACCAGTTTACGCTCGTCCTGTCTCCCGGTCATAAGCTGGAAAGCGTTCCATACGATGAGGAAACCAAGCCGTATTATGCCGGAGAGATGATTACCCACTGGAAGCTGCCGACCGTGCAGCAAACGGAGGATATTAAATTATGGCGGTAAAAAAGACCGCGGCGGAACAGCCCGCCGAAACCACCGTGAACGCCGAGCCTGCGCAGAGCAAGCCCGGCGTTTCCATTTACGTCGGTCCGTCTATTCTGGGCTATATCCAGAAGAACACGATTTACCCCTGCGCTGCTGCGGAGGCTGTGAACCGTGACGATGTGAAGATTGCCACCGAGAAATATCCCGGCGTGGCCGACTTCATCATCGATGTGGCCGAACTGAACACCACGCCTGAAAAGGCAAAAGCACGCGGCGAGGCCATCCTTGCGTATGCCCGGATGCTCGCCAAATCCAAGTAAGGAGGATTACATACTATGGCAGATCATGGTATTAACGTCAGCCGCGCCGACACCGCCGTGGCGACCCCGAACGCCGCAACCTGCGGCATCCCCTTTGTCATCGGTACTGCACCGCTGTCCAAGGCAACTGGCACCGCTGCAACCGCTGGCACCCCTGTGCTGTGCACCAGCTACACCGAAGCGGAGGAACAGCTGGGCTATGACAACGACTGGGCAAAGTTCACCGTTTGCGAGGTGATGTACTATCACTTCAAGCTGTGTGCCTGCCAGCCGGTCATTTTCCTGCCGCTCGCAGAAAACGCCGAGGCCGAGGCTGTGGCAGCTGCCGTGGAGCAGGTCGAGGCTTGCCTGACGATGTTCGGCATTGTGCCTGACCTGATTATGGCACCCGGCTTCTCCAAGGAGGCTACCGTTGCTGCTGCGCTGGCTGCAAAGGTGGGCTCCATCAACGGTATGTTCTCTGGCAAGGCTCTGGTGGATATTTCCGCAAAGACCTATACTGCCGCAGTGCAGGCCAAGAACGCTGGTACTTACGACCAGAAGTCCATTCTGTGCTGGCCTAACGGCACTCTGGGCGAAAAGAAGTTCCACGGCTCTACCATCATGGCGGGCTGCCTTGCGGAGACCGACACCAAAAATGGCGGCATCCCCTACGAGAGCCCTTCCAACAAGACCGTCCACATCGACGGCCTGTGCGATGATGACGGTGCAGCCATCAACCTGACCTACAATCAGGCAAACGTGGTCGATGCCGCTGGCATCTGCACGTTCCTGAACTTCATGGGCAGCTGGACCGCATGGGGCAACCACACTGGCTGCTACCCCAAGTCCACTGATGTGAAGGACTACTTCATCCCCATCAGCCGGATGTTCGACTATGTTTCCAACACGCTCATCAAGACTTTCTGGTCTAAGCTGGACAAGCCGATGAACCGCCGCCTGATCGACACCATTGTGGACAGCGCAAGCGTCTGGCTGAATGGTCTGGTTGGCGCAGGCTACCTGCTGGGTGCCCGCGTTGAGATGCTGGAAAGCGAGAACCCCCTGACCAGCCTGATGGCTGGCAAAATCAAGCTGCACGTCTACATGACCCCGCCCTCTCCGGCGCAGGAAATCGACTTCGTGCTGGAGTATGACGCTGACTATGTGACCAGCGCACTCCAGTCCTAAAGAGGAGGTACTACTATGGCAATCGATCAGAGCATTATCAATTTTGCTGTCTATGAAGACAGCATTGAGTATGCGGGAATGGCAAAAGTTACACTGCCTGATGTGACTTTTCTGACGCAGTCCATCTCCGGCGCCGGTATCGGCGGCAACATTGATGCCGTTATTTTGGGTCATCTCGAAGCAATGACCCTTGGTCTGGAATTTCGCACCACTACGGCACAGTCCATCAAGCTGTCCGAGATTCGCCGCCACCAGATCGATCTGCGTGTTCCCGTTCAGTATGAGGATCCCATCAATGGCACTATTGATGCTCGTTCTGAAAAGCACGTTCTTGTCGTTATTCCGAAGTCCACCAAGAGCGGCACTATCGCTCCGGCGACCCCCGCCAACGGCTCCGGTGAGTATGCTGTTCGTTACTGGGCAACGTACCTCGAAGGCAAGAAAGTCCGCGAACTGGACCCGCTGAACTTCATCTGCTACATCAACGGCACGGATTATCTGGCAGCTGTCCGCAAGGCACTGGGCAAGTAATCAGAGCCAATCGTTATGCCGGAGCCGCATTTTGCGGCTCCGGCCTATTTTTTAACTGCGAAAGGAGCAGCCGCTATGAACACCACCATCAGCGATAAGGAGTACGATGCAGCCATCGCCGCTGCGAACAAAGCTGCCACCGACCCTTATGTGTACGTCCACAAGCTTATCCAGCCGTTTGAGTACGAGGGCAAGAAGTACGACACCCTGACGTTTGACTTCGGCAAGCTGACTGGCAATGATTCGTTTGCAATCGAGGCCGAGATGTCCGCTCTGCGCCAGCCGGTTGTCGTGCCGAGCATGAGTGCGGGCTATCTGATTCGGATGGCCTGCCGGGCGTGTACGCAGCCCATCGGCGTTGACGTTATCGGCGCAATGAGCATTCGGGATTACAACACCATCCGCACCAAAGCAAGAAATTTTTTGATGCTGTCGGATGTGTAACTGATGATGGTGGAGAGTGGCTGCGGCGGCAAGCCCTTCTGATGGCGCAGGGCAACAACACCCCTGCACCATACTGGCTTGCAATGCCTCTGTATCAACTGCGGCAATGGATTGATACCAACAATGCCATTGTTGCCGAGCGCGAAAAGGCGAGAAAGGCGAAGTAGTGGCTCGAAAAGAATGGGAGTTGCTGTTCAACCTGTCCGCCAAACAGAACAGCAACTTCTCCAGCACCTTCAAGGCTGCGCAGTCGGCTCTTGTGGAGACACAGAACCGCATCCAGCGACTGAACAAGGTACAGTCCGACATAACCGCGTACCAGAAGCAGCAGCAGGCCGTTGACTCCACCAAGCAGCGGCTGGCCGTCTTGCAGCAGCAGTACGATAACATCCAGAAAGAGATTCAGGAGACCGAGGGCTATTCCTCTGCACTGGAAAACAAGCTGATTTCCAAGCAGGCGCAGATTGATAAGACCACGACCTCCCTGCACACCTATGAGCAGCGGCTGGCTGCCACCGGGAACACTCTGCGGGAAGCTGGCGTGGACACCACGCAGCTGACAGCAGAAACCACTCGGCTGGAAACCGAGGTCAATAAGCTGAAAGACCAGCAGGTTGACCTCAAAAAGACCATGGACGAGGCTGGAGAGGGCGCAAAGGGCTTCGGCGAGAAATCTGTCGAAGCCCTCGATACCGTTGAATCTGTGCTTGCCACGGCCGGCATCGCAAAAGCCCTCGACGAAATCAAAGACGCATACATGGACTGCATCAACACCGCAGGTGATTTTGAAGCATCCATGAGCAACGTCGAAGCCCTGTCCGGCGCATCCGGCGATGAACTGGAATCTCTGTCCGACAAGGCCAAGGAGATGGGCGCAACCACCAAGTTCACAGCTGGTGAATCGGCGGACGCTTTGTCTTACATGGCTCTGGCAGGCTGGAACACCCAGTCTATGCTGGAGGGCATCAGCCCGGTGCTGAATCTGGCTGCTGCCGCCAATATGGACTTGGCACAGGCGTCTGATATTGTCACAGACTATCTGACCGCCTTTGGCCTGAAAGCCTCCGACACCACTCACTTTGTCGATGTGATGGCCTACGCTATGGCTCACTCCAACACGGACGTGATCCAGCTGGGTGAGGCATACAAGGCGTGTGCATCTACCGCCACCTCCCTTGGCTACTCTGTCGAGGAAACTACCGCAGTTCTGGCTACCATGGCCAATGCCGGTGTTAAGGGCGGCGAGGCCGGTACAGCCCTTAACGCCATCTTCACCCGCCTTGCCACCAACACGAAAAAGTGCGGTGACGAACTGGCGAACTATGGCGTGAACATCTACGATGCACAGGGCAATATGCAGTCCCTGTCCAGCATCCTTACTGGGATTGCCGGGGTCTGGGGCGACCTGACCGACCAAGAGCAGGCCAACCTTGCCAAGACCATCGCTGGCACGAACCAGTATTCCAAGCTGCAAACCATTATGGCCGGGTGCAGCGAGGCCGCCGCCGAGGGCGGGCAGTCGTTCTCCGACTACACCGAAGCCCTGAACAACTGCGCCGGATCTGCCGACAAGATGGCGGGCACCATGCTCGACAACATGAACGGCAGGCTGGTTCTGATGCAGTCCGCCGCTGACGGTCTGAAAATCGCCATCGGCGAGGATTTGACCCCGACTATGTCCAAGCTGTACGATGTCGGGGCTAAAGTGCTGGGTTGGATGCAGGGTTTCGTTGAGGAGCATCCCGGTGTAGTTAAGGCAATCGCAGCCGGAACCGTTGCTCTTGGAGGGTTCCTTGGAGTTATGACTGCCGCATCTGCTGCAATAAAAATTGGCAGCGCGGCTATGGGCCTGTTCTCTGCATCCCTTGGGGTGACGGCTCCTGTTCTTGCAGGTGTTGTCATAGCGGGAACGGCTCTCGCCGCCGTAATCGGTGGGATTTCTGGCGCAGCAGACGATGGTGTCCCGCACGTGCGAGAACTGACCAGCGCAGCCCGCGATATGGGCAGCAGCATGGACGATGTCAGCGACACCTACCATTCCGCGCTGTCCAACATGGAGGCGACCGCCAGCGTTGCCGACCAGTATATCAGCAAGTTGGAGGCCATCGAAGCTGCCACAAACGGCAATACTGCTGGGAATGCCGAGTACCACGATACCCTTGCCCGTCTGTCTGCGCTGGTGCCCAGTCTGGCAGATGATATTGACCTTGAAACAGATTCCATCAAGGGCGGCACTGAAGCCCTGCGCCAGCACGCGAATGCTTATGCGGACGATGTAAAAGCGCAGGCTCGGCAAGAGTACCTGAACGGAATCTACGAGCAGTACAACGATGTGCTGGTCGAAAGTGCGGCGAATGAAGCAAAGCTGGCTGCTGCACAGGCGAAAGTTGAAAAATCCAATGCCGGCATGGACGCAACCTACAGCAAGCTGCTTTCCACGCTTGGCATGACGGACGAACAATTCAAGTCCACTTATGGCACAGTCCAAGATATTCCTTGGCGTTCCATGGGCGAGGATGTACAGCAGCTGCGCACCGAGTACATGGGCTACTCGGAAGACCTTGCCGCCGCCCGGCATGAAGTCGAAAACTACACCGAGGCCGTGGAGAAGGATCAGGAAGCCATCGATGCAGCCGATGCTGAGTATCAGGAAGCAAAGGATGCAGTTGATTCCCTGAACGCAGCGCAGCAGGATGCCGCCAACAGCGCAAACGATGTGGCTGCACAGGAGCAGGCCGTCACCGATGTTATCAACAGTGCCGAGGCGGAGATTCAGGAACTCGTTTCGGCATACACGGACGCTTACAATGCGGCCTATGACAGCATCAGCAAGCAGTACGACCTGTGGGATACCGCTGAGAAGGTCGTCGCCACCTCTGCATCCAGCATCAACTCCGCGCTGGAAAGCCAGATTACCTACTGGGACAACTACAACCAGAACCTCGAAAACCTGACCGAACGCGCTGCTGACATTGACGGTTTGAGCGATGTTATCGCCAGCTTCGCCGATGGCAGCAAGGATTCTGTGAACGCCATTGCTGGCATGGCAGCTGCGTCGGATTCCGACCTCGCAAAGATGGTCGAGAATTACCGTTCCTTGCAGGAGGCGCAGAAAACCACCAGCGAGAGCATGGCCGACCTTGAAACCGGCATGAGCAATGCCATGGACGAGATCGCACAGAACGTGGCGGACAGTGTTGCCGACATGGACTTGAACGACGAGGCCATGAAGAGCGCACAGTCCACCATTCAGGGCTTTATCGACGGCGCAGAGGGCATGATGCCTCGTGTCAAGGAGGCATACGAAAAGGTGGCGAACGCTGCCTCTGATGCGCTGGCCGGGGCAAATAAGCGTTACAACATCGACCAGAAAAACGGCAATATCCCCGGCTATGCAGTTGGTACGGAATCTGCCGCGCCGGGCTTTGCCATCGTTGGTGAGAACGGCCCGGAACTGGTCTACTTCAACGGCGGCGAAACCGTGCTGACTGCGCCGGAGACCCGCGCAGCGTTCAACGAGGCACGGCAGCTGGAGCAGATCACAAGCACAAATGCGATTGACCTGTCCGCTGTCCGGGATGCCATCCGTGAGGAGCAGGAAGCCCAGACTCTGCGTGAGGAGTACAACCGATATGTAGAAACAGTCAATGGCAGCAATTCAGTCTACTTCAGCGGCGGCGAAACCCGCTCCGTTGCGGAAGTGCAGCTGCCCGGTGGCTCTGCATCTGGCGGCTCCAACGCCAGCAGTGCGGCTCCTATCACCGTTGCGCCCGTCTACCACATCTACGGTATGCGAGACACGGATGAACTGCGAAGCGTCCTGAACGCCCAGAATGACGACCTCCGGGAAGCTGTGCTGGAAATCGTGAACGACAACGACACCGATAATTTCAGGAGGGGTTACGCATGAGCAAAACCTACACCACCGTGCAGGGCGACCGCTGGGACAGCGTGGCATACACGCAGCTTGGTAGCTGCGCCCTTGCACCCCGCCTGATGGCTGCGAACTCGCAGTATCTGAACTATTTTGAGTTTCCTGCCGGAATCGTTTTGACGCTCCCGGAAATCGAAGCCAAGACGAGCTCGACCCTGCCGCCGTGGAAGAAGGTGGTCACATGAGCGATGAAAATACTGCCCGCCATGCCGAGTGTACGGTGGAGTTTGACGGCGTGGACATCACCAGCAGCATCGCTCCGTATCTGCTCTCCCTGTCCTTTACGGACAACGAGGAAGATGCCAGCGATGACCTGCAAATCAAACTCCAAGATCGTGAGGGTGTCTGGATGACCGACTGGCTCCAGAAGATGATAGACGGCGATGTGTCGACTGCATCTTCTGATGGCTACAAGGTCGGTGATGTGGTGCAGTTCCTTGGCGGTCCGCACTATAAGGCATCCACCGACAAAAAGGCAAACGGCAAGCCCAAGGCTGGCCCCGCCAAGATCACCATCATCAAACAGGGTGCGCTGCATCCGTACCACATCATCCACACCGATGGAACATCCCGCGTCTACGGCTGGGTGGATGCCAGCGAGATCTCCGGCAAGTCTGGCGGCGGCTCTTCTGACTCCTCCTCCGGCAGCGGAGAAGAAAGCCTGAAAATCCGTGCTACCATCACCGCCTGCAACTGGCACTCTGACGGAAAGGACGAGGCACTGGACTGCGGGACCTTTGAACTGGACAGCGTGGTTGCGTCTGGACCGCCCGGCATTATCACCATCAAGGCCATTGGGCTGCCCTACACGAGCCAGATCCGGCAGACCAAGCAGAGCAAGGGCTGGGAAAAGTACAAGCTGTCCGGCATTGCCAATGAAATGGCATCCAAGAACGGCATGACGACCCAGTTTCTTGCAAAGAAAGACCCTGAGTACAAGCGCGTGGAGCAGTACCGCTGCTCCGACATCGACTTTTTGCAGCAGCTTTGCCACGATGCAGGGCTGTCGCTGAAATGCACTGATGGCAAAATCGTCATCTTTGACCAGCAGGAGTACGAGGGCAAGGACGCTGTGTGGACTACCACGCTGGACGACAAAAGCTATATCAAGTATAGCCATTCGCTCGGTCAGGCTGGAACACAGTACGCGTCTTGCCGAGTGTCTTATGTTGGACCGGACGGAAAGGCCATCGAGGGCATTGCCTATGTCAAGGACTATGATGCCAAGAGCAAGACCAATCAGCAGCTGGAAGTCTACGCCCCGGTCACAAGCAAGGCGGAGGCAAAAGAACTGGCTGCAAAGAAACTCCGGCTCTACAACAAGTATGAGCGTCAGATGATTTTTACCTATCCGGGCGACCCCGGAAAGGTGGCCGGGCTGACGTTCAACGCTGACCAGTTCGGACCGTGGGATGGCAAGTACATCGTGAAGCAGTCTAAGCACACAGTATCCGGCTCTGGCGGGTACACCACACAAGTCACTGGCCGTCATACGCTGGGAGGTTACTGATGAACGTGAACGTCGATGTTCGCATCGGGAAAGTCACCGATGTGAACAAGAAAAAACGCCTTGTGCGCGTGAAGTTCGAGGACACCGGGATTACTTCCGGCTGGCTGCCTGTGATGCAGCACTACAAGGCCATTGTGTACACCGAGGAGGCTGGGCAGCATGACCACCAGTTTACGCACCAGTCTCCGTATCCACTGAAAATCCTTAACACCCAGAACGGCACCCGCCAGATTTGGGACGAAGAGGAAAAGGTCACAGGAGCGGACAACTCGACCAACCACCAGCACAAATCCCATGTGGTGTGGTGGGTGCCCGCCATTGATGACATCGTGATCTGTCTGTACCTGCCGTGTTTCAACGCTGACGGCTTCGTGTTGGGAGGGATTTATCCGTGATTGTTGGATGCCTTGGAGACATTACCTTTGCCGTGTTCGATGGCTACGTCAAAACCATCAAGGACATGGTGCAGAGCGTGTCTGCCAGATACACCACCCACCAGCGTGCCGGAGGCAAGGCTCTGGCCGAGTTTACGGGTACGGATGCCGACACCATCACGTTCGACATTGAACTTTCAGCGTACCTTGGCGTGGCTCCAAGCAAGCAGCGCGAGATCCTGAAGGGGTATGTCGATAATCACACGACGCTGCCGTTTGTCCTCGGCAACGAAGTCTTTGGCAGCTATCGGTGGGTCATCAAATCTGTGAAATTCAAGACCAAGTACACAGATGCTTTCGGCGTTCCGACATGGATTACCGCGAGCGTCACTTTACTGGAATATCCGAGAGAGTGAGGCGATTTTATGAGCAATTATCTGGTGTCGGCAAATGACCTGACCGCCATTTCCCTCGGCGAGCAGGATACCGTGACCAGCGTTCTGCAGAACATCGCCGTCATCCTATCCACGCCGAAAGGCACAGTGCCGGGCTACCGGGAGTTTGGCATCGACATCTCGGATATTCTTGACCGCCCGGAAAACGTGGCGCAGCCTATGCTCTGCGCCGCCATCAAGGAAGCCATCGAACGGTTTGAACCGAGAGCCACCTATATGGGGACTACGTTCAAATCCTCCAAGGACAACCCCGGAACGATGCTTCCCGTTGTGGAGGTGAGCATCAATGCGTAGTACCGCAGACCACCAGTTCATCAGCACCGATGTTGACGAACTGGATGCGCTGCTCTGTGCGGGGTATGAGCAGTTTTTTGGCACATCCGTGCGCCCCGGCAGCCCGGAACGGCTGTTCATCTCGTGGATTGAGGACGCGATAATCTATGAGCGCGCCCTCAACAACCACGCTGATAACCAGAATCTGCCCAGCCGGGCAGAGGGCGCGAATCTGGATGCGCTGGCCGAGCTGTTCTACTTGCAGCAGCGTCCGCAGCCTACCGCGGCAACCTGCACCATGCGCTTCAACATCAGCGAGGCGCGGCAGAGTGCAATCCTCATCCCATCCGGCACTCGCGTCACGGACGCAAACGCCTCGCTGTATTGGGCAACCACGGCAGATGAATATGTGCCTATCGGTTCGACCTATACGGACGTTACGGTGGTATGCCAGACCTCTGGCACAATCGGAAACGATTTTGCGGTTGGAGACATCAACACCATTGTTGATGTGTACGACTACTATTCCGGCTGCTCCAACGTCACAGCCAGCGCAAACGGCAGCGATGCCCCGGACGATGACGAGTTCTACCAGCTGCTGCTTGACAGTCAGGCGGCGTGGTCCAGCGCAGGGCCTGTTGGCAGCTACAAGTATTTCGCGAAGAGCGTGTCTACCAAAATCGCCGATGTGGTGGCGAACAGCCCAAGCCCCGGCACTGTCTGCCTATACGCCGTCATGGATGATGGCAGCATTGCCCCGGACGAAACCAAGAAAGCGATGGTGGAGGTGTGCTCTGCCGATGAGGTACGCCCTCTGACAGACCGCGTCATTTCTGGTGATCCTGATGTGGTGAACTACAACATCGACCTGACCTATTACCTGACCCGCGATGGAGACATCTCTGCTGCGGACGCACAGACCCGCGTAAACGAGGCTGTGCAGCAGTACATCAGCTGGCAGTCCGGCAAGATGGGCCGAGATATCAACCCTGACAAGCTGCGGTATCTGCTGCTGGAAGTTGGCATCAAGCGCGTGGACTTGCAACAGCCCGTTTTTACCCCGCTGGAAGATGGCAAACCGTCCGTTGACCTGACCTCCGACAAGGTGCCGCAGGTAGCAAAGGTGGGCACGGTCGCGGTGAAGAGCGGAGGGTACGAGGATGAATAACGGCCTGACCGCCGAGCGGATGATGGATTCCTTCCCGCTTGCGCTCCAGAAAGACCCGAAAATGGTTGCTCTGGCGCACTCTATCGCCAACGTGCTGGAGCAGCGGTTGGATGAAATCAACCTCGGTCAAATCTACACGCGCATCGACCAGCTGCCGGAAGACCTGCTGGACATTTTGGCAAAGGACTTCGCCGTTGACTGGTACGACCACGACTACGACCTCGCTGCAAAGCGGCGCACCATCAAGTCCGCGCCCTACATCCATCGTCACCGGGGAACCGCCGGGGCTGTGCTGCGGGGCATCCGGGCTATCTATCCCGGCTCCCGGCTGGAGGAATGGTGGCAGTATGGCGGCGAGCCGTACCACTTCCGGGTCATGCTGGACATGAGCGGTTCCGACGCGTCCTACGTCAGCACCGAACGTGTGCTGTGGGCCATCGGCTACTACAAGAGCCTGCGGTCGCACAACGATGGTGTGTACTACCAGAGCACGTTCGGCATCGAGATCGTGACCAGCAGCGGCTATATCGTGTATGCGGTACGCCGCTGCGGCACTTTCCCCAAAACGGCCACACAGGGCGGCATCTCCGCTGGGAACATCGTCATCGTTACGGACGAGTTCGGCGGCAGCTACGCTCACCCCCGCACCGGGCAGCTTGACGCTGGCACGTTCCCGGCCACAGCCACACAGGGCCGCACTGCCGCCTCGGAAATCGAGGTTTTGACGGTGGACAATGGTGGAGCCTATGCACCGGAGAAACTGGCTGGAACCTACCCGGAGACGGCCACGCAGGGCTTCGATGATGCGGGGTATGTTGTTGTGCAGACCGCAGACGGCAGCAGCACATACGCGGCCCCGGCATCCGGCGACCTGACAGCCGGTCTGCATCCGGCAACCGCCACATCCGGCGGTACATCAGGCGGAGGGCTTGTTGCCGAGGAATCCGGCCTCGGCGTTTCCTACATCGCAAAGGTGTGCGGCAGCGCACCGGGAATAAATTTTTAAGGAGGTAGCAGCATGATTGATTCGGCTGGCTTCGCAGACCTGCGGGGCTATCTCAAACGGCGCATTGCCTGTGCGCGTTTCCGTGTCGGCTCGACCTACTACACCGTTCCGCTTTCCGGCATCGACATTCTGGCTGATGGTACTGTCCGCGCCAGAGTGTCCATCACCGGGCTGGGCGAGATTACGGTGAATCGTGTGGAGCTGCTCAACTCGGACAATCAGGTCTGGGCGCACGAGGACGTAAACATCAAAATCTCGACAGGTCAGACTGGTATTCTGTACTGGTTCGACTTTACCTTTACCGAGAAGAAAAAGGAGGAATGACCGTGTACGCAAAAACGGTATGGCTTGACCATGTAACGGACAAGCCCGGTCTGTACGTCATCACCGACAACCATGACGGAACATGGACCATCACTCCCGCTGGCAAGGTGATGCAGCAGGGCACCCCTCAGGATCAGGCACATTTCAATAACATCGAGGCGGGCGTGTGGGACCTGTATGCTGCATTCGGTATGCTGCTCAACGAGGTTCGGCAGCGTGGCTGGCAGCTGGACGAAACGGTTGCTGGCATCGACAACACGTGGCAGATCGTGTCCGGCAGCGTTGACTTGACCAATGCTCGTACCTATCCCTGCAACAACTCCAAAAAGAGCGTGTCGCTGGGCAAAAACATGGGCAGCACCAGCTATCTGGTTATGACCGAACTGGTCAAATCCGATGGTCCGATCGGGGATATTGAGGTCAGCGAGAAGCTGGTCAACGGCTTCAAGCTGGCCTACAACGGCTCCGCAAAGTCTGCCACCATCAAATACATCGCAATCGGAGGTACTCTGAAATGACCGTTATCGAGAAAAATTCCGGCACCAAGATTCCCTACGAGGTCGTCAAGAACAAAATCTGCTTCGATGATGACCTGACCATCAACCTCGCCAAGCGCGAGGACGACCGTGACGTTCACATCGATGTGTGCTACGACAGCTATGGTGAGCTGGTCATCGGCGCAGCTGCCGGCCGCAGCTATGTAGCGGAAATCGATATCCCTGCCCGCCGGTACACCCAGCCGGAGCCCATTGAGGAAGTGCCCGCAGACGGCGAGGAGAACGCCGAGGGCGGCGCACGCATGGGCAACAGCACCCCGGCGAAGCCGATTCCGTTCTCCGTGGACAATGTGACCCTGACCCTGTGGGCCATCGACTGATAGGAGGTAACTACTATGGCTGCAAATTTTGACCTGACCAATCTGGCTGTCACTGGCCTTGCACCCGGCAATGAGCTGATTTACGACAATGCCGGTATGCCGTCCATCATGGTTAAGATCCCGAAGATGACCTATAAGCAGCTTGGCATGGGCGAATCCGCCGCCGTGCATCCGGCGTTCATCGTCAACGGGCAGGAAGTGGACGCAATCTACATCTCCAAGTACCAGAACATCGTGCAGGATGGCCGCGCCTATTCCATCGGTGGCGTTGACCCTGCAACTGGCATGAACTTCGATCAGGCTCGCCAGTATTGCGAGGCAAAGGGCGAGGGCTGGCATCTGATGACCCGCATGGAATGGGGCTTGATTCTGCGCTGGTGCATTTCCAATGGTTTTATGCCCAAGGGCAACAACAGCTACGGAAAGCATTCCAGCGAAACGGCATATAAGGCAATTCCGACCTACAAGGATAGTGATGGTAGGATTTGCCGTGTCGCAACCGGCACCGGCCCGCTGACTTGGTACCACGACCAGACCCCGTCCGGTATGTCCGGCCTTGTGGGCAATATTTGGGAATGGGCAGGTGCAATCCGTGCAGTTTTTGGCGAACTGCAGATTCTGGTCAACAATAATGGTGCAGATGCTGCCCATTCCCAGGGGGCATCCTCCGCCGAGTGGAAAGCCATCAATGCTGCGGATGGCTCGCTGATTACGCCCAATGGCAGCGGAACCACTTCCGGCTCTATCAAGATGGACTTTATCAGCAATACTCTGACTTGGTCCACCAGCATTACCAACAAGGCAGATGCATGGCATGACATTCCGTTCTCTAACATCAAGTGCGACAGCACTATCGGTGCAAACGCTAAGCTGCTGCTGCAGAACCTCGGCTTCCTGCCGTATGAGGGAGATACTCTGGAATCTGCACACCATTGCTATTTCGACAACGGCCTTGCCGAAATCTGCTTCTGCTCCGGCGGCTGCTGGCTCAACTCCGGCTGCGGTCTCGCCTCGTTCAACTGCAACCTGCGTTCCAGCACGGGGACGGGCTTGGGCTTCCGCTCCGCTTATGTAAAACTGCCCACTGCTTGACTGTGACCTGTTTGCTGTGCGATAGCACAGCACGTTCCCTCGACCCCGCGAAGCGGGGTCGTTTATAAAATTGATTTTTTGCTTTTCGGTGGATTTTGCCGAAAGCCGGAAGAATCCACCGAAAGGCAGATTTTCAATGCAAATCTTGTTATACTATCCCGCGTTCGGAGGAGGGTCTACCGCATGGCAGAAGAATTGAAACTTATGCAGAAAGTATACGACATGATGGAGTATGCTTATCCGGCTTTGGCCCAGTATCCGAAATCGGAAAAATTTGCGCTTTGTACGGACATAAAGCACTGCATGGATATCATGCTGGAACGTACCATCGAGGCGCAGAAAAAGTATTACAAGAAGACTACCTTACAGGAACTGGACGTTGAAATCATGAAACTTCGAGCATATCTCCGGCTCTCCCATGAGTTGGGGTTCCTGCCCATGAAGAAATATGAAGTCTGGTCTGGCATGGTGGTCGAAATCGGAAAGATGTTGGGCGGCTGGCTGAAAACCGTCAACAGTCAGCCGAAAAACATAGGGAATCGACCGTAGCGTGCTTCTACTCCGGCGGCAACTGGAACAACTCCGACTACGGTCTCGCCTCGTTCAACTACAACCTGCGTTCCAACACGAGGACGAACTTGGGCTTCCGCTCCGCTTTGCCTCATCGTCAGATACTGTAAACTCAAGGGTTTACTCTCAGCACAGAGGGATAAAGGGGTCGATTCCCTTGGTTGCAATATGCGGCCTAAAAATACCAGTATTCGGGCCAGTGTTCCGGCGTGTTGGGCGTACGGCACTCGTTCGGGTACGACCTCAGGAGGGATTTGTTGGAAAAATACAGACACGTTTTTGAGCGTTTCGCAACGTTCGACAATATGTATGACGGTTATCTGAAAGCCCGCAAACACAAGCGGCAACAGGATTGCGTACTCCAGTACACAAATCTCCTTGAGGATAATTTGATAGATTCGGTGAATCGGCTCCAGTGGCATGAATACCACACCGGGCAGCTTCACCAGTTTTATGAATACTATCCGAAGCTGCGGCTTATCAGCAGCTTACCGTTCTATGACCGCGTCATCAACTGCGCTGCACACAACGTCCTGTGGCCTATCTACCGTAAGTCGATGTATGAGTACAGTTTCGGCAGCATCGAGGAGAAAGGTCCCATCCGCGCATCGAGGACTGTTCAGCAGTGGATGCGAAGCTATGCCCGCAAGCCGGGTGACTGGTACATCGTCAAGATGGACATTGCCAAGTTCTTCTTCCGCATCCCGGTGGACATTCAGCTGCGGGAACTTTCCAAACCGCTGGATGACCCGGACATGATGTGGTTTTTGGAACAGGCTATCCGCTGCGACGGCAGGCCGCTAGGCTTGCCAGTACATTGCACGGATGTGACCACCGCCGAGCGTATTTCCGGCATCGGGATGCAGGTCGGCAGCCTCATTTCGCAGATGACCGCCAATGTGGTTATGACCCCAACGGACTACTACATCAAGCGGGAACTGCGGGTGCCAGAACACGCCCGGTTCATGGACGACATGATGTGCATTGTCGATGGCAAAAAGGCAGCATGGGAAGTCGTTGGGTGTGTCGATGACTATCTGCGCACCAATGTAGGCTTGCAGCTGAACGACAAGACAGCAGTTATCCCGCTGGGCAAACCTGTTGAATTTGTCGGACGAAAAATCACCCCTGATAAAATCGAGTTGCGGCGGCAGACCTCTCTCGGCATGAAGAAGCATCTTCGATATGTCCGAGAGGCCTATGGCCGCGGCGAGGTTCCACTTGAGTACGCCCTGAGCGTGATTCGGAGCTATCTGGGTCTTATGCAGGACTGCAACAACGATGCCCTGCGAAATCAGATTCTGGAGGACTACGTTCTGGTTCGCCACTCACAAGATATGCTGGATGCAGCAGAATAAAACCAAAAGGCAGCTTCACCCGCCGGGGTGTGGCTGCCTTTTTTGTACAGGAGGTTCAGATGGATCAGCCTATCACGCGAGCCGAGCATGAGGAGTTCAAGCGGCGGCTCGAAGAAGAAAACTCTCGTCAGGACAGACGGATTGCTCTGCTGGAAGAAAGCGTGAGCAAAATGGGCGCACTGTCCACCTCTGTTGAAAAGCTGGCCTTGAGCATGGAAAGCATGGTCAGGGAACAGGAAAAACAGGGCAAGAGGCTTGAAACGTTGGAAAGCCGTGACGGTGAGATGTGGAGAAAGGCGGTCGGATATGTGCTGACGGCAATTCTCGGCATCGTCATTGGCTTTGTGTTCACCCAGATTGGCTTTTAGGAGGCGCAATCATGAGAGTCATTGTCTATCAGGCCAGCGACACATCTGCTCTGAGCAAGAACTTCACCCGCAAGGACTTCAAGTGTCCCTGCGGATGCAGCCGCCAGATGGTCGATTCGGAGCTGGTCGAAAAACTTCAGGCCATCCGGGATAAGCTGGGCAAGGCCATCAAGGTGACCAGCGGATACCGTTGCATCACGCACAATGCCAGCAAAACCGTTGGCGGAAGCCCAAATTCCAAGCACCGCTATGGTATGGCGGCAGACTGGCGCATGGTGGACCGCAGCATCAATCCTGTGGCCTTGGGCATCATCGCCGCCCAGTATTTCAAGGCGGTGGGCATCTACTGGTATGACGGCTGTGCCATCGTACACACCGATACCCGCGATGCAAAGGCAACGTGGCTGTGCGATGCCCCGCGGCACTACCCCAGCACCACCTACCAGAAGTTCATTCTGCCGACCATCCGCCGGGGCTGCACCGGGGATGCAAACCGTACAGCCACGAAGATGCTCCAGCGGCTGCTGGGGCTGACCCCGGACGGCATTTTCGGCGAGGGCACAGAGAACGCTCTGCTGAAAGCGCAGGAGGCTCATGGACTGACGGTGGACGGCATCTGCGGCCCTGCCAGCTGGCAGGCCATTTCCGGGGCTTCAAAGTACCTGTGAAACATCCGATATAACCAACACGACAAAACGGCGCAGGGGTGGCTCTCCGCGCCGCTGATACTTATAGGAGGCAATATCATGGAAGCTATGCTGAACTTCATCCCCGCACCCATCGCCATCGCTCTGATGCTGCTGGGCTTCGTTGCTCTGGCAGTCGGCGGTATCCGGCTGGGCTACAAGGCCACTGTCAAGGATCTGGCTCTGGAACTGGTCAAAAAGGCCGAGCTGTCCATCATGGGCAGCGGTCAGGGCGCCAAGAAGAAGAAGCAGGTGTTCGCTGCTCTCCGCGCCAAGTGCCCGGCGGCTATCCGTTGGGCCATCACCGACGAGGTGCTGGATGCCGTCATCGAACACGCCTTTGATGTTATGACCGCAGCACTGGGCAAAAAGTCTTGACTGCTGCATGAGCGCCGTGTAAAATAGAGGCACTTGAAAAGCTTCGGCTTTTGTAGAGAGCGGCCCGGCATGGTCCACTCTTGATTTTATATTTGGCTACCTCGGTAGCGCGCAAAAATCCCCCTGCATTGACCTTCGGGCCAGTGTAGGGGGATTTTTTGTTTGTTTAGAACTTCATCTGTGCAGCATCTTCAACACTCACATCGTCGAAGCACCGGGTCAGTTCATCGAGGACTTTGCGCTGCGTCTTCTCACTCAAACCGGCGTTGCGCATCGCCATGACACAGTAGCCGATGCAGGCTGCATTTGACCACGGCCCATTCAGTGACAGTAGCATTTCTTCCATATCGATTACCTCCGAAGATCTCCGTTGTATACGCGAACCAGCACCCAGTCGGACAGTGGTTTGACGTTCCCGGTCCAGTCCCGGAGGGCTTCATCGGTGCCGCAGGCCGCGCAGATGTACACGCCCTTGGCGTGGCGGCTCAGTGCTCCGTGGGTCAGTTTGTCCGGCATCCTCTCGCCGCAGCGGGGGCACAGCGGCCAGCCCTGCTGCTGGTCATAGAGCATCTTTTCGATAGCTTTTTCGTCCGTCATTGTACTTCCTCCTCAAACGTCTCGTTGCCTGTAATGCTGAACATGGTCAAATCCTCCTTTTGTAATTCGGATGCGTTGAAAGTTCATCCATCCGCTCCAGCGCAACTATCCGTCCTTTCGGATTCATCAGACGGAAATAGCGGAGAAGTTGCTGTTCTTCCGGCGAAAGGCTTTCGTCGTAAATTCCGGTTTCTAGCCAATGTGCATCAACACCGAGCGCGTCTGCAAACCGGTGAATTGTTGAGGGCTTTGGGTTCTCTTCACCGCGCTCATATCGCCCGACGAGAGAACCCGAAATTTCCAACCTCTCTCCAAGTTCTGCCACTGAAAGCCCTTGCCTCTTTCGCACCGTTCGGATTCTGTTGCCGAGGCTTTCTGTTATGCCAAAAGCCGGAAGAAACGAACTGACTGGTAAATCCAAGGCTTCTGCGATTTTTTGTAAGGTTACGATTCTGGGAATTTGCTTTCCACTCTCATATTTTCGGATGTTGGCAGCACCGATTCCACAACGTTCACCTAACTCTTCTTGCGTAAATCCTCGAAGCTGACGAGCGGTTTTGATTTGTTCTCCCATCGACATAATTATGCGCCTCCTTCAATGTCCGGGGACTGCTCTCTCAATAAATTCTTGTACGGCCTGCGAAGTTGTGTGCCTGCCCAATTCCAGTGCTGCTCTGCATACACCGTCAGGCTTTCGGCATACTTTGCAGCGGAGTGAGCATCAAAGAACGCCTTGCTGCCGACCTCGGCCATCTTGTAGTGATAGGGCGTATTGAAGCCTCCCGGATTTTTCCCGACCAGCTTCACCTCGGTGTACCCACCTTTCAGAAACCCCACAACTGTGGCCTCGCAGACACAGTATTCATTCAACGGGGCCGCGTGCTCCGGAACGTAGTAGAAGTGTTCACATACATGGAACATCGTGTCGCCGATTTTCGGCTTTCTTTCCACACGCATTTTGCGCTCCTCCCTTACTTCATGTTCTGGCGTTCCCACATCAGCCAGCGGTTCATTTCCTCGCCGGGCATGGACTTCGGCTTGCTGGTTTCGATGTACTCCCGCTCTCCGAAGATCTCCAGCTGGTCGATGTCGTCAGGCGACTGGGTGATAATCTTTGCCGGCCAATCGCCCACGCCGGGGACTTCAATGCGGCGCAGATACAGGTTGCTGTCAAAGTACCAATCACTCTTAATGTACCGTTCTTCGGCATCGGTTAACTCGATGGCCTCAATGTACTTGCCGAGCGCACCGAAGACTTCCAGTCTGGTTGGTGCTTTGTCGAAGTCGGTCACATCAAAGAGTTTGATATAGGAGATTCGGCCGCGTTCAACGGCAAGCTCCTCGATGGTGCCGGAGTATTTGTAAAGTTTCATTGTCATATCCTCCAAATGCCCGTATAGCCAGATAGCGCAGCTTTTCGGTTTTTAGGCGGCGGTATTTTCACTCTCGGCCTCTGTCAAAAATGCAGAGGTGAGATGCAACCGGGCGGTCTTGAATTCCGGGCCTCTCATGCCCAGACGCTTGGTCAGCACCCGGAGCATGAGGTCGTGTTTCTGCTGCTGGGTGTACCCGGCAACGGATTTGAAGTGAAGATTGTCGTGGTCACAGTTGATAGCCCATGCGCTCATTGCCAAGCAGAACTGGACGTAGGCTTTGATGCGGCCGGCGTGAGTGGTTCCGTTGAACAGCCGGAACTCCACGGTGCCCTTTGTGAAGAATGCATGGAGGTTGATTCCGTGATACCGGGTGCTGTTGTAGTGGGAAGAATCCACGCCTCCATCATATCCGTCATTCACCACGCTGTACCAGATGCGCTCTGCATCGTTCCGGCTTGCCCGGCCGTTCTTCTTCATTTCACGGAACAGTGCAGGGTTGATTTTGTGGCACCAGTGGTCTGCGCGGTTGCCGATCTGCAGGGCTTCGTAGAACAGATCCTGCCGCCCGGTGGCGAAGTTCAGCAGCCGGCAGAGGCTTTCGGGCGTGTGGTTCGCACCGTCAACGTGGACGTGGATACCACAGGAGCTGTTCGCCATGGCACCCTTCTTGACCAGTGCCCGGATGACCTCTTGCAGGTCGGTGATGTCCTCGTACTGGAGAATCGGGGTCACGACCTCGCAGCGGTAGGTATCGTCTGCCTCTACGATTGCACCACCTCTGCGCCGCCGGGGAGTGATGGAACCGTCTCTCATGCACTTCCATACGCGGCCTTTGCTATCCTTGGCCTCGTACGTCTGGTAGGTACCACCTGCAAAGTGGATGCCGCCGACACCGAAGTAGTTGGCGATGACGGAGGCGGCTGTTCCGCGGGAAACGCCCGTCATTTCAATCTCAACGCCGAAGTTCTGGCTCTGAATCGTGACCATCTTTGCGCCCTCCCCTTAGTGCAGCTGTGCAGCGTGCTTGTGGTAGGTGACGGTGTAGCGGCCACCGTGCTTGACGACCTTGATGTCGTCCATCTTCACGCGCCGGACACCGAACTTCTCGTGGATGTACTTTTTGACCATCGGAGCGGCCTTTGTGGTCACATCCACCGCACTGTCATTGCTGCGGCGGCTCTTGTAGCGGTCAAACCGCTTCTCCTCGGCGGCGTTTGCTTCCTCCTCTGTGCCGTAGAATCCATCCTGTGCACGGTTGTTCAGACGGTAGAACTTCTTGCTGCTGATGACCTCCAGACGCTCATTCCAGACGGTGCTCCAGCGGTCTTCATGATTGGGCTTGATGTCGTCCTTGACCCGGCCGACAATCAGCTCCACGCCCTCAGTGCCGAGGTAGTTGTTGAACGTGGTGAGCAGCACCCGGATGATCTCGGTGCCGTTGGTGAGGTCGATGTGAGCGACCTCGCCCTGGCTTCCGCCCATCGTTCCGGCGTTGATGTAGTAGCCCTGTGCCATGTAGCTGTTGGCTGCTGCGGTGAACTCTCGGTTGATGTCAATGAACTTCATGCTGTTACCCTCTTGTCTTTCTGGCCTTACTCTGTTAAAATAGAGGGCGGCCGGGGTAAGGCTCCCGGCTCGCCGTTGGTTCGGTGTTGAAGATCAGTTGCTTTGGACGGTGGCTGGTCTTCTTTTTTTACTCTTCCATAATCTTCTTGACGCTCTCACGGAGCTCTTCCAGCGTTTCACACTTCTCGATGAGTTCGAGGATTGCTTTGAGCAACGCCTTGGTCACGTTCATGTCTTCCATTCACCTCACTCCTTTCTGTAAGGGGCTTTCGCTCTCTGCCTTACATCTACATTGTACACCTTTTCGGTTTACTTGTCAATAGTTTTGATAAACTTTTTTGATTTACTTTGAAATAAAAGAGGTTGACAAGTAATTGATTTTGGTGTACCCTATACATGAAAGGAGTGGATGAACACATGACAGTGTCGGACATCATCAAGGGGCTGCTTTCCATGACAGGGAAGAAGCAGACAGATCTGGCCGAAGTCCTCGGTATGAGCAGCAAGCAGGCAATGAGCAACAAGGTGCGCATGAACCGCTGGTCGGCGGATGACCTTATCAAGGCAGCAGAACTGTGCGGCGGCAAGGTTGCAATCATCATGCCGGATGGGCAGACCATCCAGCTGCGCAATGATGAAGATGAAAAAAGCCCGGACGCATAACGTGCATCCGGGCAGGAGATGGGGGGTTACTTCTTGCGAGACTTGCTCACGGTCTGGGGGATATGACGCACCTCTTTGACCCTGCGCTCGATGTTGGGCTCTCGCACAATGAGGTCTTCGAGGTCACAGTCCAGTGCCTCACAGATGAGGTCGAGGTCGTCCAGATTTACACGCTCCGCAAAATCGTGGTACAACTCGTTGATAGTCTGACTGCGAATCCCTGTGACACGAGCAAGGTCGCTCTGTGTCATCCGCCGTTCGCCAAGGCGGGTTGACAGCAAAATCCTAATCATAGCCTTTGGTCTCCTTTGTTGCTGATTTTAGCCGATTTGTGGTCGGCTTGTCTGCATTTTGGCAAGAAACCCTCTATTTCGGCAAGTTTTTCCGAAATACGGAAAATTCTAACACAAAAAAGAAAAACGCCCGCACAATCCGAAATGGAAAGTGCGGGCGTTTTTTATGCAATATTGCTTAGAACTTGCTTAGAACTTGATTAAACGCTTGGAATCTCACAAAACAAAACGAACACGTTGCCGACCATTTGAATGGTGACCTCGTGTTCGTTTTGCTCTTCATTGGTGGAGAATTAGGGACTCGAACCCCAGACCCCCTGCGTGTGATGCATGATGACTTTTCGATTTTTAGAACGATGATTCGTTAAATAGACTCAATTTGCTACAGATCTGCTACAAACGGCAGTTTTTATCCGGCACTAAATCTGCTGTTCTGGTTTTCTCGATTTTTGTTTTTTAGATTGTTTCTTTTGTTGGTGCAGCTCTTTCAGGTCTTCAATTGCCAGCTCCGGAGCCATGGTGTGAAACATCAGATAATTTGTGTTCATGGTCTTTGCCGGAGCCTGCGCATAAATCTCCCTGCTAGGTTCGTTGGTCAGAATATGCCAGTAACGGTAAAGGTAGCCTGTCCAATACATTACTTCTCTATCATACCGGGCATTGCCCTTTTGCGTCTGAGGGCACTCATCTGCAAATTCCTCCAGAAGATATTCTTCTCCCGCCCACTGCATCCGGTTGTACTCTGAATCAAGATCACGGGCAACCTTAGAGCGCATGAACCGCTTCATGAAATCCTCGCTGTCATAGCCTGCTTGCAAAGAAAGCTCAAACAAGCGGCCCTGAATATCGCATAGTTTCAATTGAATCAGATCCATAACGATTCACCTTCTCTGCTTTGCACCATCAAGGATTTCATCAAAAAAGCGGCCTTCTCTACGATACTCTTTGCAGATTTGGTTTGCAAATGCAATGCCATTACTACGGTTCTGCTCGCTAGCCTTCTTCAGTGCCTGCCGTTCCATCCAAAGCAATTGGACTTCACGCTCAATCTTGACTGCATCACAGGCTTTCTGCGTAATAGCGACATACTGACGTCCAAGTTTCAGAGCAGACAGACTTTTCACCAATGCCGTATCGGTAATCGTTCCTTCAAAAAAGCTATCCAGAACATAGAACATTCTATCATTTGCGATGCTGCCAATCACCATGTCGTAGCCTTTATCCAGCTCCTGATACTTCTGGAAGAACTTCGTTCCTCGTGCGGCTTCCATTCTACCACGATGATATGCTACCAGCATAGCCCATTCAATATCAGCCGGAACATCCAAAGTTTTTAAGCTATGAAGATCAACCGATAAAATATAAAAAACAGATTGCTCATAGTCACAGATCAGCGTAAGCGGCTGGAGCGGATCAGTTCCCATATAAAATCCAGCTCCGAAGTCACAGCGGTCACGACTGGCTGGTTTGATTTTCCCCTGAATGCCTGATTTGGAGCCGTGGTATAAAACCATTTTATTCGGATGCATAGCAGAGATTTCTGTAGCATCTCCGATAATAGCATCGTGTATAATTTCAGCCAACGTGATATGATTTTCTTCGCAAATCGCAAGCATTTTCTCCTGTGCAAGACGATTCGGCGTAGATTTTTCATTTTCCCAGCGGTTTACGGTTGCAAAGGACACTCCGATTTCATCCGCCAATTTCGACTGGCTCCATTGTAAAGCTGAACGGATCTCAAAGACAGTGTTCATTGGACACCTCCCGCAAGTATAACATTCGTCATCAATTTTATTGTAGCAAACGTTATATCACACGTCAAGTATCGCCTGCTCGCATTCTTTAATACAATCGGAAAAGTATAGTGATAATTCAAAGAATAAAGCGGTCCTATACAAACGGCACCTTTAAGATACATCTACGTCATACAAATCCAACCACTTCCAAAGCAGAATTTTTTGTTTTATAAGCCCAAATTGGTCTTTCACAGTTGCATTAAAGCTAAATACCGCCGTCCTAGCATTGTGATTGAATACGAGTCTGTTCCAAACAGTTTTTTCAACTTTGGTACTTTTACATCTTTAGGCTTGCTTTTATGGCTTTCTCGCTCAACATCCTGCATGTATTTGACCATGCTTTCCATATTTTTATCGTTTATCTCTTCGTTTCTGCTCTGCAGCAATCCGTACCGACTCAATTTTTCCTTGACAAATCTGACTTGTGTATAATCTATCCCTGTATTTTCGCAGATGTCCTGAACACTTTCTCCGCCATCACCCATATAACCAGCATAACACCTCAAAATTCTTATATCTAATTCATTGAGTTGCGCCAATGTCTTAAAAAATGTTAGTGAAAAGTCTTCATTAACTTCTGAGCCATTCAGTATGTTAGCATATCCATTGATGTTATATTCAATCTTTTTCTCTTGAATTTCATCAATGGTATTATCTAAAAGTGCTTCTGTTACATTTCTCAAGCATTCAGGATTGGTCTTTTGCAGTTCGCCAATCCTTACTTCTAGCTCATCTTGCCTCTTTAGCAAAGCTAGCAAAACACTTTTCACATTTCGTTCCAAACGGTTTTGGCGATATGACATCCTTATATTGTTTACCGTCGGACAAACTGCACCAAGTATTCCACCTATAAGCGCACCTACACTTTCGTTAACTAGTATTTCACCGACAGTTTTTGCAACGTCTGGAAGAAGTTGCTCAACCATTATTTTTTGACCTTCATCATCTACTGCCTGATAAAGGTCTGCTACTTTCTTTTTTTCCATAGAATAGCTCCTCTAGCATATGGTTAATCTTCTAATTTATAAAAATCCCCTTGCTCTACAATCCTTCTAAAAATCACTTTAGGATTTTCACATAGCATATATTCACAGAACTTTTTCCTACCTAGTATTCTAACTAAATTTTTTTGCAAACTAAGTTTACTATTTTTATCATAATAGTAAATCCAAACATTTGCATTTTTCAGTTCAAAAAAAGGCAACAGAATGTCTTTATCAGTCAAGTCCAGCGAATGACCGTAAATATGGATTTGCAGCCTATTTTCGTCTTCATCCAAATCATCAACATTCTGATTTCTAAAGTAATCAATAGACATCATAGGCTGCATACGTCACAAGGCTATATCGCTGCGAGGTCATGATTTTACTGATAGAAACCGACTCATTCTCAAACATTCCTTGCTCATACAGAACCTGATGACAGTCAAAGCATCGGCAGATCTTACTTGCCAGCACTTCACGCTCGACTGCATCTTGACCGCCATCTTTGTAAAGATAGAAGCCATCATCCTTGCGCACCTACGCTTTAGGATAACATCCACCAGTGGACAAATCATTTGCCAAGAGATGTGCATTTGTCACAGTCATCTGATGCCCACGCAGTGCAACATCCACAAGAGTATTGCCTAAAGAGTGTGTGTAGAGATTGATATCCTCAAATCTGATATTCTCTTTTTCTCCTTTTACCCAGAACACATCCAACAACGATAGGCAATGATACGAAAGCGCGATCTGTGCACGCTCCCGATCCGTAACACTCTGGAATGCGCCAATGCTGTTCAGGATTTCCTTTGCATAAGTACGGTCACGTGGTATCAGCCGAGATGCACACCATGAATGGAAGCTAATCACATTATTGATTCGAGTATCAAAGTCATTCGATTCTTTCAGCACCAGACCATAGGGCATGAAATCTTCAAAATAAATTTTACACTCACCAGCCGTACTCACCTGTGCCACACATCTTTCCGTGTGCATAATGCAGTAGACTGTCGCCTTGCCCATCGCCTCCACCACCTTATTTGACTGATGCACGTTTTCTTTTCTACTATTGTACCTTCTTTTATGTTCCAAAACAAGATGTAAAAAAGCTCTTGGCCTCTTTATTAAAGGCCAAGAGCTTTTTGCTTGCTGCTGAACTTCGACTTTGAAAATCGTGTTCAGCTTAATTTTCAATCATTTACACTTTGCGTTTCAGATAATTCTTCCCAGTCTTCCGGATTTCCGCATCTACGGAGATACTCATGCCCGCCATCGACTGCACACAATCCGCAAGAACAGAATTTGAAATCATGCACAGAGTATGCAAAGTCATGAAACATATAAAATAGGAAAAGCGTCAAAAATCATCTTGGCCAGCGCTCTTTTCTGGACATGAGTGGCGCGAATGGTACATGAGGATGCGTCTGGTACCAGTAAGCTGTGGTAGCGACATCATCCTGACGTTCAAAAAGACCTCCGTGACTGGCACCAATCTGCTGCAGAGTTACCTTAAGGTCCTTCTCAAAAAGGATAGGATCAAGAAGGTGCCAGCGGTAGAAGCTGCGTTGTGGCATCTGATCATCATTGTGGTAATCATTATGAAGGAAGGTATCGTGGCTAGAGTAGTAAGGATAGCCAAGATACGGAGTACAGTACTGATTTTCAACGGTTTGGCCATTTTGCTGTGTTGCAAAGCTCCAGGCACCGCCGAAGTAATCTTCTGTTCCGGTTCCGCAAATGGTTGGATAATCCTTGTCTCCATCGATGTAGAATTTCATCTCACCTTCTCCGTACCAGTAGCGTTCGAGGCTGGTAAGCGCAAGATAAGTTCCAACGTACTGGCCTTTCCCTTTGATGTTGTCGAGGACAACGTAGTCTTTTGCCTTTTCCGTTATGCGCTGACGACGCCACTGGGCATGGAAATAGGCAGCATCCTCCGGAACCGTTGTCAGGCAATAGTCGATCTGATAAAAGAAGGCCGGAATCGGCTCATCACACTGATTTTCAATGGTAATACGGGCGTTTTTACGGAACGGCATCGGAAAATAGCTGTTGAAACCACGGGTCGGATTGACAGCAATCGGGACTGAGTTTACCTGGTAGGAAACACCGAAGCCGCAGCAGAAGAAATCGCCAAGCGGGCATTCAACGGATGGGAATTCTTCATCGTCCCAGTACATGCGCAGAACAAGATCCCGCAGAACATAACGGCTACGTTCACTGGTACGGTCTGTAACGGTGATCCAGATGTGCTGAATCATGCCTTCTCCCTGGATCTCACCAAGTGTTACGGTCTCTCCTGCTTCTATTTTCGGGATACACGGGGAACCTTTTCTGGACGGACCAAGATCGCTGGATGCCATGCCGCCTTTTCCTTTTTCTCCGTTCCGGTTTTCCCAGTTGATGGAACGGGACTGTCCGTTTTTCAGCCGGAAAATATTCTGTAAATCACAATCAAACATCATATATTCCTCCTACTCACAAATGAGCAACTGTCTTTTATGTTGAATTGAATTCATTCAAACCATTCCGCTTAACAGGTACAGTCTCCACCCATGTTCCAGTTGATTCCTTGAAGGGGATTGCTTGCAAAGTTGTTATTATTGTACACTTTTATTTGTATAAAAGCAATGTGCTACTGCCATAAATCTTTAGCACCACACTCATGAATGCATAACCACAACATGAATTTTAACAAACAGACAGATAAGCCGACTCAAAAAGAAACATCATTGTAGACCAATTAAGCAAAGTCAATAGCACAGGTAGCCAATAAGAACGAAATCGAACGGTTTGAGTTCGGTATTCATCGCTTATAGCCCTGCCATCGCTTACACCAAGTAAAGAACAAGGGCAGTGAAAGATGCCAAATTCAAATTTTTCGTATACCAAATAAGGCCCTGTGTTTGTTTCAGGGCTTGAATCTCTCAAAAACTTCAGGCTGCTTTTACAAATTCCTGTTCAACAGCATGCTGCTCTGGCGTTTTCAGTTCGAAGGGCATCTGGTCACGCAAGACTGCAAAGACTATAAAGACCAGTTTGTGCATTGACGCTGCTTGAGCAACCTTTGCCGGTTTGTTTTTACATTTCTTTTCATAATAACTGAGCAGTACGGGGTTCGCTGCAGAGTCCTTTCCACGCTTACAAATCGAATTAACCACTCCCATGTGAAGTGCAGCTCTTGCATAGGGAAAGCCACGTTTTGAGAGCTTGTTCTTTGTTCCTCTGAATGATCCGGATTGCCGCTCTGTTGGGTCTAAAACCCAATATGCTGCAAGCTGTTTCGGCTTCTTGAACAACGAGATATCTCCGATTTCTCCTAGTAAAAGGGCTGCCGAATGACTACCAACACCAGGGATGCTTTGCAGCAAAGAAACGTTGTTTCGCATTTCTTTTATCTGAGCCAGCAAATTATCTATTGCGGTTTCTATTTGAAGCACACTTTCGGACAATGTACGAAGCATTTGAATGGTACACACAATGAGTGTTTCATCGGCACATGAATGAATCCCCAATGTCTGCGCTTTTTGCGCTGCGGAGATTAGCAATCCAGCTTTCTTTTTAGTAAAACTATAACCAGACTTGCTTGCAGCAGCAATCACTTCAACCAGTTCTGATTCTTCCTCTACAAGCAAAATGGTCAGCGTTGGAAAACGTACAAGCACAGCGCAAGAAGTGACGCCTCCCACATCGGAAAAGACCTTACCGGCAAAGGGACGGTTCTTTAACTGAATCATATTCATTCTCCAAATCGCATGATGTCCAATGGATGGCAGTGGATGGGTTTGCCTTTTATAACCTGCATCTGCTGCAGTCTGATCCTGATCGCAGACCAAGAAACCCCAATCCGTTGAGCCATCTCCAGAATTTTTTCATAGTTAGGGTCAGACACTGATTTGTACAGAATCCCATTTGGCAGAGTCAACGCTACACGTTCTATTTCGGCATTGATCAGAAATGTTGGCATCAGCAGCTCTGCTGCAAGGGTATCCGCCTGCCATTCTTCCCACGAGGGCTTTCCGTTTCTCTCCCGATAGGCAATGTGCCCACGGCACTTGACTGCTTTTCCGTAGTCGTTCGGAAACAGATCAGCCAAAATCTGATGTGCTGCTTCATGCGCTATTGTGAAATTCCGGCATGCACATTTTCAGTTTCAGGGCTGTCCGGGCCTGTATTTTGTGGGCGAAACACTGGACTGCGCCGGCAGCTGCGGCGGCTTCAAACTGCACTGGGCCTTCGGCAGCGGGATCGCGGCAGG
>UMDR01011671.1_pt1 | contig 79573 bp, 66 predicted proteins | sample 1964541 | NCBI WGS metagenome assembly UMDR01 (sample SAMEA4835999, study PRJEB28245) | human gut metagenome | biome: gut microbiome; material: fecal sample | place: Denmark | collected 2008 | reverse complement strand
CCCGCCTCTCTGCGGTCCCAGAACTTTTTGACATCTGTAAAGGGCAGATAAAAGATCTCATCCCGTCCGGTATAATAGATAATTAAGAAGGAGACGCCGCCCTGCTTCTCGAAATTTTCCATAAAGCGCATCTGATGCGGATGGATATTCTGGAGAGCGAACGTGTCTGTCGTACACTCCTTGGCGTCAAAGCAGACGGGAACGCCCTGCACGCAGCCGATATAGTCCACCGTGCTTTTCTGGTCAAAATACGCCAGCGTGATGTGGCGGTTTTCCTTATCAATTTTGATGGGGGTGATCGGCGTCGGTATCTTCTGGATCAGCGCAAGCCCTTTTTCCAGATAAGCCTCGTTTGACCGGTTGATCAGATCCTCCAGAAGAGAACCGCGCAGTCCCCGCGAATTCCAGGTTGCCATTTTCTTCCTCCATATCGTTCATATCGCAGCCCGCATCCGTCAGGATCCTCTGAAAATCCTCTGGCAGCGGTGCGGTAAATTCCTGCCCGGAGAGGTGCGAAAGCGTCCCCGTCAGTTCCGGGAATTTCATCTGATAGGCATGAAGGAGCTGCCGGTGCAGGTGATATTTCTTCTGATACCAGGTGTTCTTACGGTTATCGCCGTATTTTTCATCCCCGATGATCGGATGCCCGATACTGGCAAGATGCGCGCGGATCTGATGCGTCCGCCCGGTAATCAGCCAGATTTTCAGAAGCGTTACCTTTTCATCCGTCCAGAGCGGCATGTACTGCGTTGCAATCGGCTTTGCGTCCTTATCGCCCGGATCTGTCGCAGAAACCGTCACTTTATTTGTCTGCGCATCCTTCACAAGAAAACCCTCCAGACGCTGCCCTTTTCTGAGTGCGCCCGTGACAAGGCAGAGATAATACTTGTGCAGGCTGCGGCTCCGCAGTGCCTCCGACATTGCCTGCAGCCCCGCCAGGCTTTTTCCGGCAAGCAAAAGACCGCTTGTATTGCGGTCCAGACGATTGCAGACAGAGGGACGGAAGGTCTGCATTTCCGTTTCCGTAAGCTCTCCCTTCTGCAGGAGATAGGCGAGAAACCGCTCATTTGCCGACACATCCTCCGGGCGGCTCTTCTGCGAGAGCAGCCCCGCCGGTTTATTAAAAATCAGGATATCGCTGTCCTCGTAGATGATCTGCTTTGGCGAAAGCGCCTCTGCCTTTCGCAGGGCTGTGGTCTGCGCGCGCTCCTTTACGGAAAATTTTTCATATGTCTCGTCCGATACAAAAATGCGGATGCAGTCGCCCTTCGCCATAATCTCATTTCCGGAAGCCTTTTTCCCGTTCAGCGTGATATTCTTCTTGCGCATCATCTTATAAAAAAAGCTCTTCGGCGCCTGATTTAAGTAGCGCGCGAGCAGCTTATCCAGACGCTGCCCCGCCTCATTTTCCCGCACGATGATTTCCTTCATAATTCCTCCATTACAGACAAATGCACAAAAGCACGCTCTTCACCAGCTCGTCCCTGGTTGCGTCCGGATACCGTTCATCCGGCTTGAAGGTCGCTGCCGCCTCAATCTCATCGCGGTTTGCATAAAGCTCATCCACGCGGCGCAGAAATGCTTTCTGCTCCGTAAAAATCTTCACATTGGAGCGATAGCCGTTTCCCTGCAGGATCTTTTTGATATGCTGCTGCAAGTACTCCTTATCCACCTTCGCATCCTCGCTGTAGCATACCACATTCTGTCCGCAGATCACGATACACGGCAGCGGATAATTTTTCTTTTCCGAGCTGACAGTCGTCTCATAGACCGCCGTCAGATCCCTTACATGCCTGCTAAACAGATCGTAAAGCTCTGCTTTCATCGGCTTCTGCATACAGATCATGATCATGCCGACCGCACACTTGCTCGCCGGAAGGCAGCCCATGATCGCCACAAACGTAAACAGATTTTTTCGTGTACCCGTCTGCAGATACCCGGTGACATAGATCAGGATCGGGATTGCAAACAAAACAATCGTGAGCAGGATCCGTTTCTTCTTTTCGTAGTTAATATACCCGTAGGTTCCCTTTGGTTTTTTCTTCATTATTTCGCCTTCTTATGCACATTTCGAATCGTTTTTTTCTTCGCGCCGTTCATCCGCTGTCCGCCCGGCGACTTTTTTTCACCGGATTTTCCCCGCCCGGCTTCCGCCGCATTCTTTCCCGGACACGGGCGGATCAGACATTTTTTGTCATAACCGATCAGATCGGTCCTGCCCGCGCGGATGAGCGCTTCTTTTACAAGCTCGTAATTTTTCGGGTTGCGGTATTGGATCAGTGCGCGCTGCATCGCCTTTTCGTGCGGATTTACCGGCACATAGACCTTCTCCATCGTGCGCGGATCGACGCCGGTGTAGTACATGCAGGTGGAGATCGTGGAGGGCGTCGGATAGAAGTCCTGCACCTGCTCCGGCATGTAGCCGAGATCCCGCAGATACTCGGCAAGCTCCACCGCCTCCTTCATGGTCGAACCCGGATGCGACGACATCAGGTACGGCACCAGAAACTGATTTTTGCCGCATTTTTCATTTAACCGCTTATATTTCTGCACAAACCGCTGATAGACATCGTTTTTCGGCTTACCCATCTTTTCAAGCACTGCGTCTGATACATGCTCCGGAGCGACCTTTAGCTGTCCGCTCACATGATGCTCCACAAGCTCTTTAAAAAAGGTGTCGTCCTTATCCGCCAGCAGATAATCAAAGCGGATGCCGGATCGGATAAACACCTTTTTCACCTTCGGCAGCGCCCGCAGCTTGCGAAGAAGCGCAAGATAATCGCTGTGATCGGCGATCAGATTTTTGCAGGGCTGCGGAAACAGACACTGCTTTTTCGGACATACGCCCTTCGTGAGCTGCTTTTCACATGCCGGATGCCGGAAATTGGCGGTCGGTCCGCCCACATCGTGGATATAGCCCTTAAAATCCTTATCCTGGATAAACTTCTCCGCTTCCGCGAGCAGCGATTCATGGCTGCGCGTCTGGATGATCCGCCCCTGGTGAAAGGTCAGCGCGCAAAAGCTGCAGCCGCCGAAGCAGCCGCGGTTGCTGATCAGAGAATACTTTACCTCCTCGATTGCAGGTACTCCGCCGTCTTTTTCGTAGGACGGATGATACGTCCGCTGATACGGCAGCGCGTACACCCGGTCCATCTCCGCCTGCGAGAGCGGCTTCTGCGGCGGGTTCTGCACCACATAGACACCGTTCGGATACGGCTCGATGAGACGCTTTCCGGAAAACGGATCGGTGTTGCCGTACTGCGTGTAAAAGCTCTTCGCGTAATTGATGCGGTCTGCCTTTAAAGCATCAAAGGAGCACAGCAGAGTGGCATCGTACACGCCGGAGAGGTCTTTTGTCTTATAAACCGTTCCGTCAATAAAGGTGATATCACGCACCGCGATCCCGGCTGCAAGCGCGTCGGCGATCTCCACGATACAGCGCTCTCCCATTCCATAGGACAGAAGATCCGCCCCGGAGTCAAGCAGAATTGAGCGCTTGAGGGAATCCGACCAGTAATCATAGTGTGCAAGTCTGCGCAGGCTTGCCTCGATACCGCCGATAATGATCGGCTTTTGCCGGAAGGTACGGCGGATCAGATTGCTGTAGACGACCGTCGCATGATCCGGGCGCTTTCCCATTACGCCGCCCGGCGTGAAAGCGTCCGTTTTTCTGCGCTTTTTCGACACGCTGTAATGATTCACCATGGAATCCATATTTCCGGAGGACACCAGAAAGCCAAGCCGCGGCTCTCCGAGGACGGCGATACTTTTATCGTCCTTCCAATCCGGCTGCGCGATAATCCCGACCCGATAGCCGTTCGCCTCCAGCACCCTGCTGATGATCGCATGTGCAAAAGAGGGATGATCCACATAGGCATCCCCGGTTACAAGCACAAAATCAAGCTGTTCTATCCCTGCCGCCTCCATATCTGCTCTGGAGACCGGCAAAAATCCGTCACTCATGCGCTGCCCCTTTCCGTAAATCATCTATTTCCTTCTGCGAGAGAAGTCTGCTCTCCCCCGCCTGCAAAGCCGGATCCAGCACCAGGCTGCCCATGCGCAGACGCTTCAGATATAGCACTGTCTTTCCGACTGCCGCAAACATCCGCTTGATCTGGTGGAATTTTCCCTCCTGGATAGTCACATACACTTCCGAGATCTCCCCGACGGAGAGAATTTCCAGAACCGCCGGCATCGTCGGGCGATCCTCCCCTATATCAAGCCCGTCCTGAAAACGGGCAATGTCCTCCGGCGTCACCTCGCCCTGTACGCGCGCAAAGTAGGTCTTATCCACATGCTTTCCCGGCGCCAGCAGCCGGTGCGCCAGATCGCCGTCGTTTGTGATAAGCAGAAGTCCCTCCGTGTCAAGGTCGAGCCTTCCAACCGGAAACAGATCCTTTTTGCGCGCAGACGTGATATAATCCATCACCGTTTCGTAGCGCGCATCCCGGGCCGCCGTCACACAGCCTGCAGGCTTATAAAGCATGTGGTATTCAAATTCCGAATAAAAAACCGGCTGCCCATCCAGACAGATCACATCGCTTTCGGCGTCTGCCTTGCTGTCCGCGTTTTTACAGACCGTGCCGTTCACCGTCACTCTGCCCTTCCGGATAAAATTCTTCACTTCGCTGCGCGTGCCCGCGCCGCTCGCCGCAAGCAGCTTATCCAGTCTGATCGTTCCCATACTCTCACCCCGTCGGCTTTTCTCGTACGCCGCGTCCATCTCCCGGTTTCCACAGCAGATACGCTTTGCTTTTTCAATGAGTCCTACTGCATCCGCCAGCCGGCATAATATTTATTTTTCAGCATACCGCCGCGATTCTTTGCCCATCCGAGCGGAAAACCGTCCGTACACACCAGCGTCCATCCGTCAGATGTCCGGTCTGCCTCGTCCTCCGTCAGCGTAACCGTCTCTCCTTTTAGATAGCGCACGGTGCGCGCATCCTCCGCAGCAAACGAAATGCTGTTTTTTGCCTCGCTTTGCTTTAGAAACATCGCAAGCGCCTGCGACGGCTCAAAGCCGTGCTGTCTGCATTCTCCTAAGAGAAGCCCGGTTCGCAGATAACGAAGCTCTCTGCTGAGCGAGGCCCCGGGCGGCAGCGCGTACAGCCGCTCTTTTAACGAAAAAATCCGCCAGCCGTCAAAGCGCTTCTTAAAATAACGCTCAGAAAACTCCTGCCACTGCGCGGGCGTCTTCTCCGGCTTTTCACGATCCGGTATCCCGCTGCGCATGCGGGCTTGTTTTTCCTGACAGAGACGCCCCAGCTCCAATGCTGCCCTGTCACTTTCAGAAAGCTCTTCGACACGAAAATCGCTTCCAGTGCAGGAGCCTTCTTTCGCTATTTTTTCAAGAACGGCGGCGAAATGTCCCTCGCCCCGGACACGGTGCGGATAAAGCCGCACGCAGCCCGCAAGTTTTTCAGGCAGATCTGCTCCGCCCGGCACCTCCGCCGTGATCAACCGCATTTCCGGATGCTTCTTTAAAAGTGCAAGCACCGTCTCCTCATTTTCTTCCACGGAAAAAGTACAGGTGGAAAACACCATCCTGCCGCCCGGTCTGAGCATCGCTATCGCTGCATCCGCAATTTCCCTCTGAAGCGGCGCATAGTATGCGGGGCCATGCACTTTATACGCCTTTTTCATAGCTGGCTCCCGGCGGAACATCCCCTCGCCGGAGCAAGGCGCGTCCACCAGGACCCGGTCAAAATATTCCGGGTAAATGTTCTTAAGCTTTTCGGGCGTCTCGCTGCACACACAGACGTTTCCAATCCCATGCTGCTCCAGATTTTTCAGAAGCGCCTTCGCGCGGGAAGCGCTGACATCGTTTGCCATCAGCAACCCTTTTTCTGCCAGACGGCTTCCAAGCTCCGTTGCCTTCCCGCCGGGAGCCGCGCACAAATCCAGGATCCGCTCGCCCGGCTTCGCCCCCAGAAGCGCCGCCGGAAGCATCGCACTCGGCTCCTGCACATAATAAAGCCCGGCATAGTAGTAAGGATGCTTCGTCACCGCGTCGTCCGCCGTCACATAAAATCCATTTTCCGTCCAGGGAACCGGCGCAAGCGGAAACGGGCTGATTTTCTGAAACTCCTCCGCCGAAATCTTACCGGTATTCACCCGGATCCCCTGCGCGCTTTCCTTTTCAAAGCTCTCTATGTACGCCGGATAAGCCTCTCCAAGAAGCTCCTTCATATTTTCTGCAAAATTCTCCGGTAATTCCATCTTCATGTCGTTTCTCCACAGGTAAAGTTCAGCTCCTGCGCCCGATACCCTTCTGAAATCATGTCAAGCTGCCTGTGAAAGCGCTCCAGCTTCTCCAGATCATTCTCCGCATAAACCTCATAAAATTCTGCCTGGATCTTGGCGATCTCCCGCTTGTTGGCATACTTGTAGAGATTCTGGATGTTATTTAAGATCTCTGCGACCAGATTCGTCTGATGCTGCATGGAATTCTGTGCATCCATGATCTCATCGCGCACCAGGGACATTTCGTTATCCAGCACCACGATCGCATCGGCCGATTTTAACAGCTTTTCACGGATATGATCCGGGATATTCTGTTTATATTTGTACTGCAGCGAATGCTCGATCGTGGACCAGAAATTCATCCCCATCGTGCGGATCTGGATCTCCGCCTGGATCGTCTTCGGACCGTTCATCAGCTCTACGGAATAGCTTATGATCACATGATAACTGCGGTAGCCGCTCGTCTTTGCGTTTGTGATATAGTCCTTCTCATGCGTTACCGACATATCGCCGCGGCTGCGGATCAGATTGACGACCTTGGGAATGTCTTCGACAAACTGACAGATAATGCGGATACCGGCGATATCCTCCATACGCTCCTCGATCTCTGACATCTCAATATTTTTCTTCTGCATCTTATCCAGAATACTGGAGATCGTCTTTACACGTCCCGTAACCTGCTCGATCGGGCAATATACCCCGCGCGATTTATATTCATAACGTAAATGCTCAAATTTTGTGGTCAGTTCCCGTACCGCTAAATCGTATGGATCTAACAAATCCCGCCAAATCTGTATTTCCATGCTGTAATCCTGCCTTTTTAAAATTTTCGTATCTATTCAGCCAGGCAAATCATGTTCTAATCCCCGCCGGACATAAATAGAGTATAACACATCCTTTCCCCCGGTTCAACTTATTCAGTTTTTCAGGGAGGTTCTTCATGAAAAATTTATATTTCGGCATTCCTGCCGTTTCCGCTTTCTTCTTTGTACTTCTGTTTCCGCAGGAGAGCTTCGCCGCCGCCGGCAGCGGACTGCTGCTCTGGTACGAGACGCTTGTGCCGACTCTGCTCCCGGTAATGATCCTCTCGCATCTTTTGCTCTCCTCCAACCTCGCCCTTGTTTTGGCCGGACGCATTGCACGTCCGCTGACCGCTCTTTTGTCCATCTCGCCCTCCGGTGCCTATGCCCTCCTTGTCGGCTTTTTCTGCGGCTGTCCGATGGGCGCAAAGGTGCTCTCTGATCTCAGGGAAAATCAGCAGATTTCCGAGACGGAAGCTTCTTACCTTGCTGCCTTTATCAACAATATCAGCCCCGCTTTCCTGACGAATTTTCTGGTACTCAGGCATCTGAAGGCACCCGCGCTGCTTTTGCCGACGCTCGTCATTTTGTTCGGTGCGCCGCTGCTGTACGGATTGTTTTCCAACCACCGCTACCGTATGCAAAAAAAGAACGAACCACACACCGTCTTCCCGTCCGGAAGCTCGGAAAATGTCCCTGCCGGGAGAGAGGCGGAAAAAAACAAGGCACCCGCCAAAGCAATCACATTTGCCATGGTCGATGCCTCAATTACAGACAGTATCTGCAGTATCACAAAACTGGGCGGATATATCCTCCTCTTTGCCATTTTCACCGCAATGATTGACGTGCTGCCGCTGGATTCCCCTTATCCCGCAGCGATCCTCTCCGGGATCGTCGAGATCAGCAGCGGCATCCACAGGATCGCAGCACTCCCGCTGCCCTTTCGCGAAAAATATCTGCTGCTGACAGCGGTATCCGCATTCGGCGGCCTCTGCTGCACGGCACAGTCAGCCCGGATGCTCTCTGTCATCGGACTGTCTGTAAAAAGCTATATCGGCGCAAAAATTTCCATCACTGCCATAGCGGTCATCATGACGCTCTGTTATATCTTATGAAGGATTATTCGTCGTCCTCTTCGTATTCGTCGTTCTCGTCTGCCTGTGACGCAGCAGCATAGTTGGAAGTATTGCCGGTCTGCGGAGACAGCTCCTGACGGTTCTTGCTCACGATATCGTAGCAGGACTGCAGGGAACTCATAAAGGTATTGTATTTTGCGCCGACCGTATCCGTTGCGTGACTCATGATCTGCTCAAGATTTGCCAGCATATCATCGGTGTAGCTGATAGCGCTCATACGGATATTGTTTGCATCCTGCGTCGCATTGTCCAGGATCTCCTGTGCCTGCTGACGTGTCTGTTCCAGAAGCGCGTTCGCCTGGTTCATCGCCTCCTGCATGACCTCGTTTTCCTGTACCATCTGCGCCTGCTTCTCCTGCGCCTCCGCCATGATCGCGTCCGCCTTCGTCTGCGCATCGGCAAGGATCGCATCCTTGTTGCTGATGATCTTCTGATAACGCTTGATCTCATCCGGCGTCTTCATGCGAAGCTCACGGAGCAGCTCCTCCAGCTCCTCCTTATTTACCACGATCTTTGTGGAAGATAATGGCTGAAATTTACAGCTATCCACATACTCTTCAATTTCTTCGATGATCTGTTCAATTCTGCTGCTCATGTTTTTTCTCCTTATTAATTAATTTTTCTGCATTTTCGCCTGGATCGCCCTCACAACCTCAGGCGGAACAAACTTGCTGATATCGCCGCCGTAATATGCGACCTCTTTGACTGTGGAAGAACTTAAATAAGCGTACTGCAGACTGGTCGTCAGAAAAATGGTGTCGACATCCGGCGCCATGATACGGTTTGTCTGCGCCATCTGCAGCTCATAGTCAAAATCTGTGATCGCGCGCAGACCTCTGACGAGAAACTGTGCGTCGCTTTTCTTCACAAAGTCAATGGAAAGCCCGGTGAATGCCTCCACACGGACATTGCTCATATCTTTTGTTGCTTCCAGTAGTATCTTAACACGTTCCTCCAAAGAAAACAACGGCTTTTTATGATTATTCTGCAAAACCCCGACGATCAGCTCGTCCACAAGCGCTGCCGAACGCCGGATAATGTCCAGATGTCCATAGGTGACCGGATCAAAGCTGCCCGGATAAACGGCTCTTTTCATAACGTGCTCCCCTTGCTCTTCTTAATAAAAATATGCGCATTTGTCTTGTATTTCTTGTATTTTTCCATGGAATAGCCCAGCGCCTCCAGATAGTCAAATTCCGTATCCAAGGAAGCCTCGGCAATGATCAGCGTCTGCTCATCCGCCAGAGAAGAATCTGCCAGCACCTCCAGCACTTCCCACTCCAGGTTCTGCCGGTAGGGAGGATCCATAAAAATAATATCAAACGGTTTTTCGCCCTCCAGCCTGCCAAGCGCGGTGCGCACGTCCGTCTGCATCAGCACGGCGCGGTCCGCAAGACGGGTAAAGGCAAGGTTCTGCCGGATACATTCTGCCGCCTTTTTATTCTGCTCCACCAGCACGGCAAGGGAAGCTCCGCGGCTCAGTGCCTCAATACCGATCGCACCGCTGCCGGAAAACAGATCCAGGAAACGGCACTCCGGGATCTCCATATTTATCATATTAAACAGTGTTTCCTTGATGCGGTCCGTCGTCGGACGGGTATCCAGGCCCTCCACTGTTTTCAGGGCAAGGCGCTTTGCCGTTCCTGCGATAACTCTCATATACTGTCTCTCCCAAACATGTTTTACGGGTCTTTCCTTTTTGCCGCGCCCCTATCACTCATGCTCGCTCATCACATAACCGGCAAGATTGTAGGCATGATCGCTGATGCGCTCCAGATTACTCAGAATATCCAGGAATGCCACACCGTTTGTCGGATTGCAGAGCTGCTTCGACAGACGCTCAATATGCTTGTCTCGCAGTTCTTCCTCCATATCGTCCACCTTTTCCTCGTATTTTCCGACCAGAACGGCATCCTCAATGCTGATCTTACGTCTGGCATTGACCGCGCAGGAAAAAGCGTCCTTTACAAGCCCCATGATCTCCGCCATCTCGCCAAGCGCCTCCTGTGAGAAGCTGATCGGATCGGCGCCGTCCTTGACATCCATGATCTCGGCGATATTTTCCACATGGTCGCCCACGCGTTCAATATCGCTGACGGAGTAAAACAGATTCTTCACGATATCGTGCTGCTCCACGGTGAGCGAGAGGTTGTCGATCTCCACAAGGTACTCGGTCAGCAGCTCCTCCATGGAGTTGATGGTCTTTTCCGTCGCGTAGATTTTCTTCAAGAGCTCCTGGTCGAAATTCATGACCACATTACAGGCATTGCGCAGGTTTTCCGCCGTAATCTCGCCCATATGCACGACTTCCTTGATCGCATTTTCCACCGCGAAATCCGGGGATTTCAGGATACGGCGATCCAGATGACGCAGCGTAACGGTTTCCTCGTTCTCCGCCGGAGCCTCGTTCTCTTCTCCCTTCACAACCATGCCGGAGAGATCGACCAGCCGCTCCGCAAACGGGAACAGCATGATGGTACAGGCAACCTTAAAGCCGGTGTGGAATATGGAGATTCCGACACTGTCAATGCTCCGGTGCGCAAATTCCGGCGAGATCCAAAAGAAAATATAGCTGAGCGTGCCGAATACTACCGCGCCGATGATGTTGTAAAGAAGATGCATTGCCGCTACTCTTTTTGCGTTTCTGCTCGTACCGAAGCTGGAGAGGATCGCGGTAAGACAGGAACCGATATTCGATCCAAGGCTGATGTATACCGCCGCGCTCGTCGTGACCGCCCCGCTCGTAGCTGCCAGTGTCTGCAGCACGCCCACTGAAGCGGAAGAGCTCTGCATGATCGCCGTGATGATCGTACCGATCGCTACGCCGAGCAGCGGATTATTTCCGAACAGCAAAAAAGCGTCCGAAATAATAGGAAGATCCATATACTTCTTCGCAGAGCCGCCCATAAAATCAAGACCAATGAACAAAAAACCAAGACCGATGAGGATCTCCCCGTATATCTGTTTCCTGGGCTTTTTGGCAAACATGATCAGAAATGCTCCGATGCCGACCATGAGCGGTGCATAAAGGGAGGGAGAGAGCGCTTTAAAGCTGTCCCCTACCTGTCCGAGCGATACGATCCATGCCGTAATACAGGTACCGATATTGGCGCCCATGATGATGCCGACCGCCTGGCTGAGCGTCATGATGCCGGCGTTTACAAAACCGATCACCATGACCGTGGTAGCTCCGCTGCTCTGAATGATCGCCGTCAGCGCCGCCCCAACCAGCACCGCGACCAGACGATTGTTCGTGAGGATCCCGAGCAGCTCCTGCATCTTGCTGCCGGCAGATTTCTGGATACCAGCCGACATGCCGTGCATACCGTACAGGAACATGCCAAGACCGCCGGCAAAGGTAAACAAATTTGAGATGTCATCAATTGACATATGTAGCCTCCCTCGTACTCCGAATAGAATCTTTTGTGTTTTCCGGACGTCCTCCTAGACGATATTTCTCCACTCCAGGTCGCCGTGATCCAGTCCGAGAATCAGGGATTCCGCCGTAGCAATGTTCGTCGCAATCGGAATATTATATTTGTCGCAGCACCGGGTAATCCGCTCAATGTCCGCCTGCCGCGGATCCTGTATGATCGGATTGTAGAAAAAGATTACCATGTCCATACTGTTGCGCTCGATCATTTCCGTGAATTGCTTGTCCCCGCCGACACTTCCGGGCAGAAATTTGTGAACCTTTAATTTCGTCACTTCCTCAATCCTGCGTCCCGTGATGCCGGTGGCGTAAATCTCATGCTTGCTCAAAATCCGTTTGTAAGCCAGACAAAAGTTTTCCATCAGACTTTTTTTACTGTTGTGTGCGATTACCCCAATATTCATTTTTCGCTTCCTTTCAAAAACCCCAAAGTATCAGATAGATTATAACATACTTTTTCGGAATAGCAAATATATTTTTTTACAGGAAAAAACCCGGGGAATTTTCGCCTCCCGGGTCTTTTCTTTTTATCTTCTCTTTATTTTAATTTTAGAGCATTGTCGTGCCGTTCTGTGCGGACATCTGTCTTTCCTGTGCTTCAATCATTTTCTTGACCATATATCCGCCTACGGAACCGTTCTGCTTGGATGTCAGATTGCCGTTGTAGCCGTCGGTCAGCGGCACACCGAGCTCGCTTGCCACTTCAAATTTGAAACGATCCAGTGCTCCCTTTGCCTCCGGTACTGCTGCTGTGTTAGAAGATTTACTTGACATAATCTACGCCTCCTTTGCATTTTATCTGCAATCTTTTCGTTTGTTTTTTTGTTTGTTTTTCGATTGCAGTGATAGTATATGAAATTCGGCGGATTATAAACTGGCAGTTTTTACAAATTTAATTTTTTCAGCTCGTTTGACAGATAGTTTTCCAGCATTCTGTGCAGCCTGGTATGCTCCGGCGCTTCCAGAGCGGGATCCTCCTTTAAGATCGCTTCTGCCGCTTTGCAGGCATCCTGCAGGATCTTCGCATCGGCAAAGACATCTGCAAGCTTAAATTCCATCAGTCCGCTCTGACGCACGCCAAGGATATCGCCCGGTCCGCGCAGCTTCAGATCCTCGGATGCGATGAAAAATCCGTCGTTTGATTTGTTTAAAATCTCCAGACGTTCTTTCGTTTTTTTATTGTCCGATGAGGATATCATGATACAGTACGACTGCGCTTTTCCTCTTCCCACTCTTCCGCGGAGCTGGTGAAGCTGCGCAAGACCGAAGCGCTCCGCATTCTCGATCATCATGACAGTGGCGTTCGGCACATTCACGCCGACTTCGACAACCGTCGTCGAGACAAGCACCTGGATCTCTCCGCCAAGGAACCGTTCCATCACCTCGTTTTTTTCCTTCGGCTTCATTTTTCCGTGCAGATATTCGATGCAGATATCCTCCGGGAGTATTTCTTTAAGCCTCTCCGTGTAGGAAATGACATCCTCCGCCTCGATCTGCTTGTTTTCCTCCACCATCGGACAGATGATATACGCCTGATGCCCGAGACGGATTTCTTTTTCAATAAAGGTATACGCCTTTCGCCGGTAGGTGGTATTCACCACGCAGTTTTTGATCGGCAGGCGGCTTTTCGGAAGCTCGTCGATCACAGAAATTTCCAGATCGCCGTACAGGATAACGGCGAGCGTGCGCGGGATCGGCGTCGCACTCATGACGAGCGTGTGCGGTTCCGTGCCCTTATCACCCAGGGTCTCCCTCTGGCGTACACCGAAGCGGTGCTGCTCGTCGGTGATCACAAGTCCCATGCGTTTATACTGCACCTTTTCCTGAATAAGCGCGTGCGTACCGATGATCATATCTGCCTCGCCGGCGGCGATTTTTTCATAAGCAAGCCGTTTTTCCTTTGCCGTCATGGAGCCGGTAAGCAAAATCGGTACAAAAGTGAGCTTCTGTTTTTCTATCAGCTCTGTCAGCGACTCAAAATGCTGGCGCGCAAGCACCTCGGTCGGCACCATCAGAGCGCTCTGCAGCCCGTTTTCCGCCGCAAGAAGCATCGCGAGAAAGGCGAGGATCGTCTTGCCGGAGCCGACGTCGCCCTGGATGAGCCGCGCCGCTGCGTGTTCTCCCGTCATGTCGCGCTGAATATCCTCCCAGACGCGCTGCTGTGCTCCGGTAAGTTCGTAGCCTAATGTTTGGATCACGTTGTCCGTCAGCGGTGTCCGCTGTATCGAAAATGGATTTTTCGCCTGCTCGTGCTGTTCCTTAAACCGGCGCAGCGCCAGGATAAAAAGAAAAAATTCATCAAACACCAGCCGCCGTCTGGCGATCCGCATATGCTGTTCATCGCGCGGGAAATGGATTTCTTCGATCGCGTAGTCATATTCCGCTAACTGATATTTTTTTCGGATGTCCTCCGGAAGATAATCCCCCGAAAGCTCCATGCCGTCCAGAGCCTGCCGCACGGTTTTGGAAAGCAGCTGGTTCGTCAGCCCTTTTGTCAGCACATAGACGGACTGCAGCTCCAGGAGAAGCTTCTGATACTGCTCCATCGTGTAAATCGCCGGCTGCTCCAGGTAAAGGCTGACTCCTTTTTGTACCACCTTTCCGCAGAATACATGGTATACGCCCGGCTTTATGGTATTTCGCAGATACGGCATATTGAACCAGCGGGCGCCAACGGAGCCCGCCTGGTCGCACAAAACAGCGGATACGATCTGCATTCGCTTTACATACTGCACCGTAAGCGCGCGCTCCGGCGCAGCGTAGACGGCAATCTCCATGCCCTCCCTGACCTGCGAGGTGTCAGAAATCGCCGGGAACCGCCGGTAAGTGCGCGGATAGTAAGAAAGCAGGTCGCCAAGATCGCGAATGCCTGCTTTCTCAAATACAAGTTTTGTCTTTTCACCAATCCCCTTCAATTCATCAAGGGGCGTTCTCTGATTCATAAAACAAAATTTCCTTCCATATATCCTACTCTACAGAAACAACATAGTAGTAGATCGGCTGCCCGCCGGAATATACCTCAACCTCGCAGTCCGGATACTGCTCCTCAAGCTCTGCTCCGAGCGCCTGCGCATCCTCCTCGGATATGTCCGCGCCGTAATAAACGCTGATCAGCTCGGAATCCTCATCCAGCATCAGACTGATCGTCTCCTTTGTGACAGCGGCAATCTCCTCGCCGACCGCCAGGATGGAATGGTCGCCGATACCCATAATGTTGCCCTCATGAATCGTCTTGTCATCGATATGCGTATCGCGCACGGCATAGGTGATCTGACCGGTCTTGATCACAGACAGTCCTTCCGTCATCGCCTCTTTATTTTCCTCCGCCGACTTGTCCGGCGCATAGTTAATGATCGCGGAAATACCCTGCGGTACTGTTTTGGTCGGGATCACGATGATCTGCTTGTCCTTCGTGAGCGCCTGTGCCTGGTTTGCCGCCAGAATGATGTTTTTATTGTTCGGCAAGATATAGATAGTGTCTGCGTTTACCTGCTCGATCGCGTTCAGCATGTCCTCGGTGCTCGGATTCATCGTCTGACCGCCCTCGATCAGATAATCCACTCCAAGTCCCCTGAAGATCTCGCCGATACCCTCGCCGATGGATACGGAGATAAAACCGACCTCCTTGTGCGGCATCGCCGGTTTTGCCGCCTTTGCTTCCTCCTGCGCACGCTTCGAAGCGTCTTTTATAAGCTTCTCCTGGTGTTCCTCACGCATATTATCAATCTTCATCCGGGACAGCTCGCCGTAGGTAAGCGCCTTTGTGATGGCCACGCCAGGCTGATTTGTGTGTACGTGTACCTTTACGATATCGTCGTCCGCCACTACGACGATGGAATCGCCGATGCTCTCAAGGAATGCCTTAAACGCAAGCTCCTCCGCCTCTTCCATCGGCTTCTTTGTCATAATGATGAACTCGGTGCAGTATCCGAATTTGATTTCCGCCGCCGGAGCCTCTGCGGAAACCTGCGCGCCTGCCGCCTTCTCTCCGCTCTCGATGGTGTAATTGACCTCTTTGCCAAGGTAGGCGTCGAACGCACCCTTCAATACCTGGATAAGTCCCTGTCCGCCGGAATCCACCACACCTGCTTCCTTCAGTACCGGAAGCATCTCCGGCGTCTGCGCCAGCACATCCTCTGCATAGGAAAGCGCACCTCCCAGAATCGTTTCCATATCTGCGCCTTCTGCCGCCAGCTCGGAAGCTTTCTCAGCACAGCCCTTTGCAACAGTGAGAATCGTGCCCTCCTTCGGCTTCATAACAGCCTTGTACGCCGTCGCGACCGCCTTCTGGCAAGCCTCCACGATGATATCTGTGGTAATCTCCTTCTCATATTTAATCGTCTTTGTAAAGCCTCTTAAAAGTTGGGAAAGAATAACGCCGGAATTTCCGCGCGCTCCGCGCAGGGATCCCGATGAGATTGCCTTTGCCAGTGTTTCCAGGTTCAGTTCCTCCAGGGAAGCGACTTCCTTCGCCGCCGACATGATGGTGAGCGTCATGTTTGTACCGGTATCGCCGTCCGGCACCGGAAAAACGTTCAGCTCGTTGATCCACTCCTTGTTCGCCTCAAGATTGCTGGCACCAGCCAAAAACATTTTTGCGCACAGTTGTGCGTCGATTGTATTTCTACCCACTTCCGAGTTCCTCCTTAATCAATCACTCTTACGCCTTCTACGGCAATATTTATTTTATCAATCTCCATACCGGTAAATTCCTCCACCTGGTACTTCACATTGCTGATCAGATTTTCCGCCACTGCCGAAATGCTGACACCGTAAGAGACGATGACATGAAAATCCAGGGAAATCCGATTATCCTCACTGACGGTAACATTGATGCCGTGCTTTAAGCTTTCGCGTTTTAAAAGGCGCACAAGCCCGTCCTTCATGCTCACTGCTGCCATGCCCACGATTCCGAAGCATTCCACAGCAACGCTGCCCGCGTAAGTTGCAATAACATCTTTATCAATGGAGATGGTTCCCAATGCATTATCCATACGACCTTTCATATTCATACCTCCAAAATTCATATATGAATACAGTATAGCAAGTTTTCCGCAAAAAGGAAACACTTTTTTTATTTTCCACTTGCAAATTAAAGTGGTTTCTGTTAAAATACCATTGTTGTCAGTCTGTACATAGCAGTATAGGCGAGTAAGGTATAAGGAGGTGCTGTCATGGCCAGATGTGCAATTTGTGATAAGGGCGCTCATTTCGGAAACAACGTGAGCCACTCTCATAGAAGATCCAACAAGATGTGGAAATCCAACATCAAATCTGTAAAAGTTAAAGTTAACGGAGCTGCTAAGAAGATGTACGTTTGTACTTCCTGCTTAAGATCCGGTAAAGTAGAAAGAGCTTAATGAAATTAACAGACACCGCCTGTACGGGCGGTGTTTTTATATCTATTATTCGATACAGCCTGAAATGCTATCAGCACATGAACAGATTGTAGCCTGCCAGAAGAAATGCAAAAATCAGAAGAACGATCACGAAGGAATTGGCTATAAAAAGAGCCGCCAGCATTCCCACTGCAATCCAGAACAGGGTATATCCTGCAATTCGTTTCATACGCGTTCTCCCAATTCTTTTCTATTATTTTATGCGGCAGAGCCGAAAAGGTTCCGCTATTTTGCGTGTAAAAAAGAGCTCCGGCGGAAAATCGTTTTCCGACGGAACCCTCTCTTTTTTTGCGTCGTTAAGATAAAAGGCTTTTCTATGCTTCTGCGTCCTCGTCTGTATTCTCCGGACCGGCTGTTTTTGCGGATGCGCCCGCGCTGTTTCCCGCACCGGCTGCAAATCCATTACCTGAGGTAAAGCGGTTTACAAAATCCGGTACCATGTCCAGCACCTTGGTGAGTCCGTCCTGGTTGCGGACGTTCACAAGCTTAGAGGTGCCGTTCTGGATCACGAGAACTGCACTCGGCATCATCTTGCAGCCCATACCGCCGCCGCCGTTATTTTTCTGTTTGTTGTTCTCCTGTCCCTCAAGCGCAGCCGCAGCCACACCGAAGGAGACGTCTACAAGCGGCAGAATGATGGTATCGCCCACCGTGATCGCATCGCCCACAACGGTCTTTGAGTGGATAAAGCCGTCCATTCCCTTAAACAGGGATTCTACCTTTGACTGAAAATTGTTTTCTGATGCCATTTTTTGTTCCTCCTTTTTTATGCGAAATGTCAACTGTTTTCTATTTTTACAGCATTCCCGGACGTTTCTGCGCCCGGCGGCTGCTCTCACCCGCTGATTTGATGTTTAAAAGTTTTGTATTCCCTGTTTCAATGATTTAACATTTTTCGCACCCGTTTTATGGTGATACGGATGTGCTTGTCCAAAAGAAGCAAAAATGCAGTTTTTACAAGGTGGCAGGCACGGATATGCCCTTTCAGAGAAATATCCCCCTCCAGCACAGGCTTTGTAAAGTCCGCCTCCACAATCACATGATTCCCGGAAGCCACCTGCAAAATACTTAAAATTCCAAGGAGCTGACCGGTCGCTGCCGGATCATCCAGCCCGAACAATACATTTCCCTCAATTTTCCGCGGAAAATAATGCTTAAACAGATAGCGAAGCTCTTTCTTTCCATGTCTCAGCGCTTCCTGTGTATGGACATCGTACCACAGTTTTTTGTAATATTCCAGCTTCCTTTTCAGTTTCTCAAAGCTTTCCCGGATATTCCGTATTTTTTCCAGAAATGCGCGAAAGCTATTCTTTATATTTTCAAAAAAAGATCTCAGCCTGTCAAAAATACCCGGTTTCGCCTGTCGCCGGACGCTTTTTGTATCTGGCGTCTCCCGGACTTCCTGCTCCGGCGCAGATTCGCTCTCCGGCATCCCGAAGGATTCCGGCGACGCAGAAATTTCCTCCTGCTTTGAAGAGGATCCGCTTTCCTTTTCCGATGCAGCTTCCGGTACGACGGATTCCTCCGCAAACGACTGTCCCGCGCTCTCATCCTCCGAAAGCGGCCTGGCAGGCGGCTGCACGCTTTCTGCTTCGGGCGGCTGCTTCTGCTCCGGTTCTTCCGGCGCCTGAGGCATTTCATGCGGTGCCTCAGGTGCTGTCGCCTTTTCTGCTTCTTTTTCAGACGGCGCAGGTTTCCTTTTGCGCTTCTTTTTTTTCTTTTCTCCAACTACCGTGTACCCGCACACCTTCACGCTGATCTGCAGTTTCCCGTCCAGATAACCGATATGCACCGAGAGAAGATGCAGCAGCCAGGTGACGCGGGCGGCTGCTGTCAGCTTATCAGTTTTTTCCGCCGACGCCTGGTAGCGGACGGGCACGAACAGAAGCAGAAGCGCGACCGTAAGAAGGATCAGCAGCAGGACTGCCAGCAGAATAAACGGTATTTTCAATATCGCCAAAACTATATGTAGCATTCTCTCACCTGCCGCCTACTTTCCGAACCGAAACAGTTTTCGTTTCTTTAGCTTTTCCATCGGATATTCATAAATCATCTCTTCGCCGTCCGGTATACGGCTCTCAAGAAATTTCCGCACATCAAAATCGCCATTTTTGCGGTATGCGTCCAGCGCGATACCAGTCGCGATATCCACCGCCTCGTGCCAGCCCTTCGCCGCGCCGACGATCAGCGGACAATGCCCGTGAAGAACCGGCTGGAACAGAATATCCGCCCGGAAAATGTCAAAAAGATCACGCTCATTCGCCGCAAGCGTGACCAGATAAACCTCCGGCATACCGACGCCCGTCTCCACATTTTTGATGAGCAGCTCCCTGTTCTTTTTTACATTTTTACCGATATACAGCTTCTGATACCATTTCATAATACTATCCTTACCACTTTTTTACAGTTTAATCGCCTTATGAGAAAGGGATTGTCGCAAAACGATGCAGCAACCCCTTTCCACTTAAAAATGTTTCTTTGTTCCCCACAAATTCGCCTTTTTCAGTGACAGATACTCGTCGTATGCACGCTCCAGCATCGTCCGCTCGTTGGCGAATTTCAGCAGATGATAAGCCTCATGGTATTTGTAATAACCAGAGTCCACAAAGTGTTCTTCGCGCTGTGGTTTGCTATAATAACTTTCCGAACGCATCAAGTACCAGTGTACATCCTTTTCCACCACGTCCTCGGGCACATTGAAAGAATACTGGCTCTTCCCAATATACTTTATAATGCTCGCCCGCACGCCGGTTTCCTCCAAAACCTCGCGCAGCGCAGTATCCTTGTACTCCTCACCAGCCTCCACTGTTCCCTTCGGCAATACCCAACCCTCATATTTGTTCTTATAGCTCTTGAACAAAAGCAATATCTTGCCTCGAAATATTACCACACCGCCACAGCTCGTTGCCTCAATCATTGCAATTCCTCCTGTAGTGCGTTGTGTTTTCTGTGCTGGTCTTAGTATACCGCTTTTTTAAAAAAACCGCAACTCTTTCTTAATATTGATTGTAATAATAGGTGTCAAAAATCTGTTTTGCGATCGGAACCGCCGCCGAGCTTCCGGTGCCGCCGTCCTCCGCGATCACGCAGACAACGATATCCGGATCCTCCACATTGGAGAATCCAACGAACCAGGAATGCGTGGAAAGCTCCGCTTCCTCTCCGGTATTTCCGTTCACCTCATACTCCGCAGAGCCGGTTTTGCCTGCCACCGTGTAGCTGTCATTCCACAGATACGAGCCGGAGCCGCCCTCCACGACGCTCTGCATGAAGCTCTTTAAGATGTCCGCCTCCTGACTGGAGATCATGCGCTTATACGCGATGGGCTTCGTCTCGCTCACCTTAACGCCCTCTGTATTTTCGACGCGCTGCACAAAATACGGATACATCATCACGCCGTCGTTCGCGATCGTGCCTGCGATCAGCGCCATGTGCAGCGGAGAAACCAGCGTGTCGCCCTGCCCGAACGAGGTCGTCATGATATCGCCGTAGGACGAATCGCTGTTCAGCACAAACTGGCTGCTGCTGTACGGCATCAGCGTCGGCAGGTCGCCGTTAAACAAAAACTTCTCGCAGAGATCATGAAATCTGTCCAGATCAAGCTGCAGACCAATATTGGCAAACGAGGTATTGCAGGAGTTCTGGAAGGACTGCTGCAGATTCTCAAAGCCATGTACCGCTCCGTCAAAGCACTGGATCGTCACATCCCCCTGCGTCAGATAGCCGTCGCACTGGAAGGAATAATCCATATAATCATCCGGATGCTCCTGGATATACTCCAGCGCCGTCATGATCTTAAAGGTAGAGCCAGGCGGATAGAGTCCCTGCGTCGCACGGTTCAGAAGCGGGCTGTGCGCATCCTCCGCGATCAGATATTCCCACAGCTCATCCATCTGGTTCGGGTCAAAATCCGGCTTCGATACCATTGCCAGCACCGCTCCGGTATCCGGTTCCATCACAACGACCGCTCCGCGATAAGCGCCAAGCGCCTGCGACGCCGCCGTCTGAAGTGTTGTGTCAAGTGTCAGGATCAGATTGTCCCCGCGCACCTTTTCGTTATTTACGCCTTTGCCCACCTGGTCGACGATCGAGGTATTCGACGTGAGCAGATCACTGTTATACATCGCCTCAATGCCCGATTTTCCGTTCGTCGTGTAGCCGACCACATGCGCAAACAGATTGTCGTAGGGATACACGCGCGTCTCGTTGCCTTCCTCATCGACATTGGTCCCCGCAAGGATCTCACCGTCCGCCGAATAGATGGAGCCGCGCACCACATACTGCTTCTGTTCGTCCGCCTTGGTATTGTTCGGATTCGCCTTCAGCTCGTCCGCGAGCGAGATCTGAAAATAAGCCATGTAGCCGACCAGCGCAAGAAACATCGCCGAAAACAGGTACGCCACGCGCCCATACACCCGGTTATGCTGCTTTTTCGACACCGGCGGCTTCTGAGGCGGAATCTGTCCATCCTCTGAAAACGGCGGTATCTGATGCGGTTCCCCGTCATAATGCGGCGGAATCCCCTCATTATAATGCTGCGCTCCGCCGCTGTAGCCTGTACGGTAGCCTTCCTCCCGCTGATGCTCCAGAAATTCGGGGATTTCTACCTCACGCTCCGAAAAATCTTCGGGATTCCAGTTGTCGTTCCCTCTCTCTCTCAATTTGATCCTCCTCATCTTCCCGCAGAATATAAAGTCCCTGTATAATCGCAAACATCAGCACAGTACTCAGCATGGAGCTTCCGCCGTAGCTGACCAGCGGCAGCGTCACGCCAGTCATCGGGATAAATTTCATCGCACCGCCAATTGTCAGAAATACCTGCACTGCGTACATGGTGCCAAGTCCGAGCGCCACCAGGCGGTAAAACCGGTTGGACAGCCGCATCGCAATATTCAAAAACATAATATAGCAGCTCATGCAGATGAGGATCAGGCAGATCGCAAAAATACCGCCAAGCTCCTCCGCGATCGCCGCAAACATAAAGTCCTGCTCCACGATCGGAATATTATCCGGCGTTCCCTGATAAAGCCCGGTACCGAACCAGCCGCCCGCCGCGATGGAAAACAGTGACTGCGCCACCTGGTAGCCCTTGTTCGCATAATCCGCAAACGGATCCTGCCAGATCTGCACGCGCACGCGCACATGCGAGAACAGGTAATATGCCGCCACCGCCGCCACGCTCCCGGCGCCAAGCCCGGCAAACAGATACAGGCAGTTTCGCGTCGCCACATACAGCATGATCAGATAGGTGACGAAAAAGATCAGCGCGCTTCCCAGATCCTTTGAGATCACCAGGATCAGCACATGCGCCGCAGCCACTGCCGTCGCGATCACAATATCGAGAAAGCGCTTCGCCTTGCCGAGCATCCCGGCAATCGCAAATACAAAGATGATCTTTACAAACTCCGACGGCTGGATGCTGATAAAGCCAAGGTTAAACCCAAGCTTCGAGCCGTAGGTCTCGTCCGCCGCCACCAGCACGATGCCTAAAAGCGCAATACCGGCTCCCGCGTAAACCCAGGTCCAGCGCGTCAGTATGCGCACCTTGCGAATAATGACCGGCACGATCAGCGCCACCGCGGTGGACGCCGCCGCGATCTGGAACTGCCGCGTCGCCTGCTCGTAGGAGAGCCTTGTCAGCATGATAAAACCGATCGTGATCAGCATACACATATGATTCACGACCAGCTTTGACGCGCGCGGATACAGATTGCGGAAAAACACCAGTGTTGCCGCAAGATAGATAATTTGCGCGCCGTAGAAAAAGAGCAGCTCCTGCTCCTGCGTCTGCAGATACATTACCGCGAACGCGACGAAATGTATCACAAACATCATCAGATTCTGCTGCAGGAACAGAAATTCCTTGTCCTCCTCATCCTTTTTTGTAAAGACAAGGAAGCTCTGCAGCGTATAAATTGCCATCAAAATCAAAATAGCATATCTGGAAAACTGAATAATTAAACTTACCACGTTTCTACCTATTCCACTCCGCGCTCGAAGTGTCCCCTTGTAAACTCTTTATATAGCCTGTCAGTTTGTTCTCTGCCAAAAAATGCCTGCGCATAGCTTTTTGCGATCTCTCCCGCCGCCTCCGGCTCCTCCGTCGTAAACTGCAGGCGGAGACTTTCCGGATGAAGCTCCTTTATGTCGCGCACATTTCCGGATAATTCCAGAGGAGCGCTGTTGTATATGACATTATAGCAGAACGGGCAGACATTCTTTACCGCAAAAAGCTTTTGTTTCCGGTCCTTCAGATACAAAAGCGACGGCTTTTTGGTACAGCCGGTGCTGTTTTTCCTCTGGCATTGTGCGGAAACCATCAGCGGCTGATAGCCGTACACGATCAGCTCGCTTCCCTCCATGCCGCGCCGCGCCAGCTCCCTGCGGTTCAGCTCCACCGGCGCCGTGTCCCATGCAAGCTGCGCTTCCTGCCAGAAAAGACGCGCCTCCCGGTTCCAGGTGTAGAGATTCCAGTCCGCCGCCAGCGGCTTTGAGAAATTTCGCTCCCGCAAAAAGAGATATTCCTCCTGATTTCGGATCAGAAGCCCGTCGTATGCCGCCAGCGCAGCGAGCGCCTGTTCGCCCCTGTAATACTCCAGCGCCTGCGTCCGGAAAATCCACGGAAGAATATAAAAGCATTTCTTTCCCGCCTCATGACAGCGCGCGATCCACCTCTTAGAATCCGCAAGAAATGCTTCCCTGCCCGAAAATGCCGCGCAGTCCAGATAGATCGCGTCGATCTCCGGCACCGCACAGAGCGTATTCACCAAAGCCAGATTTTCCACGGACGCCGTCATGCGAAAATATGCGGTAGCCTGTTTCTTAGCGGCGTGCGTTTTTTCTCCGCCATTCTGCTTCTCTGCGCCGTGATCCTCCTTCAGGAAAATCCCCCTTAAGTCTTCTTCGGACACCGGTTTCCGGTATCGTCCGTCCCCGCGCCGATATTCGCTCTGAATATCCTCTTTCAGCGCCGTGATTGCATTTCGGCGCAGCTCGTTGAGCGCCTGCATCGGCAGAAATAAATCGTCCTCTGTATCAATCTCCAGATGCGAAAAGGCAAATCCGCTCCCGCCGGTCTTTCGCATCTGCTTTTCCAGGTCTGCTCTGGTAAGCGGGCGATTCTGCGCCATCTGCGACTGCATTCCCTCTGCCGTAACAGTATGCCCTCCGGACGATATCCTTAGTATAGCAGGTTTTCGCTTTGAAAGTATTAATTTCCCATTAATTTTTTCCGGATAATCCTTATCAAGGTACTGCTGCTTCAGCTCCTTCAGCAGCACGTCGTTGTCCGTACAGTAATTCGACTGTCCCGGCGACATCATAGACGGGCCATTGTGACGGCGGTAATAGCCGTCAGAAAAACCGCCTCTGCTGTAGAGATCAAGCAATTCCCTCTTATCCTCACTGCTCACCTGAAATTTTTTCTGCGGATTTTCCAGGTAACGGTCGAGATAACGCCGGTAAATGCGCACCACGCCCGCTGCATACTCCGGTCGCTTCATCCGTCCCTCAATTTTCATGGAATAAACGCCGCTCTCGATGAGCTGCGGCAGCAGCTCCAGCGTGCAGATATCCTTCGGACTGAGCAGATATTGCTTTTCCTTTTTATTGACGCGTTTCCCGTTTTCATACAGATCATAGGGAAGACGGCACGGCTGCGCGCATCTTCCGCGGTTGCCGCTCCTGCCGCCGATCATACTGCTTAAAAGGCACTGCCCCGAATAACAGAAGCAGAGGGCACCGTGGATAAAGCTCTCGATCTCGATATCCGTGCTCTCATGGATGCCGCGGATCTCCTCCAGAGACAGCTCGCGCGCCGTCACGATACGCGTCGCCCCAAGCTCTTTTAAAAAACGCGCCCCGTACGCGCTGGTGATGCCCATCTGCGTGCTGGCGTGAATATCCAGCCCCGGAAAAACATCCCGGATATAGCGGAGCACGCCGAGATCCTGCACGATCACCGCATCCAGACCTTCCCGGTAATAGGGATTCAGATAATCGTATAATCCGTCCAGCTCGTCATCCTTCAGAAGCGTGTTCACCGTCAGATACAGGCGCCGGTTCTTTTCATGTGCATAGTCGATTGCCCGCTTTAAAAGATCCTCATCGGGATTTTCCGCATAAGCGCGCGCACCAAAACGGCTGCCGCCGATATAAACAGCGTCAGCACCCGCGGCGAACGCCGCCGTCATGCTTTCATAGCAACCAGCCGGAGCCAGCAATTCTGCCTTCATAAAGCCCTCCTCAGTAAAAAAGAATCTCGTTTTGCGAAATTTTGCGTGCGCATTCCCGCGAAGCGATTTTGCCTCACAGGAACCCCGAAGAATTTCCTATGAGGCGCGAAAGAGCCTGCAATAAGCAGACTCTCGTAATCAGTTACTTCTTCTTTAATTCGTCCAGCTTTCTCTGCATGTCCATCAGATTATGCTTGAGGTCAAAGATTTCCTTGTCCCTGGCGGCAATATGATCCTCCAGGATCTCAACCTGCTTCTTTGCCTTAAAGTAGTCGTCTGCAATATTAAGCTGCATTAAAATATTTTTTCTGTCGTCGGACTGCCTGCGGTAGCTGTCCATCTTTTTGAATTCCGCCAGCTTGCTGTTGATATAATAGGAAACCCTCTGTATATATTCTTCGCTCTCGTAGCCGCTGATCACAAGAATTTTTCCGTCGATCACAACCTGTATCTGGTTCTTTTTTGACATGCCGTTTCCTCCCGATGGTATCTTTCCAATCAAATATCTGATCTTCTCGTAGTCTTTTTACAGTATACCCGACTTTTCTTATAATTGCAAGGCAAAAGCGGGTTACTGTTTACTCCGTTCGCAGTAACCTTCGCAAATCCATTTAAAATTCGCTTCGCGAATGGAATCTGCTCATACTTGAATCACGTTCTCACGCCTCAATTGCGCTGCTGAATACCCAGGTGATGATACGCTTTTTCCGTCGCGACACGCCCGCGCGGCGTGCGGTTGATAAATCCGTTTTTCAGCAGATACGGTTCGTAGACGTCCTCGATCGTACCCGCATCCTCCCCGATGGTCGCTGCCAGTGTCTCCAGCCCGACCGGTCCGCCGGAAAATTTTTCGATCAGTGTCAGCAGAAGGTTCCTGTCCGTCACATCAAGCCCGTAGCGGTCCACCTCCAGAAGATCCAGCGCGAAGCTGGCAATTTCTTTTGTGATGTTTCCGTCGTACTTAACCTGCGCAAAATCCCGTACGCGCTTCAATAAACGATTGGCAAGACGCGGCGTTCCGCGCGAACGCTTTGCAAGCTCCGCCGCTCCTTCCGCATCAATCTCCACACCGAGGACCTTCGCCGAGTGGCAGATGATCGTGGAAAGCTCCTCCACAGTATAAAATTCCAGATGATGGATCACACCGAAGCGGTCGCGCAGCGGCGCCGTCAAAAGACCGGCGCGCGTAGTCGCTCCCACCAGCGTGAAGCGCGGAAGCTCCAGGCGGATGGAACGCGCCGTCGCCCCCTTGCCGATCATGATGTCAATCGCGTAGTCCTCCATCGCCGGGTAAAGTACCTCCTCCACCTGTCGGTTCAGGCGATGAATCTCGTCCACGAAAAGGACATCGCCCTCCTGCAGATTGTTGAGGATCGCCGCCATCTCGCCCGGCTTTTCGATCGCCGGACCGGAGGTCACCTTCATGTTTACGCCCATCTCATTGGCAATGATCCCGGCAAGCGTTGTCTTCCCAAGCCCCGGCGGTCCGTAAAACAGAACATGGTCGAGGGAATCGCCGCGCTGCTTTGCCGCTTCAATATAGATCTTCAGATTTTGTTTCGCTTTTTCCTGCCCGATGTATTCCGAAAGTGTTTTCGGCCGGAGACTTGGCTCCACCCGGATGTCCTCTTCCGTTACCTCGGTTTCTATAATGCGTTTTTTCATGCTGCTCTCCTATTTTTCCCTGACTCATGATATATGCTTCAAAGCCGCTTTTAAGATATCTTCGGTACTCATATCCGCTGTGATATTTGCCGCCTTTACCGCTTTCAGCGCGTCGCTTCCGGCATATCCGAGCGCCACCAGCGCCTGCACCGCCTCGCCCTGGTTATCGTTTGGCGCGGCGGATACGATTTCCGTGTTCTCGGCGAGCTTCTGCTCGAAGGCGTCCTCCAGACTGAATTTATCTTTCAGCTCCAGCACCAGCTTCTGCGCCGTTTTTTTGCCGATCCCCGGCGCGGCGGAGATGGCCCTGATATCGTCCGCAAGCACCGCAAACCGCAGATCAACTGCTGAAATCGCAGTCAGCACGCCGAGCGCCGCCTTCGGTCCGATACCGTTTACCTTCAAAAGAAGCCGGAATGTTTCCAGATCGTCCTTTGACAGAAAACCGAAAAGCTGGATCGCATCCTCACGCACATCCATATACGTGTGCAGCAGTACCTCCATGCCGGTACGCACAAGCTGGCCGGCGTCTCTGCCGGTGATATATACGTTAAATCCGATCCCGTTATTTTCAATGACAGCGATATTTTCCTTCACCTCTGCCAGCGTTCCCTTCACAAATGCAATCATTGTATTTCCCGGCAGGTGCCGCCCGCAAAGCTCATCTCTGCCCTGCAGATCACCGCATCCGCCCGCTCTCCTTCCTTCCATTCTATCAGATAGCCGCAGCCGTTTTTTGCCTGGTAATCGTAATATCCGCGCCGCGGAAGCGCCAGCGCCGAAAGCACGCTCATGATCGTGCCGCCGTGTACCACGCAGGCAATCTCACGAAAACCCTTCTGCGCAGCCGTATGAAGCACACTCTGAAACGCGCGCACACAGCGCCGCTGAAAATCCTCCCGGCTCTCGCCGCCCGGAAACGGCAGCGTACCGCCGCTGTCGATCCACGCCTGGTAATCGGCGTTGCCGGACAGCTCCAGATAATTCTTATTTTCAAAAGCGCCAAAATCGCACTCCCGGAAATCCTCCACGATCGTCTGCGGCACTCCCGGAAAAAGAAGCGTTGCCGTTTGTCGGCAGCGAAGCAAAGGGCTGACAAAGAGCATGTCGGGCGCTAGAAAATCTTCTCCGCCCTTCGCAGGTCTGGCATTCGCGGGAACATCTGACACCGTGCCCGCGTCGCTTTGCAGATCGCTGCGCGCTCCTTTCAGCTCCGCTCTGCCCTCCTCGCAGAGCGGCTCGTCAGTCGTCCCGATATAACGCCCTTTTAGGTTTCCAGCCGTCTTTCCATGACGGATCATATATATCTTCATTTCAAATTTCCTTTTATCACCATCGGGATACCCGCCGTCACGCGCACTACCGTATCCGCGTTCCGGGCAAGCTGACAGCAGATACGCCCGGTCAGCTCACGCCACGCCCTCTCCTGCGCGTCGATGGGCACCACTCCGCAGCCGATTTCATTCGATACGATGCAGATCTGTGGATTTCTTTCTGCAAGATTTTCCGAAAGCTCCTGAAGGCAACTCTCAGGCTGCATAAACCGCCGGATAAATTCATGAAAATCGAAGATTGCCCGGCACCGAAAAATATCCTCGAACGCGCAGGTTTTTCCGTCCGCAAAATCAGATGGCTTTAAAGAAAAAAGCCTGCACGCCGCATCGCGTTTTCCCTGATAACTTCCGCCAATTACAAGTCTCATATCTTTTTACGCCATTCCTTTCCCGGAGCTTTGAAGCCCCACCGTCCCGTTTCCTGCCGCTTTGCCAGCCGGGCCCCCGCCGCCCGGCTCATGGTTTTCGTTTTTTTACTGTTCACTCCGTTCGCAGTAACTCGTTTTCTTAACCAAGCAGCCGCCCGGCGATCACAACCGCGGCAGCCATCGCCAGCTCACAGGTCTGTACAAAGAACCCGGCCAGATCTCCGGTCGTTCCGCCAAATTTGCTGTACGACATCCAGCGGTAATATCCAAACGCTGCTGCTGCCGCCGCAAAGCAGACCGCTCCGCGAATGCCGCCAACCGCAAGCATCAATACCAGACACACGGCAATGTAGCAGATCATCGTAATCCCGACCGTCTTTTTCTGCGCCGCGTCAGAAAAGGCGTGTACCAGTCCGCTTTTTTTTGCCTTTTTAAAGGTGACGACCGACAGGGCGCTTAACGCGCGTGACAGCACAAAACCGATTGCCAGCACCTCTATATCCGCTGTCGTCGCCTCGCTGTACACGCCGAAGGTCAGAACAAAATAACAGATTCCCATAAGGATCGCAAACGCCCCGGAGTGGGAATCCTTTAAAATCTCCAGCTTTTCCTCTACCGGCTTGTAGGAATTGATCGCATCCGAGGTGTCCAGAAAACCGTCCATATGGATGCCGCCCGTCACAAGCACCGGGATCAAAACCAGCACCGCCGTCCGAAAATTTCCTTCACCCGTGAGATATCCGCCGTACTGCCGCCACAGCACCATCAGCGCTCCGATCGCAGCGCCGATCAGCGGAAAAAAGCAGAACATATAGCGCATCCGCTCCTTTGTCCACTCCATGCGCGGCATCGGAATGCGCGAATACATCGAAAAGGCAACCACAAATGCCCCGATAAGCTTCATAAGATAACCGCCTCGCTTTGCTTTAAGATTACCGGAATTCCATACACGATCTCTGCCACGCAGTCTGCATCGCGCGCCATTGCGCAGTTGACGCTCCCAAGACATTCCAGATACTGCGTCGTCCATTCATCAAACACCGCACCATCCGAAAACACTTCGTTGGTGACGACGATCAGATTGGCGCACTGCTCTCTGATGGAAGCGATGCCGGCCATGATCTTTGCCGCCGTCGCCTGCGGCGTGTGCGCCTTTCCGTCAAAAAATTCATTGGCAGTCAGGTTTGACATGCACTCAAGGAGCGCCGTACTGCCCGGCTCCAGCGCAAGCTTCTGAAGATCCGTCGGACATTCCAGCGTCTCAAACTGCTTTCCGGCGCGCATCCTGCGGTGCCGCGCAATGCGCTTTTGGCTCTCCTCATCTGTACACTGCATCGTTGCGATGTAATAGCGCCTGGTATTTCCAAGCTTTAAAACCTGCTGCTCCGCCCAGGCAGATTTCCCGCTGCCGCTTCCTCCTGTAACCACCAAAAACATGCTATCCGTCTTCCTTTCCATCCATGGATTTCGTGCCGTGTCCGTTTCACCGGTCTGACATTTTACGTGAGCGGCTGGTAAGCCTCCATGGAGATGTCGTCAAAGGTGCTCATTTTCTGGTAGACCTCGCACGCCATATCGAGCACCGGAAACAGCGTAACCGCTCCGGTCCCCTCGCCAAGACACATATTGCAGTGCAGCGCCGCCTCCAGGGAAAGCGCGTCGAGCACAAGCTGCGCCGCAGGCTCCTTCGATACGTGAGAGGCAATCATAAAGTCTTTGCACTGCGGACAGATCTGCGCCGCCGTCAGAGCCGCCACCGAGGAAATGAAGCCGTCGATGACGATCGGCACGCGGTACTTTGCCCCGCCGAGGAACACCCCGGCAAGTCCGGCGATATCCAGTCCGCCGAGAGCCGCCAGCACGTCCACCGCATCCCGGCAGCCGGGGAGGTGCATCGCCAGAGCTTTTTTGATCACCTGTATTTTCTTTTCCAGTCCGGCACTCGTAAGTCCTGCCCCGCGGCCGGTCATTTTCTCCGGCTCCTCGTGAAGAAAAGCGCACGCCAGCGCGCTGCTGGTCGTCGTATTTCCAATGCCCATCTCCCCGGTCGCAAGGATCTGATAGCCCTTCGCCGCCAAGTCGCCCACCAGGTCGCAGCCGGTTTTCAGCGCCTGCAGCGCCTGCGCGCGTGTCATCGCCCACTCCTTCGCCAGATTCTTCGTGCCGTATGCAACCTTACGGTTTAAGGCACAGGTATCCGCCGCCACCCCGATATCGACGGGAAAAATATCTGCACCGGCCTTTTTGCAGAGCACTGCCGCCGTCGCCTGCCCGGAGAGAAAATTTTCTGTCACCAGAGCCGTCACCTCCTGTCCGGTCTGGGTGACGCCCTCCTCCACCACGCCGTTATCGGCGCACATCACGATCAGTCCTTTTTTATCCAGTGAAATGCGGGCGCTGCCCTTGATACCGGCAATGCGCACCAGATAATCCTCCAGCATACCGAGACTGTGCAGCGGCTTTGCAATGCCGTCCCACTTTTTCCGGCAAAGCTCCATTGCCGTCTCATCCAGCTTTTCTGCCTTATATTCCTCTATCCATTCCTTCATCGTTGTACACCCATCTTCTTTCCTGACTTTCGAAAACGGCTGCTGTTCTACCATGCGCGGCTGTTTCCGCTGTCAAAAATTATCCAGCATCCTATCCATTATAAAAAATCCCTCAAAAAGTGTCAACCAAAACAATATACTTTGCTGTGAACGGAATGAACAGCAACCAGAAAAAGGCACCCGGTCCCGGAACCAGATGCCATTTTTCGTAAAAATCATCGCCGATCACAGATTGGATATCGCCAGTGCATATTCCGCCAGATATCGACTCTCAAATGCCGGAAATTTCTTGATGCGGTATTTGTACAGCTTTTGCAGAAATACTGCATCTGTCATAGAAGGCGTAGCTTTAATTGCCTTGACGGCATTGACCGCCGTCGTCTGTCCATGCTGGATGGAGTAGCTGTATACCGCCCCCTTTACTACTTCGGAACGCACCGCAAGATTGATGCCGGACCTTGCCAGCGTGGTCTCCACCGGATCATAATAATTCACCTTTGCGAACTTGTCCTGCAGCTCTGCGAACTGCTTCGGATTTCTTGCATAGATTGTATTCCACGCCTTATAAAACTTCTTGTTGCCCTTCAGCTTTGTGCCGTCCGTCAGCGCTACATAGGGCTTGAACTCCGCGCAAAGCTTTGCATTCTGCGAATACGCATATTTCACAAACGGAAGCAGGGAATAGCGGTTATCAAACTGGTAAGCGCCGCAGGCATTCCCGTTGTCTCCTCCTGTCTGGTTATACGCCGCGGAGCCGGACTCAAAGGTAAGGAAAAACAGCATTCTGTCCGACGGCGAATTCGTGGTATCCGGAACCAGCGTACACTCTCCGTTTGCAGCCGCTATGTATTTTCGTCCCTTCCAGGTAACCGTTCTGCCGGTGATCATGACACCGGTTTTGACATGAAAGGCATAAAGCTTTCCGTCAATCGAATAGATCCCTGTCACACGCTCGCCGGTGCTCTTGGACAGATAATATTTCTTTCCGTTAAGCTCCAGCCAGCCGGTCTTCATATCATTCTTGAAATAGTACCACTTGTTATTCACCTTCTGCCAGCCCGTCTGCATCACGCCCTTGCTGTCAAAAAGGTACGACTTTCCGTTGCTGAACTTATAGATCTGGTTTGTGATGGCAAAGCGGTTGCTTTTCTGGAAATAATACTTTTTCTTGTTGATCGTTTTCCAGCCATACTGGCTCACACCGTCCTTCGAAAAATAACGGTAGCCGCCCGGCATCTTGCAAAGACCGGTCAGACGATATCCATATTTATTTACGTAATACTTCCCGATCGGGGCAATCGTGATCCATTTGGATTTGAGCATCACACCGGCAGATGTATAATAATAATACTTGCCGTTTATTTTCTGCCAGCCCGCCTTGAAGTTTTTTACCCAGCGCCCGTCGTCGCGCACGAACACGCGCGTCTTCTTGCCGTTAACACTCTTAGTCAGCCATTTATTGCGGTCCATATAACCGCTGCTGTTCAGATGGCGGTCCCCTACCCACTTGTTTTTTACCAGTGTTTTTCCGTTTTTATAACAACGCATGTCCCCGTTTTTGCCGACGGACTTCCATGTATAAGTGGCTGCCTTTGCACTGATCGGCACACTTGCCGCAAAAATCAGCGCGAAAAGCATAACGATAAGATAAACGCCCTTCTTTTTCATTTCATTACTCCTCCTTAACTGAACCAGTGACTGCCTATTTTCAGCCTGCCGTATCCTGTATTAAAAAAATAATATCCTTTCAGCTTAGAACCATCTGTAAGTACCTCTGTGGCAGCCTTTTTACAATTTGCATACGCTGTTTTCTCCCAGCCGGAAAGTGATCCGCTATAGTAAGCCCGGTTGAAATATCCGCTATATACCGCAGAGAACTGACCGCTCTGAAAAATAACGCTCTTCAGCGTATTCGGAAATTTTGAGCTGTTTACCCGGTTGACTATTACGCTGGCAACCGCCAACATTCCCTTATATGACTGATTGCCGGCTTCCGCAAAGGTGATCGATGCAAGGAGCCGGACGTCCGCCTCCTTTGGCGGGTTCTTCGGGTTCTTATTTCCCTTTGTGATATTCCCCTCTGCGTCCACGTAGCTCTTATTGCTGCCGCTGCCGATCCACTGCGATGTGGCCATCACGCCGTTCTTATCGTAATAATGCTTCTCGTACCACTGGTTTACGACCTTCCCGGAACCTTTCAGACAGCAATAGGTCTTTCCTTTAACCGTAAACATGCCGTATTTCGATTTCCCGTTGCTGCCGTAATAATAATTTTTTACCCAGCGGTTTTTTACCATCTCTCCCTTGGAATTGTAATAATAATCCCCCACACGCTTGCTCGTGACGCGTCCGGTATCCTTTTTGCAATAATAGGTTTTGCCTCGGACGGTAAATTTTCCGGTCTTCAGCTTCCCGTTTGAACCAAAGTAGAAATATTGTTTTTTAATCTTCACCCAGCGGTTCTTTACCATTACGCCGTCCTTTGCGTAATAATAGCTTCCGACCTTTTTGCTGACGACTCTTCCCGTGGACCGCTTCACATAGTAATATTTTCCGCCCACCGAAAAACGCCCGGTCTTCAGATAACCCTTTTTATCAAAATAATACCATTTCCCGCTGATTTTTTTCCATCCGTTTTTTACATATGTCTTTTTTTTCGTGTCGTAATACTTCGTCTTTCCTCCGGATTGTTTCCACCCGGCACTGCACACCGTCGAAAACGACAGCGTACACAGAATAACAAGCAGCAAAAAAAATACTGTTCGTTTCTTTTTCATAACTTGTTCAAAATCCTCTCCCTCTGTTTTGTTACGAAAATATTAAAACATTTGCTCTCACTATAACATTTTTTCCTTATTCTGTCAACTTTTCGCAACACTTTCTCTATAATGCACAAAAAGCAAAAGGATCTCAAACAAAAAAAGCGGTCTGACCGCCTTTTTTGTATATAAAAAAACAGATTTCTTCTTTTTTCGTCAGATGATGATACAGATAAATCCGCCGCTGTTTTCATTGACGATCCGCTGCATAACCTGCTGCAGCTTCTGTCTGCCCTCATCCGTGATCTGCGAGAGCTTCTGGCGGATCCCGTCCTCCGTCATCTGTTCGATAGACTTCCCGAAAATATTCGTCTCCCAGATGCCCTCGCCGTTCTGCGACGATTCCTTAATGTAAGCGATCAGATCCTCCGCCTGCTGCTCGCTGCCGACGATCGGCGAGATCTCCGTCTCGATTTCCGCACGGATCAGATGAATGGACGGACTGACTGCTCTGAGCTTCACACCGAATTTTCCGCCCTGGCGGATAAGGACCGGCTCCTCCATACGGATCTCGCTCTGGCGCGGCGTAATCACGCCGTATCCTGTGCTGCGCACCGACGCAAGCGCCTCCTGTGCCTGCTCATATTCGGTTTTCAGTGCTGACAGCTCCCTCACCATGGCAATAAGCTGATACTCTCCTTCGATCTCCACTCCCGCAAGGTCGCTGAGCATCCGGTAATACCAGGCGTCATCCACATCCACACGGATCTGCGCGCTGCCTTCCTCCTCTCCATTGCCACGGATATCCGCCTTTTCCACGAACTCCAATGCACGCAGCTTCGCTATTCCTTCCGTACCCAATGTCTCCTCCGAAGCCTTTTCCTGCATCAGATCTTTTGTGATATTGACAAGCCCTTCCTTCACCGGGTGCTCCGGCGGAAGCATTTCCACCCATTTGGGTATGTACAATTCTAATCGGTTCAGATTCAAAAAAATACCCCCTTACCTGTACTGTTCCAGTATATGTAAGGGAGTATAAAACTATGACAAATCAGCCTTCCACAAAAAGCGGCGTGGAATAATAACGGTCTCCGGAATCCGGGAGAAGCGCAACGATCGTCTTTCCTTTATTTTCCGGGCGCTTTGCAAGCAGCAGCGCCGCATGAAGTGCTGCCCCGGAGGAGATGCCCGTAAGAACGCCCTCGGTTCTGCCAAGCTCCTTCGCCGCTGCGAAGGCGTCCTCATTTTCTACCCTGATAATCTCATCGTAAACAGAGGTGTTCAGCACCTCCGGAACAAATCCGGCTCCAATGCCCTGGATCTTGTGCGCTCCGCTCCTGCCCTCGGAAAGCACCGGGGAAGTAGCAGGCTCCACGGCAACCACCTTTACCTGCGGATTTTTGCTCTTTAAATATTCGCCGACGCCTGTGATCGTGCCGCCTGTGCCGACACCTGCCACAAAGATATCTACCGTGCCGTTCGTGTCTTCCCAGATTTCCGGACCTGTGGTCTCCCGGTGCATTTTCGGATTCGCCGGGTTCACAAACTGTCCCGGAATAAAACTGTTCTCAATCTCTCCTGCCAGCTCCTCTGCTTTCGCAATGGCGCCCTTCATGCCCTTTGCGCCCTCTGTAAGCACAATTTCCGCCCCGTAGGCTTTGAGGATATTCCTGCGCTCCACGCTCATCGTCTCCGGCATGGTGAGGATGATGCGGTATCCCTTTACTGCTGCGATCGCCGCAAGACCGATGCCGGTGTTGCCGGAGGTCGGCTCGATAATTACCGCGCCGGGCTTCAGCTTTCCTTCCGCCTCCGCCGTCTCTATCATCGCCTTTGCCACACGATCCTTCACGCTGCCGGCCGGATTAAGGTATTCCAACTTCACAAGAAGGCGCGCCTCCAGATGATGCTTTTTCTCTAAATTTTCCGCCTCTACAAGCGGTGTACCGCCGATCAGCTCCAGTGTGCCGTGATAAATTTTCCCCATGATCTTTTCCTCGCTTTCTTTTCCTATATTTCCTACCTGTTAAGTATGGTATTTATTCTTAGTTTACCATATATTCTCTATTTGTCAACCTCTTTTTTTCCGGTCACTGTAAGAAGCTCCACCGCCCCGGTAAATGCCGGATCTGCGACCCGTTCATGTACCGTTTCCGTCAGATACCCCTCCCAGGAAAAGTGCAGGTGTCCGCACAGCACCTCCGCCACAGGACTGTCCTTGGCATAGACCAGTTCCAGGAATTGCTGCGTTGTCTCATTCGGCTCATAAAACGTATCCTCTCCCCACACAAGCGCCCTGTCCTGCCACACTTCCTTTGATTTTTGGTTCAGCTCGTCATCTATCCGCGATTCCAGAGGAACATGGAGCATCAAAATAACCGGCTTTCCCATTGAGAACAGTGTCTTTACCTTTTTCAGAGTCTTTTTGGAAATCTGGCTGGTGTTATTATCAACGCCTACCAGCAGCACTTCTCCGAGATCCATTGATACAACATTCTCCGCTCCGTCCAGTTCTTTGTGCAGCGCCTTTGCCTGCTTCTTATCCATGGTGGTGTACCAGACGCCGTAATCATGGTCCGCCCGCACATACATCCACGGTGTTTCCAGCTTCTCAAGTCCCTCCTGCAGACAGGCGAGCGTTCCGTCTGATGCAAAATCAACCATATCTCCTGCAAGCAGGATCGCATCCGCTCCAAGCCCATCGAGCATTCCAGCCATCTCAGACCACATATCTGCGGAATCCGTTCCGTCCGCACTCTGAAACAGCTCCTTTCTCTGTGCGACCGTCTCATACTCTTCTTCGGGCACGTCGCCGCTCTCCTCCACAATATGCATATCCGCAAGAAATGCCAGACGGTATTCCTCTGTCAGCCCCGGAATATAAATGGTGTCCTCTTTTACCGCAACCTTTGATGTTGCCTGACATCCGGACACACACAGCAGCGGCAGCAGGGCCGCGGCAATCCCTATCATCCATTTTCTGTTTCTCATAGCCTTCTCCTTAAGCAAACTTCCGTGCAAGACGGGTTAATATTAATGAAAACTGCCGCAATTTTATAATTGCGGCAGCAATGCAGTTGCAATACTGAAAAATACCAGGATGGAACAGGTGTCCACCAGTGTGGAAATAATCGGCGCCGACACGATCGCCGGGTCGATGTTTACTTTTTTTGCCAGCAGCGGCAGAACACAGCCGATCAGCTTGGAGATGATGATCGTCACGATCAGCGAACAGCCCACAACAACGGCGATAAGCGGGTCCCTGTACATGATCAGGATCCGGATGCCGTTCGCCACTGCCAGAATGACGCCGACCACGATCGAGACGCGGAATTCCTTGAACATCGCCCGAAAGATATCATTAAAGTGAATCTCATCCAGCGCAATGCCGCGGATGATCAGCGCAGAACTCTGGGAACCACAGTTTCCGCCGGTACCCATGAGCATCGGGATAAAGGAAACCAGAAGCGGAACCGCCTCAAACGCTTTCTCGTATTTTGTGATCAGAATGCCCGTCACCGTGGAGGAAAGCATCAGAAACAAAAGCCACAGTACACGGTTTTTCGCGTGCTGGAAAACCGACGTATCAAAATAGGATTCCTCGGACGGATTGACCGCCGCCATTTTGCTGATATCCTCTGTCGCCTCGTCAACCATGACGTCGATCGCGTCGTCGACGGTGACGATGCCGACCATCAGATTGTCCGCGTCAACGACCGGCAGCGCCAGCAGGTCGTACTTGCGGAACAGCCGCACAACCTCCTCCTGGTCGGTATGCGTGGTGACAGACTTGATCTCCGTCTCCATGATCTCTTCCATGGTGGTGTCGTCGTCCATGGTGAGCAGATCTTTCGCCGTCACAATGCCGACCAGCCTGCGATGCTCCAGAATATAGCAGGTGTAGATGGTTTCCTTGTGAATGCCGACGCGCTTGATGTGCGTGAGCGCCTGTGCAACCGTCGTGTGCTTGCGCAGATCGACGTATTCGGTTGTCATGATGCTGCCGGCACTGTCGTCCGGGTAATTCAGAAGCACGTTGATCTTATTTCTCTTTTCCGGTCCCACCGTCTCCAGGATACGTGTGACCAGATTCGCCGGAAGGTCCTCCAGAAGGTCTACGGTATCGTCCATAAACAATTCATCCAGAATCACCTTCAGCTCCCGCTCGGTGAACATCTCCACCAGATCGGATTGCTGGTTGCCATCCATATTTGCAAATACATCCGCCGCCTTATCCTTGGGGATCAGACGGAATGCGAGCACCAGCTCCTTATCTTCCAGTTCCGACAGAAGAACCGCAATGTCCACAGCGTTCATGACGTTGAGGATGCTCCTCACCGCCTTGAATTCCCGCGCAGACAACAGCTCTTCGAAAATTTCTCTGTCCATAGCTATTCTCCCTTCTCATTATGAAATTGCACGATCGACCTTCCAAAGAGGGGTAACTGCCGCCTGAGTCCATTGCGTTCACCTGCCTTTCCTTTTCTCCTGATAAAGTATTTTCGCCCTTAGCGGATGCGGTCCGGGAAACCGACCTTTCTCTGTACCTTGCGCAGCGTCTTGTTTGCAAAATACGACGCCTTTTCCGCATTGTTTTTGATGATGCCGTCGATGTACGCCTTATCCTTTTCAAGACGCGCCACCTCCGCCTGCAGCGGGGAAAGCTGTGCTGCCACCGCCTCGCCGACCGCCATCTTCAGCTCGCCGTAGCCCTTGCCGTCGAATTCGCTCTCAACCTCGGAGGGCGTCTTTCCGGTGCATGCGCAATAAATATCAATGAGATTCTTCACACCCGGCTGCTCGTCACGGTAGCGGATGCAGCCCTCGGAATCGGTGACTGCGCGCTTACACTTGCGGATGATAGTATCCGTATCGTCCATCAGATAGATGCTGCCGTTCGGGTTTTCGTCCGACTTTGACATCTTCTTCTCCGGGTTCTGCAGGCTCATGATCTTCGCGCCCGCCTTGCCGATGTACGGCTCCGGGATGGTAAAGGTGTCGCCGTAAATGCTGTTGAAGCGCTGCGCGATATCGCGTGTGATCTCCAGATGCTGCTTCTGGTCGATGCCCACCGGGACCACGTCCGCCTGAAACAGCAGGATATCCGCCGCCATCAGCACCGGATATGTGAACAATCCGGCGTTAATATTGTCCGCGTGTTTCGCCGCCTTATCCTTGAACTGCGTCATGCGGTTCAGCTCGCCCATATAGGTGTAGCAGTTTAAGATCCAGGCAAGCTCCGCGTGCCCCGAAACATGCGACTGGTAGTAAATGCAGTTTTTCTCCGGGTCCAGCCCTGCAGCGATATATAAGGTGAGCAGCGCGCGCGCACGTTTGCGCAGTGTCGCCGGATCCTGCCGCACCGTGATGGAATGCTCATCCACCACGCAGTAGAAGCACTCATATTCGTCACTCAGTGCCACCCAGTTTTTCAGCGCGCCGAGATAATTTCCCAATGTAAGATTTCCGGTTGCCTGCATTCCGCTGAACAACACTTTTTTATCATTAATCATAATTATGCCGCCTTCCTTCGTGTTCGCAGCCGTCCGTTTCTCCCACCGCTGCGATATTTTCTTCCATAGTTTATCATCTGAATATCGGAAAGTCAATCATTGACATTTACTCCTGTATCGTCCATACTAAAAGCAAAACGAACGCAAAGGAGAATTTTCATGGAAAAAATTGCAAGCTTTATGGTTGACCATATCAAACTGCAGCCAGGTCTTTACGTGTCGCGAAAAGATACCTTCGGCGATACCGTCATCACGACCTTCGACATCCGCATGACCTCCCCAAACGAGGAACCGGTCATGAATACGGCGGAGGTGCACACGCTGGAGCATCTCGGCGCCACCTATCTGCGCAGCGATAAAGAATTCGGTTCAAAGATCGTCTATTTCGGACCGATGGGCTGCCGCACGGGCTGCTACCTTCTGCTTGCCGGAGATTATGATTCCGTCGATATCGTACCGCTGATCACCGGCATGTTTACCTTCATCCGCGATTTCCGCGGAGAGATACCGGGCGCCGAAGCAAAAGACTGCGGCAACTATCTCGACCACAATCTCGCTATGGCAAACTATGTGGCGGACCGCTACTTAAAGGTTCTTGAGAACATCACACCGGACCGCCTGGTATATCCCGTCTGAATCCCGTCCGGGCGCTTTTTGCGTCCGGCATTTTTTATGGCTTATCGTATCCTTTGATGACGGAGACTGCCGCCGCTTTTTTCCTCTGCATCCTGCGCAACAGGCGCCGGATACGCTTCGGCTTACCAAGATACACATTGCGCACATAGGAAAAGCAGGCATTCTCTCCGTATTTGTCCAGAATCCGCAGCAGATGCTCCAGCTCCTGCTGCGTTTTCGGATGCATCATATAGTGGCTCTTTCCTTTCAGAAAATACGCCAGCGGGTCGTGCTGCGTGTAGGTGCCCCGGTTGTAGATCTTCGACGCCGCAACGCGGTCCGCGAGCATCTCCGCCACATAGCGCCGCGGCATCCGCATTCCAGCCATCGCGTGATCCTTATCCTCCAGACTGTAGTCGATCCAGTATTCAAAGTGGTGCTTGTTTCTGCCCTTGTGGTGCAGCCACGCCGCCGAATAGCCCTTATCCTCGCGCTCAGCATTGTTCGGGCTGCGCGTTCCCTGGTAATATTTTGCTCCGACAAGAAATTCCGACGGCATGTATTTTGACAGATCATGCGTCAGCCCCTGCCAGTATAGTCCGATTTTAAAGCAATGCTGCATCACCAGGAGCTTGTGCCCGGTGATGGTACAAAAATGTCCGATTGGATTCATGTTACTTTATTCCCTTCTTTCCGATTAAAACAACGACCGTTCTCTCCGGAACCTCTTTTATCCGCACCTTTGCGCCAAGCATTTCCGGCTCCGCCGGGAAAGCGTCCTCTCTGCCGGTATCGATGGCAATATGCCACGCATAGCCCTTCGGGAGCGACGGCAGTGCAAATTCCTGCGGCAGCGGATTGAAATTGTATGCGATGTACAGATAATCCTCCTCACCGGCGTAAGCGCCGCACAGCAGCACGCCGAGCTGCCTGCTGTTGTAGGCAAAGTCGCCGTACCAGGCACGGCTGCTGTGATACGACATGTCCGGATATCCACAAGATTTATAATCCGACATCTGCGGCTCCTTCGTCAGATGCAATATCTTATGCTCCTTTCGGAAGGCGATCGCTTTTTTCACAAATTCCGTCAGCTGCGTGTTTTTCTGGTACGCGCTCCAATCCACCCAGGAAACGGGGCTGTCCAGACAGTAGGGGTTATTATTGCCGCTCTGCGAATTGCCGAATTCATCACCCGCGAGCAGCATCGGCGTGCCCTGTGAGAGCAGCATCAGCAGAAAGGCATTGCGCACCTGCTTCCTTCGCAGCGCGCTGACAGCCTTCTTTTTGCACTGCCCCTCCGCACCGCAGTTCCAACTGAAATTGTAGGCGGAGCCATCGGTATTCTGCTCGCCGTTCTCCTCATTATGCTTGTTATCGTAGCTCACCAGATCCTGCAGCGTAAAGCCGTCGTGGTTCGTCATATAATTGATGATGCCAAACTCCGCAGCATTCCGCCGTCCGCGCCAGGCTGCCGTTTCCAGCACACCCTCATCGCCCTTTAAGAGACGGCGCATGTCCACCAGAAATCCGTCATTGCATTCCGCAAAGCTGCGCGTGCCATCCCCGCGGCCGTTCCACCAGCCGGAAATATTTCCTGCGAGCAGCTTCGTGCCCGCAAGCAGCGGATCTCCCGCAAGATGACGGCAGATTTCTTCATTTCCCATAATATGAAAGCCATCGATGTGGTATTCCCGCACCCAGAATGTCAGACAATCAAGCGCCGTCCGCACCGGAATCTCCCATGTAAAGTATATATCCAGCAATACCTCGATGCCATTTTCATGAAATGCACGCACGCAGTCCTTAAGCTCCCGCACGGGATCCGGGGTTGCCGCATAGGAACGCCGGGGCGCAAAATAGTTTCCCGCTCCATAGCCCCAGTAATTCTTCTTTCCAGGCAGCGCCTGCAGCGCCGGACGCCCTTTTTTCACGACCGGCAGCGGCGACGGCTCGTAAACGGGCATCAGCTTTACCTGATTGACGCCAAGCTCCTTCAGGTAGGGGATTTTTTCCTGCAATCCCTTAAAGGTGCCTTTCCACCTCACCTTCGAGCGCGAGTGCCTGGTGAAATTGCGCACGTGCAGGTGGTACATCACGGCGTCCTCCCAGGCGATATCCGGCTTTTTATCCGCCTTCCAGTCGTAATCGGCAAACGCCATTCCGCAGCGGACATCCGCCCAGCTCTCGGCATTCTCCTTCTGCGGACAGATGAGAGCCGCATAGGGATCGCCCGCGATCTCCCCGTCGACTCTGAACTGATACGTGCACTGTTTCCACGGCATTCCGATGACCTTCATCGTGCGCAGTCCGCCGATCGCCGCTTCGTCGGGAAAAGGCTCCTCCTGCATAAGAGCGCCGCTCTTTTTGTCGTACAGCAGAAGGTCCGCCTTCTGTCCCTTTCCCGCGGCAACGGTAAACCGAATCCCATCTCTCTCCTTTACGGCGCCGGGTGTACAGAAAAGTGCCGCACTTTTCTCTACTGTCCATACTTTCTGCCTGTTCTGCAACATTTTCTCATCCTTTCCGTAAGCATCTTTGAAACCAGTATAACATAATTCTCCCCGGTTTGTATAATACTTTTGAAATTTACTTACTATTTACTTGCATTTAGCGGAAGATTTTGCTAAAGTGGTGGTAACCCCAACGGGGACAAAGAAAAAAGCGAGGTTAAACTTATGAGCGAAAATGATGTAAACTGCAGCGGAAACTGCGCTTCCTGCGGCGAAGACTGCGAACAGGCAACCGTCACCCTCACGCTGGACAACGGCGAGATTTTAGAGTGCGCGATCCTGACCGTTTACCCGGTTGGCGACAAGCAGTATATCGCGCTCCTTCCGCTGGATGAAAACGGCGAGAACGAGGACGGTGAGGTATTCCTGTATCGCTACAAGGAAGAAAACGGCAACCCGTCCCTGGAAAATATCGAGGACGACGACGAATACGAAGCTGCCGCAGACGCGTTCGATGAAATGCTGGACGAGCAGGAATTCGACGAGCTGCTGGAGGACGACGAGGAAGAATAATTTTTTCTGCCGCACTTCTTATAAAAAATGAGCCGCACCCTTTCGGGCGCAGGCTCATTTTTTACAGCAGAAACGGCGACGGCTTTAAGCTCCTGCCGTATTTTTCTTTCAGCACGCAGAGCGTGAGCTGCTCGGAGGCGCGTGTGATGCCGACGTAGAACATGCGGCGTTCCTCCTCGATATCGCTGACAAGCAGCGCCTTTTTGTAGGGAATGATGCCCTCGTTTACGTCGATCAGAAAGACGATCGGAAATTCCAGCCCCTTTGCGCTGTGCAGCGTGGTGAGCGTCACGCAGTCGCTCTTTTCCTGGCCGTTTTTCGCCTGCTCGCGCAGCATTTCGGTGTATTCCTCCATGTAAGCGAACCACTCTGCATGTGTCTTATAGCCTTTGGCGCTCTCCGCCAGCCGGTCCAGCACCTCATAGAGATCCTCAGCCTTAATCCTGCGGTATTCGGCGTATTCCTCCAGATATTTTTCGTAGCCGATGCCGTGTCGTATGTACTGCACCGCCGCATAGGGCTGCATCCGTGCGAGCGCCGCCAGATCCTGCTCAAGCTTGTCGATACGCTGGATTACCCAGTACTTATCCTCGTAGTACATGCGCAGCCGCTCGAAATCTACCTGCGGAGCATCCAGACAATTCCGCTCAATGTAACGCTTCGGCTTGTTGATGATCTTTAAAACGTTCGCGCGGCTGCGGTCACCCAGAGCAAGCTGCAGATAAGCGATGATATGACGCGCGATCCAGTGCTCAAACAAATTTGGAAGAGAATCCCGCATCCGAAACGGCACATTATACTCCAAAAGCTTCTGGGACAGCACGCCTGCGTCTGTATTGTTGCGGTAGAGAACGGCAATATCTTCGTAACGGCGTCCCTGCGCGAGCGCCTTCTGAATGCGCTGGATAATGCCAAGGCTCTCCTGCTGCTGATCCTGGAAAATAATTTTTTCTACCGGCAGCCCGTCCTCCTTCACCTTCCTGATCTTCTTCTCGTAGCGCACCGTATTTCTGCCGATCACGTGCGCTGCCAGGTCGCAGACATTTCCCGGGCAGCGGAAGTTGCAGTCGAGAAGATACTGTTTTGCCTGCGGAAAATCCTTCGGAAAGTTCAGCATGATCTCCGGCTTCGCACCCCGGAAGCGATAGATCGACTGATCGTCGTCCCCCACCACGAAAAGATTGTTTCGCGGCGCCGCCAGAAGCTTTATGATGTCATACTGAAGCCGGTTAATGTCCTGAAATTCATCCACAAGAATGTACCGGAACCGGTTTCGCCAGCCTGCCAGAATATCCGGGCGCGCAGAAAAAAGCTCCCAGGTATAAACCATCAGATCGTCGTAATCAAGCTTTCCCGCACGCTCCATGCCGCGGCAATATTTCCGGTAAATCTCCCGGAACAGCTCTTCCGGCACGCTCGCCGCATAATAATGCTCAAGCGGGATACGCTCGTTCTTCACCCGGCTGATCTCGCGCGCCACATCGTGCAGGAACTCCGCCTCGTCCTCGATCTCTATATCCATCGGAGCGGTGATTTCTCTGAGAAAACGGTATTTTTCTTCCTCCGATGCAATGTTGGCACCTGTATAGTGGTATGCGTGTCTGAGAATTTCGAAGAAAAGCGAGTGAAAGGTTCCGAAGCGGATCTGTGTCTGCCTGCTGTCTGTCAGCGCAAGAAAGCGCTTCTGCATTTCCTGGGCGGCAGCCCTGGTGAAGGTGACGACCAGAATGTGGATCGGCAAAACGCCGCACTGCTGTGTAAGGAATTTTGTCCGTTCTGTGATAACTGTGGTTTTTCCGGAACCGGGTCCCGCAAGAACGATCGCAGGACCCTCCCGGTGCATAACCGCTTCCTTTTGTGCTTTGGAAAGCGCCATCTTACTGCTCCAGCTTTGCGATTGCAGCCTTAATGCGCGCGATCGTCTCATCGTGTCCGAGAATTTCCATGATCTCGGTCGCGCCCGCAGGCGTCATCTGCTTTCCGGATGTCGCCGTACGGATGGGCCACATCACATAGCCATTTTTGTAGCCGTGATCCTTTGCAAAATTCACCAGAAGCTCATAGAGCGCGTCGTTGCTGTAATCCTCCTGCGCCTCCAGGACCGGCAGCACTTCCTTTAACACTGCAAGGGAGCTTTCTCCGGTCGTTTTCATCTTTTTATGGGTGTACATGGAAACGTCGTACTCCGGCACCGCCTCGAAGAAGTCAATCAGAGCCGGGATGTCCGGGAATACCTCGATCCTTGTCTTTACCATCTCCGCGATCTTATGAAAATCCACGTCTCTGGTGATCGCCTGCTTCATATACGGAAGCGCCATCTCATAGAATTTCTCAGAATCCATCGCCTTCATATACTCGCCGTTCATCCATTTCAGCTTATTGATGTCAAATACCGCCGGAGATTTGCTCATGTGATGGTAGTCGCACGCCTCCACCAGCTCCTCCAGCGAAAAGATTTCGCGGTTGTCCGACGGGCACCAGCCGAGCAGCGCCACATAATTGACGATCGCCTCAGATAAAAAGCCCTGCTCCAGCAGATCCTCGTAGGAGGAATGACCGCTTCTCTTGCTGAGCTTTTTGTGGTTCTCGTCCGTGATCAGCGGGCAGTGCACATAAACCGGCACCTCCCAGCCAAACGCCTCGTAGAGACGGTTGTACTTCGGCGCGGAGGAAAGATACTCGTTTCCACGCACGACATGGGAAATCTTCATCAGATGGTCGTCCACCACGTTCGCGAAATTGTAGGTCGGGAAGCCGTCTGATTTGATGAGGATCATGTCGTCCAGCTCAGCGTTCGGCACCTCGATAGTTCCATAGATATCGTCCTCGAATTTTGTCGTGCCCTCGTTCGGCACGTTCTGACGGATAACGTAGGGAACACCGGCGTCCAGCTTCGCCTGAACCTCCTCTTTGGAAAGATGCAGGCAGTGCTTGTCATACACCACGATCTCCTTGCCGGCGATCTCCTGCTTTAAGGATTCCAGACGCTCCTTGTCGCAGAAGCAGTAATACGCCTCGCCCTTTTCGATCAGCTTCTTTGCATATTCCAGATAAATGCCCTGCGCCTGACGCTCGCTCTGCACGTAGGGACCGTAGCCCTTGTCGATATCGGGACCCTCGTCATGCTTTAAGCCTGCGTGCTCCAGCGTGCGGTAGATGATCTCCAGCGCGCCCTCCACAAAGCGCTCCTGGTCGGTGTCCTCGATGCGCAGCAGAAAATCGCCGCCCTCATGCTTTGCGATCAGATAGGCGTACAGCGCTGTGCGCAGGTTTCCTACATGCATGCGCCCTGTCGGGCTCGGTGCAAAACGTGTTCTTACTTTACTCATTTTCCCATATCTCCTCTTTTTTGAAAATTTTAAAAATAATGCTTGCAAAATTAAAAAAGATTGTATATAATATCCGTTGTGTGAAGCACTTCACATAAATTAAGCTTCTGTGGCTCAGTTGGTAGAGCAACGCATTCGTAATGCGTAGGTCGCCGGTTCGAGTCCGGCCAGGAGCTTTTTTTATTGCCTTTTTCTGACAAAAATGCCAACACACGATCAGACGCTTTGTTATTTTATCCCGGAAGCGATCCCGTGTCAAGCAAAGATTCTCCGTTACTGTTCACTCCGTTCTCAGTAACTTTCGCAAATCCATTTAAAATTCGCTTCGCGAATGGGATTTGCTCACACCTGAATCATGTTCTCACGCCTCAAACAGCAAGTGTTTGAGGCTGACGTGAACAGTAACGATTCTCCTTACTTGATAAAGCGGTCGATTGCCTTGTTCAGCTCCTCTATCGTCTCCATGTCTCCGGTCTCAACAGCATCCACCAGACAATGCGCAATATGATCCTGCAGGATGACCTTTCCTGTGTTGTTGATTGCCGCCTTCACTGCCGAAAGCTGGATGAGTACCTCGCTGCAGTCCCGCCCGTCCTCCACCATGCGCTTGATGGATTCCAGGTGCCCGATGGCACGCGAGATGCGGTTCAGCACGGATTTCACATGCTCAGGGTCGTGCGTGTGGCTGTGCGCCCCGTGCGTGTGTGTGTGTGTGCCGTCATGCGTATGCGTGTGTGCACCGTCATGTGTGTGCGTGTGTGTGCCATCATGCGTATGCGTGTGTGCACTGTCATGCGTATGCGTGTGTACGCCGTCATGCGGGGCGGATGATTCCTCCGCCCCGTGTGTGTGCTCTATGACCGTACCGTCTTCTAATATATGTGTATGCTTCTCCGGGTTTGCGCCCTGTTTGCTCATACTTTTTTCAGCCTTTCTTTTTTACCGTTTTCTTCGCGGAATCCTTCTTCGTTTCTTTCTTAGCCGTTTTTTCGGATACCTTCTCCGGTTCCTTCTTTTCCGGCTTCTCAGATGCCTTCTCCGGCCCTTTCTTTTGCGGTTTTTCAGATACCTTCTCCGGTTCCATCTTTTCCGGCTTCTCAGATGCCTTCTCCGGCCGCTCTGCCGCTTCCATCTTCCGCATCAGTTCGTCCTTCAGCGATACCTTCTCGGGAGCCGCCTTCGCGGTTTTCTTTGTACCTGCCGCCTTCTTCTCTTTCGCCGCCTTATTGGACGCCGCTTTCGGCTCCGCCTTTGCATAGGAGAAGATGCTGATTCCCATCGGCGGGATCTTTACAGTAATGGAATTTTCCTGACCGTCCGCTTCCTCCTTCTTCGACTGCTTGACGCGCGGGTTTACATTGCCCTCGCCGCCGAATTCTGCACGGTCACTGTTAAAGATTTCCTTATATTTGCCCGGATATGGAACGCCCACTTTGTGATCCGCGTAAACGAGCGGCGAGAAGTTGCAGACGATCAAAAGCATCTCGTCCTTCTTTGCCGTATTTCTGGTAAATACCAGCAGATTCTCGTTCGCATTGATCGCGTTGATCCAGGTGAAGCCCTCCGGCTCATAGTCCATCTCGTAAAGCGCCGGATGCGATCTGTAAAACTCCAGAAGCGCTTTATAATACGCCTGCATCTGTCGGTTCGGCTCCTGTTCAAGATCCTCCCAGTCGAGCCCCTTCGCCTCGTTCCACTCCTTATACTGTGCGAATTCCTGTCCCATAAAGAGCAGCTTCTTGCCCGGATGCGCCATCATGTAGCCGTATGCCGCGCGCAGATTTGCAAACTTCTGTGTAAGGTCACCCGGCATTTTGTTGATCAGCGAACACTTGCCATGCACCACTTCATCGTGCGACAGCGTCAGAATGAAGTCCTCACTGTACGCATAAATCATACTAAATGTCAGCCCGCCATGATTTCCGGCGCGGTAGATCGGATCAAGCGACATATAGCCGATGAAATCGTTCATCCAGCCCATATTCCATTTATAGTCAAAGCCAAGACCGCCGTCATCCAGCGCGCCCGTGATCTTCGGCCATGCCGTCGATTCCTCCGCGATCAGGATCGCACCGTCCCTGCGCTTCTTAAAAACAGAATTCAAATGCTTCAGAAACTCGACTGCCTCCAGGTTTTCGTTGCCGCCGTACATATTTGCGACCCACTCGCCGTCGTTTTTCCCGTAATCGAGATAAAGCATGGAAGCAACCGCGTCCATACGGATACCGTCCGCGTGATATTTATCCGCCCAGAACAGCGCGTTGGAGATGAGGAAGTTTTTCACCTCCGGTCTGCCGTAATTATAAATCAGCGTGCCCCAGTGCGGGTGGCTGCCCTGCCGCGGGTCAAGATGCTCATACAGACAGGTACCGTCAAACGCGGCAAGTCCAAAAGTGTCGCGCGGGAAATGCGCCGGCACCCAGTCCAGGATCACGCCGATACCCGCCTCGTGCATATAATTCATGAAATACATGAAATCCTCCGGCGTGCCGTAGCGCGCGGTCGGCGCATAGTAGCCCGTCACCTGGTAGCCCCAGGAGCCGTCAAAGGGATGCTCCATCACCGGCAGCAGCTCGATGTGCGTGTAGCCCATCTCCTTTACATATTCCGCGATCATCGGAGCAAGCTCGCGATAATTGTAAAAATCACGGTTCTCCGGCTTTTTCCAGGAGGCAAGATGCATCTCGTAGATTGCCATCGGCTGCTTCCTGGAATCTGTCTTTTTCCGCTGCTTCATCCAGGCGTCATCTGTCCACTGAAACTGCGTAAGATCCGCAACGATGGACGCCGTCTCCGGGCGGAGCTGCGCCGCGTTTGCGTAGGGATCCGCCTTCAGATAGGTGATGTTTCCCTGCGCCTTGATCTCGTATTTATACATTTCTCCGACGCTGATACCCGGTACAAAAAGCTCAAAAATACCGCTGTCCCAGAGCCGTCTCATAGGAAGGCGTCTGCCGTCCCAGAGGTTAAAATCCCCCACCAGGCTGACGCGCACAGCATTCGGCGCCCACACAGCAAAGTGAACGCCCTTCACGCCCTGCACCGTCATCGGGTGCGCCCCCATTTTTTCATAAATATCGTAGCAGATGCCGGCATTGAAGCGCGCGGTTTCCTGCTTCGTCAGCACCGGCTCAAATGCGTACGGATCAATATATTCCAGGGAAGTCCCATTGTCAAAGATCACATACAATGTATACTTCGGAATCTGCTTTCCCGGAATCAGCACCGCAAAGAAACCGGCCTCGTCCTCCATCGTCATCTCATAAGATTCCTTTTTTCCGGTAATCTGAACAATGATGCGCTCCGCTGTCGGGATAAATGCCTGGATCAGCACTCCGTCGTCCGTCAGGTGCGGTCCGAGGATCGCGTGCGGATTGTCCTCCTCCGAATATGTCAGCGCCTCGATCTGTGCCCAGTCCATCAAATCATACAGCTTGTCCTCTCCCATAATACCCTCCTGCAAGTTATCATAATTTATTTCCCCATATATTCCGTATTCTTTTCTTATATAATAAAATATTCACAATCTTTTTTCAACTCCTACTTTATAAAAATCCCTTTAAACCAAATTTCCAGATTGCTCTGCTCCTTGATTTAAAGGGATTCTGTTGTTATATTTATTCATCTATCGCATGGATAAAAAGTCCGCTGCGCAGCTTCGGCTCGAACCAGGTGGATTTCGGCGGCATCAGAAGATGCGCATCCGCCACCGCAAACAGCTCGGCCATAGAGGTCGGATACATGGCAAACGCCACCCCGCCGTAGGTATCCACTCTTCGCTGCAGATCCGAAAGTCCGCGGATCCCGCCGACGAAGTGGATGCGCTCGTCCGTGGTCGGATCGGAAATGCCGAGCATTGGCTCTAAAATCTCCCGCTGCAAAACAGAGACATCCAGCCCGTCGATCGGATGATCGCTGCGGTACTGCTCCTTTATGCGCAGCTCATACCACACGCCGTCCAGATACATTCCCATGCAGCCCTTCTCCTGCGGTCTGCAGGGAACATTTCTGCGCTCCATCCGGCAGATCCCGCCCTCGCAGGTATGCTCCATTACGCTGTTTTCCCGCACCTCGCATTTGCTGCTGATCTTTTCCAGAAATTCCGCCGGCGTGCTGCCGTTTAAATCGGCGGCAACGCGGTTATAATCCATAATACGCAGCTCGTCGTCCGCAAAGAGGACGGACAGGAAGGAATCGTACTCGTGGCTGCCGTCCGCCATCTCGCCGCGTTTTTTTGCTTCCTCACGGCGCATCAGCGACACACGCACCGCTGAAGCCGCGCGGTGATGACCGTCCGCAATATAGATCTGCGAGATTCCGGCAAAAGCTTCCCGAATGGTCTTTATCATCGTCTCGTCAGAGATTTTCCAGCCGCGGTGCGCGATGCCGTCCTCCGACACAAAATCAAAGATGGGCGTCTCCTGCTTTGCCCTTTGCATACAGGAGCTGATAACCTCATTTCTGCGGTAAGCAAGAAAAATCGGTCCGGTCTGCGCGCCGCAGGCATCGATGTGACAGATGCGGTCCTGCTCCTTCTCAGCGCGAGTGTTTTCGTGCTTCATAATGACGCCGTTTACATAGTCGTCCACGGCTGCACACGCCACCAGCCCGGTCTGCGCACGCCCCTCCATTTCCAGCTCATAAATATAATAACATGCCTGCGCATCTCTCGAGAAGCTTCCCCCGGAAATCATTTCCCAGAGAAGGTCGTGCGCCTTCCGATAAACCTCCGGCGCATACACATCCACCTCATCGCCAAACTGCGTCTCGGCGCGGTCAATGCGAAGAAAGCTCATCGGCTCGCGCTCCACTTCCAGCTTCGCCTCCGCACGGCTATAGACGTCGTAGGGGAGCGCCGCGATCCGCGGCGCAAGCTCCGTCCTCGGACGGATTCCAAAAAATGGTTTGATCTCTGCCATTTTCTCCCTCCGCCTATTTCAGCACGCGCACTTTAAGCACACCGTCGATTTTTTTCAGCTTCTCAATAATTTCCGGCGTGATCGGCGTATCAAGGTCGAACAGTGAATACGCATATTCGCCCTTGCTCTGATTTGCCATATTTGCGATGTTCAGGTCAGCCTCGCCAAGCACGGACGCAAACTGTCCGATCATATTTTTGATATTGCGGTGATTGATCGCCACGCGGCATACGGTATTGCAGATGCCCATGTCACACTCCGGATAGTTCACGGAGTGATGAATATTTCCATGCTCAATGTAATCGATCAACTCCTTCACTGCCATCTTCGCGCAGTTATCCTCGGATTCCTCGGTGGAAGCTCCGATGTGCGGCGTCACGATGCAGCCCTTTGCCCCCGCTGTCGTCGGATTCGGAAAATCACTCACGTAGCGTTTCATCTTTCCGGTGCGCAGCGCATCCACAACGGCTTCCTCATCCACCAGCAGATCGCGCGCGTAGTTCAGCAAAACCACGCCGTCCTTCATCTTGTCGATCGCATCTTTGTTGATCATTTTGCGCGTGCTGTCCATCAGCGGTACATGGATAGTAATGTAATCACACTCGCGGTAGATTTCATCTACTTCTTTGATGTGCCTGATATCGCGTGACAGATTCCACGCCGCATCCACGGAAATATAGGGATCGTACCCGTAAACCTCCATGCCGAGACGCGCGGCGGCATTTGCCACCAGCACGCCGATCGCGCCAAGACCGATGATACCGAGACGCTTCCCTTTAATTTCATTTCCGGCAAAGCGCTTCTTTTCCTTTTCGGCAGATTTAGCGATCAGTTCATTCTGACGCTCGGACTGCACCCAGTTGACGCCGCCGACAATATCTCTCGACGCCAGCAAAAGTCCTGCCAGCACTGCCTCCTTCACGCCGTTTGCATTCGCGCCCGGCGTATTAAATACGACGATTCCGGCTTCCGCACATTTCTGCAGCGGAATGTTATTGACGCCCGCGCCCGCACGCGCGATCGCTTCCAGCTTTTCGGGCAGCTCCATGTCGTGCATCGCCGCGCTGCGCACGAGAATGGCGTCTGCGTCATTCATATTATCCGTCTGTACATAAAGTCCTGAGAAGCCATCCAGTCCCACCTGCGAGATCGGATTTAAGCAATGATAGTGGAACATTACAGATTCGCCTCCTCAAATTTTTTCATAAATGCGACCAGCGCCTCCACACCCTCGATCGGCATCGCGTTGTAAATGCTTGCGCGCATACCGCCGACGCTGCGATGTCCTTTTAAATTTTCAAAGCCTGCCGCCTTCGCCTCTTTGACAAATTTAGCATCCAGCTCCTTATCGCCCGTCACAAACGGCACGTTCATCAGAGAACGGTCCTTCTTTTCTACTGTTCCGTGGAACAGTTTGCTGTTGTCCAAAAAGTCGTACAGGATCGCAGCCTTTTTCTCATTGCGCTCCTTCATCGCTTCCAGACCGCCCATTTTTTTCAGCCATTTGAACACCTTCCCGCAGATATAAATGCAGTAGCTGTTCGGTGTATTATAGAGAGAATCATGATCCGCGTGTGTCTTGTAGGTGAGCATCGTCGGAGTGCCCGGAAGTACGTCCTCTGTGATCAGGTCTTCGCGGATGATAACGATGACCATACCTGCCGGTCCGATGTTCTTCTGGACGCCGCCGTAGATGATGCCGTACTTCGTGACATCCACCGGCTCAGACAGGAAGCAGGAGGAAACGTCCGCTACCAGCGTCTTACCCTTGGTGTTCGGCAGCTCCTTGAATTTTGTACCGTAAATGGTGTTGTTCTCGCAGATATAAACATAGTCCGCATCCTCGCTGATCGGAAGGTCCGAGCAGTCCGGAATGTAGGAAAAGGTCTTATCCTCGGAGGAAGCGATCTTATTCGCTTTTCCGTATTTCTGCGCCTCCTGGTACGCCTTCTTCGCCCACTGGCCGGTAACGATGTAATCCGCCACCCTGTTCTTCATCAGGTTCATCGGGATCATCGCAAACTGCTGCGAAGCGCCGCCCTGCAGGAACAGTACCTTATAGTTATCCGGGATGTTCATCAACTCGCGCAGATCCTTCTCCGCCTCCCTGATGATCCCGTCAAAAATCTCTCCGCGGTGGCTCATCTCCATCACAGACATTCCGCTGCCGCGGTAATCCAGCATCTCGTCGGCAGCCTCCTGCAGCACTTCCTCCGGCAAAACCGCCGGACCTGCAGAAAAATTGTACACTCTTTTCATAATTCTCTCCTCCTCACTTCTGTCTCACACTTTGCACTTCCGAAAACCTGCTAAATACTTACGATACCACGGATTTCTCCGTGCTTCGCACTTTCGAAATCTACACATCGTCCTGGTCAAAGGCTTCCTCGATCGGAGCCCCTGCCGGAACCATCGGGAATACCTTGTCATCCTGATCGATCTGACAGTCGATCAGCACCGGTCTGCCCATTGCGATCGCCTTTTCCAGCGCCGGCCTGAGTTCTGCAAGAGCACTCACGCGAATGCCGGCTGCGCCGAGCGCTTCGGCAACCTTTACAAAATCCACTCCGTCGTTTAACACGGTCGCGGAATAGCGCTCATCATAAAACAGCGTCTGCCACTGACGGACCATGCCCAGAACATGGTTGTTGATCACGACCTCAATGATCGGGATATTGTAGCGCGCCGCCGTTGCCAGCTCGTTCATGTTCATGCGGAAGCATCCGTCTCCGGCAATGTTGATGACCGTCTTTTCCGGGCGTCCCATCTTGGCGCCAATGGCAGCTCCCAGACCGTAGCCCATCGTACCAAGCCCACCGGAGGTTAAAAGTGTATGCGGTTTCTTATATTTGTAATACTGCGCCGCCCACATCTGATGCTGTCCGACATCCGTCACGATGATCGCGTCGCCTTCCGTCACTTTATAGATCTCCTCGACGACCGCCGGACCGGTAAGCTGTCCGTGATCGTATTTCAGCGGATATTTCTCTTTCATTTCATGGATCTCCTGCAGCCACTCGTCATGGTTGTGATCCTCAATGAGCGGATTCAGACGGCGGAGCACCTCGCGCACATCGCCCTGGATGCTGCAGTCTACCATGATATTTTTGTTGATTTCCGCCGGATCGATATCAATATGCAGAATCTTCGCATTTTTCGCAAAGCGGTTCGCATTGCCGACCACGCGGTCGCTGAAGCGGATACCGATGGCAATCAGCAGGTCGCACTTCGTGATGCCAAGGTTGGAGCACTTTGTTCCGTGCATACCGGTCATGCCGGTGTAGCGCTCGTCTCTTCCGTCAAACGCTCCCTTCCCCATCAGCGAATCGCCGACCGGCGCGTGTACCTTATCCACAAATTCCTTCAGTTCTTTTGCCGCGTCGGAGATCACCGCGCCGCCGCCCACCAGAACAAACGGGCGTTTGCAGTGATTGATCAGCTCCACCGCACTGTTAAGATCCGCCTCGCGGATATAATCGGTCTTGCGCTCGATTGGCTCCGGCGTCTGCTTCTCATATTCTGCGGTCGCCGCTGTCACGTCCTTCGGAATATCGATGAGGACGGGACCGGGTCTTCCCTCCGCCGCAATGCGGAAAGCGTCGCGGATGGTATCCGCAAGCTTTGCAACGTCCTTTACAATATAATTATGCTTCGTGATCGGCATTGTCACACCGGCAATGTCGATTTCCTGGAAGCTGTCCTTTCCAAGCAGCGGAACGCCCACGTTCGCCGTGATCGCCACGATCGGAACGGAATCCATGTAGGCAGTCGCGATACCGGTTACCAGATTGGTCGCGCCCGGACCGGAAGTGGCAAGGCAGACGCCCACCTTGCCTGTCGCCCGCGCATAGCCGTCCGCCGCGTGGGACGCCCCCTGCTCGTGCGAAGTGAGAATGTGGGTGATCTCTTTGCCGTGCTTATATAATTCATCGTAAATGTTCAGAATCGCTCCGCCCGGATAGCCGAACACGGTATCCACGCCCTGCTCCTTCAGACATTCGATAACGATCTGTGAACCTGTTAATTTCATATATATCCTCCTCTGTCATAATTTTCATGATGCCACGGATTTTTCCGTGCTGCGCACTTCCAAAATCATCATTTGATTTCCAGAATCGCTCCGCGGTTGCCGGAGGTTACCATCTTTGCGTAGCGGGCAAGATAGCCGGTCGTGATCTTCGGCTCTCTCGGCTGCCACTTTGCCTTCCGCGCTGCCAGCTCTTCATCGGAAACTGCGATATCCAGCTTGTTTTCCGGAATGTTGATTTTGATAATGTCGCCCTCTTCCACGAGCGCGATCGGTCCGCCGACCGCCGCCTCCGGGGAGACATGACCGATGGAAGCGCCTCTGGAGGCGCCGCTGAAGCGTCCATCCGTGATCAGAGCGACGGAGGAGCCAAGTCCCATGCCCGCGATCGCAGAGGTCGGATTTAGCATCTCACGCATTCCCGGACCGCCTTTGGGTCCCTCATAGCGAATGACAACGACATCACCAGCCACGATCTTACCGCCCTTGATCGCCTCGATGGCATCCTCCTCGCAGTCAAACACGCGCGCCGGTCCCTCATGCACCATCATCTCCGGTACCACTGCGGAGCGCTTTACAACGCCGGAATCCGGCGCCAGATTGCCTTTGAGCACCGCAATGCCGCCAGTCGTGCTGTACGGATTGTCGATCGGACGGATGACCTCCGGATTGCGGTTTACGCAGCCGCTGATGTTTTCCTTCACGGTCTTTCCGGTTGCCGTGATCAGATCGGTGTAGAGCAGGCCTTTTTTGTCCAGCTCATTCATCACCGCATATACGCCGCCTGCCTCATTAAGATCCTCCATGTAGGTCGGACCTGCCGGCGCCAGGTGACAAAGGTTCGGGGTGTGTGCGCTGATCTCGTTTGCGATATCCACGTTCAGCTCCACGCCCGCCTCGTGCGCGATCGCCGGAAGGTGCAGCATACTGTTTGTAGAACATCCGAGCGCCATGTCGACCGTCAGGGCGTTGCGGAACGCTTTCTCGGTCATGATGTCGCGCGGACGGATATTTTTCTCAAGAAGTTCCATCACCTTCATGCCGGCAAGCTTTGCCAGCTTGATGCGCTCGGAGTATACCGCCGGGATCGTGCCGTTGCCCGGAAGTCCCATGCCGAGCGCCTCCGTCAGGCAGTTCATGCTGTTTGCCGTATACATGCCGGAGCAGGAGCCGCAGGTCGGGCAGGTCTTGCATTCAAATTCGTAGACGTCCTCTTCTGTCATCGTGCCCGCCGCATAGGATCCGACCGCCTCAAACATACTGGAAAGGCTTCTCTTTTGACCCTTCACATGACCGGCGAGCATCGGACCGCCGCTCACGAAAATAGTCGGGATATTTAAGCGCGCCGCCGCCATCAGAAGCCCCGGCACGTTCTTGTCACAGTTTGGAATGCATACAAGTGCGTCAAACTGATGCGCGATCGCCATGCACTCGGTAGAATCCGCGATCAGGTCGCGCGTTACCAGCGAATATTTCATGCCGACATGCCCCATTGCAATGCCGTCACAGACTGCAATCGCCGGAAACTCGCGCGGCACACCGCCTGCGAGCGCAACGCCCATCTTGACTGCCTCGGTGATCTTGTCGAGGTTCATATGCCCCGGCACGATCTCGTTATAGGAATTTACAATGCCGACAAGCGGCCGTCTCATCTCTTCATCCGTCATTCCCAGCGCGTTAAACAGGGATCGGTGGGGCGCCTGCTGCATCCCCTTCTTTACTGCATCACTTTTCATTGTTCTTCCTCCTCAGATCCGTTCTTTGATCAGCCGCCCCATCTCGCGGCAGCCTACCTGCGTGCACCCCTCAGACATGATATCGCCCGTGCGGTAGCCGTTCTTTAATACCTGCTTCACCGCCTGCTCGATGGCGTCCGCCGCCTCGTCCAGGTCAAGCGAGAACCGCAGCATCATCGCCGCCGACAGGATCGTTGCGATCGGGTTTGCGATATCTTTTCCGGCAATATCCGGCGCGGAGCCGTGGCTCGGCTCATACAGACCAAATTTTGTCTCGTTCAGGCTTGCGGAGGACAGCATTCCGATGGACCCCGTCACCATGCTGGCCTCGTCCGACAGGATATCTCCGAACATATTTTCCGTGAGGATCACGTCAAACTGCGCCGGATCGCGCACGAGCTGCATCGCGCAGTTATCCACCAGCATGTGGGAAAGCTCCACATCCGGGTAATCCTTTGCGACCTCCTCCACGACTGCTCTCCAGAGACGTGAGGAATCGAGCACGTTTGCCTTATCGACGCTCGTCACTTTCTTTCTTCTCTTTCTCGCAATGTCAAATCCGCGCTTTGCAATACGGCGGATCTCATTTTCGTCGTAAGTCAGCGTATCGATCGCTTTGCGCACGCCGTTTTCTTCCACCGTTTTGCGTTCGCCAAAATACAGACCGCCGGTCAGCTCGCGCATGATCATCATGTCAAAGCCCTCCCCGATGATCTCGTCGCGGAGCGGACACGCCGCCTTCAGCTCCTCGTACAGGTACGCCGGGCGCAGGTTTGCAAACAGATTTAACGATTTGCGGATCTTCAGAAGCCCCGCCTCCGGACGCTTAGACGGTTCCAGCTTATACCACGGGGACGTCTTTGCATCTCCGCCGATGGAACCCATAAGCACCGCATCGCTCATTCTTGCCGCCTCGATCGTCTCGTCCGTGAGCGGCACCCCGTGTACGTCGATCGACGCACCGCCCATCAGCAGCTCTTTGTAATCAAGCTGAAATCCGAATTTTTTTCCCGCCGCATCCAGCACCTCGCGCGCCTGCGCGACAATTTCCGGTCCGATACCGTCGCCCGGAATCACTGCAATCTTATAATTCATAATCCTCACTCCTCATGCCCTTTTATAACATCGGATCTCTCCGTGTTTTACGCCCTGTCATTTTGCGCAAACGGGGACACAGCAGAATTTGCCATGTCCCCAGCTTATGTCTGATTCTGCTGCAATTACTGCGCGTCTGCCTTTTCCACCTCTGCGATAGCAGATTTGCGCATCGGAATCCTGCAGTTTTTGTTGCTGCCGAATTCCACAATTACATCTTCATCCGTAATATCGATGACTACGCCGTAAAAGCCGCTTGTCGTCACAACGCTGTCGCCGACAGCCAGCTCCGCAAGCATCGCGTTGACCCTCTTCTGTTCCTTTTTCTGCGGACGGATCGCCATAAAATACATTGCTGCGCCGATGATCACTACATAAAATACCAGGAGCAGGATGCTGCTCGTCCCGGATGCCGCTGTAGCCTCTGTTAATAAATACATAATAGTTCCTTCCTTTCCATAAATGATGATGCTCATACCATCATACACAAAATCAGGCGGTTCATCAAGTCATTTTTTCAAATCCTGCCAGTTTTTCCGCTTTATATTCCAAAAAACGCCCTTCATCCAGCGCGTCGCGTATCTCTTCCATCAGATGATTGTAGAAATACAGGTTGTGCAGCACGCACAAACGCATGCCGAGCATCTCGCCGGCCTTTAACAGATGGCGGATGTACGCCCTGCTGTAGTGACGGCATGCCGGACAGCCGCATCCCTCCTCGATCGGGCGGTCGTCCAGCTTGAATTTTTCGTTGAATAGATTCAGTTTTCCGTGCGCTGTGTACACATGTCCGTGACGTCCGTTGCGGCTCGGATATACGCAGTCGAAAAAGTCGACGCCGCGCTCCACCGCCTCCAGGATATTTGCCGGCGTACCGACGCCCATCAGATAGGTAGGCTTATCCTGCGGCAGATGCGGTACCACCTCGTCAAGAATATGATACATTTCCTCGTGCGTCTCCCCGACTGCGAGTCCGCCGATCGCATAGCCGTCCAGATCCATTTTAGATATCTCGTCTGCGTGCGCGATACGGATATCCTCGTAAACCGCGCCCTGGTTGATGCCGAAAAGAAGCTGATTTTTATTAATCGTATCTGGCAGGCTGTTCAGGCGCGCCATCTCTGCCTTGCAGCGCGCCAGCCAGCGCGTCGTGCGTTCCACCGATGCCTGCACATATTCCCTGCTCGCCTTACTGGACGGGCATTCGTCGAACGCCATGGCGATCGTGGAGGCGAGATTTGACTGAATCTGCATACTCTCCTCAGGTCCCATAAAAATTTTCCGCCCGTCAACGTGCGACTGAAAATATACGCCCTCTTCTTTGATCCTGCGAAGCCCCGCCAGCGAGAATACCTGAAAGCCGCCGGAGTCCGTCAGGATCGGCTTGTCCCACACCATGAATTTGTGCAGGCCGCCGAGCTGTCTGATGATATCGTCCCCCGGTCGCACATGGAGATGATACGTATTGGAAAGCTCCACCTGGGTACCGATCTCCTGCAGATCCATCGTGGAAACCGCTCCCTTGATCGCTGCCGCCGTGCCCACATTCATGAACACCGGCGTCTGAATTGTTCCATGAACGGTGCGAAATTCTGCGCGCTTCGCCCGCCCTTCTGTTTTCTTAATCTGATACATTCTTTCCCTCTTTGTTTTTTCATAGAATGGATTCAGATTACCACATCCGTCCGCAAAAAACAAGAGTAACTATTTTATAGAATTTTAACAGTATCTGTAACTTGCACTCTCCCGAAAATTGTCGTATACTGTAAACCGACACGAAAATACAGCAAATATAATAAATAAGAAAAACGGCATTCGCCGTATTAGAAGAAGGAGGCTTACTCTGACGAATATGGTTCAGCAGAATTTGTCTTACAGACTTGGGATCGATATCGGTTCCACAACTGTAAAAATCGCAGTGTTAGATAAGGATGACACACTTTTATTCGCGGATTACGAGCGTCACTACGCAAATATACAGGAAACGCTTGCCGCGCTTCTTTCGAAAGCCGAGGAAAAGCTCGGCATACTGGAGGTTTCCCCGGTGATCACCGGTTCCGGCGGACTTTCTCTTGCCAAGCACCTGGAGGTTCCGTTTGTGCAGGAGGTTATCGCCGTATCGACAGCGCTCTCGCACTACGCGCCCCAGACCGACGTTGCCATCGAGCTTGGCGGTGAGGATGCAAAGATCATTTATTTTGACGGCGGCAGCGTGGAGCAGCGTATGAACGGTATCTGCGCGGGCGGCACCGGCTCTTTTATCGACCAGATGGCATCCCTTTTGCAGACCGACGCATCGGGACTGAACGAATACGCAAAGCATTATCAGTCGCTCTACCCCATCGCAGCCCGCTGCGGTGTTTTTGCAAAATCTGATATCCAGCCGCTGATCAATGAGGGCGCGACAAAGGAAGATCTGTCCGCATCCATTTTCCAGGCGGTTGTCAACCAGACCATCAGCGGTCTTGCCTGCGGAAAGCCGATCCGCGGTCATGTTGCGTTTCTCGGCGGCCCGCTGCACTTTCTGTCCGAACTGAAGGAGGCGTTTATCCGCACCTTAAATCTGGACGACGAGCATGCGATCACGCCGGAAAATTCACATCTGTTTGCGGCGATCGGCTCCGCTATGAACAGCGAGATGGTCGTCTCCACGGACACGCAGGCTTTGATACATAAATTATCCGGCAACATCAAGCTGGAATTTGAGGTGGCGCGCTTAGAGCCGCTGTTTGCCTCCCAGGAGGATTACGACGCCTTTAACGAGCGACAGAACCAGTACAACGTTGTCACGGACGATCTGAGCACCTACGAGGGCTTATGCTTCCTCGGCATCGACGCAGGCTCCACCACCACAAAGGCGGCGCTCGTCAGCGAGGACGGCTCGCTTTTGTATTCATTCTACAGCAACAACAACGGCAGTCCTTTAAAGACCACCATCCAGGCAGTACAGGAAATCTACGAGCATCTTCCTGCAAACGCGCGGATCGCCTACTCCTGCTCCACCGGCTACGGCGAGGCGCTGATCAAGGCGGCGCTGCTTCTGGACGAGGGCGAGGTGGAGACGGTATCGCATTACTATGCCGCCGCTTTCTTTGACCCGGAGGTGGACTGCATCCTGGATATCGGCGGACAGGATATGAAATGCATCAAGATCAAGAATCACACGGTCGACAGCGTGCAGCTCAACGAGGCATGCTCCAGCGGCTGCGGTTCCTTTATCGAAACCTTTGCAAAATCCTTGAATTACAGCGTCAGCGACTTTGCGCACGAGGCGCTTTTCGCCCAGCATCCGATCGATCTGGGCACCCGCTGTACTGTATTTATGAATTCCAAGGTAAAGCAGGCGCAGAAGGAGGGCGCATCCGTCGCCGATATCTCCGCCGGACTTGCTTACTCGGTCATCAAGAACGCATTATATAAGGTAATTAAGGTTTCCGACGCCTCCGAGCTCGGGAAGCACATTGTCGTGCAGGGCGGCACCTTCTACAATGACGCGGTGCTGCGCAGCTTCGAGCGCATCGCAAACTGCGAAGCGATCCGTCCCGATATCGCCGGCATCATGGGCGCTTTCGGCGCCGCTCTGATCGCGCGCGAGCGCTTCGAATCCGGCAAACAGACGACCATGCTTCCGATCGAGAAGATCAACAGCCTGCAGTTTACCACGCACATGGCAAAATGTAAGGGCTGCACCAACCAGTGCCGTCTGACCATCAACCGCTTTACCGGCGGACGCCAGTTCGTCAGCGGAAACCGCTGCGAGCGTGGTCTTGGAAAAGAAAAGAAAAACAGCGATATCCCGAACCTGTTTGAGTATAAAAACAAGCTGCTGTTCTCCCGCGAGGTGCTGGAGAGCGACCAGGCTGTGCGCGGAAAGGTCGGACTGCCGCGCGTGCTGAACATGTACGAAAATTACCCGTTCTGGCACCGGTTCTTCACCGACTTAAAATACGAGGTCGTGCTCTCTCCGGCAAGCACCCGGAAAATTTACGAGCTGGGCATTGAGTCCATTCCGAGCGAATCGGAATGCTATCCGGCAAAGCTGGCGCACGGCCATATCGAGTGGCTGCTCCATCACGGGGTAAACTTTATCTTCTACCCCTGCATTCCTTATGAGCGCTGTGAATTTCCGGACGCCGTCAACCACTACAACTGCCCGATCGTTACCTCTTATGCGGAGAACATCAAAAACAATGTGGAGGCGCTGCGTGACCCGAAGATTGATTTCCGCAACCCGTTTATGGCGCTCACCAGCCTGGAGACTGTCACCGGACAGCTCATCAAGGCATTTCCGGAGATTCCGGCGTCAGAGGTGAAGGCGGCTGCCGCCAATGCCTGGAAGGCGCAGGAGGAAACGCGCCAGGCAATGTACAGAAAAGGCGAGGAGACCATCGAATGGCTGAAGAAAAACAATAAGCACGGCATCGTGCTGGCGGGCAGACCGTATCATATTGATAATGAGATTAACCACGGGATTCCGGAGCTGATTACCTCTTACGGCATCGCCGTACTGACTGAGGATTCCGTGTCGCATCTGAACCAGCCGGAGCGTCCGCTGCTTGTCAGCGACCAGTGGATGTATCACAGCCGTCTCTACGCGGCGGCAAATTACGTAAAAACGACGGATTTTCTGGACCTTATCCAGTTAAATTCCTTTGGCTGCGGTCTGGACGCGGTTACTACCGACGAGGTGAATGATATTCTGACCGGCTCCGGCAAGATTTATACCTGTCTGAAAATCGATGAGGTAAACAATCTGGGAGCGGCGCGTATCCGTATCCGCTCGCTGATTGCCGCGCTGCGCTCCAAGGAAAAGCAGCATGAGCAGCGCACCATCGTTCCCGCCAATATGAACCGCGTGCTGTTTACCGAGGAAATGCGCAAGGATTACACGATCCTCTGTCCGCAGATGTCGCCGATTCATTTCCGCATACTGGAGCCTGCGCTGCGAAGCTGCGGCTATCACATCGAGCTGCTGCAAAACGACGGAAAGCACGCCGTGGACGTCGGACTGAAATATGTAAATAATGACGCCTGCTACCCCTCTCTGATGGTTGTCGGACAGATTATGGATGCCGTGCTCTCCGGAAAGTATGATACATCAAAGACGGCTGTTATTATCACACAGACGGGCGGCGGCTGCCGCGCCAGCAACTATATCGGCTTTATCCGCCGCGCGCTGGCAAAGGCGGGGCACCCGGAGATTCCGGTAATTTCTCTGAACGTTTCCGGGCTTGAGACAAATCCGGGCTTCAAGATTACCGTTCCGATGGCGGTAAAGGGCATGTACGCCGTTGTTTTCGGGGATATCTTTATGCGCTGCCTCTACCGTATGCGCCCCTACGAGGTCATTCCCGGCTCGGCGAATGAAATGCATCTGAAGTGGGAGGCGGAATGCATTAAGTTTCTGACGCAGAAGCATCCGTCCCATCACGGCTTTGCAAAGCTCTGCCGCGAGATTATCACAGATTTTGATAATCTGCCCATCCGCGGTATTCCAAAGCCCCGCGTGGGCGTTGTCGGCGAGATTCTGGTAAAATTTATGCCGGCGGCAAATAATTATCTGGTAGATCTCCTGGAATCGGAGGGCGCCGAAGCGGTGGTACCGGATTTGCTTGATTTCCTGTTTTACTGCTTCTATAACTCGAACTTTAAGGCACAGGAGCTCGGTATGAAGAAGAGAACGGCGGCAATTTCCAACGCCGGAATCAAGCTTCTGGAATTTATCCGGAATACCTCCGTGAAGGAATTTCAGAAGAGCCGTCATTTCGATGCCCCGACAAAGATTTCACAGCTTGCGGAATACGCAAAGCCGATCGTATCGCTCGGCAATCAGACCGGCGAGGGCTGGTTCCTCACCGGTGAGATGATGGAGCTGATACATAGCGGCGTGAATAATATCGTCTGCACGCAGCCCTTTGGCTGTCTGCCGAACCATGTGGTCGGCAAGGGCGTTATCAAGGAAATCCGCAGGCAGCATCCGCTCGCGAATATCGTGGCGATCGACTACGATCCGGGCGCCAGCGAGGTAAACCAGCTTAACCGTATTAAGCTGATGCTCAGCACCGCCCAGAAAAATCTGCGCGCACAGCGGCAGGAAGAAGCGGCGGCTGCGAAGGATGCATAAATAATAGTCGTTTCGAAAAAAGCGATAGAGGATTTTCCTTTATCGCTTTTTTCATATTAATCAAGCGTCGGTGTATCGAAAAACATATTGTATTTAGAAAGTTTTTTCGGATTTTCAATAAAAACTATTGATTATCTGGCTGTTTTTGGATATATTAATGATAAAGGAGGCGATATTATGATTATCAGACCCCACTATTTAGAAATGCTGAAAACTTATCGTGACGCGCCGCTGGTAAAAATCCTTGCCGGTATTCGCCGCTGCGGAAAATCCACGATTTTAAAAATGCTGCAGGAGGATTTGATAAAAAGTGGCGTTCCCGCCAATCATATCCTCAATATGTGTTATACCTCGGAGGATTTTGCAGATGGTATGACCCACAGGGATATGTATAACGGCATAAAAGAAAAAATAACGGATGACGGGCGTTACTATCTTTTGCTTGACGAGGTACAGGAAATCACCGGATGGGAAAAAGCCGTCAACAGTCTGCTCGAAAACAACAATACCGATATCTATGTAACAGGCTCCAATTCCAGACTGATGGCAGGTGAAATATCCACCTATCTCACAGGGCGGTATGTCTCGATTCCCGTATTTACGCTGTCCTTTGCCGAGTATATGGATTTCAAAAAAGCAGACGGACGCACTCCGAAAGAACTTCTTACCGAATATATCCGCATGGGCGGTTTTCCGATTGTTGCACTGAGCAATTTTGACGAGGGTCCTGCCTATCAGATTGTCGAGGGAATTTACCATTCCGTTATTACAGGTGATATAACGAAACGGCACCATATTACGAATTTTGACTTGTTCAACCGTGTTGTGAAATATGTAATTGAAAATGTCGGCAAAACCTTTTCCGCAAACGCTATTGTAAAGTTTCTGAAAAGCGAGGGACGTTCTCTCTCGGTAGAATCCGTCTACAACTATCTGGAATGGCTGGAAAAAGCTTTTGTGATATACCGCTGCCAGCGCTATGACCTGCAAGGGAAATCCGTACTGAAAACGCAGGAAAAATTCTATCTCGCCGACGCTTCTCTGAAATACTGCATGATGGGTTTCAATCCGAAATCTGTTGCCGCAATGCTTGAAAATATCGTGTACTTTGAGCTTCGCAGAAAAGGTTACGAGGTCTTTATCGGCAAGAATGAAACGAAAGAAATCGACTTTGTGGCAGTGCGCCGTGACGAGCGTATCTATGTGCAGGTATGCCGCAATCTGCCGGAGGAATCCGACCGCGAGGTCGCCAATCTGCTTGAGATCAAAGACCACTACCCCAAGTATGTCGTCACACTTGACGAGCTTGCCGCAGGGAATATCAACGGTGTAAAAATCATGTATCTGGCAGATTTTTTGTTAAGTGAAAAGTATTAAACAAGGTATTGACCGCTGTTTTGTTTCCATAGAAGCTGGTCGACAAAAGCAGCGGTCGCTATGCTCGCAAATTTTTTAGTTTTCTGTGTCCTGCAATCGCTGTACGATACTCTCCTTCTGCGTCCGCCGGTATGCCGCGAACGGTACTATCACCGCAAGGACCGCCAGCAGGGGCAGCATGATCAGATAGGCAAGGAAGTTCGGGCGGTAGGCGAAGAACATGATCACGTTGTTGAGCGCTGTCATGATTGCCCAGGACAGCACGGTTCCCAGTATGAGACTGATGACGCCGGATATCAGCACGTAATACAGCCCCTCTTCCACCAGCATCCGCTTTAGCTGCCGCTGCGTCATGCCGATGCTGCAGAGTATGGCGAATTCCCGTTTGCGGGCGATGATTCCCGTAACGATGGAGTTTATGAAATTCAGCACCCCGATAATGGCGATTACCGCGCTGAGAGCGATTCCGATAATGCGTATTGCCGTAATCATGCTGTCGAAGCCTTCCATCAGCGACGCCTTTGTCAGATAGCCCATTTCCGGGTTTATGTTTTCGCAGTAGTTTTCGATTTCCTGCACGAAGCTGTCAAGCTGTGTTTCTTCTACTGTGTAGGATACGCCGAAGCACCAGCTATATGGGGATGTCTGTACATCCTGTTTGGGCAGCACTGCACGCACACCGTTGACAGGGCTGGACTGGTCTGTCATACTGGATGGAATCTCCACGATTGCCATCACCTCGTACTCTTTTTCTTCCAGATTTGTAAAACGGTAATCGACAATATTTCCCGCCTCGTCTTTTATCTCTATAGCTTCCGAATCATCCGTTACCGTGAGAACCTTCAGCTTCTCACCCGGACGATAGATGCGCGCGCCCTCTGTATGATCGCCGATAATTTCCGTCAGCAGCACATAGCCGCCCTGCGAAAATTTTTCGATATCCAGCTCTCCGTCCAGCACCTTTAAGTTGGACAGGATATCCGTGTCGTATGCATATATGTCAGCGTTAAGCTGCCGCTGCTCCTTCGCCGTATTAATTACACTTGTCCCCCAGTCGCCTTCCCTTAGAATGCCCTGGTCCTCAAAGCTCTGGTAGCGCTCCAGTCCCGTCTCGTCCAGCGAGATATAGGTTCTGTTGAAAATCTGCCACAGCTCGTTTTTGGAGAGGACGCCCGGCTGTGCGTCCGCCAGCTCTATATATGCCTCATCTACCCCGGAAGACATCACTGTTCCGCCTCCGGTAATATAGGTCGGCGCCAGCAGGACATCACCCAGCAGCCGCTGCTCCAGATAGGCGTCGATGCGGAAGCTTCCGATGCCGGTCAGCACCACGCACAGCAGCACCATGCTGAAGGACAGAGACAAAAGAACAAGCGTTGTTTTCTTTTTGCTGCGTCCGAGATTGGAGAGCGCCATACGGTGAATCCGCGCCCCCGTCTCGGATTTCTTTTCCTTTTTGCGCACACCGCTGCCCTCTGTATAGCGGACCGCCTCCACCGGCGACACGCTGCCGGCTATTTTCCCCGGCTTGCGGCAGCTTATAAAAACAGTGATAAGCGCAAATACGATACCGAACAGCGCGACCTGCGGACTGAATTTCATTTCCACCCCAAGGCTGTCATAGCCGGTCACCCGCAGCATAAAGGGAAATACGATTCGGGACGCCAGATAACCCGCCGCCAGACCGACTGGTATTCCAATGGCCGAGAGCACCAGTGCCTGCCGCCTGATCATTCCCTGTATCTGACGCCCGGTGGTGCCGACTGTCTTCAGCAATCCGTAAAAACGGATATCCTGAAAAACGGAAATGTAAAAAATATTATAAATAATCAGATAGCCCGTAATCAGAATAACCACCAGTGCACCCACGAGAATTACCACTGAGAACGGGTCCGCCGCCTCCGCGCGGTTCTGCATGTACGCCCAGTTCACCCCATACCCTAAGGTGACGTCCGGATCGTAGCCCGCGTCCTCAATGATGGAACGCACCGTCTGCTCAATATCCGCCGCGCTGTCAAAGTACAGACCGACCGCATACAGACCGGCTCCGGCTTCGTTGGGATGCGATTCGCCCCACGCCACAAAATCCTCGTCGGTGAGACTTCCCTTCAGTTCCTTCCAGTATGCTTCTGATATATAGAGCTCGGAGGCGTGACTGATCTGACTGCCCTCATACCAGCCACAGACCCGGAAGGTTTTGCTGATTTTCTCCCCGTGAAAGGTAAATTCCAGCAGGATTTCCACGCCCGTCTCATACGGCAGCTTCAGCTCGTCCAGCACGTAGGTGTCGACGATAATGTCCTCCTCCTTTTCCGGCATCGCACCCTCCGCCAGCGTGATAAAGGAGTTCTCCAGCTCCTCCTCTCCCTGCGCCAGCCGCAGCTCGTACTGGCGTCGTGTCAGATTTTCCGCTTGACTGATAAAGATATTCCAGGTGTACGATCTCACCCGCTCATCCGCTGTCACCTTTTCCATCTGCTCACGGGTGGCGGCTTTCAGACCGGCATGGAATCTGCCGCCCACCTCCCGCATGGTGGATTCCTGGGTGACGTCTATCATGCCGATTCCCATCGCCGCCAGCGTCGTAAAAAGCATACAGGTGAGCGCGATTGCCGCGACTGCAAAGATATTACGCATCTTATTGTTTTTGAGGCTCCGCATGGAAAGACGGCGCACCACCCCGCTGTTGTTATTTTTCATGGCGCGCTCCTCTCTGCATCCGCTCTCTGGGCGCATATGCCTCCGGTGTGCTCTGTCCTCCGGTAATCTTCCCGTCCTCAATGCGGATGACGCGGTCGGCAAGCTGCGCCATCGCATCATTGTGCGTTATCATCACGATTGTCTGGTGAAACTGCTCGCCCGTCAGCTTCAGAAGCCCCAGAACCTCCTGCGATGTTCTGGAATCCAGATTTCCGGTCGGCTCGTCCGTAAACTGTACCCCTATCCCATTATGCCTTGAAAATAGGGGCTTTAACGGTATGTACATTTGTGTACTGTGTACACTTCTCTTCAGAAAAAGGCAGGGCTCTTATACCCTACCTTGATCTCCCTTAAATACTATGAAAAATTTTCTTTTATCCTTTGATTGCTTTTATCCAACACACAAAAGTACTCTTTTTCTTTTTTGTTTCCGTAACAGAATCATAGACTTCTTTTTCTTGTAATTTGTAACTTGTAATGTACGATACTTCTTGTAATCGTTTAGCAAGCCTTTGGCTTTCTTCGTTATTAGGTAATTCAACGCTATGTTTTTTACTTCTATCGCAAAATCCTGAATACCATTGTGAAAGTTCTGAAAAACAATTTTCAAAATCAGCCGCTTCTAAAATCGAAAGGCATTTAAACATCAACGTCTTTTTCCCTTTTTCATCTACATATTCCCAGGCTGCTGTAAATATCGATTTGTTAATCGTCACATTTGAATCAACTAAGTTTTCAGCAATTTTTGCAGTCATATAATTTTCTCCAAAAGCATCCAACAGAACTTCTGCATTAGAAAAGTCGAGAATAGGCGAAAGCAATAGTGTTTCTAATAATGTTTCTCCCATTGGAATCTTTTCCATTACTTCCATATATTCCGCTTGATTATACAAAATAAAATCTGGACATAAATCAGGATAGGCATCTTTAATTTCACCATATTTATTAACATCAAAAGGAATATATTTTTTCTTAATCAAAATTCCAACTTTCTGTCTCTCAACCTTCTCTATTGGAATATCAAATTCTAATTCCAACTGAGGTAATAGTTTTTCAAAAGCAGAATCATCAATTGTACTTGTAATAAGTTCTTCGGCAAACACTTCATTTAAACACTGATTCTCTAAAAATGTAAGTTGATCACTATTTGTTTCAATGTATTGAAGTAGTTCTGGCGTAATCTTATATCTGTCCCAATAACATTTGATATTCTCCCATTTCAGACTTACTTTTCCTTTATCCAATAACTCATCCCAAAGAATTTTCACGTCCTTATCAAAATCAGAATCGAACTTTCCACAACATTCAGAAATATCATCTACGCAAAATTCTTCATGATTCACTAATTCCAAACAGATTTCGGTCTCTTCTGGAGCATTTTCCAACATTCTTTCTAACAAATCCATAATCTGTTCAACATCTTCCTTAGTATTATTAGGTGCTAATATAATTTCCTTCACATACTGTTTCAAATTTTCTTGTATGTATTTAATTAATGGTTCATATCCTAGTGAAATAATTGTTGTATAATTTCGAGTATCTAAACCAGAAAGCATTGTATCATTTTCAAATTCCACAATCCTACGTATCATCGTATCATTTAACTCATAGCACTGATTTTCAAAAACATATCTCAAAATTTCCTCCGAAACATTTGCAATAGAAACATTCGTAAAAACAATTCCAAGTGTTTCAATTAAGGAAATCACCTTTTGATCTTGAATAGATGATAGCTGCTGTAATATATCTGGATTTTCCTCTATAAAACCACTCATCTCATTATTGTCATTTAAAACAAATAAGCGTTCTGTATCCACGTTATCAATAAGTAACTGTAAATAAAAAATTTTCCTTTCGTATGTTATCGATATATCCTGGACAATATCATTCCACATATCAGGCCAACGTATTGCTAATAATTGAATCAATCTCTCTTTATATTGAGTTTGCTCAATAAATTCATCTATAAACTCCCAGCTTTCCACTGTTCTATCAGATAATTGATCGATTAATATCATACATTTTTCATTCTCATTCTCTTCAGACAATAAAAATTCCAAAAGAATAAAATTGAAAATACTTTTTTGTTCGAATTCATACGGTTGTAAACGCTGTATAACCATTCCAACTTTTGTCAAATTATAATTATATGGTAGCTTTTCCATATTTTTTACTGCCAGTATATAATTCATATCTTCTTTTGTAATGCTTGTCCCCTTAAAATAATTGATATAGTTTGCGTATTTTTCATCAATGTATCCTCTTCGAAGCATAAATACGAGCAATTTATTTTCAGCAACTTTTTCAGATAGTACATTATGGACTCCAAATTTTTCTATCAGCTTTTTAAGTGACCAGCCTGAAAGTTCATGTACATTCTTCTTCAAATCTTCAATTTCACTCTTTATTGAACTAACACCTTTTTCTTGGATAAATTGAAAATTTTTAATTCTTTCATAATATAGTTGAAAAACTTCTTGAAAATCACTCACAGATTTTTCCGACTGGAAACAACTCCATGTATAATACTCAATTTCAACATCTTTTAATTCCGCAAGTTTCGATAATTCAAACGAATCCTCCATTATTTTACTTACTGAACATTTATCCCAATAGCTTTTATTAATACTATATGGAATGCCTTGCCAATTCACCATAGCACCAAGCATAGCTGTTTTAAGTTCTTTTATGTGTTCTAAACAGTCATCATGATATTTTTCTAATTCCTGTGTAAGTTCATCAACTTCATTATGCCATTTCATACATTGTCCAGAGATATATCTTTGCTTATCCTCAAAAGCTTGTTTCACAACTCCTCTCTCCATTTGAAGTTCTGCAAACTCCCGTGGATACAAATTTTTAAAAATAATCAATGCCATCATTGTTTCATCTGACAATTTCAGTTCCTGATCAGTACGAATCGTTTCCTTATAGATGACAAACTCATTGTATATATTCTGAAGAATTCGCATATCTTCAACATATGGAGATACGTCTAATATAAATTCCTGTGAGATTTCATGAACAATCCCTTTCTTTTCAGATTCCTCAAGTTTTTGTAAAAAGATTTCCCCTGAATTCGTAGAATTTATAATTGGGATTACAGGAATAATAAATTCAAAGAACTTTGTTCTGTCTGTGTCCGTAAATATATCATCTCTAATAGCATAAACAAAAACGATGCGCCCCTTAATCCCATCGTAATTATTCAATAATGTATTCAATTCCCGAAGATGGATAAAAATAGATGGATCTTCTAAACGATCTAGATCTTCAAAAAACACAATTCTATACTTTGTCTCTTCAAAAAAATATACAATTTCATCCATATTTTTATTAAATACAGTTTCCGCTGCAGTTTCAGAATTTTTCACAACTGTCTCTGTTGGCAATTTTACTTCATTTACTTTAAAACGAAACAGCACCAAACGATATGTTCGGGCAATAATTGCCAATATTCCCACACAAAAAGCAAGGAAAATAATATCCGAAACCATTCCTTTTAATCCAAATTTTCCACCTGCCTCTTCTATTTTTTCGATTATCATTTGAAAAGTATCTGGAAAAAATATAAATTCCATCACTCCCAAAATTAAAAATATCAAAACCAAATATCCCCAGACACGTTTCCAATTAATTTTGTGCAGCTTCCGATATCTGCTCTGCGGTATCTTTTTATAATTGACTTTATAAAATAATTGCTTCAAAATTCCTAATTCTATTTCATCTTGTCCCAATGAAATTTTCTTAGGATTCCCGTTCTCATCAGTTTCATTTTCAACAAAAGTTGCCATTGAAACACGAAGAGATTTATTTCTAATCATTCTATGTTTTTTCAAATATGTATCAATGATACTACTCTTTCCTGCACCATATGGACCTGCCAGTGCAATATTTTTAACTTTCTTTTTCTTTATCGCCCAATGTAATGCTTTTAAATATTCAGCTCCATTTTCAATATCATCAATGGGCGCCAAGTCTGTAAATTCATTTTTCTTTTTCTCTTGTATTCTTTTATTTATTACTTCACGAAATTTTTCCAAAAGTACTATCGTAGAAATCCCTCCCTCAAATTTAACTTATAGCACTATTGTATCATGAAATATCTAAATAACAAAATGGAAAGTCTTACTTCTCTTTCCATTTTGCTTTATCCCCACAACTACCAGCAGGCACGTTCTTCACGCCCCTGCCAGCCGCTGATTATTTTCTTCATTAAAAATTCTTGATCAAATTCAAATCTCTTTTATTCAATGCTTTTCGCATTGCTTCATTTTCTTTCCGTAATGTCTCATTTTCTCTTTTTAGTTTTGCCACCTGCTGTTCTAATTGCAGGATACGGTTGTCCATTGCCATATCTAAAATCTTTCTTCTCTTATCTATCATGCCAGCCTGTAGCTGCAAGGCACGATCTACTGCCTTTCGCACTTCTGGGTTCTTATAAAAAAATCCTCTGGACAGTCCGGTCTTTTGCATCAGTTTGGGAACGGTCACTTTATCCTCTTCTTCAATCATCTCCTGAATTGCCAATTTTGCCCGCTGGATTTTTTCCACACTCTGCTTATGATTGACCTCCAGCATCTTATCATATTTGCTCATACTCTTTCCCCCATCCTGCCAGGTTCGCCCGGATCATCCGGCTCATCTCTGCTCTGATTTCTCTTGTTTCATCTGCGATGATCTGAAGACTCATCTTTCGATAAAATTTCACATTCTTTACCGATGTATGCCCCAGTAGTTTTGCGATAGTCCAATCATCCAGATGCATCTCTGTCAAGCGGATTCCATACACATGGCGGAACATATGCGTTCCAAAGCCGAATAATTCGCCGTTATCATCCCGCAGGTCTTTTTTCTGAATAATGTCCATCACTCTATTTTGAACGGTATTGTACTGCAAAGGTTTCCGGGTATTTTTCTCATCTACAAAAATGTAAATCGTATCCCCATACATTTTCTCAGTGTACTCAATTGCTTTTTCGATCAGCAGTTCCAATTCTGCACTGATGGGTTTCACAAATGTGTTTGTTTTCATCTGTCTGATCTGAATCATGGGATGCCCATTCTGGCGATACAAGCAGTCCCTCTGAAGAGTTAACGTATCGGAGATTCTTGTCCCTAACATTTGGTGAATGACCATGAGTCGCTCAATCTGTTCATCCAGTTCTGCAAGCACTGCATTAAAACGAATAAGCTCACTGTCTGAATAAGATTTCAATTTAGGCTGTACCTGTTTTGGAAAATCACTGGTCAGGAATAAACTTTCCAGATGTGGATATCCATATAACTTCCCGATGGTTTCCAATATCCCTCGGAGTCTTGTCAGATCCATGCGGTAATTGTTCACGCCCTCTGCTTCTGTTGCAAGGTATGTCAGATATTCTTCCAACAGTTCCCGATCCAATTCTTCTGCGGAATGAATGTCGGGATATTTTTCTTTCAAATATTTGGATAACCTCCGGATGGCTGTCATTTCTTTGCTGATCGTTGCAATCGCTTCATGATGTAAATGCTCATAAACTGCTTTTTTCGTTTCTTCTCGCAAATCCGTTTGAATAATCGTTGTGAAATTCAAAGTCTGATAATTTTTAATTAGGTTCTTTTTATAAGGAATGTCCAGATTCTCTAATTTCCAGATATCTTTCTCAATTTCATCCTGTTCCTCTTCCTCTTTTGTAAATTGATATGCCTTCCGCGCATAAGTGATGAGGCTTGATGGAATTATCTTTTCTTTCCCATATACGCTGACTTTCTGCATTGTCAATTTCTGTCCATGTTCCAGGAGCCAGCTTCGGATTTTTAACAGCCATTGTTCCCACTCCAGTTCATGCAGGCTGTCTGCCTGGATGCGCTGATCCTTTACCATTCTGCAAAATCTCTGATAGATTACTCGTTCCTGTATCATCGTTCCCAATGCACATTGTCTACTTCGATTCTCAATAAATGAACGAAATTCTTTTTGAAGTCCTTTTGTTGGAAGCAGACCAAAATCAAAACAATGGGATTCTTTTACATTCTTTTTCTGTTTTTCATCTGCTCTGGCATAGCAGTTCAAATCTGTTAGATATAATTTTTCATCCATGGAACTCTCCTTTCATCAGTTCCGCCGCAAAGCTGTGGGTTTCTTCCTGGAAGTATGCTTCACTGGCTTTTTCCAGTTTCTTTGGCATATAGTCCACATACTGTCTGGTCATTTCTTCATATTCATGCCCCAGATAATCCCGCACTGCCTGGAGGGAAATTCCGCTATCATAATACAGCGTAGCCAGATTATGGCGGTAATCATGGGATTTGAAAATATATTCCCCGTTTGCAATCTGATATTTCTCACAGTATTTCAGCATCTGATACCGGAAGGTTCCATAACGGAAAGCGCCTCCTGTCTGATTCTGAAACAGATATTCTTCCGGTCCAATCTGATATTTCTTTTTATACACCTGTACCAGTTTGTACAATGCTTCCGGAATGGGAATCCGCTTATAAGTTTTCATTTTTACCTGATAGACCTTCAGCCAGTAATCTCCATCCTTTTCTTCATAACCATCACCTGTCAGGGTACACACTTCGCTTCCCCGGATTCCGGTACACCATAGATGAAGGAACATCAGTCGAAGATGTTCTGGGAATTCTGCCAGCTTAGACAAAATTTCCGTATATACTCCTTCTGGTACGCTGCGGTCATTGTGGACATGCACTTCTTTCTGAAGATAATATTCATACCGGAAGGGAATCTTTTTCAGATATCTTTTTACTACGAGGAAGTTGTAAAACTGCAGGATCATAAAAATTCTTCCATTTGCTGTTTTTTCACGAGTATCCTGTCTTTGAATAGATTCCAGATATCTCTGAATTTTCTCTGCCTCCACTTCATAGATTGGCTTTTCTTCTCCATTAAAATATACCAGAAATGTACGAAGTTCCAGTAGCTTGATTCGGATGGTGCTGATACATAAATCTGTGATTCCAAACAGATACCGCAAATATTTTTGCAAAATCTTTTGATTCTCCAAATTTGTCACTTCTTTAAAAGACACCAGCTCTACAGGTTTGCTGGGGTTTATCCGTTCTTTAGAAAAATGGAAGCGTTCTAAAAACCACACATTCGCATTCCAATTGATTTCCGGAGCCTGTAAAAACAGAATTTTTCTGCTCATCCGCAAAATACCAAACACAGCATTTTTCTTTTTTTCACCCAAATCTTCCGAGAGTTTCAAAGCAAACTTCTGTTCTTCCTCCAGCGTCATGGTTTCAATGTCAGACACTTGATTCACTACACAAAATTGATATAATCTTTGCAGTACCAGCAATTTTTCTTTTCGTGTCCAGCCTTCATAGGTATGGATCACCTCTTTCAATACCGTAAAAATCTGCATTTTCAACTTTCTCGGACACTCCAGAGTAAAATTCCATACCAGTTCCTTCCCATCTTTACTCGTCAGAAAGGATTCTGCAACTTCCACATCCGGATAATGGGTTAAGCACAACCACTGATCACGATACTCTGTAGTATATTTTCTCTGTCCTGCCAGCGTTTTTAGTTCTTCCTTCATCCGATGGAGGAAAATTCTGTCGAATCCCCGAAGGCAGGTAATCGGTACATGAACGGTTTCGTTTCTTTCCAGATACCCTTCATACCGGACTCTTAGAGCTGCATTCATCTCCGAAATATCAGTAATTCCCTCTTCTATCAGGAACTTCTTTACCCGGTTTCGTATTTTCCCATTTACCTCTGTACAGGCATCCACCTGCTCACAGATTTTTTGTTCCAGTGCTTCCCGCTTTTTCTGATCTTCATATACATATAATTGATAAGCGGGCATGTCCTTCACCTCCTACAGGAGTTTCTCCACATCATAAAGTACGGAATGTTTTGCATAATATTGGTCGCTGGCTTCCATAAGCTGGTCATCTACAATGTTCAGATATTTGATGGTCGTGTCGGTGTGTTTATGTCCATACGCCTCACTGATCATTTCCAGCGGCCATCCGGCATCCCGTCTCATATTCCCGAAATATCTCCGCAACATATGGGGTGTCGTATGGATACCCGTTTTTTTCTCCATCCGTTCCAACATTCGGTAGACCGCATCCACCTGCAATGCTTTCCCTTTCGTCTCCCCTTCGATGTTTACAAACAACATCTGCTGATGCTGCAGAAGTTCCCGGTATTTTGACAGATAAAACAGTAAAAACTGAAAGGTGGCATCACTAATCTTAGCTTTTCTGTAGGCGGCATTCTTTGCCCTTGCCCTGTTCTCATTGTCATCCCGGAAAAATACCCGGATAGTATGTCGCTCATAATCAATATCCCTGGTATAATTCACACCTAGAATCTCACCGATCCGGTATCCTGTCTCTGCCAGCAGCATGATAAGAAGCTGATCCCTGCAATTGGTACACTGCTTCAAAAGTTCTAAAATCTCATTATGCTCTGCCGGACGGACATTTCGTTCTTCCTCTTTCAGATATCCATTGAATGACCGGAACCGCAGTTTTCTTTTCACGCCGATAGAATCATGGGTGGTAAAGCTGTCATAATATAACACCTTCAGTCTTTCCATATCTGCTTCCAGTTCTAAAAAGCAGAAAAACCTGAACACGTCTTTTAAATACGCATTACAGGTTTTATTGCTTGGCAGTTTCTCTTTCTTGTCATTCAAATGATTTCCAGCTTTCAACCAGTGGAGAAATCCCACATAATGTTCATATTGTTCCTGGAATTCCTGTTCCGCCACTTGGGACAGTTCCAATTCTGTTTCATTCAGATATTCCAAGTAAAACCGAATGGATTTTGCCCTTCTGCCAACAGTATTCGGGGAACGGTTTGCTCTGATCAAATGCGTCAGATATTTTGACGGAAGCAGCACCATCTGCCAGCTCTGGTGATCCCGGATCAAGAAATACTCCTTTTTCCCTTCCCAGATATGTTCCACTGCATATCGTGCCATTTTGCTCACCGTCCTTTCCTCTAACGCTATACACAGTATATCCACTTCATGCCAAAATAGCTATTCATCAATACCAACAATCCCTCCAAAACCACCTCAAAAACTGTACTAAACTTTTCCTGTAAAAATGTCCAAAAATGAAGCACAAGCAACAAGGCTGGAAAGGGGATTTTTCCTGTTATAGATAATATTCCACGCCTTTCCGGCTGCGGATAAAATCCTGCACCTCTCTCAATTCTTCAGCCATCTGACAGGGTGGAAGGGCACACATCACATCTTCATGATACTTTCCGCCTTTTACAGCCCGAAAATCTAAAATAGAAACCACACAGGTATCTGTTTCTGTCCGGATGGCACGTCCAAACCCTTGCCGCAGTTTCTTCTGCATATCCGGCACAATGATCGCCTGGATATAATCTTCCAATGATTCATAGGTTTCTTTCTCCGCCTCGCTGATAGGATCTGGCACTGCAAAAGGCAGCTTCACAATAATCAGCGAAGATACCATATCCCCCGGAAAGTCCACCCCTTCCCAACAGGAGCCGGCTGCAAACAGCACCGCATTCTCCATCGTCTTAAACCGCAGGATCTCTTCCTGGGAATGTCTCCATACTTCTACCATCGGAAAGGGAATCCCATCCCTTAATATCTGGTACACGCTTCCCATCAATGTATAGGAAGTGAACAAGACCAGCGTATGCCCGTAAGTAGAACAGATCAGGGAATGGATCTGGCCTGCCACCATCTCAACTTCTTCCCTGCTTCCCCTTTTACACTTCCGCAAAGTTTTTGGAAGATATAACAGACAGTTTTCTTCATACGCAAACGGGGATTCTGCCACATAAGACTGTACATCTGTACGTCCTTCCAGTCCGGTCATCTGCAAAGTACGTGCAAATCCTTTTCCTGCTTTCAAAGTTCCACTGGTCAAAATAACAGACAGTGCCTGCTCCCGATCCCAAAGCATTTCCCGCAAGAGCTGTGGAATCTCCCGGCTGGCTGCGCATAAGACCGGAATCTTTTCTTTATCCATACGCAGATGGAGTACATACTTAGAATTTTTCTGTAAAAAACACTCCAGTACTTCTTTTGCCTCCTGAAGCCTGTTTAACACCCACTTTGGCACTACTCCTTTTAGCTGTTCCATCATTCTTTCAATCATCTGGATTCCCTCCCATAAACAAAATTCGCATTCTCCGGTCAACTGAAAATTTTCCTTTATACCATGGGAAAACATGTGACTTTCCCTGATAATCGTAAAAATACTATACATCCCGGTTTTTAAAGTTCGGGCTTCCACATTTTGATGTTCCCGTTCCAGATAATAAGCAATCTCCCGGATATCATCCATACATAAATTCTTCCCAAACATCTGCCTAGCCGCCTCCGGAAGTTTATGCGCTTCATCCACTACCAAAGCCCGGTAATCCGCCAGCAATGGTTTATACTCTTCCCTCCGGTGGAATGCATCTGCCAGTAAATAATTGTGATTACAAATCTGAAGGAACACATCCTGTTTCTTGGATTCTTCCAGATACCTCTGATAGCGGCACATCTGTCTGCCTGGACATTCCCTTGGACAGAACTTCGGCACACACACCAACCTTCTGTCAAACCCACTCAAATCCTTTACGATATCCATATCATAATGTTTCCGCAGAGACAGCAGTGCTTCTCTTTGGACTGCGTTCTTCTGCTTGTAACGGATAGCCTCGATTCTTTGTTCCAGCCTGTTATCACAGACAAAATGTTCTTTTCCTTTCCGTACCACTGCCCGAAGTGGTGTCTGAATAATGCCCTGTTCTACCAAAACTCTTGATAAAAACGGAACATATTCGGACAAGATCGCTTTTTGCAAGGCAATGCTGGAAGTGGATACTACCACCGGATGCTGTTTTGGCAGGCTGTTTCGTTCCATTAGTATGGAATATTTCCGCATCAACACACAAGCTACCAGATAGGCATACGTCTTGCCAATTCCTACCCCTGCGTCACACAGCGCAATTCTTTCTCCCAGCAAGGTATCTAACATTTCATGGCACAAGCGGATCTGTTCTTCCCTGACCGCCAGTCCCTGTTCCGGAAGCAGCACCCGGAAAATCTTCTCTACTTCCTGATGCGCTCTCTTTTGATATTCAACTTTGTAAAACATATTGTTTCTTCTTTCCGCATGACGTTAATACCACAAGGATACGGCTGTAGGATCTCCCACAGCCGCATATATCTGATATCAACGACACACTCTTT